>Ga0105092_10001958_pt1 | contig 10946 bp, 6 predicted proteins | sample PPLLak2March2015_FD_87021 | JGI IMG/M metagenome (GOLD analysis project Ga0105092, IMG submission 87021) | Freshwater sediment microbial communities from Prairie Pothole Lake near Jamestown, North Dakota, USA - PPLs Lake P7 Core (1) Depth... | ecosystem: Environmental > Aquatic > Freshwater >...
ACAAGAAGTGGTCGTGTCGCAACTGGTTGATAGACTTGTCCTTTTCTTTAGATCGGCGGGGATTATACGTTGAGAAAGACGCACGGACAAGCTGTGGGGATCAGCGGCCCGGTCCCGAGCAACCCAACGATTCGCAGGCGCAAACGACCTCCACAACAGTAGAGGAGAAGAAGGAGAACTGGGGACGATCGATGACCTTGCTGGAAGTGGCGTCCCCAGTGGGATTCGAACCCACGTTGCCGCCGTGAAAGGGCGGTGTCCTAGGCCAGGCTAGACGATGGGGACGCTTGTTTTCAATTCTCCGAGTGGGACGAATTTCGAATACTACCATTACCCTCGTTACATGTCCATGCCTTACTTTGATTGATTGATTGGGCGCATACCGAAGTCGCTAACGCACCGGTCAATCCGTCCCGCTGGTCTCGTCACGTTTTATCCTGCCTCCATTCGGTTGTATCATCTTTTGAGAAACACCGATAACCTCCGACCGGCGCGGGCTTGAAAAACTTGCCTGACAGGTAGGTGATTGGTATAGTTGAAATCCGTCTAACTTCGTGGGAGGAAACGAAATGGCCTATGTTGTGACAGACCGATGCGTGGGCAATCGCTATACGGATTGCGTCGCCGATTGCCCCGTTGACTGCTTCTATGAGATTCAGGACCCGCACATGCTCATCATCAATCCCGACGAGTGCATCGATTGCGACGCCTGTGTCCCGTTGTGTCCCGTCAACGCCATCTACCCCGAATCCGAAGTCCCCGACGAGTACCAGGAATGGATTGAGAAGAATGATCCCGGCCTCTGCTCCGATGCCAACCGCATCACTGAGACCGTCGGATCACTCGAAGGTGCCTTGACCTTGGATGAGGTCAAGACGAAAGAAGAAGAGAAGTTCGGATTCACCTTGGCCGATCCTTCCAGCGCCGCACATTGATAAAGGCAGAAGTCAGGAGTCAGAAGTCAGGAGTCAGAATTAGCCGAGAAGTCTATTTCTGACTCCCCTTCCCCCCTCATTTGCCGCGCCGGCTCCGCCTCACGCTCTCCGCCATCCCATGCAGCCGGTTCTGGACCGCACTGTGAATGGTGCCGTCCGAGTAAGTCCCATCGGCCTTCATCGTTCCGGCCTTCCTCCCGGTCAGTATCTCGAGCCCCTGGTCGATGCTCTGGACGGCATAGATGTGGAATTGCCCACGTTTGACCGCGTCGATCACCTCTTGCCTCAGCATCAGGTTCTCGACGTTCTGACGCGGGATCATGACCCCCTGCTCGCCCGTAAGTCCCGCGCAACGGCAAGTCTCGAAGAATCCCTCGATCTTCTCGTTAACTCCGCCGATCGGCTGGATGGTCCCCATCTGGTCAACCGAGCCCGTTACCGCAATCGATTGCTTCAGAGGAATGCCTGAAAGACTCGAGAGAACCGCGTAAAGCTCCGTCGAACTGGCGCTGTCTCCCTCGACTCCTGAGTACGATTGCTCGAAACAGATGCTCGCGTTCACCGCGAGCGGGAATTTCTGCGCGTAGCGGCCGTGCAGATAGCCGCTCAGGATGAGAACCCCCTTGTCGTGGATGCTCCCGCTCAGCTTGGCCTCACGTTCGATGTTCACCACGCCCTCGTCGCCGATACTCACGCGGGCCGTTATGCGAGTGGGTTTGCCGAAAGAGTAACTGCCGATCTGGTAGACGGAAAGGCCGTTAATCTGCCCGACGGCTTCCCCACTGGTCTCTATCAGGATTGACCGTTCATTAATCATCTCCTGAATCCGCTCTTCGAGCAGGTTCGACCGGTAAATCCTTTCCTCGAGCGTCTTCAGCACGTCCTTTTTCCTGACGAGCCGGTTCCCGTTCTGCGACGCCCAATAACTGGATTCGCGGATCAGGTCGGCAACGTCGCTGAACCGGAGAGTGAGCCGGCGCTTGTCGGCCACCATTCGGGCGCTGTGCCCGATTAGTTCCGCGACTGCCTGGCGGTCGAAGTGCTTCAGCCCCTCTTCCCGGCAGATCCGGCTGATGTACCGGGCATACATCTGGACCTGATCCTGGCTGTTCGGCCCCATCACATCGAAATCGGCTTTGATCTTGAAGATCTTTTGAAAATCCTCGTCCCCGTAATACAGCATGTGATACAGCTCGCCGCTTCCCGACACGATCACCTTCAAATCGATCTCTACCGCCTGCGGTCGCAGGCCCGCCGTGGCCATGAAGCCGAACTGCTCGGCAACGTCTTCAATCTTCACTTCCTTGTTCTGGAGCACCCTCTTGAGAGCGTCCCAGGCGAACGGAGACATCAAGACGTCGGTCATATCGAGGATCAGGTAACCGCCGTTAGCCTTCAGGACGGATCCTGGCCTGATCATTGTGAAGTCGGTGTAGAGCGTGCCCAAACGGGCTTCACGCTCCAGCGTCCCAATCAGGTTCTTGTAGCTCGGATTCGACTCAACCACAACGGGAGCGCCGGTCAGCTTCGAATTATCGACGATCACGTTGACTCTGTATCGGTCCGCGCCACGCAGGTCGCTCTTGAGCGTAGTCGGAACGGCTTTCAGCGGATCGGCCGCTGCTTCTCCTTCGGCCTGCAAAAACTCGGGCAGATGCTCGAGGACGTCCTCCTCCACGGCCTTCAGATAGTTCAGGATGCCTTTGTTTGATTTGTACTTCGCTCGCAGCTCGGTCAGCAGGTGGCCCTCCACCGACAGCGCGACTCTCCGGTCCAGCTCGTGCACCTTTTCCTGGGCCGACTGCTGCAGTTTTCGAATCTCCCGATAGGCGTTGTTAATTGAAACGCCCAGGTTCTTCTGCCGGCGCCGAATGTCCTCCTGGACCTTGGGCGGAAGCTGCTCGAACGCCTCCGGTCCAACCTCCTGGCCATTCACCAGCGGGATGGTCATCACCTGCGTGTCGGTTCCCTTGATCACCATGTCGTTCTTTCGAGCCTCTGACTGCACCGTCTCGATGAACGCCTGGCGTTCCCGCTGGAACTCTTCGACAATTCGCGCCTTGCGCTTCTCGTAATCCTCCCCCTGGAAGGCCTTCGGCAGCTCCTCGTTAAGGGTGCCGACCAGGTGATCCATGTCTTTCTTGAACTGCGTGCCGACTCCGGGTGGCGCTTGGATAGCACACGGATAGTCGGGCTCCGTGAAGTTGTGCACGTAGAAGATGTCCGGCGGTACAGGCTGCTCCCGGGCGATTCGCTCCACAAATGACTTGATCAGCGATTTCTTGCCCGTCCCGGGAACGCCGGCCGCGTAGATGTTGTAGCCAAAACAACGGATGGTGAGGCCGAAATCAATGGAACGGACCGCGCGGTCCTGGCCGATCACCTGGTCAAGCGGCTCAACTTCCTCGGTGCTGTGGAACCCTAACGTCTTCGGATCGCAGATGTAGCGGAGGTCGCGTGTCTTCAGTTCGAGGGGATGGTGTTTTTTCACAAATTGATTTTACCGAGGCTGCGGAAAAACGGCGGAAGAAAATTCTCTTTGGAGTGCGGCGGCAGCGGGAGGCCGGCGCTTTATCAGGCTTCCCGGCGACGCCGCTTTGGTACCTGCAATTGATTGCCTGAGGCTGTTAGTTAGGAGACGCGCAGGTATTGCAATACCAAAGCGGCGTCGCCGGGAAGCCTGATAAAGCGCCGGCCTCCCTCTGCCGCCACTCCAAAAAAACCGTTACACCACCGCCGGCTCGAGCAGGCGGATGGCGCCGGCAGCGGCGTCGATTTCCGCCTGGATGCCGATGGGCAGGGTAAAGACCTTCGGGATGTGACCGATCATCGCGCCGAGCCACGCCGGAATACCGAGGGGGCGGATATGATCGTTAAGCACTTCTTCGAGGGTCAGGGAGCCGTAGCTCTCTCCGGGTCCGCATTTCGTGCACTTCCCGAAGACAAAGCCCGAGATCTGATTGAGGACTCCGGCCAGCTTTAACTGGGTGAGCATCCGGTCAATGCGATAGATCCCCTCCTCCGTGTCTTCCAGGAACAGGATGGCGCCCCGCCAGTCGGGAAGATAAGGGGAGCCGATGATTGCCGAGAGCACGGTCAGATTGCCCCCCAGCAATTTGCCTCGGGCCGTTCCCGGGGTAATCACCTGCACCCGATCCTCGACCTGGGTCAGATTGTCGCCGATCTCCTTGGGGTTGGTCATGGCAACAGCCTGGCCCTCCAACAGGATCTGCCTGACGAATTGCACCGTGTAGGAATTCCACGAAGAGATTCCGACAGGGCCATGAAACGTCACCAATCCGGTTTGGGCGTGAACGGCCAGGAGCAGGGCTGTGATGTCGCTGTAGCCCATCACGACTTTGGGGTTTTTCCGGATGAGGCTGAAGTCGACGAGAGGCAGGAGACGGCTGCATCCCCACCCGCCCCGCACGGTGAAGATCCCTCTCACCGCCGGATCGGCGAACTGAGCGTTCACGTCTCGCGCGCGTTCGTCGTCCGTCCCGGCAAAATAGCCGCGCCGACCGAGGACATATTCGCCAAGCTTGACGTTCAGACCGAGCGCGCCGAGAGTCTCGCGGGCCACATCGACGTCAACCGAATTGAAAGTTGCGCCTGCAGGATTGATGAGCGCAACCGTGTCCCCCGGCTTCAGGCGTCCCGGCTTGATGATCGGTCCCCCTCCCGCCTGGTTTTCATCCGCAGACACGAGCCCGAACGGCAGCGGGAGCAGGGATAGATGTTGCAGGAATCGTCTTCGATTGTTCAGCATGTCTTCCGCCTCAACGCCAGCGTTCTCAGTGCCCGCTCTCCAGCAGCTCCGAGCTGTTCGCAGAACGGATGCCCAGCTGTTTCAGAATCTCCGGTTCTGCCTCGTCCTGCGCCAGGATGGTGTGGCACTTGTCGCAATCCTGCTCAATCGTTTGTCCACTCTTAGCTGTATGTTCCGAATCGTGACACCGGAAACAGCCAGGAAAACGCTCGTGACCCAGGTTGGAAGGATACGTCGTCCAATCGGCATTCATTTTTGGGAAGACATTGCGCCGGTAAATGGCTTGAATTTCCCGGATGGCCGTTTCGATTTCGGCCTTCTTCGACTTGTAGATCTCGGCCTGACTCTTCTCGTAAAAATCTCGAACCTGCTTTTCTATCTGGGGACTGCGGTCGTCGTCTCCGCCGGCCTTCTTCAATTCGGTCGCCTGAAGTGCCTCCACGCCGACTTTCTTGATGAAGGGGATCCCGCGATTGATCCGGCCGCTGGCCAGGGCGCGGTCCATGCCCTGATCGGGATCCTCGTAAATATGCGTCGGCCGGTTGTGGCAGTCGATACAATCCATGAGCCGGCGCTGTTCCGCCGCCGGTTGGGTGTTCGACTGTCCGGCCCCCGTCTGGTACTCCAGGGTTCCGCCGTTTGGCTCGTGGACCTGGACCCATGGGATCGTTTGGCGTTGCCGGTCCGCCGGGTAGTAGTAGATTTCCCGGCCCGGATCCATGTGCCAGCCGTGAATCCCGCGTGTCTGCGAGCCGCCCCCAATGTGCATCAACAACACGGTTCTGAGCGGAGTGTTCGTCTCGTCGGCCGCGAACTTCTCGATGACGCGGATCCTGTCCCCTGTGAATTTCTGCGGCCAATGGCATTCTTCGCACGTCTCGCGTGAGGGCCGCAGGTTGGTTACCGGGACGGGGATCGGCCTGTCGTAGGTATTGAAGGTCACGGCGATTACCTGCCCGACGCCTGAAAGCTTCGATCGAACGAACCAGGGGGCGCCGGCCCCGATGTGGCAGTCGACGCACTCTACGCGAGCATGAGGGGAGCCGAGGTACGTGGTGTACTCGGGCTGCATTACCGTATGGCAAACCTGACCGCAAAACTGCACTGTCTCCATGTAGACAACCGCTTCGTAGCTCACAATTGAGATGATCAACAAGTTGACCACGGTCAGGATAGCTACCGCGGCTCCCAAGTGACGGACCCGCGGTTTATTGAAGTCGATGGTCGGGAAAGTCGCACCTTCGGGGGGTTCGACTTCTCCCCGTCTGCGGCGCGCACGCCGCTCCCAGTAAACGCCTGCGGGGATGAGGAGCAAGCCGAAAACGAAGAGCCCCGGCAGGACCAGGAAAGCCATGATACCGATGTACGGGGAGGTGGTGACCTCGAGAAGACCCAAGATCAGGAAGGCCACTATTAAAAGGCCGCTGACAGTCGTGAGGGTGGCTCCCAAAAGAGTGATCCAGTTGCTGCCGAGCAACGTCATCAGGCTCCCGAACCATACACTCCAACGTCGTGCCATTACATGTCTCCTTATGTATTTCCTTATAAAGTGCGCTTCTCACTACAGAACGAGCACGCGGCGGGCTTGTTGGAGTGCGGTGGCAGAGGGAGGCCGACGCTTTATCAGGCTTCCCGGCGACACCGCTTTGGTATCTGCAATATCTTGCCTGAAGGTGTCACGAGACCGACAGATATTGCAGATACCAAAGCGGTGTCGCCGGGAAGCCTGATAAAGCGTCGGCCTCCCTCTGCCACCGCACTCCAAAAAAGCCCGCCGCCTGCGCGGTTACGCACTCAAAGTCATGATAAAGGTCCGACGTGGATGCGGACCTCGAATTCGCCTCGATTATCGAAATTGTTGTCGTCATTAATGCCGAGGAACAACCTGCCGGTCCCCGTCATTCGCTGGCTAAACCTTGAACCTATCACAAAATAGTCGGTTGAATTGACACCAATTTTACCAATCAAGGCACCGGTGTTTGCGCTCGAGATCGGCTTCCAGAAGCCTTTGCCAGGAACTCCGTCCGGTCCGCACGACTCCGCGCTGTTCTTCTTCCAATAGACTTTGCCCGCAGCATCGATTTTCACGAGGTCCCCTGCTTGGACGTCGATCCCGGTATCCACCCAGGTGCTGTCCCCGGGAATCCTGGCCGACTTGAGGAACGCGCCAGTTCTTCTTTGGCGACTCATTGCCTCGTCCCCGGCGGACGGATCGGTATCGGTCCGAAGGGCGGTCAAGGCGTTGCTAAGCGTCTTCTCCTTCGCGGGTGGCGGGGACCAGAGCCCGGCCAAACGGGTCTTGCACCTCTCAAAGTCTCGACTGGACGCCATCAGTCCCGGCTCCCCAAGATTCAGCTCCGCGATCTGCTGCCTCATGTTCGCCTTGCGTTCCCGGGGCAGCGGATGAGTACTCAGGAAAGCCGGCATTCCGCGGCCTTTACTCTCGGACTCGAGCTTCTCAAAGAAGCTGACCATGCCCCAAGGACTGTATCCAGCCTTGTGCAGTTCCGTCATGCCGAGATAATCGGCCTCTCGCTCATCGTCACGGCTGTACTTGAGCGATGCGAAGAAAAGTCCGACTCCCCCAGCGATCGAGACGATCTCGCCCCACTTCTTACTCTTGGCACTGACGGCTAAACCGGCGCCGACCGTGATGCCGGCGAGGAGGAGCTTTTTGGAGAGCTGCTTGAGAGAATGCTTCCCGACAACATGTCCTATTTCGTGCCCGATTACTCCGGCCAGTTCCGACTCGTTGTCGGTCGTCTCGATCAAGCCGCGATTGACATAGATGAAGCCGCCCGGCAAGGCGAAGGCATTCACTTCTTTCGTATTCACCACAAAAAATCGATACTCCAGATCCCGTCTCATCGAGGCGTCAACCAGCCGGCGGCCCACCTGCTCCACATAGCGCGTGATCTGCGGATCGTCAACCAGTGTCAGGTCCCCGTTGAGCTGCGAGGAGTAAGAGCGGCCCATCTCGATTTCCTGGTTTTGCGAAAAGAAGTTGAGGCCCTTGCCGATCTTCTCCGGCTGAAACTTCTTCTCATCCGCCAGAGGCCAGCTAAAGACCATGCCGACGACGACCAGCAAGGCAACCAGCTGCTGAACGCGAAACTTCAACGATCGACGATTGACGATCAGGCGAAAGTGCGGTTGGCTCATCAGTCGCTAATCATCAATCCTCAATGCTCAAATCGTCAATAGCCTGGGCCTTGAAACCGCTCCCCCGAAAGGGATAAAGGTTAAGGCAATGGCAAAAGCTGATGACTTCTACAACACTTTAGCCGCCGACTACGACTCGATGACCCGGTTCAAGCAAAGGCTCCCAGGCGAGGAGAAGGTTCTCCGCCGGTGGCGCGAACGGTACCGGTTTGATTCGGCCCTCGATGCGGCGTGTGGAACCGGGCTTCACGCTGTCGTGCTGTCTCGAATGGGGGTCAAGACGAGTGCAGCGGATCCTTCTGATGCGATGCTCGATCAGGCCCGGCGGCATGCGTCTGAGGAAGGTGCGGACGTACGGTTCGTTCAAGCCGAGTTCTCCGACTTGGACAGCAGGGTGCCGGACCGCTTCCAGGCTGTCCTGGTGCTGGGTAATTCTCTTCCCCACGTCCTGGAGCAGGATGAACTGGCCGCTTCTTTGCGCGGGCTGGCCAGGGTGCTGAGTGCCGAGGGGGTCTTGGTTCTGCAGCTGTTGAACTATCAACGGATCCTCGCCAGCCAGGAGCGGATCGTCGGGGTGAATCGGGACCAGGATACGTATTTCGTGCGTTTTTACGACTTTATGGAAGACCTGGTCCAGTTCAACGTCCTCATGATTACGACCACGGGGGAGAAGATCAGCCACCGGTTAACGAGCACGCGCCTGAAGCCTTACCGGCTGCGCGAGCTCGAAGCAGCGCTGGAGACGGCGGGCCTCCAAGTCATCGATACCTTCGGAGACATGAACTTCGCGCCGTTTAATCCGAATTCGTCGCCGAATTTGGTTGCGGTGGCAAGGCGCGAATGAACCACAGAGACACAGAGGACACCGAGGAGGATTCTCTCTGTGTCCTCTGTGTCTCTGTGGTTTGCGATTGAACTCTCCGGTTATCGCACCTCGAACTCGACCGACTCCAACACGCGTCCATCGACACTTTCGAGCGCGAGTTTGTGTTTACCGGCTTTCGGGTGCCATCTGGCGGGAGACTGGGTGTCGGGAAGCCTCTTTCCGTCCAGCTTCCACAGCACATTCCCCTGCCCGGCTTTGGCCTCGAACAGCACGATCTGCTGGCTCGCCGGGATGTCCGGATCAATCGCCATGATCATCCCGTCAACCGGATACGTGATGCGCCGCGGCGCCTCCTTTCCGCTCGCTTTCACGACTGTCGCTTCCGTCCCGTCGACATAGAGCTCCTGACGAACGACGTGCAGGTCCGGGAAGCGCGTCTGACGTTGTTCGAGCCCGGGGGGCGGAGGACCTTGCCGGCTGGGCCGGTTTCGATGCAGATAATTCATCATCTCCAGCCACAGAGGTGCGGCGCCGCTGACTCCGCTCACGTGCCACATGGGTGAGCCCGAGAAGTTGCCGACCCACACTCCCACCGTGTAGTGCTCGGAAAACCCGACGCACCAGTTGTCCCGCATGTCCTTGCTCGTTCCCGTCTTGACCGCCGTCCAAAATCTGGTGGCCAGGGGGTTTTCAAGTCCGAAGGTCATCTCTCGGCTTTCGCGATCCGACAGCACGTCCCCAACAAGAAAGGCGGCTTCCGGAGAGAAGACCCGGCGGACCGGCTGACGAGGCGGTCCAAAAGTCAGGCGCGAAGGCGCGAACACGCCGCCGTTGGCCAAAGCCCGATACCCGTCGACCAGGTTTCTGAGGCAGACGTCGGCCGAGCCGAGAGCCAGCGAAGGGCCATAGTAGTCGGGCGCCTGGAGGTCTTTGAAATCCATGTCCCGCAATGCGCCCAGGAAGGGGTCAATGCCGACCAGGTTGAGCGTCCGAACGGCCGGCACATTAAGCGAGGACGCGAGCGCCTGGCGGGCCGTCACCAGGCCGTGGAAACGGTCGTCGTAGTTTCGCGGCCGGTAAATCCCGCCCAGGACGGGGATCTCGAGAGGACTGTCGTCGAGGAGCGAAGCCGGGGTGAGCAATTTCCAATCAAACGCAAGGGCATAAAGGAAGGGTTTCAAGATTGAACCGGCCTGGCGCAGCGCCTCGGTCCCATCCACAAACCTCGCGGTTGAACGGATCCCGTCATTTCCGAGATAGGCCAACGTGTCTCCCGTTTTGTTCTCGACTACCAGCAGAGCTGCGTCCTGAACGTTTTCGGACCTCAGGGAGAACAGCCGATTTCGCAAGGCTTCGGCGGCATAAAGCTGCAGGTCCAAGTCGATCGTGCTTGTCACTCTTCTTGAACCCGCTTCCTCCTTCAAAGATCCGAGAAGCAGCTTCCGCGCAACATGGGGAGCGAAGTCAGCGGCAGGAGTGACATAGTAAAGCCCGCTTACAGCGCGTTGTGCGCACGCGCTGATACCGGCACGGTCTTTTTTCCAGCCGAGGAGCCTATTCAGCGCCTCGGCCCGAGACTTAACCCGGCCGAGGTCCGCGTTCGGGGCGCGGAGCAGCGCCGCGAGAACAAGGGCTTCGTCCGCGCCAATGCCGTGCGGCTGTTTGTGAAAAAGACCTTGTGATGCGGCCGTGATCCCCTGCAGTTCGCCGCGAAAAGTGACGAGGTTGAGATAGGTTTCGAGGATCTCAGGTTTAGTCCAGGCGCCCTCAATGCTTCGAGCGGCCCTGATTTGCCGGAACTTCTCGAAAAGCGATCTTCTTCCGCGTCCCGGCGCCAGTTCCGGCCGCACCAGCGCGGTCAGCTGCATGGTGATCGTGCTGGCGCCCCGGACGTCAGCGGAGGACACGTTGCGCCACCCTGCCGAGACAAACGAAAGCCAGTCAACCCCCGAGTGCTGGTAGAAACGGCGGTCCTCGGCCTGGATCACCGCGTTGAGCAACGCCGGAGAAATCCCGTCGAACTGGGTCCACTCCAGCCTGCGCCCCTGGTCTGCTACCCGGAGCTGATGCAGCACCCGTTGCTTTCGATCGAGCAGAATCCCTTCCGAAGTCTGGTACTTACGCACTACTTCTCGATAAGAAGGCACCGCCGGCGGGGCGGTCGCAAGCCACGCGACCATCGGCAAGCCGATCGCAAGAACGACCAGAACGATGATGAGATGCTTCTTTGTAATGCGCATTGGACCCAACACGG
>Ga0105092_10001960_pt1 | contig 10942 bp, 13 predicted proteins | sample PPLLak2March2015_FD_87021 | JGI IMG/M metagenome (GOLD analysis project Ga0105092, IMG submission 87021) | Freshwater sediment microbial communities from Prairie Pothole Lake near Jamestown, North Dakota, USA - PPLs Lake P7 Core (1) Depth... | ecosystem: Environmental > Aquatic > Freshwater >...
AATCCCATGATCGCTATAAACATTTAATAGAAGATCAAAGTCAAGGTTTAGCAGAAGGGGCAGAGGAGTGCTTAAAAAACAATCCGATTTCTTTAGCTATTCAGCAAAAGAGTCCTTATGTCTATCTTTTTGCCCATCCTAGAACTGCTGACGATGGTGTTACTAAAAGAATGATATGGCAAGCAAGAATCAGTCGACCGAGACCTCAAACAAATTCTTATCTTTTCAGAGCAAAATCTAACACAGATATAATCGAAATTTGCTGGTTATTGCCTCCTAAAGAGACCTGGAAGCAATATGAGAAAGGAAATGTTTGCGATAGTGAACTTGTCAGATGGTCTATAGATCAATATGTGCACAATAGTCGCGGTTTAGCAGAATCACATCCTGAAGACCTACCAGACCATCGAGGACGAGAAATCTATCTTGACGTAGTCAAGGCAATGAAATATAAGATGGTTTAATGGACGATATACCATGGTTCTTATATATCCCACTCGTATGGGCGGCAGTTGGACTTATAAGCCTTATCTATTTAGGAGAGGTATGTTTGGGATAACTAAACTTCAAAAAGACGTAAATGAGTTGATTAAGAGCGTGGATAACCTTCGAGAATCATGCGACGAGGCTATTGTCAATAAAGAAACCATCCTGAAGTTCTTGAATGACCTTCATGAAATCACAAAGTTAGCGCAACGAATGGAATTAACGAAAAGGGAAATAGATGGACAAGAAAATCAAAGCGATGCAAAAAACCACAAAAAAGTTGCAAAAAGAGGAAGGAATCCTTCTAAAAGCAGACAAGAAAAGGGATAAGGTATGCGATTATGGCAAGAAAATGATGGCAAAGAAGAAGAAATAACTTGTGAAATACCCATTGAAACAGTTATTGATGAATCCCTCAATAACTTCGGAAAAGTCTCTGTTCCATATTTGCAAAGAAAAAGCAAGGTTTCGTATATTAAAGCAAAAGAAAGATCCGAATTTAGCAGTCGAATACAATTAACAACATACGATCTATTATCAGACTATATCTTTAATGATAAGTTTAAGCCAGTGATTTCGGAGGCTTTCCTGTTTTATTAGAGGTAGTAGTTGATGTTCCCATGTAATCATCGCGCAAACGCCCAACTTTCTGCTTTATCCCACTACCGTAATAATCGCCCATAGGCATCTTGGTATTTGATACATGGGTTTCACGAACTCTTTTAAGAGGCTTTAAAGGCTTCATCCTAAATCATCATCCTGCATCGTGTTTCTTCTAGTCTGAGGAAGCACATCTACAGTTTGTACTGGATTACCAGCATGACCAACTGGTTGTCTATGCCCCACACCATAGTGTGTGCCAGCATTTATAAAGTTAGACGACCTCTGATCATACTGTGGACATCTAAAATCCCATTGAATACCCACACCATCGACTGGTTTGTCTTTGGGATTCTGATCCTTGATAGCAATAGGATCAGCAAATTTTGACTTCCCTGATTTTTCAGTTGTGCGATTTTTTGCCTTGGCTGTATTTCCATAGGCTTCAATGGTCTTGGTACTTTTCATAAAGTTATTCCTAGTTTTGACCAGTTATGCCCGAAAACATGAATAACTGGGTATAAAAGGCCCTCTAGAATACATGCAACTTGAGGATGTAAGTGTTCTAGTCAACGGGTGGGCCAACCGTTTAGTTTCTATATTCAGGTAGCTTGCCTTGATGGCGCTTAACCTGTGAAGTTGCATCAACTTGCGACTTACGAATAGCTTCAGTCGTATCAATATATTTAGGTACAGAACCTGCACCTTCAGCTGAGCTTTCCATCTTTACTTTATGTGGACCATCTGGAAATACAGAACCTGGTGACCCTTTCCCTGCCCAGAAAGAATGGTCATCAATGCGCTGACCGCCTGAAATAACCCCAGAACCTTTCTTTTGACTATCTTCCATATATACGCCCTTAGAGCTACTACAGCTCTGTTTTGTTTATTCTTTCTTTATAACACCCTGCACGTATAAATCCAATAATTCTTTACGCGATTTAACCTTTTATAACAAGGCAGCCTGATTTTGAATAGTGTTTTGAGAGCCTTGTTGAAGACCTGGAATATCTTTCAGGATCTGCATCATGAATTCGTTAGCTTCGCTTGTTCTTTGTGCATCGATCTTTTCTAGATCTTCTCCAATAGACTGTTGGTTATTGAAGTTTTCTACTTGCTGCATCTTTACCATTGTCTCAATTGCACCAAGTTTGGCTGTAACATCAACCATCTTTGATAAAGCTTCCATCTTATCGCGTGTAGCAAGTGCCCTGTTTCGTGTTATTTCGCTCAGGCGCTCTTCATAAAGACCAACATCAGCTTGAGCTCTACCATGTCTTTCTTTAGCTATAGCTATATTTGCAGCGGCTTTAGAATAAAGTTCTTTCAGTTTTGCATCTTCTACAGCATGTTGTAGGTTTTGTGCTTCGCCTTGCGCTGCCTGCATCTGTTGTTCTTGCTGTTCTAAAATCTGAATAATCTCAGCCTTACCTGTAATATTGAGCTTAGGAATGATCTGAGAGGGTGAAAATACTTCTCTGCCAAAGGCTTGATTCATATCCATCATCTGCTGAGCTTGGAGATTTGCTGTGTTGGAGTCAGGTCACTTTCTTCTACAATCGTCTGGAATTTAGAGAATATGCGACTATAGAAAAATGGTGTCGGTTCATCACCTATAAGAAGACCGACTTTTTCAGCATTCCAGTTGTTTAAGCATATCTGTAAGAGCCTTTCTCCAAGAAGTTTGTCTGAATAATCCCACTGATCGAAATATTTTTGGAATACCATCAGATTTGCAGCTTGCTTTAGCATCATTGTGAGGCTAGATATTTGCTTATCTTGCTGGCCCGACCAATTCTCCATATTGATGCCAGATGTGCTATAGATAAGATCTGCCATTTGCTGAGCTAAAGCCATATCAGACTCAGGAACACCACTAGGAATGATTTTTTCAACATCGGACATCTCATATCCTTCGTTGATTAATACATCCCATCCCTGCCCGGTTTTCTTTAGATTGTCCTCATTAGCAACAGCTCCAATCTTTCTCTTCCAACCTGCATTAATGGTTGCGGCAGTGATATCATTGTTAACGATAACCTTATAGTTGAAAAGGAACTGAGGATCTCGCATGGTTCGAACAAGACCACGAACTCGAAGATCATAGTAGTTGATGTGAGGCTCATAGTTCCAATAGTAAGGAATAAATGGGCAACCGCCGAATCCAAGCGGATTGTCTCCCTGAAACATGAGTTGGTCGTTTAGGACAACTGCGAGCTTCCAGCAGGGCACCTCTACAGTAACTTCCTCCATATCTTCTATGTGATAGAGAATAGACTCTAATTGCGCATCTCCACCTGCGTAATCAAAGAACTGGTTTCTCTTTCTACTGTAGAGACGCTTTTTCTTTCTTTTCCATTTATACCAAACATAGGAAAGGACCATCAAATCATTTCTTGCCATGTTGTAATTTTCAGGCAAGAAATAGAACGAGCCATATCTCTGAGGAGTACCAGCCATCGATGCGATCGAATCTAGCTTATCTGGAAAACGGTTCTCGGCTTCTTTCTTACTGATATATTCTTGGCACCAAACGAACTGGGCATCTGACATATCAGGGCTTCTGAAATATGGATCGACTAGGAAAGAGTTATATTCCCAAACCTTTACTTTCAGTTGTCCTTGCGCTTGATCATCACCTGTATAATCTAGATATGGTTGCATCAAAACCATTCCAGATATAGTAGCGAGCTCTTTTGCTTTAGACTTCTGTTCGTGGATATCACCTGCATTAGCTACATGCGTAATCAGTCTGGTATATTGATCAGTAGTCTGAGGATCCGCACCTTCAGTAGGTATATATGCGAAATTCTTTCGGTGCTGTCTTTCATAGCCGGTAATCATATTTACTGGCTGCTGAATGAGGTTGAAGTAGTATTGTTGGTAATTAGTTGAGGGCGAGAAGTTGAAATAACGATTCACAAATGACTGAGAACCAGCGTAAAATAGAGTGTCGATGTTGCTCTGATTCCAACGCGATTGCTCTATGGGTTGGAACTTGCTATAGAGGTTATCTAACCATTGTCTGATATTCCCCTGGCCTGGTTCCAGGTTGTTATTCCAGGGCGGAAAATAGAAAGTCACCTTGTCCTCAGTATCCTAGAGAATTCCTCAAGATATACGAAACATTTAATTATGGCAATGACATCGCTATTTTCAGCTTTTCCCATTACATCTTTTCATCTTTTGGATATTTTGAACCATGTGAAAAGAAAATCTACAGCGGAATAGAGAAGAGAAACACAGGCGAAATATTCAAAAACAGTGCTTGGCATATGAAACCTATTGAGTGTTTCCACTCTATTTAACATATTGGTATTATTTGAATACATAAAATTAATCAAAAATTTCTTCGAGTAGGCGTATATCGAGGAAGACCAAAGCCATCATTTTGTTTAATTGGCTCTGGCTTATATGTAGGCACTTTATGCGTGGATAAACAATAACGAAGGCAGTCGATTGCGTGGTCGTTTTGTTTGATTGGGGCATCGTCGCCACGTTGTCCAGCTTTTGGATCCCATGAGTAGCCTTCTATCTCTCTTATCAAGTTCTTGCATTTAGGAGAGATGGTACAAACACCACTTTGCACTATCGTGGTCATCTTTATGATGCCTTGCTCGACATCGTTATCGGCATCAACTGTATGTAGGCCTTTACGATTGAGTTCGGCTCTTAAAGCTGCTGCGCTTGGATCTATGTATAGATTCTTAACGGTATAATTTTCAAGGAAAGCTACGATATCTTCGGCTAGCTCTCCAACAAGCTTTTGACGACCTTTTTGCTTGATATCCCAGTAATATTCATCCTCAACATAAAAGGTCTTTCCCATCTGCGATTCTTGACCAGTAGAAACTCTAATAAGCACACAAGCAGTTGGATTATTCATTCCAAAATCTATTCCTGCAATCCAATATGAAGTGTTTCCAGGAACTTTTTCAGTGACATAAATGTCCCTATCCCAGAAGTCAAAGATAGCACCTTCTGCTAAGCACCAAAGTCCAAGGTAGTTTCTTTTGTAAAAAAGCCCTGTCAAACTAGTAGAAAGCATTTGTTTGTAATCTTCAGGCAAGAAAGGATTGTCATCTATCATGAATTGAAGGGAATAGTAATTTGGATCTCCCTTTTCAGCCAAGTCTATCCATTTCTTAATCTTATGGTCCGGGTGTTTCGGGTTCATCGACGCTATACCTATGCTATGAGGCTGACGAAGCCTTGTAGCTATCATGTCGATCACGTTTTCCGGATATAAAGACATTTCGTCACAATAGGCTATGCTAATCGTCTTTCCTTGAATTCTTCCGATAGAACCTTCATCCTTAGCTCCTATCACAATGATGGTTTTGTCTTTGTATTTGAGTTCGCCTTTACCAGGCATCCAAGTACAAAAAGGCTTAAAAATAGAAAATTCCGGGCTTTCCATGACAAGACGTATACAGTTTTCGTAGATAGTGCTAGAGCTGAAACCGAACATATAAATCTGACTGTCAGGGCATTCATGACAAGCTTGCATAAATCTAAATAATGTACCAACAGTTTTACCGCTTGACACTGGTCCATGAGCTAGATTCCAACGTTTTGTGCTATTGATAATAAATTCTAACTGCTTAGGAGAAAATGGGTTTTTGGTCAAACATCCAACCTAGCTTTAAGGCGCTTTTCAACTTCTCTTTCTATAATTTCTTCTAGATCAAATTCCGCCATACGTATGAGTTCGCTTACAGCTATTCTAAGAATAGAATTTTTAGCTTTTCCTATTTTTAAGGCGCTTATACGATTCGTTTTTATTGCACGTCGTATCGTATTAGGATGAACACCAAGTTTATTAGCGAACTCATTAACTGAATAATAGTCTTTGTCCATGTTCATCTAAGTTTACCTACTATTGTATCACAAAGTCAAGCTTGATTAACTATGTAAATATTTCTTGACTCTCTAATATTTAGTTACCATTATTGACTTTCAATAACAAGGGGTTTTCGATGGGTCAAGCATATGGCATAGGTGGTTTAATTAATGTTCCTCCGGGTCCTGTTTCTGGAAGAGGAGCGCCGCCTGCATCTTTTAAAGGTCAACTCGGTCAACAATATTTTGATACTTCGGTTAGTCCTCCACAAGAATACATCTATAATGGTTTGACTTGGGCTTCTGGCGGTAACTCTTATGCTACTACTACAGTTGCGGGTATCGTTGAATTAGCAACTGCCGGAGAAATGAGTGCGGGAACATCGACAACTCTGGTTCCTCCTGTTAAAGAAGTGTTTGATTATGTCAATAGTGTAGCTGTTGCTGGTGCACCTATAGCTCAAACAGGTGTTACAGGTATCACTAATCTATCTACAGACGCTCAAGCAGTAGCGGGTACGGCAACTGTTCCAGGGGTTACAGCTTTAGCCGTTCAACCAAGTAACCTAGCAGCCGTATTTGCTGCACCCCCAGCAATTGGTGGCACTACACCAGCAGCCGGTTCTTTTACAGCCGTTGTAGGAACTACAGCAAACTTTTCAGGTTTAATAACAGGTGGCGCAAGCGCAACAATTGACACAGGTGCTACAGCTTTGGCTCTTGGTGCTGATGCATCAACAGGTGCTATAAATATCGGTACAGGTGCCGGTGCAAGAGCGATTACAATAGGTAACGTAACTGGTGGAACTGCTGTTTCAGTTAACACAGGAACTGGCAACTTCACAGTTTCTACAACAGGTGCTGGAGATATTGTCCTAAATTCAGACGACACGGTTCTAATCGATGCTGACGGTGTCCTTGAGTTGAATTCATCAGCTGGTGTAATTGGAATTGGTAATGATGCCGATGCTCAAAATATCAATATCGGTACAGGAGCCGCAGCTAGAGTAATAACTTTAGGAAACTCTACAGGTGCCACACAGGTAGTCCTAAATGGTGGAACTGCCGGTACTGCCATTTCAGCTAACGCCATTGCTCAACCTGTTGTTATTGGTAACCAAACAGGTGCAACACAGGTAACAATTGATTCTGGTACAGGTGCTATAGCAATTGGTACAGCAATAGCTAAAACAATTACAATAGGTAACGTAACTGGTGCTACTGGTGTTGCAATAAACGTAGGCACAGGTAACTTTGCTTTGAATGGTGCTGCAGGTAGCACCTATGCAGTCGGAGCCGCAACTACAACAGGAACTATAACAATAGGTGGTACTGCTCAAACAGGCACTATGACTCTTGGTAGTTCTTCTGGAACTAACATTGTTGCCATTGGGGCTGGAGAGGGTGCTACGACAGTTAACGTTGCTGGCGGTGCAACCAATGCTAAGACTGTCAATATAGCTACTGGTGCAGTTGCTAACGTTGTAACGATAGGTTCTGTAACTGGAGCGGCTTCTTTGACTTTACGAGCAGGCACAGGTAACTTTAGTCTTGATGGCGCCGCAACTACTGCCTATACCTTTGCGCCTTCAACTACTTCAGGAACTATTAATTTTGGTGGTACTGGCGCTAACACTGGTACAGCTACTATTTTCGGCGGTACAGGAGCGCAAACAATCAATATCGCCAACTCAACTGGTGGTAAGACTGTAGCAATAGCAACCGGTGCGGGAGCTAATCTAGTATCTATCGGTTCAAACAATGGAGCGTCAAGCCTTACACTTCTTAACGGAACTGGGAATTTTAGCTTGGATGGTAACGCGGCATCTACATATGCTATCGGAGCGTCTACCACAACGGGTACGATCACAATCGGCGGAACGGCACAAACCGGTACCATGACGTTAGGATCTTCATCTGGTACAAATATCGTAGCAATAGGTGCTGGTGAAGGAGCAACGACGGTAGCTATTGCAAACGGTGCAACCAATGCTAAGACTGTGACTATTGGTACTGGCGCAGCAATGGCTAATACCATTACTTTAGGTGGTACTGGCGCTAACGTCATTACCATCGGTGACACACAGACAGCTGGCAGCTTCTCTCTTGGAGCTGCAATGACTACTGGAACTATTAACATAGGTTCTACAGCAGCAGGTACAGGTACTGCAACGTTGTTTGGTGGTACTGGCGCTCAAACCATCAACCTGGCCAACAATACAGGTATTAAGACAATTAACATCGCTGGTGATGGTGCAACATCTGCTAACATCATCAAGATTGGTACAGGTGCTGGTGCTCAAACCTTGACAATTGGTTCTACCAATACAACGAGTGCAACAACCATTCAAGGTGGATCGGGAGGCGTCAACTTAACAGGTGATGTCAATCTAACAGCTGTTGCTACCAAGATTAGTTTGAATGGTGGTGCAGCAACCGACTTCATTGGAACTGCAACATTGGTTGCAGGGGTTGCAACTATATCAAACACAAACATAGCAGCGGCTGATAGAATTATGATAACAAGAACTGCTTTGAATGCGTCTCCAGCTCTTGGATTCTTGATTTACACCATTACAGCAGGTGTTAATTTTGTTGTGACATCATATAGTGAAGCTGGTGCAGCTGCGGTGACGGATGTTAGCTCCTTCAGCTATGTAATATTCAGACAAACATAAATTTTAGCTTGAATGACGGCATATCTTTGTGATATGCCGTCTCCTGTAAACAAACTGGAGTTAATCATGCTAAAAAACAAAATTCACTATGACACTAAAGTTGACGACGAAGAGTTCACTTTTATCTGTAGAGCTGGATGCCCAACTTTAAAAGCGTACCAAGCTGCTGATGAATTTAGAACATATATCTATGGTCTGCTGAAGCAGCAAGAAGAACAACAACAAGCACAACAAAAAGCCGCTGAAGAAACTCCTAAAAAGGAATAAGGAAAAAAATGGGATATACCAATAGGCTTGCTTGGGAAACATTACGAACTCTAGATTCTGCTACATTTACTGGAGTTTATTTGGCGCTTGGAACGCCACTCCTATACCCTTCATATATCTGCAAATTAGTCAATAATTCAACAGTGCTTGTAACCATTTCAATCGATGGGGTCAATGACGTAGACGTAGCACCTTCAGGATCTTTTTGGCTATATGATGAAGGCAAGGTTGGATCAGCAGGTGCTTTCCCAGCACTACCAGCAAGAACTCAGATTTATGTCAAAGGGTCTGCGGGAACAGGTCTTGTATATCTTGTGACCCAATATATCATTGTAAACTGAGGAAATAATGAGTCAAGCAGGTTCGATAAATGGGGGGGGGAGTGGTCCTCCAGTAAACCCAGAAATTCCTACATCGTTTACAACAGATACAGGAGCAGCAGTTCCAGCTGCTAATAATCTTAATGTATTTGGTGATAATGGAATCACCACTGTTGGAGCCGGTGATACTGTAACAATAGGGTTTATATCTGGAACCAATGGTACAGTCGGTGCTGCAACTTCTACTATCTTGACGGATACACCGGATGATAATGCAACAACTACTTATCAAATATTGGTTGATGGTTTTGATGCAGCTAATAGCGAAGGTGTTGGAGGTCAACTTATCGGAACTGTTAGAAAGGTTGGTGGAGTTGTTACAGTTATAGGAACTCCTGACGATGTCTTAAATAGAGATGCGGGTTTAGCTGGATCTACATTTACTATGTCAGCATCGGGCGGAGATGTCATTGTAACAGCTACAGGTGTTGCCGGAAGAACGATAACATGGAAAGCAATTATAGCCGGTAAAACGTAGGTAAAATGGCTGGTTTCGATGATGATGTTATATATGGAACAAATGTCGACTTTACCGGCACTTTACCAGTATCAGGACAAATCAATCAAGACGGCGAGCTTCTTATAGGGTCTGCTGTCGCCCCATTCATTAGATCAGGTCTGCTTACCGGTTCTGGTGGAATTACGATTACCAATGGTCCTGGAACCATCAATATTGATGCTACTTCTGCTATTGGTGTCACAAATGTTGCTGGTACAGCTAATCGTATTACATCTACTGGTGGATCAACTCCAACAATAAATATAGCCCTTACATATGTTGGACAGACTTCCATAACAACTCTTGGTACTATCACGACAGGAGTTTGGAATGGAACCACAATAACTGTTGCAAACGGTGGTACCGGAGCTGTTTCTCTAACAGGATTGCTTACAGGTAATGGTACAGGTGCATTTACAGCATCAACGGTTACTCAGTATGGAACAGTTGTAGCTAGCACTTCCAATTTAGTGACGTCAATAGCCCCTAGTGCAACTTCTGGCATTCCCTATATCTCACAAGGAGCTGCATCTAACCCTACTTTTGGAACGGCTGTTGTTGCAGGTGGTGGTACCGGAAACACAACTTTCACAGCATATAGTGTGATTTGCGCAGGCACATCAGCAACAGGACCATTTCAGAACGTCTCTGGAGTTGGTGCTTTAGGTGAAGTCTTAACATCAAATGGGGCCGGTTTACTTCCAACATGGCAAGCAGCATCTGGCGGAGGAATACCTACGATTGGAGCGAGTACAGATAATGCTTTAGTTCGTTGGGATGGGGTTAATGGAGATGCTGTAAAAAATGGCGTTATAACAGAAGATAATACCGGAAACCTGTCTCAAACCGCTTCCGTAGCAGGTGCTACTTTATCTATAACAACCTCCAATACGTCGAATACGGCATCTTCCAACGCTCTACATCAACTAACCGTTGCAGGAACTTCTGCAGGTGATGCATTTACTACCTATACTGTTTCAGGAACAACGAATTGGTCTATAGGGACGGACAACTCTGTAGGAGGGGATCCATTCGTTATTGCTGCTTCAACAACTCTTGGTACTACCAACGTTCTCTCTATGACGACCGCTGGTGCGGCAAGCTTTGTTCTTGGTAATGTCGATGTTACCAAAAGTTCATCTGGTGCAGATGTGTCTCTTACTGTTTCAAACACGTCCGACACAGCATCA
>Ga0105092_10001961_pt1 | contig 10939 bp, 9 predicted proteins | sample PPLLak2March2015_FD_87021 | JGI IMG/M metagenome (GOLD analysis project Ga0105092, IMG submission 87021) | Freshwater sediment microbial communities from Prairie Pothole Lake near Jamestown, North Dakota, USA - PPLs Lake P7 Core (1) Depth... | ecosystem: Environmental > Aquatic > Freshwater >...
GCGGTGGCATAGGAAAAGCGGATATGTTCCTGCGAACCGAAGTCCTCTCCTGGGACGACAGCGACCCGGGCTTCTTCGAGGAGATAATCGGCGAGATCGCAGGGAGAAGCGAGTTTTTTTTCCTTGGCCGTTTTACCCAGAAAGGCGCTGACGTTCGGAAAAACGTAGAATGCCCCCTGGGGTTTGAAACAACGCATCCCTTGGATCGCGTTCAATCCCTCGACGATAACATCGCGTCTGTGTTGGAACTCCCGCACCATCCCCGCGATGTCATCTTGTGGACCGCTAATAGCTTCGAGCGCTGCGGCTTGCGCAATGGAAGTGGGGTTCGATGTGCTTTGACTCTGGATCTTGCCGGCAGCGGCAATAACATCGGCCGGACCCAGGGCGTAACCGATGCGCCAACCGGTCATGGCGTAGGTCTTTGAAACGCCGTTGATAATAATCGTTCGATCGCGCAAGGCCGGGCAGAGCGCTACCAGATTGTCGACGCGAAAATTGTCATAAACGATCTTCTCATAAATGTCATCGCATAAGATCAGACAGCTATGTTTTTCCAGAACTCGCGCGATGGCTCGAAGCTCATCCGCGCCGTAGCTGGCACCCGTCGGGTTACAAGGGCTGTTCAGGACGAAGACCTTTGTTTTAGAGCTCAACGCGTTCGCAAGTTGTTCGGCTTTGACGCGAAAACCGCTGCCCTCGTTGGTTTGGATGATTCTGGGCACGCCGCCGGCTAGCAGCGCCATATCCGCGTAACTCACCCAGTAGGGGGCCGGGATGACCATCTCGTCTCCGGGATTGATGATCGCTTGGAAGACATTATAGACGGAATGTTTTGCTCCGCAGCTAACCAAGACATCTTCCTTTCGATACGACAGCCCATAGTCTGTTTGGTACTTATGAGCGATGGCCGCTCGTAGCGGCTCAATACCCTTGACGTCCGTGTACTTCGTCATGCCCTGGCGCAGAGCTTCCACGGCAGCTGCTTTGATGTGCTCCGGGGTATCGAAATCGGGCTCACCGGCGGAGAAATTGATCACATCGATCCCTTCGGACCGGAGTTTTCCCGCTTTGGCCGCGATCGCGAGGGTCACCGAAGGTTTAATCAGTTTGGTTCGTTCTGCGAGCGTTGTCATCTCCGTATCCTCAATTTTTGAACTTCTTCGTCAGCTTCTTGAGGACGTTGCTCGGAACCAACCCGGAGACGTCCCCACCCAAGCTTACGACTTCCTTCACCAAGCGCGAGCTGATGTAAAACTCCGACTCCCCCGTCATCATGAAGAAGGTTTCCAACTTTGGTTTGAGGCGGTGGTTCATCATGGCCATCTGAAATTCATACTCGAAGTCTGACACTGCCCGCAGGCCGCGGACGATCACTCTTGCGCCTTTGCGTTCGGCATAGTCGACGAGCAGGCCTTCGAATGAATCGGCTTCGACTCTGCGGTTGAAGCCTTTGAAGACCTCGCGCACCATCTGCAGACGTTCTTGCAAGCTGAAAAGAGAAGAGTCTTTGCCGGGATTGGTGGCGATCGCAATAATGATCCTGTCGAAAACGCGGAGCGTGCGCTTCACGAGATCGACATGTCCGTTGGTTATCGGATCGAACGAGCCCGGATAAATCGCCACGTTGTTTTGCGCCATGGTTGTCGTCCCTCATACCTCTGTGGTTTACGCCTCCCGTGCAAAAAAGGAAAGCAGCGTGCTGCCGTAACGCCGCTGGTCGCGGAGCGCGAGCGAGTCATAGCGTGGTTCGACCTGCTCGCGGATGCTGTGCTCTGCGACCAACACGCCGGTTTCTCGCAACAATCTTCCGTCTCCGATCATCTTCAGGGTCGCGCCAATCCATTTGTGCTCGTAGGGCGGATCGAGGAAGATCATGTCGAAGGTCTCGCCACGCCGCGCCAGAAGCCTAAGCGCCCGCGCGACCGGTGTAATCCACACTTTTGTCCGGTCTGCGAGGTGAAGTCGATGCAGGTTTTCTCGGATCGCCTTGCCGGATTCCGCCGATGAATCTACCAAGATCGCTTCCGTTGCGCCTCGACTCAGAGCCTCGATGGTGAGATTGCCCGTTCCGGCGAAAAGGTCCAAAACTTTACTGCCCGAAAGGTCATGGGGCAGAATGTTAAAAAGCGCTTCCTTAACTCTGGCGGCCGTAGGGCGCAAGGTCTTGCCTCGGGGAACCTTGAGGCGCCGGCCGCGTGCGTTTCCTCCAATGACTCGCATCACGGGTTAGCCATTGCTCCATTTGCGATGCGGTTTATGCTTTTTAGTTTTGAATCGGTTATTCATCGATACGCAGAATAACCTTGCCGACCTGCTTGCCCTCCTCCAAAATGATCGCATCCGTTGGGCAGGGTGATTTGAGGTTCGAGAGTCGCATCATAACCAAGCTCTTTGGCCCGCCGTGGGCGTGAAATCGAACCGCCTTCAAACAAATTTTTCCCGTCAGAATATTTAGTTGGTTAGCAAGATATAGGAGGGCTGTCAAAGGCTTGAGAAAACATCTGCGTGGGAATAACGCCGCGGGAACAGCGCGGCTAGTGGACCCTTCGGGCTATGCCGAAAACGACGTGCCGCAGCCGCAAGTTGCACTGGCGTTGGGATTGATGAATTTGAAGCCCCCGCCGTAGAGGCTCGCCACGTAGTCGATGGTCATCCCTTTGAGATACGGGGCGCTGGTGGAATCAATAAAGACCCTGAGGTTATCCGTTTCGAAAACGATGTCGCCGGGTTTTTCTTCCCTTGAAAAATCGAGCTTATAAGAGAAACCCGAGCAGCCGCCGTCGGTTACCGACACCCGCAACCCGTGGCCTTCTCGATGGTCGCGAGCCAGGAGAAGCTTGACTTGCTGAATGGCCTTTTCGGTCAAGAACAAATCCAACTTCTCGGTTGGTTTGGGAGTTGGGGAGGAATGCTCGTTAACCATGTTGGGCACCATGAGAAAGGGTAATCCTCGCTTCCGGGTAAGTCAAGGGAAGCTGGGAATCGCAATTACCTTTCGAAAAGAGCCTGGACGAACTGAGAAGGGTCGAACGGTTGAAGGTCTTCTACCTCTTCTCCGACGCCCACGTACCTGACCGGTATTCCCAGCTCTTCCTGAATGCCGACGATCACGCCGCCCTTGGCTGTCCCATCCAACTTGGTCAACACGATACCGTTGATATCTGTGGCTTCCTTGAAAATACGCGCTTGCTGCAAACCGTTCTGTCCCGTCGTGGCGTCGAGAACCAGAAGCGTCTCGTGGGGAGCGCCCGGTTGTTCCCGGGCGATAACGCGGCGTATCTTTTTTAGCTCCTCGATCAAATGAACCTTGGTATGCAGCCGTCCCGCCGTATCGATGAGCAGGACATCGATATCGCGGCTCTTGGCTGCGCGCATGCCATCATAGACGACCGCGGAGGGGTCGGAGCCGGCTCGATGTTTGATAATGTCGACGCCGGCGCGTTGGGCCCAAGCCTCGAGTTGCTCGATTGCGGCGGCGCGGAAGGTGTCCCCCGCCACGAGCAGCGCTTTCTTTCCAGCCAAGCGATACTGTGCCGCGAGCTTACCGATAGTCGTTGTTTTACCAACTCCGTTTACCCCCAAGAAAACGATCACCCAGGGACGAGCCGAGAGCGGGGAGACCGAGGAAGTCGTAGACGCTGCAAGAAGCATTTGCACCATCGCCTGTTGTAGACAGGTAGACATGGCTTGGGCGAGATCTTCGGCGGCGCCGGGCGATTGCCGGCGCAGGATGTCCATCAATTTTTGGGTTGCCTTCGGGCCCAGGTCAGACGCGAGCAGACTCTCCTCCATGGCTTCCAGTGATGTCTCGTCCCAGCGCCGGTTTTGAAAAATCGCACCAATTTTTTGTGTCCAGCTCTCCCGGCTCTTGGTGAGACCGCTTTTCAGCCGTAGAAAAAAAGATCCGCCTTCCATTTGCTTATTCTTACAGATTTTTTCGGCTTGAGCGATGGGGGACGGGAGGAACGGTACGATCAGGGCAACGAGCTAACTCAGCCGGACCGAGACAACCTTGGAGATGCCAGGCTCCGCCATCGTGATGCCGTAGAGGACCTCGGCCGCCTGCATGGTCTTTTTGTTGTGGGTGACCAGCACGAACTGGGAAACCTGGCTCATCTCCCTGATCATATCGTTGAACCGATCGATGTTGGCATCGTCCAACGGGGCGTCGACTTCGTCCAAGAAGCAGAAGGGACTGGGCTTGGTCAAGAAAATTGCAAAGAGCAGGCTGACCGCTGTCAATGCCTTTTCGCCGCCGGAGAGCAGCGTGATGAACTGGAGTTTCTTGCCGGGCGGTTGGGCGACGATCTCCACTCCCGTTTCCAGGTAGTCGTTTTCATCGGTCAATACCAACTTGGCCTTGCCGCCCTGGAACAGCCGCGGGAAGATCGACTGGAATTTTTCGTTGATCTCCTCGAAACTATCTTTGAAGCGGAGCCGGCAAATGCGGTTCAGTTTGACGATCGTACGTTGCAGATCGGCGATGGATTTCTCGAGATCGTCTTTCTGCCCGGTCATGAACTGGAAGCGGGTGCTGAGCTCCTCGTACTCGCTAATGGCCGCGAGGTTGACTTCGCCCATTCGCTCGAGCCGACCGCGGAGGTCGTCGATCTCCGCCAACAACTCTTCCGTCGAGCCCGCATATGCCGAGGCTTCGAGCCGAAGACTCTCGAGGTCGGTATCATAACGCTCGCGGATGTTGGCGGCGAGATGCTGGAGGTGCAGTTGGTTTTCTGCCAAAACGACCTGGAGCCGGTTTTTCTCCTCCTGACCGGCTTCGCCCAGCGGCCGCAACTCTTTAATAGCTTCGTCAATTTCCAGCAGCTTGCGCGAGATCGCTCTGTGCGAGTTCCGTTCCGCTTGCAGTCGCTCTTCCAGCCCTTGCAAACGGCTCTTGCCCGATTCAAAAGCCCTTCCCGACTGCTCTAGCGCGGCTTCAATTTCGCTCTGCTTGCGCTTGATGTCGGCAATCCGGTCCTGGCATAGCTTGATTTGCTCGCAGGCTTCTTGCCGCAGCTTGAGGCGGTTCTCGAGATTCTGACGCGAGTTTGCTCTTTTCTCTCCCAGCGCCGCGTTTCGGATGCGCGACTGCGTGACGGCAGCCTCCAGGGCTTGCACAGATTCTTGTAGTTCCCCGGCCGCCGTTTGTTTATCCGCCAGGTGCTTTTCCTTCTCGTGTTTTTCTTGAATTCGAATTTCAATCGCCGCGCGACATTGGTTTTCTTCCTGGGTGACTCGTTCCAGCGCGCCCTCGAGATCGTTCTGCTCCTGGCGCAAGGCTTGAACGGTTTGCGTTAGACGTTCGAAGTCCCGGTTGGCTGTGGAATGTTCGTGCTCCAGGCCTACACGATCGAGCTCCAGTCTATGGATTTCCGCCGCCAGAGAGGCTTTTTTCGCTTCCGCTCGATCCAGCTCGTCCTTTAGTCTTTCGATCTCGAGTGATTCCGTTTGTCGCTTTAGATCGAGCTCGGTCAAAAGATCTTTCAGTTCCTTGATGCGGCGTCGCTGGGTGAGAAAACTCCCCTCGAGAACGTTGCCGCTACCTCCGGTCACGGTCCCCATGGGATCGATGACTTCGCCGTCCGGAGTTACCAGGGTGCTGTAGAACCCATTGCGATTCCAAAGGGCCAATCCAGCTCTCAAGTCACGGACAATGACGACGTCGGACAGCAGGTACTCGGCAACCTCGCGATAGCCTTCTTTGATTGATATGACGTCGATCAGCGGGGAGATCACCTCGGCTTCGCCTAGCGGCAACGGACAAGATTGTTTTCTGGACAAATGGAGCGGGATAAAGCTGCCTCGGCCCGAAGCTTCGCGTTTAAGATATTCGATGGCTTCCACGCCTTCTTCTTGACCCTTGACGATCATATATTGCAAACGGTCGCCCAGAACCGCCGTCAATACTTTTTCGTAGGGTTCGGGAGCGTCGATGACCTCGGCGACTAGACCATAGATGCCGTTGGGCTCGCTCTGCTGTTGTCGCTTCAGCATGATGGCGCGGACGCCTTCCTGATATCCCTCATAGTTCTTCTGCAAATCCTCCAAGGACTCCAGTCGCGAGCGACTTTCATGAATTTGTTGCTCGAGGGATTCAGCCATTTTTTCCTGGTCCGCTTTCGCCCTGAGGAGTGTCTGGATCGAGGCGTTGATTGCCGCCGCTTCCAGGCCTCTTTCCCGAGCCTGGTCCAGGCAGTGATCGAGGGCCGCCTTCGTGTCGGCCCGTTTTCGCTCACAAAGCTCTAGCGAGCTCAGCGCGGCTGCGTGCTCTTCCTGGCTTCGCGCCAGGTCTTGGCTGATTTCTTGGCCGCGATGGGACTTGGCCAGCGCATCGTTTCTCAAATACGCGATTTGGTTGGCCGCTTCGATGAGCGCCTCTTTCTCGCGATCGAGATCAGACTGTCGGGCCTTGACCTCAGCGTGGAGCCTGATGAGTTGTTGCTCTTTCTCCTGGAGAAAACTCTCTTCGAAGAGCGAAAGCTGCACGAAGCTCTCTTGGGCTTTTTCAAACTCCGCAATCTCCCCGCCAAGGGCTTGGATCTTATCCTCGAGTTGCAGCAGCGCGGCCCGGGTTTCAGTATCCGCGTGGGCGAGCTGTGCTAGATCCTTCCTGTGGAAGTCGATCCGCTGCTCCTCGGTCTGGATCTGAACCTTCACCTGGTAAACGGTTTCCTGCTGCGCGCTGATTTCTTTTTCAGCCTCCATCACCGATAGCCGTACCTGTTCGCTTTCGGCTTCTCTGGAATGCAGCGAGGCTAGGTGGGCGAAGAGGCGGTTTTCCGCCTCCTTCAGTTGGGTTTCGTACCCGGTAATGGCCTGCTTCAAGGTGCGCTGCTGAATGCTTGCCTGGAGCAGATCCTTTTCCTTCAACTGCGCCTTGAGGGCGCGGTAGCGTTCGGCCTTCTTGGCCTGCAGCTCCATGGTGTGAATTTGGCGCTCGATTTCGCGGACGATGTCTGTGACGCGAAGCAGATTTTGTTGTGTCCGTTCCAATTTGCGCTCGGCCACGAGCTTTCGGCTTTTGTACTTGCTTGTGCCGGCGGCTTCCTCGATGAGCGCGCGCCGGTCTTCAGGCTTGGCGTTGACCAGTTCATCAACCCGTCCCTGCTCGACGATAGAATAGGCTTTGCTGCCCACCCCGGTTCCCAGGAATAGCTCGATCACGTCCTTCAACCGGCAAGCAATCTTATTGATGGCGTATTCCGACTCCCCCGAACGGAAGAGCCTGCGGGTCACCATGATTTCAGGAAAGGTCCCGTATTCGACCGGACCGCGTCCGTCTTCATTGTCAAAGGTCAATGAAACTTGGCCATGCCGGTAGGGGGAAGGGTGTCGCTGCCGTTGAACACGACGTCTTCCATCTGGTGTCCGCGGAGATGGCGAGCACTCTGCTCACCCATAGCCCAGCGGAGGGCATCGACGATGTTGGATTTTCCGCAGCCATTGGGACCCACAATCGCGGTAATGCCCGGATTGAGCTCGATAGTGGTTTTCTCCACGAAAGACTTGAAGCCTAGCAGTTCAAGGCGTTTTAAACGCATAAAAACGAATCTTTTTTAGTAACTTGTAAAGGAAAAACCAAGGCGTACGCTTTGCCCGCAATATTTCACAGGCAAGCAGGGGTGTCAAGCAGAAATTACAATATAGGGGGGAATATCAAGATTCGTAGCACAATATATGGTGACGATTTACACAATAAAACTATTTTTCTAAAAGTTCGGTATTCCAATACGAAACATCCACGGTGTTGAGAAAAGGCATCCACTCTTTATATCTCGACAAGCTAAAAGTCTCCTGCATAAAGGGTGTCCACTTTGGTTTGAGTGGTTTTCGAGCCAGGGCCATTCCGGCCTGTTGCGGGGTGCGACCCCCTTTTTTCCGGTTACATTCCTGACACGAACAGACTACGTTTTCCCAGACGGATGTGCCGCCCTGAGATCGGGGAATTACGTGGTCTAGATTCAATTCATGGCGCGGTAGCCGCCGCGCACAATATTGGCAAGTGCAGTTGTCTCTCGCATAGATGTTATACCGGCTAAAACGAACCTGTCGCTTGGGGACACGGTCGTAACCAACCAGCAGGATTACCCGCGGCACGCGGATGATCCGATTGACCAACCCGATCGACTCGTCACGAGTCGAGACGGCAAGATCACTCCAGCTGGCAAAATCGAAGGTTTGATATTGGTCGTTCACCGCCCTGGCGATCCCCTGGTAAAGCAAAATAAAGGCTCGCCGAACCGATGTTACATGGATCGGAAGGTAAGAGCGGTTGAGGATCAAAACCTTGGTGTTGAGGACGGAGTAAGCCGGCGCTGACGTAGGGTAACTCATTTAATGCGAGGGCCGCTGTCTACGGAAGGCCTCATGGTTATTAGCAAAAATATAGTTGGCAGGCTGGAATGTCAACCCGCGCAATTATCGACCTAGTTGAAGTCAGGAATAATTTCCACTATAAGGTTCAATAGCTGCCCAATGACCGTCTCTGGATCTCGGATGATCGCCGGCGATCCTTCTTGCCCCCCTCGCTTAACGCGCGCAAGCACTTGGCCAGTCCCTTTATGAAACAAGAAATATTCATCAATTCGAGTCCCCAGGAAAGCCGTATTGCCATCATCGAGGATGGTTTACTGGCCGAATTTCTCATTGAACGCAAGGAAGAAATGGGTATCGCCGGAAACATTTACAAAGGCAAAGTTTCCCGCGTGCTGCCTGGCATGCAGGCCGCTTTTGTCGATATCGGCATGGAAAAGGCCGCGTTCCTGCATGCGTCGGACTTTTCCAGTGTCCCCGACGATGTGCAGCTCATCGGCGCCTCAGGGGAGGACGTAGAGATTGAGGCGCCGCCTCCAAAGCGGGTCTCTCATCGCCGTCTGCCTTTGGAAAAGCAACTATCCCGAGATGAAGCGATCCTGGTGCAAGTGGCCAAAGACCCCCTCGGCACCAAAGGAGCGCGGGTGACCTCCCATATTTCCCTGCCCGGGCGCTACATGGTCTTTATGCCCGGGACCAAACACATTGGCATCTCGAGGCGAATTGAAAGCGAAGACGAACGCAAGCGCCTGAAAGAGATTGCAGGGTCGCTGCTGACCGGCGATGGCGGGTTTATTTTGCGAACCGCGTCAGAGGGACGAAGCAAGCGGGAGATTCAGAGAGATCTTCGTTTTCTCACCAGACTTTGGCGACGGCTCCAGAAGAGGGCGGAAAGCGCGGCTGCCCCTTCATTGATTCATCAGGATCTGGACCTGATTGCCAGAAGCATCCGCGATTTTTTCACACCAGAGACCGAGCAGCTAGTGATCGATTCGTCTAAGGACTACCGTCGGGTGGTGGATTTCGTCGGTCAGTTCATGCCGAGGCTCAAGGCTAAAATCATTTTGCATTCGGGCGCGGAGCCTTTGTTCGAGCGCCACGCCATCGAAGAAAAAATCGAAAAAGCGCTGGATCGGCGCGTCTGGCTCCGTTCGGGCGGCTATATCATTATCGAACGAACGGAGGCTCTTACAGCCATCGACGTCAATACCGGGCGGTTCGTCGGCAAGAGAAACCAAGAGGAGACCATCGTCAAGACTAACTTGGAGGCGGCCCAGGAGGTTGTACGCCAGCTCCGGCTGCGGAACGTGGGCGGGATCATTATTATCGATTTTATCGACATGGAAAAAGAGTCCGATCGTAAAAAAGTCTACGATGCGCTTAGGGACGCGCTCAAGAAAGACAAAGCCCGGACCAATATACTGAAGATTTCCGAGCTGGGCCTCGTCGAAATGACACGCCAGCGGACGCGCGAGAGTCTGGAGAATCAGCTTTTAAGTCCTTGCCCGCATTGTGACGGTCGGGGGCGGATCAAATCTTCCGTAACCGTGGCCTATGACCTCTTGCGGGCGATCAAGAAGCAACAGACGAATCTGGAGAACGGCAAGAATATAGTCGTGCGCCTGCACCCGGATGTCGCCAATTTTCTCTACGACGAGAAGAACAATAGCCTGGAGAATCTGGAACGGGAAATCAATCGCAGAATCATCATCAAAGTGAGCCAAGAGTTGCGCCACGATCAATACGAAATTACCGAATCGTGAAGCCGGCCTTTAGGCTACAGCCGCGATAGTCAAAAGCAACAATTTCGATTATCTTGCGGCGCTGAGTCGCCGCCGGCCCCAGTTGCCGGCAGGTTCGATGGGAGGTGCCCTATGACCGAGGTTCTGTCTGCCGTTAAAGGCGATGCCGGCGCTGCGCCGAGTGTATCGTCGAACATTCGCCATCTTAGCCGGATGGAGATTGCGGGAGGAGGGCAGATTGTCATTGACAGGAACTATGCCTATATCGGCCATCAACACCGGCCGCATGGAACAACGATCCTCGACATTTCCGATCCTTTGAAGCCGAAGATTCTCAGCACGCTTTCGCCGGGCCACCCATGGTCGCACTCCCACAAGGTTCGCATCGCCGGCGACCTTATGGTTGTCAACTCCGAATTCGAGGGCGGCGGCGGCGCTCGCCGCGAGGAATACCCTGACGGCGGTTTTCGCATCTACGATGTCAAGGACCGCACGAATCCCAAGCTCGTGACCTTCGTGAAAACCCACGGCAAGGGCGTGCATCGTTTCGATATGGACGAGAATTACGCCTATATCTCGACTGAAATGGAGGGCTTCGTCGGCAACATTTTGGTCATCTACGATATCCGCAATCCGTCGAAGCCGGTGGAGGTCTCGCGTTGGTCGATGGAACGACAGAACGTGGCGCGCGGCGACGAGCCGCACCCGAAGCGGGCCGAGCACCGCCTGCATCATGCGATGCGTTGCGGGACCGAGATGTACGCCGGCTGCTGGATGTCGGGCATCTCGATCATCGACGTGAGCGACATCAACGCGCCGCGCACGCTGTCGCGCTACGAGTATGACCCGCCTTGCCCGGAGCCGACCCACACGTTTCTCAA
>Ga0105092_10001963_pt1 | contig 10937 bp, 12 predicted proteins | sample PPLLak2March2015_FD_87021 | JGI IMG/M metagenome (GOLD analysis project Ga0105092, IMG submission 87021) | Freshwater sediment microbial communities from Prairie Pothole Lake near Jamestown, North Dakota, USA - PPLs Lake P7 Core (1) Depth... | ecosystem: Environmental > Aquatic > Freshwater >...
AATGACGCCGAGGAGTCCCGACATATTCAATGAACTTTGAGACGGGATAGGCAGCCGATAGGCAGCAGCAGTCAATAGAAAATGATAATTTCATGTGATAAGGGGTTACAATAGTCCTAGCAGCGACGTTATTGTAGATTTGCCAGTGGGAGAGATTGTTTATGGGAATTTCAAGCACGGCGTTCGTCAGAGAAATTCAACAAATGGTGCGACGAAAACATTCCAAGGACCATCCGATTATCGCCCTGATCGAGGACGGGAAGCTAGACCGAGAACAGCTGAAAGGTTTTGTCGGGCAGTTTTATCTTTTTTTTCCGAAGCCTTTCCCCAAGCCTATCGCAGCCATGCTGAGCCGTTGTCCTGACGATTCCGAACTCGAAAAGATGTGGATTGAGAACGTAGTGGAGGAGGGGACAGGGGAGATCACGGGCACCGATAGTCATAAAGGTTTGTTTATTCGTTTTGCCGGGGCCTGTGGCTACAGCAAAGAAGAATTGGACCGGGTTGAACCGTTGCCTGAGACTGAAGCCTTTCTGGATTGGCGTGAGTTGCTGATGTACCAGCGGTCTTGGCTTGAACTTTACGCCTGCCAAGGATTCTGTCTCGAGGGAACCGCCAACGAAAGGATGACGCGCATCGTCAACGGGCTAACGAAACACTATGGCTTCGATCGCGACTCGGAAGACATCCGCTATTGGACTTTGCATATGGGTGTCGACGAAGAGCACATGAAGGTAGGGCCACTGGCAGTGGAGCGCTATGCGGTGACGGAACCCCAACAAGCCCAAGTTCGGGCCGCCGTGCAGAAGACGCTTGATCAGTTCTGGTTGGCGTTTGATGGAATCAAGCGGGCGTTTGTCGACAAAGACCCATTGTACGCCAGGTGGCGCAACGGGAAGTAAGGAGGATTTTCTTATGGAAATGGTCGATCTCTCGCGAATAATTTATGACGGAATGCCGAAAATTCCTGTGCTCCCCGAGGTGCACGTGCAGAAGTTTTTCAGTCTTGAGAAGGGACATCCTTTGAATGTAACCGAGCTTTCGTTGCCGTGTCACGCCGGCACTCACGTGGATGCGCCGATTCACATCGTACCCAATGGGAAATCCATCGAAGAGCTGCCGCTGGATGCCTTTGTCGGTACCGGAACGGTGATCGGTGTGAAAAAAAAGGGTGGCGAAGAAGTCACGGCCGACGAGCTGGAGAATTCCGGTGTGTCGGTCAATCGTGGCGACATTCTGATGCTCCATACCGGTTGGGATGAAAAGTTCGAAAGCCCGGACTACAACATGCATCCGTATCTCTCAGTGGATGCTGCGGAATGGATGGTAAAAAAAGGCATCAAGATGTTCGGTATCGACTGCATTACGGTGGATCTTCCGACGCCGCTTCGGCCCAAGGGTTTTGATTTTCCGGTTCACCGAATGTTACTCGGGAACAACGTCTTGATCGCAGAGAACGTGACGAACCTCGGTAGTATTGTCGGCAAAAGGACCAGAATTATTGCTCTGCCACTCCGGGTGAAGGGCAGCGATGCCGGTCATGCGAGAATAGTCGCTGAAATCTTGAATTAGAACGATGGTCACTACAAAACGAATCAGTGGAATCATCGGGGCTTGTCTTACGCCTTTCGGCGAAGATGACGGCATCGATTACAAGGCTCTCGAAATGGAAATCGAGTTTCTTTTGCCGGACTGCGATGCAATCACGGTTGCGGCGGTCGAAGCCGCCGAATACACCATGCTTTCCCGCGACGAGCGCAAGGAGTTATTGCGGGTAGCTACAGAGATGATCGGCGGGCGCGTGCCCGTCATCCTCGGATGCTCAAGTCCTGCCCCGCGCGAAGTGATTGAATTAGCGGAATACGCTGCCAAAGTTGGCGGCGATTTCGTTCAGGTACTGATGCCGCTTCGGCCGTGGGGCGGACAGCCAACCATTGCCGAACTCATGGAGTTTTACACCCAGGTCGCATCGGCAAGCCCGCTGCCGGTAACCTGTTATCACAATCCTGGTCCCGGCGCGGATCCGCCGCAGGACGCTTTCGTCAAGATCAGCGAAATCGATAACATTCGCTATTTTAAGGAAAGCTCACGAGACATTACGAAAATATCCAGATTGATTGAGCAAATTGAACTCGCGGGACGCGGACACTATTTTACCACCATGCAACCGCTACTGGTCACGCTCATGCTTGGTGGCTCCGGAGCTACCATGCCGCCCCCGGGTACACGGATTGGAGCCCAGATCGTAAAAGCATTCCGGGCAGGGGACCTTGAGACCGCTAGGTTTTGGGCGCGTTCGTATGCCTTGTTCCCTGGAAAATGGGCAGCGTATGGCTTGCCGCCGGTCATGAAGTCCGCCATGAAACATTTCGGTGTAGACATTGGCAATCCAGCCCGCCCGTACGCACCTGTCAGCCCCCGCGACCATGAACAAATAGGGCAATTTCTCCGGCAAGTCGGACTGATCGGTGAGTCAGGGCCGACTCCCCAGGGCCTGTTGGACGCAAGCGAAAAGCTCCGCCAGGAAGATACCTTTCTTAGATAGCGTCGGATCAAAAGCCTAGCTTGACAGCAGTGAAAAGCGCTGTGGTCACGACGCCTTGGCTAATACTATGAAGGAATGGGTAAGAGACCTTTCAGATAAAATGATTCTTTGGTTTCTGGCTGTAACATCCGGATTCGGAAAGGAACTTACCGATGAGGGCCGGGTCGAACAACGGCTTTGGCGCCAGCAAAGGCTGAGAAATCTAAGGGGGCTCGCCATTCGCTCGCGCCAACGCTTGGATGCGAAAAAGAGTTTGAACGAGTAGGATCATGGCTCGAAGCAACGGGCGAAAGCAAATCGTAGTATTAGGAGGCGGCAGCGGAGGAGTCGTCGCAGCCACGAACTTGGGCCGCAAAATCGGTGACAGGCACGACGTTATCCTAGTCGATAAGCGCCCGGATCATATCTTCATGCCTGCTTTCCTATTCGTCATGGTCGGCGAGCGGCAACCTCGCGATATCAGTCGAAGCCTGAAACATCTCGAGAAACGTAATATAAAATTCGTTCAATCGGAAGTTTTGGGCATTGATCCAAACCATCAACAAGTCGAGCTGCAAAATAAAAAAATCGACTATGATTACCTAATCGTATCGCTCGGGATGCAGGTTAGACCCGATCTCATTCCGGGGTTCACCGAGGCGTCCATTCATCCGTGGGAGTTGGACGGTGCGGTTCGATTGCGTGATGCGCTTGCGTCGTTCAACGGGGGCCGCATCGTTGTCGGCGTACCCTTGGGTCCTTATCGATGTCCACCGGCGCCCTATGAAGCGCAATGGATGCTGGATAGCTATTTCAAAAAACGAGGCATTCGAGACCGCGTGCAGATCGAGTATTTCACCCGAGACCCCGAACCTGCGGGCGAGCGCCGCAATCCAGTGGTTTGGATGGATGATGAAAGCCGCAGGCGAAACATCAAACAACACTACGAGTTTGCCGTTCGGTCTATCGATCCGGAATCCAAGGTAGTTTCGGGATTGTACGGCTACAAGATCTCTTATGATTTACTAGTCATGGTCCCGCCGCACCGGCCGGCTCAAGCTCTTTTTGATTGCGGCCTTGCGGAAACCGAAAACGGAATTCGCGTAGACTATGAAACGATGCGCACCAAATGGGACAACGTTTATGCCATCGGCGATTGCGCCGACATGCCGGCTTCAAAGGCCGGCGGTGTCGCGCATCAAGAAGCGGATGTGCTCGCTCATAATCTGGCCGTGGAGATCACGGGCAAGGGTAGACCCGTCGACCTTTGGCTCCATACAATATGACTGCTGGCTTACGGCGCGGGCCGCGCCGCTGCAAACCGCACAGTTTATCCCACCGGCTGGCCGCCATTCGGCGTAACGGAGCCGCGCACCTGGGGACCGTCAAGGCTTATCTACTGGGCAAAGATCGGCTTCGAGAAGTGGTGGCTTTGGCGTTATTTTTAATCTATTCAGCCAACACTCACTCGCTATATTCCTTAAAAGAAAAGGGCAGGGAGAAGAATTAGATTCAGGAAGACGGAATTAGAGATCTGGTCAAAAGTTTACATAATATTCCTTATCAGACGTTACGCCATACAGCCTTATTTTCCTACCGGCTGAGCAACTAGCTTCGATTCCAGCTCGTCGATACGAAACGTTATGTAGCCGGCTAAGGACGAATCGGGCTGGTCTTTGAGCAGTTGTCGATACGCCCCGACGCCCGCTTGAATATCGTCCATTTGAACCGCACAGCGCGCCTGGTTGAGCAGCGCTCTCTCGGTGAAGGCAGATTTTATTTTACCGGCTTCGGCGTAGTGTTTGATTGCTTCGTTGCATTGTGATTTGCGCTCTTCGATACTGGCTAACGTAAGCAAACCGATTTGGCGCATCAGGGAGTTTTGGTTTGTCCCCACGATAAAGCGCTGTGCGGCGGTGGCTGCTTTTGCAAGCTCGTTCAAAGCCAGGTAGCTATTGGCTTCGTAAAGATGAGCCAAATTAGAGTATTTCGACCACCGATAACTTTGAACCTTTTCCAGGCCGACAATGGCTTCGCGATGCTTGCCTGCGTGGTACTGGATGATCGCCTGGCTAAACTCCTGCGCGGCGATTGAATCCTGGCGCTCTTTGAAAGCTCGCCAACCCCAGATGCCCAGGAGTAGCAAAATGACAGCGGCAATCCCCAGATAAACCGCAACCCGATGTCTTGCAAACGAAGCGAGAGCGTTTTCGGTAGAAGTTTGGAACCAATCCGGCTGCCGAAGTTCCTTGCGACTGAGTCGCCTGGTGGTCGAAGCCATGCGCGTTTACTGAAGGATCGCGAAATGTATTGGGTCAAGAAAACAGTCGGAGCAATAACCGCCTGGTGAGAAACTATTGTTTATACTTGAAGTCTTCGGGCGCCATCTTTTCCAGAATCTCGGCCCATTTTTCCTTGGAAACGTTGGAGACGTTCTCCACGGCAGCTTCCTTGGCCTCTTCGCCTTGCTGCAGCACGCTGGACGCTTCCAGGACCGCCTTGGCAACATAGATTGGACTCTTGGTCCGCAAAGCCAGCGCGATGGCATCGCTGGGACGGGAATCAACAACCAGCTCTCGCCCGCCAACGTTGATGTGAACCAAAGCGTAATAGGTGTTTTCTTTGAGCTCGGTAATTTCCACTGACTCAACGGCGCAACCCACTTCGCCGAGAATATTTTTGAGCAAGTCATGCGTCATCGGGCGGGCCATTTTTATGCCTTCAATCTCGGTCGCCATGGCCGTAGCTTCCAACAGGCCGATCCAGATCGGCAGATTGAGCTTATTGTCCGTATCCTTGAGGATAACGATAGGCGTCTTGGTGACTGGATCCAAAGTCAAGCCGCCGACGGACATCTGAATCGTATCTTCCCGTTTGGTCATGCCACTTCTCCTTCTGACTGGAAGCCGGAAACTTGCTCTGTTGTCAGTATCTCGCCGAGTAGCGAATTGGCGCTCGCTCCAACGATCCGAACGGGAAGCAAACAGCCCACCAGGGTTTCCTCTCCCGTCAAATTCACGATCCGATTGCTCCGTGTACGACCCATCATTTGTCCGCTCTTCAGTCTCGACTTTCCGTCTACCAAAATTTCCTCAACGTTGCCAATTCTTTCTCGGTTCTTCCTCAGCGATATTTCCCTCTGCAAATTTTGGACTTCTTGCAAACGATATTTTTTGATTTCGTCGTCCACGTTGTCGTCATAAATTTTCGCCGACACCGTTTGTGGTCGCGGCGAGTAAACGAACGAGAAGATTTCATCATACTCCACTTGTTTGAGCATTTCTAGAGTATCGGCAAATTCGGCGTCGGTTTCGTCGGGAAAACCGACGATAATGTCCGTGCTGAGCGCCACGTTGGGACAGCGTTTTCGCAGCCGCTCCATACGAGCGAGATATTTGTCGCGGCTGTAACCGCGGCGCATTCGCAACAACACCGAATCGGCACCCGATTGCACCGGCAAGTGAAGATGCTCGCACAGTTTGTCCAGCGTGGCGAAGGCTTCGATCAGTTCCGCCGAAAGATCCTGGGGATGCGACGTCGTAAAGCGGATGCGCTGCAGGCCTTCAACCGCATTGACGCGGCTCAGAAGCTCGGCAAAGCTGAGTTCCCCGGATTGCGTCTTGCCGTAAGAATTGACATTTTGTCCCAGGAGCATGACTTCCTTGACGCCTCGACGTACCAACGTTTCAATCTCAGCGACAATACTTGCGCTCGGCCGGCTCACTTCGCGCCCACGAACGCGGGGCACAATGCAGAAGCTGCAGACTTTGTTGCATCCCTGCATGATGGTAACGAAAGCTTTGGCTCCCTCGACCTGAATACGGCCATCGGGATCTTCCATGTAGGAGGGATTACGGTAAAAAGCGATCTCCACCGGGCGGCTGCGCGAGGCCTGAACCCGCTCGACCATTTCCGGTAGTTTGTGGATATTGTGCGTGCCAAAAACGAGGTCCAGATAGGGCACGCGCCTGAGCAGATTCGTGCCCTCTTGCTGCGCGACGCAGCCGCCCACTCCGATAATGACGTTTTCCCGCTGTTCCTTCAGCTCCTTCCATCTTCCCAGCGCGCTATAGACTTTTTGTTCCGCCTTATCGCGAACGCTGCAGGTGTTAAGCAAGACCAAATCAGCGGTCTCGATGCAATCCGTCCGCTCATAATCCACGCGGCTCATGACTTGCGCGATGCGCTCGGAGTCGTACTGGTTCATCTGGCAACCGTAGGTCTGGAGATAAAGCTTCTTCATGGCACGATCAGATCGACGACTTTATAGAGCTGATTGATGTTGCGACATTCTTCCGCGACGTCGCAATAAGGGACGTAGCGCGGCATTTCGCTATCCCCCACGCCCCATGTTATACGGCTCTCAGGGTTCAGCCAAATGAGCTGCTTGGCCTTCTGTTGGATTTCTCTCAAGACCCACTCGTTGGGGCGGTTGTAATTGTTTCGACCATCGCCGATGATCAACACGGTGGTCTTGCCGGTAACCGAGGGAAAATAATTCTTGAAAAACAACTCGAATGCCCGGCCAAAGTTTGAGTGCGAGAAGACGTCGATCACGTCGCCTTTGAGCGCTGTTTCGACGGCTCGATGGAGCTCCTCCTCTTCGAACAGTTTGGTCACCTCGCCGAGATCGCTGACAAAAACAAAGCTGCGAACTTTCGCGTAAAGATCCTGCACCGAATAAACAAACTGTAACATGAACCGCGAGGCGTTTAATACGGAGTCCGAGATGTCGCACAAGATCATCACTTGTGGTTTCGTTTTCTTGCGCCGGTCCAGCTCGACGTGAAACGGCACGCCGCCGTATTGTAAGTTGCGGCGTAGCGTCGCTTTAACATTGAAGCGTCCGCGCAGCGCTTTCTTACGGCGCACGGACAAGCGATCTTTGAGCCGCTGGGCCAATCGGGCCACCGCCTCATTCATGCGCCGGATGTCATCTTCGGTGTAAAAGGAAAAACTCTTGTCGGCAAAAGAGCTGCGCTGGCTATAGTCGTTGGGCTCAGCGCCGCGCTTTCTTTGCTCCTGTTGAATGATTTCACGAAGGAGCCGGGTGAGATCCCGCATCCTTTCATCCAGGTAGCGCATCACGTTTTGCAAATCTTCGCCGCTCTCGGCCAACATCTGCAGCATGGCCTTGAAACGCTCGATCTCACTATGGACCCGATCCATCTGCAATCGGGCGGCCATGAGCGTATAGGGCGTCAGCCGGAAACGGTCGGAAGAGCCCGCTTCCCACTCTTTATTCGCGGCCTCTCGAAGCAGACGTTCCAGTTCGCCCCGGTTGCCGGTCAACAAAGCACGGGTGAGCGGGGACAGCTCCCCTTCCATCTCCTTCAATAGTTTCTGGATTTGGTCGAGCATTTTTTGGAACTGTTCCGGAGTCAACCCCAGCTCTTCCATCATCCTTCGCTCCAGCGCGTCGATGGCTTGGCCGATGCCCAGAAAGAAAAAGTCGAACAGCTCCTCGAAAGGCTTGACGTCGCTGGCGCGTTTGACCAGGGTCGCGCGCAGGGTGTTGCGAAACAGAAACGGGTCGCGGATACCGATCAGCCGCAGCGCACGAAAGGCATCGATGTTCTCCGAAAGAGACACGCGAACGCCATTGCGCCGCAGTACATTCGCGAATTCGACAATGCGATCTTCCATCTGGGGAAACCGAAGGCTTGGACGCCTAATGCAGGTGATCTTTGCCGCTATCGCCGCTCGTTCCCTGTCGGGCTTTGCGTTCGGCGACGTAGGCTTTGAGTTCCTGGTGGGCTTTACGAATATCGGCTTCGTATTTCATGAGGGTCGAAAGCGTTTGCTCAATCAGCTCGTTGTCCAACTGCTTAACGTTCAGCAAGGTAAGCGCCTTTACCCAGTCCAAGGTCTCGCTGATGCTGGGCGTTTTCTTCAAGTCCAGTTTGCGCACTCGATGCAGAAGTTGAACCACTTCTTGGGCGAGCTGATCCCCAACGCCCGGCACTTTTAACTTGATAATCGCCATTTCCCTGTCGGGGTCCGGAAAATCCAAATAGAGATGGAGGCAGCGCCGCTTTAAAGCATCGGACATTTCGCGGCTGTTGTTGCTGGTCAGCACAACCAGGGGAATGTGCTTCGCCTTCAATGTGCCGATTTCAGGAACGGTGATCTGAAAGTCGCTAAGAATCTCCAAGAGAAAGGCTTCAAACTCCGCATCGGACTTGTCCACTTCGTCAACCAGCAGCACCGAGGGCTGGTCCGAGAGAAGCGCTCTTAACAAAGGCCGCGGCAACAAGAAGCGGTCGGAGAAAAAGACACCGTCTTGCTTGGCTATGCAATCAACTGCGTCCCCCAGGGTTTGGGTATCCCGGAGGACTTCGCCGATTTTGTCTTTCAGGATCTGCGTGTAAAGCAATTGTTTGGTGTACTCCCACTCATAGAGGGCCTTGGCTTCATCGAGCCCTTCATAGCATTGGAGCCTGATGAGCTCCATGCCCAGGGCGTGGGCCAACACCTTGCCCAGCTCGGTTTTACCGACGCCCGCCGGTCCCTCGACCAGAATAGGCTTTTGTAGCTGCGTTCCGAGGTAAACCACCGTCGCGACGTTTTTGTTACAAATATAACTTTGACTGCCCAGGCCCGTCACGACATCATCCACTGAATGAAACATGAAACATCCTTTCCAAGAAATCGAGGCTAACACAAACCCTACTCAACGACAATCAGCCTTTAGCAGGCCCGTTGCAGAACCGTCGAGCTTTTTGTAAACGGTAGGTATGTGCACCTTAGCGCTTTACTTTCATATAGTTGAGGATTTTCCGGTGCTCGTCGCAGCCAACCGTGATGAGCATTATGATCGCCCCTCAGCGGCGCCACACCTATGGTCTACGAAACCCAGCGTTCTTGCCGGCAAAGATCTCCTGGCCGGGGGCACCTGGCTTGGAATCAATGAGCACGGACTCCTGGTAGGTATTTTGAATCGCCGCTCCAGCGGCGAGCCGGATCCGCGACTAAGCCATACCCGCTCTCGCGGTCTGCTTTGCCTGGATATCCTCGGCTTCAAATCCGCTGCCGCCGCCTGCGCATTCGTCAACCAGCACGAAGAAGTATACCAGCCGTTTACCGTTGTGTTTGTCGATCCGAGCGAGGCGTGGACCGCATACAACGTGGGGCAAAAGATCAAAACCGGTAAGCTCGATGAAGGATTACACGTCTACAGCAGCACGGCCGATTTCGCTGTGCGATCTGAGAAAGTCGATCGAGCCCATGTCCAGTTCGCTGGAATCGTCGAAGGGTTGCCATCGACGACCTGCAGCGACAAAGCGGCGTGGGTGCGCTCGTTGCACACAGTGCTTGGCGATCACGCTCTAGGCAATGGTTCCATTGAGCCCAGAGAAGCGATTTGTGTTCATGGAGAAGTCTCCGGAACAGTTTCTTCTACGATTATCTTCTACTCTCAACCCGAACAGCGCCTTTATACTTTTAACTGCCCCGGTCCCCCTTGCCGGGGATCTTTCGGTGAAGCCCTCCAGCTGAATGTTCGATGAGGGAATCGCAGAAATCAAGACAGGCGGCAACGGTTATTCTGCTCCGGCCTGCGGAGCCAAACGGCTTTGAAGTATTTCTCACCCGCCGTCCGAACGAAATGGCGTTCCTCGGAGGTATGTACTGCTTCCCCGGTGGTGCCGTACGAAAGGACGATTGCGCGGCGTCGATGTTGCGCCTTTGTCATGGATTGTCACCGGCCGATGCCCGAAGGATCATCGGCGCCCACCTTTCGCCCCGGGACGCCCTGGCTTTCTGGATTGCGGGTGTTCGAGAACTCTTCGAAGAGGCGGGAATCTTGCTCGTCGTCGATAATTCGGGACAGCCCTGGTCGGCGACACAGAATCGCCGACACTATCTCGCCGCCAAGCACGCTGCCTTACTTACAGAAACTTTGAGTTTCCGATCTCTGCTGGAGCGCGAAGCACTGTTGTGTGACGCCTCCCGCCTGGTCTATTTCTCCCATTGGCACACGCCGGAACCGTCTTCCATCCGCTTCGACACGCGGTTCTTTCTCGCTGCCTTGCCGGAAGATCAGACTCCCCTGCCCGCCTCGCCGGAAGTCGCCCATAGCTTCTGGATTACACCCGATCGCGCCCTGGAGCTTTTTGCCAAGAATGAACTGCCGCTCATTTTCCCGACCTTCGCTTCGCTGCGAACTCTGGCTGACTTCGATTCGCTGGAAGGTGTCTTGAGAGAATACAGCTTCAGTTTCGTTTAACCAAACCCAAAGAAACGCACGAGACGATGACTAGCCTGCGGCCTTAACTTTTCTGGTCGAGGGCTTTGCGCAAAGTTTCCATTTGATTGTTCAAATGGCGGACCATGGTGCTTTCGGCGAGCTGTGGGTTATGCTTGAGAAAGGCGTCCAGGATTTGGTAGTGCTCGCGCATCGAATAGTCGAGCC
>Ga0105092_10001965_pt1 | contig 10934 bp, 7 predicted proteins | sample PPLLak2March2015_FD_87021 | JGI IMG/M metagenome (GOLD analysis project Ga0105092, IMG submission 87021) | Freshwater sediment microbial communities from Prairie Pothole Lake near Jamestown, North Dakota, USA - PPLs Lake P7 Core (1) Depth... | ecosystem: Environmental > Aquatic > Freshwater >...
CGGGCGCTTGCAGGCGCTGAACAAAATCCTGGCGCAGGAAGTGGACGTGCTCGAGCTCGAGGATGAGATCCATTCGCGTGTCCAAAGCGAAGTGGATAAGAGCCAGCGCGAGTATTACCTGCGCGAGCAGATGCGGCAGATCCAAAATGAATTGGGTGAAGGCGACATCTTCACGCGCGATGTCACAGAGCTAAAGAAAAAAGTGGAAGCCGCGAACCTGCCGGATGAGCCGAAGCTGATCGCCCTGAAGGAACTCGAGCGCCTCAACCAGATGCCGCCGATGGCGCCTGAAGTGGGCATCATCCGCTCGTACATTGACTGGATCGTCGAGCTGCCCTGGACGAATGCCACACCCGACAACCTGGACGTGAAGAACGCCGCCAAGGTGTTGGACCGCGACCATTACGGGTTGAAGAAGGCGAAGGAACGCATCCTTGAATACATCGCGGTGCGCTCGCTCAAGCCGAAAAAGGAACGGCAGCCGATCTTATGTTTTGTTGGACCTCCCGGTGTGGGCAAGACCTCGCTGGGACGCTCGATCGCCGAGTCGATTGGACGCAAGTTCGTGCGCGTCTCGCTGGGCGGCGTGCGCGACGAAGCGGAGATCCGCGGCCATCGCCGTACGTACATCGGCGCGCTGCCCGGACGCATCCTCCAAACCATGAAGCGCGCCGGGACAGCCAATCCGCTGTTCATGCTGGATGAGATCGACAAGCTTTATTCCGATTTCCGCGGCGACCCCGCCTCAGCCATGCTGGAAGTGCTCGACCCCGAACAAAACAATGCCTTCAGCGATCACTATCTTGAGATGCCCTTCGATCTTTCCAAAGTCATGTTTGTTACGACGGCAAATACGCTGGGTACGATCCCGCCGGCGCTGCTCGACCGCATGGAAGTGATCGAATTCCCCGGCTACATCGAGGAAGAGAAACTCGAGATTGCGAACCGTTATTTGGTCCCGCGCCAGATGAACGAAAATGGGATCGATGAGTTCAACATCAAGTTCGAGCCGGACGCGATCCGCCGGATCATCCGCGAATACACCTACGAAGCCGGCGTCCGCAATCTGGAGCGCGAGATCGGACGGGTGTCTCGCAAGATCGCGCGCATGAAAGCCGAAGGACGCAAATACCCAACGATAGTCACCCCTGAATCGATCGAGAAGTTCCTGGGTCCGCAGCAGGTCTTCCAGACGGAAGCCGAACGCAACGACGAAGTCGGTGTGGTGACCAGCCTGGCGTGGACGGAGAACGGCGGCGAGATCATGCCCGTGGAAGTCGCCATCCTGGAAGGCAAAGGCGGGCTGCAAATGACCGGACAGATGGGCGATGTGATGCAGGAGTCCGGACAGGCTGCCCTGACCTACATCAAGTCGCGCGGCCCTTCCTTGGGAATTGACATGGATGTGTTCGAGCGCATGGATATCCACGTCCACATGCCGGAGGGCGGCATCCCGAAAGATGGACCGTCGGCTGGGATCACGATGGCGACTGCCATTGTTTCGGCGCTGACGGGCCGTCCGGTCTTCAAACATGTCGGCATGACCGGCGAGATCACCCTGCGCGGGCGGATCCTGCCGATTGGCGGCGTGCGCGAAAAAGTACTGGCGGCGCATCGCGCCGGGTTGAAGACAGTCATCCTCCCTGAAAAGAACTTGAAGGACCTGGTCGATTTGCCCAAGACCGCCAAGTCTGAGTTGAAGATCATTCCTGTGAATCACATGGATGAAGTTCTGCAGATCGCACTCTCCTCGAAGGCGGTCATCGAACCGCCGAGACCAAGAAAAAAGGGTGAAGAGCAGTCGGAAGAGGAAAGCGAGTAAGCACGCAACGCTTATGGCGTATCGCGATAGGCGATACGCCATAAGCGATACGCCATATGCCAACCAGAAACACATTCGCCCTCAAAGATAAAGTTGTACTAATTACCGGCGCCTCATCCGGGTTCGGTTCGGATAGCGCGCGTCTCTTCGCAAAGGAAGGCTGCCGGGTGGTGCTCGCCGCCCGCCGCCTCGACAGGTTGCAGGCGCTGGCAGCTCAAATCCAAAACGCCAGTGGAGAGGCGTTAGCGATCCCTGTGGACGTCAGTAAGCATGCGGAAGTTGATGTGATGGTGCAAAAGGTCCTCGATCTTTATGGAAAGATCGATATTCTTTTTAATAACGCCGGCCTGGGCGGGATGGACTGGTTTGAAGATCTCAAGCCTGAACGCCACATCGAAACACTGGTTCAGGTTAATTTGATCGGTACCCTGCTCGTTACTCATGCCGTCCTCCCGCACATGCTGAAACGCCGTGCCGGGCACATCATCAACATGTCTTCTGTGGCGGGACTGATCGCCGCGCCGCTCATCACAACCTACTCCGCCAGCAAATATGGCGTGCGGGCGTTCACCGATGCACTGCGCCGCGAAGTATCCCCGTTTGGGATCAAAGTCTCCGGCATTTATCCCGGTCCCGCCTCGACGGAATTTGGGGCACATCTTGGAAGGACGGTTGCACGCCAAAGGATCCACGGCGTTATCGATATCCATATGACGTCCGAATATGTGGCGCGGCGTGTCGTCCAGGTTGCCAGACATCCTCGTCGCAGCCTCGTCATTCCGTGGTGGTTCCGCGTGATCGCTACTTTTGATACACTCTTCCCGGTCTTTGTCGACTGGATTTTGTATTTCTTCGTAAAGAAGATGCACAATTTGAATTGAAATTTTAAAGGAGATCTGCATGACTCAATCTCGCTTCGATACACTCAACGCCTCCCTCCGGACCCTTCGACAGGCTCAGGACGGCGCCTCGGGCCTGGATGCCGTTATTCTGAACCCCGGTCCTACGCTGACGCATCTCACGGGCTTGCGCTTCCATTTGATGGAACGCCCGGTCGTGTTGATGTTTGCGAAAGATCAGGAACCGGCGATCGTCCTGCCGGAGCTTGAGTTGCAGAAGGTCGCCTCGTTGCCGTACAAGCTCCAGGTCTTTGCCTACCCGGAGAACCCGTCAGAGTGGGAGGATGCCTTTCGCAAGGCGGCGCAGAGTCTCGGCCTGGATGGGAAGCAGATTGGCGTCGAGCCGCGCGGACTCCGCCTGCTGGAGTTCCGTTACGTCAAAGCCGGCGCGCCCGAAGCCGATTATCCCGATGCGAGCGACGTGTTAGCCGGTCTGCGTTTAAGGAAGGACCCGGCCGAAGTCGAGGCGATGCGGCAGGCGGTGAAGATCGCACAGGAGGCGCTCGAAGCAGCGATCCCGCTGATCAAGATCGGGATGACCGAGAAGGAACTCGCTGCCGAATTAGTCGTGCAACTGCTCAGGCATGGTTCCGAGCCGGAGCTGCCTTTTGCACCGATCGTCTCCGGCGGACCGAACGGGGCGAACCCGCATGCTTCGCCGGGTGATCGCAAGCTGCAGGCGGGCGATCTGCTCGTCGTGGATTGGGGCGCGACCTGCGATGGATACATCTCTGATCTGACGCGTACCTTTGCGGTGGGGGAGGTAGCTGACGAATATCAGAAGATCCACAAAATCGTGCAGGAAGCCAATGCCGCAGGTCGTGCTGCCGCGAAGCCCGGCGTCCCCTGCGCCAATGTGGATAAGGCTGCCCGTGAGGTGATCGAGAAAGCAGGCTACGGTGTCTATTTCACGCATCGCACCGGCCACGGCATCGGCATGGAGGGACATGAAGAACCGTACATGCGCGGTGACAATATGCAGTTGCTCGAGCCTGGCATGGCGTTCACCGTCGAACCGGGGATCTACCTGCCGGAGCGCAACGGCGTGCGCATCGAAGTCAACGTGGTGATTACCGATACCGGCGCGGATGTGTTGTCTGATATGCCACGCGAGATTAGAGTGGTGGGGTAATACTTTTTGCCACGGATTGCACGGATTTCACCAACCGTTTAAGAAATAAACGATCATGGATCTTCAAATCATACACGCAACCCCTGAGCAAGCCGACGAACTGACTCGGATCGCCCTGGCATCCAAGACCCACTGGGGCTATCCCGAACGCTGGCTGGAAATCTGGCGACCTCAGTTGACCTTCAGCCCTGAATACTTTGCGAAGAATGAAGGCTGGGTCGATGTCCTCGACGAGAGACTTATTGGCTTTTACACATTGCAGGAGGAAAACGGCAATGCCTGCATCGAGAACCTGTGGGTGCTGCCAGAATGTATCGGCAAAGGGATTGGGAAGGCGTTGTTCCTGCATGCGGTGGAGTTGGCGCGCCAACGCGGATACACAACCCTGCAGCTCGAGGCAGATCCCAATGCAGCCGGTTTTTACGAGAAGATGGGGATGTCTAAAGTAGACGAACACCAGTACGAGATGGAGGGCCGGCCGCGTATCCTGCCGATCATGGAAATGGAACTTTGATTGGTTTTGTCGCCCCATATTTCTGTCGTTTCCAACGTGATTAGGCGCTCAATGCCGTAAAGACGGCTGCAGCCAGCTCGATCACGGCTCATACGGCCAGGAAGAAGTCTTTATCGAGGCCAAATATGAAATAAGACAGTCCAAATTACAGCCAGAAAAGCGACCGTCAACCAATCAGCAATAACGGACATATCCATTGCTTTTCTCCTTGGCTGGACAACCGGATTGTTTGATCTTCGCGGTTTCTTTCTGGGAAGAACATCGATCACTGTTCCGCGTTGCTTTCGCTCTGCGTTTTGCTCTGGTTATTTTTGTGTAAGGTCGTGCCTTTCCCTCTTTCTGCTGCGCCCGGTATATTGTTACCAAATGTGCTTTATTGCGTCATGAATATAGACCTGCACTCTCCTCATTCGCTGAGCAGGTGCTCGTCAGGCGATTCTGCATCGCAACATGGTGAATATCCAAAATCAACGTCAAGAGATATCGCGGAAGATGTGACTACTTACCCTTGCAGTGCTTCGCAATGTGGATACAATTGTTATCATTCCTTCTGACAGGGGACAGCATTTGTATGCCGCTGTAGCCGAATTGGAGTTCCTTCAAGATAGTGTTTCTTATTTATGGGCGGGACAATGGTTGGCAAAAAAATATTGATCATTGACGACGACGCTGATCTCGTCCAGTTGGTCAGCCTGATCTTCAAAAAAGCAGGGGCAAAGGTTGTTACTGCCAGCGATGGTCTGGATGGTATCAGTAAATTCTTTACTAATCGCCCAAACTTAATTATCCTGGATGTGATGATGCCTGGAAGCAATGGATTCGATGTGTGTCAGAGGATCCGACAGGTCTCAGATGATGCGCTTATCATATTAACCGCTCTGAATCAGGAGGAGGATATGATTCGGGGATTGGCGGCTGGCGCAGATGACTTCCTGTCAAAGCCGTTTAACCCGGATGTCTTGCTGGCGCGCGCCAGGACAGTATTGCGCCGTACTCAACGTCCAACCGGAAATATAGCTCCTTTTAATTACAATGACGGGTACCTGAGTATCAATATCGAAAGACATGAAGTCCTGATACATGCCAAACGCATCAAGTTAACGCCAATGGAGTTCCGTCTGCTGGTGTATCTGGCACGCAATGCTGGCAAGTTGTTGACTTTTGAGAAGATCCTTACCAATGTATGGGGAAATGAATATCAAGGAAACATGGATCACGTGCACGTTTTTATTTCACATCTCCGCAGAAAAATCGAAGAAAATCCTAGAAGCCCCCATTACATTCTGACGATTCATGGGATCGGCTATATTTTTGAGAAACGCGAGCTTGAATATAAGACTTAAGATTCCTTAAACCTGATTCGCGTAACATCGGTTGTTATTACTAAGACAGGGCAGTGCTCCCTGTTTTTTTCTTAAGAATCCATTAAGAATTCATGCAGAACTCATAAAGCAATCCCTTATACAATGTTAATTAACGAATATTGATATAAATTATCTGTTTTCGAAACTTCCTGAACGTTGTTGTAATCATCGATTTACAGAAGGAATGTGCCATGGTTGACTCAGGGTCTTTCGGAGTTGCTATGATTAGTGGGCGAAGATTCGTTTTTCGCTTGCCTTAACAGGACTCCCTGTGGCAGGCGTTTTTTATTTATTCAGAACTGAATCCATTTGATCCAGTTCACACTTGAAATCAATTCACAAGGAGAAAAAGCTATGATGCGTTCAATTATTGGATCAAGTCTAAAATTTCAATTTCTGGTGGTTACGATTGCCATCGCATTGATGGCTTTTGGCATCACCCAATTCCGCAGGATGCCGGTGGACGTCCTGCCCGAGTTCTCGCCTCCTTATGTCGAGATCCAAACAGAGGCGCTGGGGCTGTCCGCGGAGGAAGTGGAACAGATGATCACTGTTCCCATGGAACAGGATCTGCTGGCTGGCGTGGCCTGGCTCGATGTGATTCGTTCCGAGTCCGTGCCTGGTCTGTCATCGATCCTGGTTTACTTCGAACCCGGCACCGATCTCTACCGGGCACGCCAGATGGTGACTGAACGCCTGTCACAGGCAGCAGTTGCCATACCAAATGTGTCGCAACCCCCGACGATGATCCAGCCATTATCGTCCCAAAGCCGGTTCATGATCGTGGGACTCTCATCAAAGGAACTGTCGCTGATCGAAATGTCTGTGCTTGCCCGCTGGACGATCGCCCCACAGTTAATGGGCGTGCCCGGCGTGGCCCACGTGGCCATCTGGGGTAACCGCGACCGGCAGCTTCAGGTCCTGGTGGATCCGGCGCAACTGCATAAGCAGGGTGTTTTGCTTGACCAGGTGGTAGAGACCACTGGGAACGCGCTTTGGGTCTCGCCTTTGTCCTTCCTGGAAGCCTCGTCACCCGGTACAGGCGGGTTCATCGATACGCCCAATCAGCGACTCAACGTCTGGCACGTCTTGCCCATCTCCTCAGCAGAGGATTTAGCCAGAGTATCTGTCGATGGCGCGGAAGGACTGCGTCTGGGTGATGTAGCCCAAGTGGTCGAAGATCATCCGCTATTGATCGGCGATGCAGTGGTTAACGAAAACCCCAACCTGCTTTTGGTGATTGAAAAACTGCCTGGGATCAATACTTTGGAAGTTACACGCGGTGTGGAAGCCGAACTGGCTGCGTTGCAGCCCGGACTGCCTGGTGTTGAGTTTGACGCCACTCTTTTTCGCCCCGCAACTTTCATTGAGATGGCAATGGCGAATCTCAGCCGGACGCTGGTCATTGCTGCGTTGCTCGTCGCCCTGGTCCTCGGAATTTTCTTTTACGGATGGCGCGCCGCCTTGATCAGCCTGGTGGCGATTTTGATGTCCCTGATTGCAGCCTTGTTCGTGCTCTATTTGCGGGGTGCAACACTCAATGCGATGGTGCTGGCGGGTCTGGCAATCGCTCTGGGTCTTGTGATCGACGAGTCCATCGTCGATATCGAGCGTATCACACAGCGTTTGCATCAGAATCGGCAGCAGGGCGGGCTTCAATCATCTTCAATCATTATCCTGGAGTCTGCGGCTGAGACGCGTAATACCATTCTCTTCGCGACATTGATCACAGTATTGGCTGTAGTGCCTGTCTTCTTTATCGATGGGATCTCCGGTGCCTTATTCCGGCCGCTGGTCGTTTCCTATACGCTGGCAGTCCTGGCTGCCATGGTGGTGGCGTTGACTGTCACGCCGGCCCTTAGCGCAATTCTCCTCTCCAGGACGCGCCTTGAAAATCGCGCATCACCGTTTGTCTCCCGGCTGCAGAGTGGCTACCAGCGGAACCTGTCGCGCACGGTGAAGATTCCGTGGCTCGCGAACACAGCCATTGTGGTGCTTGTGATAGCGGTCCTCATCGCGGTGCCATTCCTGAAACAAGGCCAGGCGCTTCCCGCGTTTCAGGAGCCGTATCTGATGGTTCAATTCGAAACTGCAGCCGGTACTTCTCATCCGGAAATGAACCGGATCGTCTCCCGTGCCAGCACTGAACTGCGGGCCATTCCCGGAGTCAGCAACGTCGGCGCACATGTGGGACGAGCAGTGTTTGGGGATCAGGTGGTCAGTATCAATTCCGCCGAGCTATGGGTCAGTATCGATCCCAAAGCTGACTATGATGCGACAGTAGCCGCTGTCCAGGATGTAGTGAACGGCTATACCGGTCTGCGCCACGAGGTACTGACCTATATGCAGCAGACTCTCAGCCTGCAGCAAACAAGTAATAGCAGCGACATTACCGTGCGAGTCTATGGCGAAGACCATGCTGTTCTGCAGAGCGAGGCAGAACAGCTGCAAAAAGCCCTGGCGAAGGTTAATGGTGTTGCCGACCCGCGTGTGAACTCCCCTGTTGAGGAACCCACGCTGGAGATCGAGGTCGACCTCGATTCAGCGCAAAAATACGGCGTCAAACCTGGCGATGTGCGCCGGACAGCAGCCATCCTGCTCTCAGGCATCCAGGTCGGAAGTCTTTTCGAGGAGCAGAAGATATTTGAGGTGGTTGTGTGGGGTGCACCCGACCTCCGCCAGAGCGTAACCGATATCAACGAGTTGCTGATCGATACAGCCAGAGGCGAACAGGTGCGTTTGGCAGATGTAGCCGATGTGCGGATCGTGTCATCCCCGACCGTGATCAATCGTGAAGCCGTTTCACCTTACCTTGACATTACCTTCAATGTGGAAGGACGGAGTGTCAGCGCAGTGGCAGCGGATGTGAAAGCGGCCATCAGCAACTTTGCCTTCCCGCTGGAATACCACGCGAAGGTCGTCAGTGATTATGAGGCGCGACAGGCGGCTCAGAGCCGTCTCCTTGTCGCTGGGATTGTGGCAGTATTTGGGATATTCCTGCTCCTGCAGGCCTCCTTCAGGAGCTGGCGTCTGGCACTTGTTGTCATCGTAACGTTACCCGCGGCCCTGGCAGGCGGAGTCATGGCTGACCTGTTGGGGAATGGCGGCGCCATTTCGCTCGGCTTGCTGGCGGGGTCTCTCGCGGTGGCAGGGATTGCCCTGCGCAACAGTGTCATGCTGTTCAGCCATTTTCAGAATCTGGAGGAAAATGACGGCGAGGAGTTTGGGCCGGAACTGGTAATGCAGGGGGCGCGGGAACGGTTAGCGCCCATTCTGATGACAGCGCTGGCAACTGGGCTTGCCTTCCTGCCCTTCGTGCTCTTCGGTAATATCCCCGGTCACGAGATTGTGCGCCCTATGGCCATCGTCATTGTAGGCGGACTGGTGACCTCAACCTGGCTCAATCTGTTTGCCATGCCCGAGTTGTACCTGCGTTTTGGAGCCAGGCGCGAAGCCGACCCTGGATTCCAGCGGACCGATCTTCCAGCTGTGGCAGCCGATGATTAGGAAATATCCTGCCTGAGTGAAAAGGAATATGCCAAATGATCGACAATCATGATTCTGTAAAATTAGATCCCCAGCCGGAAATCCTTGTAGCTGAAGGCTTGCGAAAGTCCTATGGGCCCAGGAAAGCACTTCACGGATTGACTTTCTCCTTGAAGGCAGGGCGGATCCTCGGTTTCCTGGGCCCGAATGGAGCAGGAAAAACAACATCGATTCGCATTCTGACCACCATGATGGAACCTGAGACGGGACACTTTACGGTAGACGGTATTGGTTCTGAACACCCTGAACAGATCCGACGCAGGATCGGTGTTCTGCCGGAGAACCTCGGTTTTCCCAGGCAAATGACCGGGCTTGAATACCTGCTCTATTTTGGCCAGCTCTATGGGCGAACGCGTTCTGAAGCGAAGGAAAATGCGCTCACCCTGCTCGAGGATGTGGGCCTGCATCAAAGAGCAAAATCGTTAATTGGCTCCTACAGTCATGGAATGAGACAAAGGATCGGCATCGCACGCGCCCTCGTCAATGATCCGGTGGTTGTTTTCCTCGATGAACCTACTTTAGGTCTTGACCCCCGCGGTCAGGCTGAACTACTTGAACTGGTGCAGCGAATTGCGCGCGAGCGAAATACGGGTGTTGTCTTATGCAGCCACCTGCTCGCAGAAATTGAAAACGTATGTGATGACGTCGTCATTTTGAATGTCGGTCAGATCGTTGCCCGAGGCTCTGTTGCTGAAGTCATTGGCCGAGTCCAGCAAAACATTGTCCTGAGAAACGCCCTGCGGGTTCAGGTGCCGCCTGACTCAATCAGGGATGCACGGCAACTCCTGGAGACAATGCCGAATATCATGAGTGTAACTCCGGTCGGCGAGTTGGAGGGTTGGTTACGGTTGGAACTTGTACCGCCGCACAACGGGGGCCTGGTGAAAGCTCACCAAATGAATAACAAAATCCTGAGTGCGCTCATTCGTGCCAAAATACCGATTCTGGGTTTTGAGGTTGAGGGCGGCCGGTTGCAGGATGTCTTCCTGCACTTAACCGAGGATGCGATCAAATGAGTAACGTACAAAATGTACAAAAAGTTTCTGTTAATAAGCTCAAGGTATCGGAAAAGGCCACCCCGACATGGTGGCTTGTATTCAGGAGGGAACTTACCGACCTGTGGATCGGCGGCAAGGCTTTCAACCTCGTGCTGATCTACAGCCTGCTCCTGGGAGGCATGGTGTATATCTACTCGTTCAATACCGAACTGAGCCTGATCCCTCCCAAAGAGGCAGTGTATGAGATGCTCAAGAATGCCATGGCAGTGGCCATGTTCGTGGGCTTGATCATTGGAGCCGATGCTTTCAGCGGTGAACGGGACCGTGCAACGCTCGAATCACTGCTCCTCACACCTGCGAATCGCCGCCAAATTATCGTGGGAAAGTTTTTGGCTGCTTTTTCCATCTGGCCGGCAGCATACGTAATAGCCATCCCTTATCTCTATGTGCTTGCACAGGGTGATGCCGTATTAAGCCCGGCGTTGTTTTGGGGTGCGGTTACAGGAACGGTCCTGGTTATAGGATACACCGGCGTAGGAATGCTGGTGAGCTTTTGGTCAAGTACACACAAGGTCAGCTAGTTTATTGCTCTCGGCATTTACGCTGCGCTCCTTATTCCCGCAGAATTGCCCGGGAAGTCAGCAGGAGCTGCAGGACAG
>Ga0105092_10001966_pt1 | contig 10930 bp, 6 predicted proteins | sample PPLLak2March2015_FD_87021 | JGI IMG/M metagenome (GOLD analysis project Ga0105092, IMG submission 87021) | Freshwater sediment microbial communities from Prairie Pothole Lake near Jamestown, North Dakota, USA - PPLs Lake P7 Core (1) Depth... | ecosystem: Environmental > Aquatic > Freshwater >...
AATCGATGTATCCGAAGTTGGTATATCGGGAATCGATGTATCCGAAGCTGATGTATCCGAAGTTGATGTATTCGAAGCTGATGTATCCGAAGTTGATGTATTCGAAGCTGATGTATCCGAAGTTGGTATATCGGGAATCGATGTATCCGAAGTTGATGTATTCGAAGCTGATGTATCCGAAGCTGATGTAGTATCAATTGCGGTATCGTTATCTGTATCTGGAACGGCTGTGGATGTGGCAAAAGTCGTATTAGCACGAACAGTGCTATTTGTACTTATTGAAGAATATTTGTTCTGGAAATAGTTCGCATCATCAACGCAATGAATAACTTCTCGATTACTAAGACTGTGTCCTACCTCGGTTGCTGGCCCTATACAATCTTTCATATTATCATCTGCGTCATTATAGATATCCGCAGCTTCCATAGATTGTATCTGGATTTCTTCTAAATCGTTATCGCCATTTCTAACAGCATTTGAGAAGTCTGCCAAATCATCATCATCTTCTAATAATTGTTCTTCCTTATGTAATGCTTGTGCTGGAATATTATTGTCAATAAGGAAAAAAGCTCCAAGACAGATAATCGTTCCCAATAGAAGAGATACTTCTGTCATAGGTCCTATGTTCATCATATTTCAAATTCGAAATTATAATAAATAAATCTTTTGAAAAGTAATAATGAGCTCAAAGAATTAATAAAGATCTTGAACATCTTTTATGAAATCTTCGAAGACGACAAGATGATAAGTGATGAATTGGATGAATTGGGGAGAGAACATTTTATTCTTTCTCGGTATATTAATTGATTGCCATACTAAAAAAAAATAACAAAATTCCGAATTATTATACATAACATTTTTCCCTTAAATCTTAAGTAATATAACTCCTAGCAATAACGTTATGTCGAAACTCAGAAGAAATGAAAAAGTGATTACCTTAGGCGTTTTTGCTTTAGGATTAGCCGCTATGTCAGTGATACTAATTGCACCGCCAGTCTTCGCGCAAGGAGCTGCAAACACACCAGCCGCACAATTATCGCATACTAAATCAATCCAACCAAATGTTACAGAGCCAGTGGTTGTTAGTATGAACTCTAACGATTACGTCAATGGGGGTATTACTCACAGTAGCAGTAGAGACACTGCTGATGTGATTATCAATGAAGCTGGATCTTACCTAATCGTAGCAGCAGGTCAGGTGGGAATGACTTCTGGTAATACAACATGTAATGTTGATTTGTGGCTTAGACAAAATGGTGAACATGTAGCAAATAGTAACACTCGCGCTTCAGTCGAAACAGTTAATGATACCATTGTCCTCGTATCACAAGCAATTATGCCATTGAAGGTGAATGATAACATAAATACAATGATGTCAGTATCTGCTACCGATCAAGGTTGCGGTCTCATTAATACTGCACCATCTAATGAGCCCAATATTCCTGCTATCATATTCTCAATTATAAGGATAGGTGATTGATGAATCGTTCCGTTTAGCATAGGAATAAATTATCTTTCTGCCTACGAGTGAATATGTGAGCGCTCCTGCTCTGACAACCAAGGCTATGACAAGTCCGACTAAAGCAATATCCATTTAAAAGGTCCAATGTCCCCTGAAAAAAAACGAATAAGAATCAAAGGATAAGTGGGCTTTCTTGTTTCTACTTTCGGAATAGACATAACTATGGATTACTTTCTTAAGACAAGGATATTACATTAAAAAGAGGGCAATTCAAGGGAATTACTTTTGAATCCGAATAGTAATAAACATCACTATAGTTCTTTTGGTTGTTTATTTTATAACTGGATATTAAGATCTAAACATTAATTTATCATTGGAATCGAATCGATAGCAATTGTCTGACGCTGATGAAGAGCCGCGTACAAACAGAGGCACCACGTCTCATAACCAATTGGTTAGGTCTCTGGGACTCTTGGATATACTCATGGTTGGAATAGCTGCAATGATAGGCGGCTCGATTTTTGTTCTGACTGGACCAGCAATAGGTCTTGCAGGCAGTGCGGTTATTCTAGTCTTCATTATCAATGGGATAATCACGTTATTTACTGCTATGGCATATGCAGAACTTGGGTCTGCTATGCCTGAAGCAGGGGGCGGATACTTATGGGTGAGAGAAGGCTTGCCTCGACCCAATGCCTTCATAAGTGGGTGGATGGCATGGCTTGCTCACATAATAGCTGGGTCATTATATGCTGTAAGTTTTGCCTCGTTCCTCACAGGATTACTGGATATGACGAATCTTGCTCACGATCCTTTGCTTTTGAACATAATACCCATTGATAAGTTGATAGCCGTGGCATCTATTGCGGCTTTTACTTATATCAACTTCAAAGGAACATCTGAAACGGGTAAGACCGGTGTCGTCGTTACTATAATTCAGTTAGGATTAATATTCATTTTAATCGCAGCCGGTTTGTGGGTCATGAATGGACACCCTAACTGGGAGATGAACTTTTCAGATTTTGTACCAATGGGGATCAGCGGGATAGTTGCTGCAATGGGTCTGACATTCATAGCATTCGAAGGTTATGAGGTAATCGTTCAAACTGGAGAAGAGGTAAAGAATCCAAAAAGGAACATTCCACGGGCTATTTTCATATCTCTAACTGCGGTAGTTATTTTGTATTGTTTGATTGCTTTTGTATCCATAGGGGCAATATTTCCAGCCGGTATCCAATCATGGAAATACATTGGTGACGGTGGTGAACTTGGAATAATGAAAGCAGGAGAATTAATACTTCCTTATGGAGCATTTATCGTTCTAGGAGGTGGCTTGATTTCTACACTAGCTGCGTTAAACGCAACTACATTTTCATCGGCAAGAGTAGCTTTTGCTATGGGCAGAAATTACAATATGCCAAACCAACTCAGTGCTATTCACAGAAAGAACAAGACACCTTATATCGCAATACTAATTTCTGGTATCATAATGGCCATTATGGCTTTTGGACTTCCTCTAGAACAGATCGCTGTAGCAGCTGGTGTTATTTTTCTTTTATTATTTACCCAAGTTAATTTGGCTGTAATCACTATCCGAAGGATTTATGGTGATAAGTTAGACTATGGTTTCAAAACTCCATTCTTTCCTGTAATACCAATAATTGGTATCTTTCTAAAGCTTGGACTAGCAGTTTATCTACTGGTTACCCAGCCTTTAAGCTGGGCGATAACCATAGTATGGGTCGTAATTGGATTCTTTGTATACCGAATGTATACATTCAGGAAAGAAATAGAGCATTATGCTCCAATTGTTACCAGTGAAGGAGATCTAGAGAGGAAAGATTACAGGATTCTTATTCCATATACACCTGAAGATCCAGATAGATTATTAAAATACGCGATAAGAGTCGCAAAAGAAAATATCGGGGAGATTAATATTTTACGAGTGATCACCGTTCCAAAACAAACACCACTATCTGCAGGAACAGGATATGCCGAAACAGCCAGAAAATCATTTGAACCGTTAGATAAGCTTATCGATAAGGAGGATATTCTGAATCACTATCTCGTTAGAATATCGCATGATGCAAGTGAAGCGATATTGGCTACTGTGGAGGAACAAAAAATAGATCTTTTGATTACAGATTATGAAATGTTCAGAAACAGTAAAAAAATTCAAACAATACTAACATGCGATGTTCTTGCAATTTTGTCAGAAGGGAACGAAGATCTAACATTTGAACCAGACCGGAAAAAAAGCGGTAAAGATAAGAAAAATTTGGTCGTTTTATATGATGGGGGAGACCATTCCGACGTCGTTCTGAAGGCCACAAGTTGGTTAGAACGTTCGGGACAGTTTAAAATTAGTGTGTTATATATCAATACCAAAAATGATGGCGAAGAGAAAAAAAATGTAAGAATAACAGACATGCTAGAACAAAAGGAATACCTTGAGCAGGTTGGCATTGAATTTAATGAGATTACTTTATCAGATAACGATATACGATATAGTAATGAAGCGGCAGATACAATTTTGTCCTCCTTAGGTAATTTTCAACCCGACGTTGTCATAACCAGTGCAACTATTTCAAAGTTTAGCTTGTTTAACGATCCTCATTTTCTAAATATGCTATATGAGCTCAAATGCCACGTTATAGTAGCCAGACATTTTGCTATTCCTGGGGTACACACAATTAAAAATCTAATCCATAGATCAAGATATCTCGTACTTGGAATGGTTGAAGGCTTGAAAAAAACCAAACAGGAATCAACAAGCTAAACGCATTGACTCGCTTATTGTAGATAACCTAGCTGACGTACTGACTTCCAATTCTTGTGTGATAGTGATAATTATTTTTACATTTTGCGATTATCAAGATTTATATTGCATTAATTTACTTAGGTAAGCCTAATAGTTTTATGTCCTTGAAAAAAAATATTGCTTCAAATGTTATCATATGAGGTAGAAATATTGAATGAAAATTTTCAATGGCAAAGTAAAAAGGAAAAAAATTCCATTATCGATGTGGATTGCTCTCCTTATCCCAAGTCTCTTCTTAAGCTCTGCATATGGCACACAGAATATCGAACCTAGTTCCAATGACTTGATCTTGATGACCGTTAATCTACAAAGAATCTCAGAACAAATAAATTTAGTTCAGGCAAGTTTGACAAAAGGAGACAACACAAGAGCTTTTGAACATGCATATATCTCCCATTCGGCAATTTTTCCTTCAATTAAGGATAAACTTAGAGAAATAGATCAGCTATCATCTGATAGATTAGAATCATTATTGATTGATTTACCAATAATGGTAAGATCCACTTCTCAATCATCTGAAATAGAAAGTAAGTTAGGTGAAATAACCAATATTTTGAATAATATTAATTCAGGTATACTCAATCCAAATAATTCGGATTATTATTCAGTCATTGCATCAACTATTATAGTACTACTGAATGATACTTCAAAATATTACCAATTATCTGATTATGGCAACACTAAGAATTCCTCTAATCAAGTAAATTATGAAAATGCAATAGGGATGGTGGATATTTCTCAGAAATTATACATGAATATTTCTAATTCATTCAGTGATTCCAAACAACTGGAATTTGAGTCCTTTTTTGCGGATCTAAGGAATTCCTTATCTTCTAAGTCTGATGCTGAAAGCATCTCAAAACTCATAACAGCCATCCAAACGAATCTAAATGAAGAATCTAATATTCAATCAGATGATTCTTTAAGAATTTACTTTGGAAATATAAAAGATTTAATAACAAAAATCGATGGAGCTTTAAAGAATAATTCGGACTATTCTTCTGCTGAAAAATATGCAACTACTGCATACCTGGACAATTTCGAGTATATCGAAGCGCCGCTTGAAAAAGTTGATCCAACTCTTATGCTTAATTTAGAAATAATGATGAGAGAAGAGCTTCGCGAACTACTAAAGAACGAGCAACAATCACAGGCAATTGTTCTTCTAGCCAATATCACTAACAATCTTTCACGTGCTGCAAGTCTCTTAAATGTAAATTATGAAAATCTAAGTCTTAATGATACCTCAGAATATTCATCTCCTATGGCAGGGAATACACAACTAAACAATTTAAGTGATATAACAGGCCTAAGTAAAGGCTTTGGAACATACTCTGGGGAAAAAAGAGGATTTGGTGAGAGTACAGAACCAGAGAGGATGGGGGTAAGAACGGATATAGATGACATAAGGATTAAGTTGGTTGATCTCCTACAACAGTATAAGGGAGGAAAATATGATGAGGCATTTCTTACAGCAAGATCAGCTTACCTAGACAGTTATGAAGGGATAGAAATTCCAATTAGACCAATAAATCCTGACTTTACTCTTGATATGGAAATAAAGTTTGCAGAATTAAGGAATTTGATTCAACAACATCAACCATACGACAAAATTGAGGCCAAGATTGTAGAAATTAGAAATGGCTTAGATGAATCTGAAAGATTAGTTACAGGTACCGGTTCAATAGCTCCTTCGCTAGCATTTACTACCTCATTCTCAATTATATTCAGAGAAGGACTTGAATCTGCACTCATAATCGGTGCTATCCTTGCCTATCTTGATGCATCACGAAATGCACGTTATAAGAAACACGTTTACCTTGGAATTGTGATCGCTATTATTGCGACAGTCATTACATGGTATGTTGCCCAATTTATTATAGGGATATCGGGAGCAAGCAGGGAACTGATTGAAGCAATTGCAGGAATTTCTGCTGTTGCAGTATTATTCTGGGTAAGTTTCTGGATATTAAATAAGGTTGAAACCAAAAAATGGATAGAATTTGTAAAGGCAAAAGTATGGCAGGCAACAACGACGGGCAGTGTAATGGTCTTCGCAATGTTATCATTTTTTACAGTTTATAGAGAGGGATTTGAAACTGTATTGTTTTACCAGGCCATGTTCTCATTTGCAAAAAATATGGAAACCTTTGTACTTCTGGGACTTGTCTTGGGATTGGCAGTGATAATAAGCGTTGTATTTATTATTAGAAAAATAGGGAAGAAGCTACCACTGCGTGTTTTGTTTGGTTTAACAATGGCAATTGGAGCTTACATGTCTATTGCATTCATAGGTAACGCCATTAGAGAGTTTCAAGAGGTTGGTTATATTTCAACAACACACCTATTTGGAATCATACCGCGCTTAGAGATTAACTTGGCAACGATGACTGGGATTCACCCGACACTAGAAACAACGATTGCCCAGATAATACTCTTGTCAGTGTATGTTATAGGATCTCTTTATATCCTAATTATTCAGCCACGCAGAAAGAAGTTGATTGAATCCTCTAGAAAATCTATGGCCAATCTAAAGGATGGGAAGAAGGGATGACTGAGATAATATCCATTTTTAGGAACATAATTGTTAAAATTTAGGTTTTGATGATGATTAAAAGTAAATTATAAAAGTTGTAGAACGGAACCTTAATAATTATATTGTGATTAAGAATATGTCAAATGTTAGGGACTGCTAGCATGAATTCTGATGAAGAGCTATATCTGGGGACAGCTGAGTCTGAACACATTGAAATGTACCTAAAAGCTATCTGGCATATTCGTGAACGAAAGGAAAAAGTAAAGGTTAGTTCTATTGCCAAGATTTTGAATGTTAGACAACCTTCAGTTGTTCAAATGCTTCACAAACTAAATGGCATAAATCTTGTTGAATATTCGAAAGGTAACTCTGTCATGAAATTAACCTCAGAAGGAGAGCAAATTGGAGAACGAATGATAAGAAATACGAGACTTTTAGAAGTTATGATGAAAGAAGCCTTAAGAATTAAAATTGATGAAGAGATGGTATGCGGAATAGAACATCACATGAAGGAGATATTTACTGACGCGTTATGTACATTGTTAAAGCACCCTAGGTCATGTCCACATGGATATCATATTCCATTGGGTAAATGTTGTAAAAAATGAATCACTGAATTTTTGTATAATTCCAATTAAATTTGGCTAATTTCCCAATCTTTTTTGAGAGGCAAATTAGGTATGTCAAATAAAAACAACGAATCATGGACTATGTTTCGAGGCAACACAAGAAGAACAGGTTCCCTAAGAACCAAGCCTCTGTCCAAACCGTTACTCTACTGGACAATTGAGTTAGGTCCAATTATTTCATCTCCGGTTTATGAAGGAGGTTTTCTATATATTGCCACATTGACTGGACGCATATTCTGCTTGGATATATTAAGAAGAGAGATAAGATGGCATCAAAACTTTGGAAGTCCCATTGTCTCATCTCCACTAATCTTGGATGATATGATAATATGTGCAACATTTAATTCCTGGACAAATAACGATCTTTTCGAAAATAATATTGTTTATTCGCTGGATAAAAATGATGGCAGCATTATCTGGAAGCTTCAGACCAAGGGAGATATTTTTTCATCGCCCTGTTCTGTAGGGAAAAATATCGCCTTAGGATCAATGGATCATAATTTGTATCTTGTTAGTGCGAAGGGAGAAATAATTTGGAAGTACGGAACAAAAGGACAAATTTGGTCTTCTCCCTCATACTATGAAAATATAATATACTTTGGATCAGATGATGGATTCATTTACTCTGTGAATTCAGACGGGACACTAAGGTGGAAATCAAAATTGAATGGTAAGGTACGTTCATCGTCACCATGCTTGTCAGAAGACTCAATTTTTATTGGTACGTATGAGGGTGGGATATATTGCTTGAGTAATACTGACGGTATTGCAAAATGGAATAAAACGGTATTAAGACCAGTTTTATCATCCCCTCTATTGGTAAAAGATAGAATCATATTTGGAACTTCTGATCATAAACTTTACTGCTTCAACCTGATAGGTTCTAAATTATGGGACTTTCAAAGTGCTGGAAAAATTTGGTCATCACCTTCGACAAGTGAATTTGATAGACTATTGTTTTTTGGAGGTCTAGATTCATTTATTTATGGTATAAATTTCACCACGGGCAGACAGGAATGGAAATTCCCTACCATGGGTGGCATTGATTCTTCTCCATGTATATCAAATGGGATGTTGTTTATTGGTTCCCGAGATGGTATATTGTATTGCTTTGAGAGGCATAGAGACCCATCTTATATTCGATGAGATTCAACATATCTGGTCGTGAAATCGAAATGAAAAATATGTTTAATTGGTATTATTTTTGGCAGTTATTTTGAATATTGTACCATCATGTTTGTAATTGCTTAATATGTACAAGTTTCCGTCAGGTCCTATCTGAAGATCTGTGATTACTCCAAAATTTCTGCCGAAAATTACGTCACCTGTTTCATGATTGGTATCCGCTTTTTTATCCGACAAAGGACCAGTGAGGACTAAATGCGTCCTAGTGTCGTCCAATGGAAAATTAAAAACAGTGCCATTTTTGACACTGCCTACAAATAGATTATCTTTATATTTCGATCCGAGTTTGTCGGTATGTACAAATAAAACTGATGTAGGGGCTATCGTATCTCTCCATATGAACTCTGGATCCCTGTAGGTACCCTTTCCTCCAAAGTCTTCCAAGTTTTCTTCATTAAATTCGGGTGTCATGTTAGAGAAACCAATTACTTCTCTCCATCCGCTATTAAACCCAGGCAATACAAGATTAATTTCATCATCAGTACTGCGGCCATTTTCTGTTTCCCAGAGATTTCCTGTTAATGCATCAAATCCTATGCCAAAACTATTTCGTATACCATATGCATAATACTTATTCAAAGGTTCTTCATCTCCAAGCAATCCTTTACCATCAACAACTCCACCATCAAATGTAATTCTGAGAACGCCACCTCTACCATCCGGTGGAGGACCATTTTTATTATTCTGAGCTTTTGTAATAAACGTCAGATTTTGCACATAATTCATGTTACCAATTACTAGGTACACACTTTCCTTATCGGGACCTATTTTTAATACTCCACCGTTATGAGAAGGTCCAGGCATCGTAGGAAGATCTAAGAGCAATTTGGGGTTTGTTAACTTGCCATTATCAAATTCATATCTGTATAACCGATTCCCCAACACCTCACCTCCGTCAACATTCTCAGTTTCGGTGTAAAATAAGAATACATACTTTGGTTCATCTGAAACTGCAATACCCAACAATCCTCTTTCACTTACATTTGCGACATTCACGTCCAATACGGTTCCAACAACAGTACCATTTCTAATTTCCTTTACTTTTCCTGTGTTTTTTTCTATTACCAGGATATCATCAGGCCCTAGAAAATTCATTCCTGTTGGAAACTTAAATCCAGAAGCATATTCCTGAATTTGCAAATTCGTGTCATTCACCTGAGGTAATTCTGTATTCCCGTTTTGGCCATATACATTGATATTTTGACCAATTGGAAATAATGATATAAACGCAGCCACCGTGGCGACGAAAATTAAACAATTGTTCTGCAGAGTTGAAATTTGCAAGTAAAGACTAAGGAAATAACTGGTTTGAATTATTTATTAACGTTTACTATAGAGATAAAATCCACTTGATAAAAATCCCAATCATCTTGAGAATTAAAAAAATTCAGTTGAAAAATGATAAGTTTAATAAGCTATTACAAAAAGGAGCTTCTTCAAATTAATACTGAATATGACTATTTGATGAATAAAAGTTGAAATTATCAAATTTTCCTCGAAAATCAGTTGTACTTACAATTCAATCAAGGTTAGCTAATATCAGCGTCTCAAGTTTCATTTGTTATTATTTTATCCTTTGCATCTGAAATCATAAATTTTACTATTGAATCAATAGGTTACGTTTTAAGTAACCTTTTTATTTAATTTGCCTATCGAATAATCTTAAAAAATTCATATTAATTATTCTTCTTAACCTACTGCTAGATGAAAATTAGAGTCAACTTTGGATTGCTTATACTCTTTGGAATATTCGTGATATCAAGTATAATGTTGAACCCAGTATTAGCACAAATCCCAACAATGACAGGTGTAGGTGTAAAAATAAACACTCCATCTGATTCAGTTAGTGTGCCGGTGGGAGATTTGACTATTTTTGGTGCATCCTCAGACAATAATACCACGAACTGTCAAGTTTACGCTGATTGGAATGATTTGAAACCGATGCAGATAGTAACGGCTGATGGTCCTAAGGGCGATGCAGATTATTCGAAATGGAGTTACACATACAATGGTGATTATCATGACATAGTCGAAGGTTCAAATGAACTTACATCAAAAATAACGTGTTACGACCAAGTGCAGAAAGCTACGTCATCAAAGTCCTATTCAATTAATGTTACTGGAACAAAGGGCGGAAGTGAAATTTTAAATAATACAGGTAACCAAAGTACAGTTAGTGAAGATACCAAAATATTACCAGTAAAGAGTAGCAGTAGCAATGACGAGAATTCAAACGATACTGTCGAAAAATCCAATGAAAGTACAGAGAGTGATAGTGAAGATACCAAAATATTACC
>Ga0105092_10001968_pt1 | contig 10929 bp, 12 predicted proteins | sample PPLLak2March2015_FD_87021 | JGI IMG/M metagenome (GOLD analysis project Ga0105092, IMG submission 87021) | Freshwater sediment microbial communities from Prairie Pothole Lake near Jamestown, North Dakota, USA - PPLs Lake P7 Core (1) Depth... | ecosystem: Environmental > Aquatic > Freshwater >...
GCCACAATATTCTGGACGTGGATCTCTGGTTCCAAATCGATCTTCTCAAAGCCGATGGACTTGAGCGTTTTAGCCATATTGGTAATTACCGTACGAACGTCCTCGACGTTCTTGGCTCCGGTGCATACCACTTTGCCGGAAGTGAAAATGAGAAATGCTGCTCTGGGGGCTTTGACTCTGTAAACAAGGCCGGGGAACTTCTCCTTGTTGTACTCCGCGCCCTCCAGCTCGGCCTCGATCTTGTGCAGATCGAACTCCTCCGCCAGCTTGGTAGATGCCACCACGTTCTCAATATTTATTGTGGACTCCATACGCAAATATCTCCAATCATACTTTTTAAACTGGGGGTATATATACGTGAGTATTTAAGATTTAAATATCGCTTATAAATAGCTTAAATACGATTTGTAAATCCTCGCGAACGCCGGGCATCGCGAAGATAAATCCACCTGTCCTGTCATGGAACAAATACGATGATCGTGGACCAACTATGAGATAATTTATCAGACAATTCATGAGACTATCTGTGACGTGATCATGGGAACGATCTCAAAAATGATAACAATCTTGAGTGCCGCCTTTCAGGCTACACCAATGAAATTACAAAAATAAATATGTGAAGCCGCCGATGGGATTCGAACCCATGAACTGCTGATCTTTCGGACCATCTTACGAATCAGCCGCTTTAACCGGGCTAAGCCACGGCGGCCTTAAAGCCATTCTAGTTCACATTTTGCGAATTTAAGATTTGCGATCAGCACGGGACCGGTTCAACCTTTATCTTCTGCTTGTCGATCTCTTCAACCAGCTGGGGCAGGAATATTCCGATATCGGTCACCAGGCCGATGGCCTGAGCCGATCCCCGGTCCATGAGCTTGGTCACGGTAGCGGGATTGATGTCGACGCAGATCGTCTTGACAAAGGAAGGCAGCAGGTTGCCGACGGCGATGGAGTGCAGCATGGTGCCTAGCATTATGGTCATGTCCACGCCCTGCAGCGCTTTGTCCATTGCATCCTTGGCTTTTACGGTATCCGTGATGACCTCGGGCAGCGGCCCGTCGTCGCGAATGGAGCCCGCCAATATGAAGGGTTTACCTGCTTGGATGCACTCGTAAATTATGCCGCCCTTCAGCTTGCCTTCGGCTATGGCGTTCTTGATGGAGCCGCTGGCCATGATCTCGCTGATGGCGTAAAGGTGATTTCTGTGGCCTCCGGAGATAGCGTTTCCTGCGCAGTTCATGCCAAGGCTCGTGCCGAAGAGCTGCCGCTCAATGTCATGAACCGCCACAGCGTTCCCCGCCAGAAACACATCCACATAACCCTCTCGAATGAGCTTGGCAAGAGCTGGTGCCGCGCCGGTATGAACCACGGCAGGCCCGCAGACCACGGCGATCTTGCCGCCGCTCTGCTTTGTCCGAACGATCTCCGCGGCCAGCTGGCGCACCAATTCTCCGCTCGGCCTCTCCGAGGATACCTCGTTGGACATGAAACCGAAGAACGTCTTCTCTCGTGGGCGTTCGGGCGGCACGACTTTGACGCCCGATGTCCCGATTACGACCCGGTCGCCCTTCTTGATGTGCCCTATGGGCGTGCACGCGGCACGGCCGTCGTTAAGGACGATGAGGCAGTCCATGTGGTTGTGCTCCACTTCTACCCAGGAGCCTTGGTAGCGCACGTAAGTGGGATGATTGGTAGTGGAGTAAAATCCCCTGGGCACGACCATGTCTGCTGGCGAGATGGCTGTGCGAACATCTTCCATCTCCAATAGTCGAGCACCGAGGGCGTGCAGCTCCAGCAGTATCCTGTCCAGGTGAGGCGCATCCTCGCCCGTGACGGTTACCTGCACGTAGCTGGCATCGTTCTTCTTCTGGCCAATCTGGAAGGTCTTGATCTCAAACTCGCCTCCCATATCCATGATCTTGTCCAAAACTTTAGTCAATATCTGCGAGTCAATGAGATGGCCTTCCATCTCTATATCAGCAATCTCGCTCATAAGAATCCGGCCTTCACCACATTTCACCTTCCAGGAGCGCCTGGGTTTTATCGTTTGTGCTCATGATCAGTTTTGAGATTCTGATCAGGTATCCGTCGTCAATGGGCTCCGGCGAGCCGAATATCGCCCGAATCCCGCTGCGGCGCAGGTGAAACTCAAACTCCCTGGCCGTTTGCAGGCTCCGAACCCTGATTTGCACCTTCTGGACAATGTTCTCTCCCGCCTGCTTCTTCTCAATGGTCTCCACCAGCGGCATGAGAATGCTCTCCCCCAGACGCAGAGCCCGGGCCTTGCGCTCATCGGGCGTCTCCAGCCACTCTACGGACTGGAAGCCCTCCCGAACCGCCCGGGAGATGAAGAAGTCCAGAGCATAATCGTTGTAGTAGCGAAAGGCAAAAGCCAGATCATTGCAGTTGGCCTCGGAGCTGGTGTACTTCAGTGCAGGCACCTTGTTCTCTGGGTCCTTTATCACCACGCCTTCCCGGCCACGGCGGCCCAACTGCTTTATGGTCCGCTTGATCTTCTCTGCCGCCCTGTCTTTATGAAATTCACCCAGCAGAGCCGTGGATTTCACGCGGTGCTCATCGGCAAACTGGTGTGTTTTATGCACACCAAGAGTCTTCTTGCTGTTCTTGCAGGCCAGATCGAAAAGATAAAAGTCGATGGTGTCGGTGGGATAGATGCTCTTGGGGACGTAAGGATTTTCCGGGCCTACCATCTCCCCGCACAAAACCAGATCGGGATCTGCATCGAAGATGCCTTCCGGCAAGATCTTCCTGGCCACCTCGGAAGAGTAGGGACAGACAAAGCCGCCGCGGGTGAGGGCAATCACCTCTCCGTCCACGGAAGTGATGCGCACATTGTGGCCGTTCATCTTCTCCTCGACGGCCAGCGTATCAGGAAAGTGCTTCTCCAATGCCGGAGCGAGCATCATGGCGCGGCGAATCTTCGGATAGCCGAAGACGACCTCGCCGCTTTCAAAAATGACTGTTCCGGCCTCGACTCCGGAGGCCTCCTTCTCAAACCTCAGAAGTCGCGGCTCGGGCCAGCTTGATGTTTTTATTATCGTCTCTTGCAGGCTTTGCAGCCGCTGCAAGTTTATGCCAAGTCTCTTCGCTGCTCTCTCCAGATTCATCTGGTCCTCACCAGATAATCGAGCAGCGACCTCCTGGTGATCATTCCCACCACTTCGTCCTTGCGGTTTAAGACCGGCAGGCCGCCCCGATCTTCGGTCAAGACGATCTTCTTGACATCTTCCAGGGGCGTGTCGACATAGACGTAAAGCACATCGTGGGTCATCACATCCGAGACAAGGAGGTTGTAAATGCGGGCATACTGCTTGCTGGCCGTATCGTTCAGATCCCGGAAGGCGCGCAAAGACTTGGCCACATCGCCTTCAGTGATGATGCCTACCAACCTGCCCGCTTCTACCACCGGCAGCCTGCCCACGTCCCTGTCCAGCATCATGCGCCGGGCGTGAACCAGCCTGTCGTTGGGGTTTATGGTCAGGGGGACGCGCATGGCATCTGCAGCCTGGCCGCTGATGCTCACGTTGGCCAGGATGTCTCTGGGCCGAACCCATCCCAGGACCTTCTCGCCGTCCATGGCCACGAGCACGCTTGTTTTCTGCAGTAGGAGCATGGCATCATCTACATTCATATCCGGCAAGACCTTGATCACCGCATCCATGGTGGCCGCGGCCACGTGCAGGGATGAGGCCGGCATCCCCAGGGATTTTCGGGTTCCGAGCACCCTTGCGATCTGTCTGGTGGTGATAATGCCGCCCAGTTTGTCCTTATTGGTCACCAGGAGCCTGCGCAGGTCGTTCTTCTCCATCTGATCCAGCGCATGGCCGATCCTCTCCGACTTGTCGATGGTGACGGGCTTCGTCATTATGTCCTTTACCTGCATTACTTCCACTTCCCTATCTCTGCAACCAACTCATCGGCTGAGAAGTAGCCGATCACGTCATCCTTCTCCTTGACGGGCATGCCGATGATGTTCTTTTCCACGAGCGTCTTGGCAGCGTCCACGGCAACTGTTTCTGGATTGATGGTGATGACCGGCGAGGTCATGACGTCCTCAGCCACAAAGGGCAGCTCTCGAATATAGCGATACTGCTTGCGGCCACCCGTGCTCTCCTTCCTGGTCATCTTGATATTCTTGGTTTCCATCTCATCTTTTGGTCCCATGATGTCCGAGAACGTAAGGCCGGAGCGGGTGACGATCCCAACCGGGGTGTTGTTGTCCTCGTAGACCAGAGCCCGGCTGGTGCCCTGCACATTCATCTCCTCTAAAATATGGCCGATGGTGTGGTGGCGGTGCACGTTCAGCACATTCCTGTTCATCATGTCGCCGACTGTGGCTTTGATGTCCTGTTCGGAGAAGTACCTCACCATGTCTCGGGTGGTGATTACGCCCACCAGCTCTCCGTCCCGCTCCACTGGCAGGCCGCTGATATCGTTCTCGACCATCAGTTCCGCCGCCTGGGGCATGGTGGCGTCTGGGAATATGGTGATGGGCTTCTCGGTCATCACAACCTGGATGGGAACCTTGTCGATGGGCCTTCTGCGCCATTCCGGTGCGGCCTGGTTTAGCCGGTTGGTGATGTCGTATTTGGTGACTATGCCCACCAGCTTGCCACCGTCCAGCACCGGAAGCCGACCGATGCCGTATTTGAACATGAGGTTCCTGGCTCTCTGAATGGGTTCATTTCGCTCAATAACGTAAATGGGAGCCGTCATGTAGTCTTTGACTTTCTTTATGATCATGATAGTAACCCCTTATTCTCAGCCAGCGCCCTGACGTAGTCTCTCTCCGTCAATATCCCGGCCAATGATCCCTTATCCATGATCGGAAGCGATCCTATGTCGCTATCCATCATCTTCTTGGCAGCTTCGCCGAGGTCCGCCTTCTTCTCAATGGCCACCAGGCTTGTCTTGATGAGGCTCTTTATGGGCTGGTTCATGACCTCGGCGATGTCCCCCGTGACAACCTTCTCAAAGGCGTCTCCGCTGCCCAGGTACTTCATGATGTCAGAGGCGGTGACCATGCCCATGAGCACTCCGTCCTGTACCACGGGCATGCGGCGGAAGCCCTTTTGGATGATCATCCTGGTCATCTTCTCGATGGTGGTCTCTGCCAGTGCCGTCACCACAATGGGGCTCATGTAGGCGTCGACCAAAATCCCCGTATCCTGGCCGCTGCAAACTCTGACAAAGTCCTCTTCCGTGATTATGGCTTTGATGCGGTTTTCCTCATCGATTATGGGCAGGCCACCTACGTTCTTTTCATACATAAGCTTCAGAACATCGTTCAATGTGGATCTATCGTTGGCATAGGTGAGGTTGGTGCTCATGATCTCTGTGATATCGGCATTTATGGCCGTGAAGATGTTGCCGCCAAACTTCTCCTTCAGGAGATTGTGGCGCAGTCCGCCGCCCAGGAAGTCCACGACGTCCACGGAGGTCACGAAGCCGATGAGCCTCTTGGTGCCTGCATCGGCAATGGGGAGCCTGGAGAATCCGTAGAATGTCATGGTCTTTATGGCTCCCATGATGGTGGTAGTGGGCGGAACGGTGACTACATCAGGAGACGCCATGCTCAAGATATCTCCAAGGCGCTTTGCCTGTCTGGAGTTGAATTGCAGGGGCGCTCTTTCTCCCGAGCCCGGGGCTCTGGGCATGCGGTCGTTCTTCTGCGGTATCCTTGTTACTTCTTTTCCGGTTGTTGGACCTTGGCTCATCTTTGTTCACCCGAGAAAGCTCTTGATCAGGTCGTTCCTGTCGACTATTCCCACAAGATTTCCTTCATCTACCACGGCTATCCTGCCCACATCGTACTTGCGCATCAGCTCGAGGGCCTCGGTCAGGCTCGTCTCCGACTTTATGCTGTAAAGTGGGGAACTCATAAGCTTCTCTGCATGCATTTGCGTGGAGTCGACAGGTCGGGTTTCGCTCTCTTTGCTGATCCTGGCCCAGCCTTTCTTCAAGATATCAAATCTGGTGATCATTCCAATAGGCTTGCCGTCTTTTACTACCGGCAGTCCTGTGAAGTCTTCGTCAACCATCATGTCCCAGACCTTGGTCAGGGGATCATCCGGGCTGACCGTCACAACCTTGGTGCTCATGATCTCCCAAATGCGTTTGTTTGGAGCCTTGGCCAGGTCGATATGCTTGAATATATCCATGAGTGTGACAACGCCCTTTAGCGCTGGCTTTTCCTCAGACTCAATCACCGGGAGCAGTGTGCTCTTCTCCTTTTGCATGAGCCGAGCGGCATCGAGCATATCCATCTGTCCCGTGATGAGCGGAACCTGGATCGCGAATCCGGCAACCGTTACATTCGATTTGGTTGAGGTCACTTTGAGCATATCCTGGGTGGTGACTATGCCCATGACGTGCTTTTTGTTATCTATGACCGGCAATCCTCGCACATGGTTGTCTCTGATCAACTGACGTGCTTTGGTCAGAAAAGTGGAGTCCTCTACGTAAAGAGGATCTCTGGACATGATATCTTCGACTATCATTAATAACTCCCCCGCAGTCCAGCAAATTACAAAGCAAGCTATGGCTATCTGTTTCCGTCCCTGCAGCTCCAGCAGAGCAATTCGCCGTTTACGCTCTCAAGAGTATCCGAGAGCTGGCCGCAAACCTCGCAGATTCCACGCACCACCCCCCTGGGTTGTTCCAAGTGAATGCTCTCCCGGTGCATCTCCAGCAGATCGCTGAGGACGTCGGTCATGCCGAGAGGAGACCCAGAGACAAGATCCGTATCGGTTATTATCCCGATGAGCTTCCCATCCGCTATCACTGGCAGGCGCTTCACTCCGGTGCGGAGCATCAGCGCGGCAGCTTCCCGCAGGCTCGCATTCGGCTCTATGGAGACAACAGGCGAGTTCATGACATCTCTCACCAATACGCTTCTGGGATCGATTGCCTTTGCCACAACCTTCTTGACCAGATCCCTCTCCGTCAGGATGCCGATGGGCTTTCCTTCTTCTACAATTATCAAGCTCCCGACGTTGGCTTGGGCCATCTTCTTGGCAGCGCTAAATATGTCAAGGTCTGCATTGGCTGTGATCACCGGGCGGGTCATGATCTCCCGCACTGGAATCTCTGTCTCCATGGGCCATTCTCTCCGTGATAGCTCTATATCCTTATCAGAGTGCTACAGATATAAAAGGCTACTGCGGCTTAATCGATATTGATATGATTAATATTATTTTTTTCTTTTATCCCCTATTCCTGCGCGGCCTCATTCCCCAATATGCTTGAGAATATGCACGATTTCTGCCAGAATCAGATCCGTTCCCAATCGTGCTGCGCCTGGCGATCCGGGCAGGCAAAAGACCGGTTTGCCGTGATAGATTCCGGCAGATGCCCTGGTGAGCATGGCCCGGGTTCCCACTTCCTCCATGCTCTTGGCGCGAAAGATCTCCCCGAATCCGGGAAGGGTCTTCTCAAATAGGGGCTCGACGGCTTCGATGGTGAGATCGAGATGGGTGAGGCCGGTGCCCCCGCAGATGATGATCGCCTCTGCCGTGCTTTTTTTCACGGCTTCCCGGATGGGCTCGATTCCGTCGGGCAGTAGCTGATAGCGGCTGGCGTTGCCAGCGTTTTTGATCCTCTCCAGAATCACTTTGCCGGAGAGGTCCTCGGCTTTCCCCGGATCGCTCGCCAATCCAAACCTCTGAAAACGGGATGTGCTCGCGACAATCACATCAATGATCATAATAGTCCCTTTTCGCTATAAAAGGATAAAATTTTTCCCGTACAATTGCGTCATACATCTTATGGAGGTTTGAATCCGATTCGCGGACTCGATTAGTTACATGTCGCTCTTAGCGGTTGATGTGGGTGCAGGCACTCAGGATATCCTGCTCTATCGGGAGAACGTACTGCCGGAAGGCTCCACCAAGATGGTATTGCCGAGCCAAACCGTGATTGTGGGAGATCGAATAGACCGGGCCAGGCTCGCGGAGCGCGATGTGTTCCTCTGCGGCCCCACGATGGGCGGCGGAGCATTCACTTCTGCTGTAAGAAGGCACCTGGCCGCCGGACTGAGGGTCTTTGCCACGCCCACGGCTGCTGCCACCATCAACGACAACCTGGAGCGAGTGGCGGCTCTGGGGATTATCATCCAGGACGAGGCTCCGGCATCTGCTGAGCTGATCCGCACGGGTGACATCGATATCGATTCGCTGATCCATTCTTTCCGGCTCTTTGACCTGGATATGCCGAAGGACGTGGCAGTGGCGGTCCAGGATCACGGCTACTCTCCGCAAAGGTCCAACCGCCTGGTGCGATTCGAGCATCTGACCGGGGCCATCTCCTCCGGCGGGACTCTGGATGCCTTCGCCTTTCGCCAGCCGCCTCCGGCCATGACCAGGATGTTGGCGGTGCACGATTATCTGGCAGAGCATGGCTTTCGACCGCTGCTCATGGACACGGGTCCTGCTGCTATCTTCGGTGCGGCTCAAGATCCGAGGTGCATTGAGCCAGCGCTCATCATAAACTTCGGAAACGGCCACACGGTAGCGGCGGTGCTGGACAGGGGGCGGATCGTGGCCATGTTCGAGCATCACACATCGGACCTAGGCCCGGAAAAGCTCAGGAACTATGCGGAAAAGCTGTGCGCCGGAACCTTGAAGAACTCCGAGGTATTCGAGGACGAAGGCCACGGGGCTTATATCGATGCCGTGCCCGGACCGATCCGCTCGACGCTCGTCACCGGCCCACAGAGGGAGCGGTTCCTGGCAAGCGCTGCCTTGCAGGGCGCAATTGCAGCCGCACCCTGGGGCGACATGATGATAACTGGCTGCATCGGCCTATTAGGGGCCTGGAAGAGGAAAGAGTTGCTATGGAGATAGGCAGAGGCGCGGAAGCGGTCATAACATTGGAGAACGGCACCGTTCGAAAGTGGCGGCTGCCCAAGAGCTACCGATTAGCAGAGCTTGATGAGAGGATCCGGCAGGAGCGAACCGTGCGGGAGGCCAGGATCACCTCGGACGCCCGCAGGCACGGAGTCCAAACGCCCGTCATCCGCGACATCTCCCGCTTCGAGCTGATGATGGAGTACGTGCAGGGCGAGAAGCTGAAAGACGTCATCACCCCGGAGACGTCGAAAAAAGTGGGAGAGACGGTGGGCAAGCTGCACAAGGGCGGCATCATTCACGGCGACCTCACTACGTCAAACATGATCCTGCGAGATGACAAGATCTGTCTCATCGATTTCGGCCTGTCCTTTTACGAGAAGTCCGTGGAGGCGCAGGGCGTGGATGTGCATGTTTATTTCCAGACGCTGGAGAGCACTCACGATCAGCCTGAGCTGCTGGAAGAGGCTTTCAAGATCGGATACGCATCGACTTATTCACAGGCTGCGGCAGTCCTGGAGAGGGTAAAGGAGATCAAGGCGCGAGGTAGATATTTATAAAAACATCTTTGAATATATTTGGGAAGGATCAAATCTGGTTTCTCCCCGCATTGCGCAGTGCGGCGAATCCATTGATCCGTTCTTATTCTTCGACAGAATGCGCTATCGGCAACTGAAATTCTAATCACCATGCCGATCGTAATAATGTCATCAGCAACTTTATCTATGATACAGTCATTAGTTCAAATTTAATTCCAAGGTGATAAACCAATGGCTGAAGATGATGTCGTATTCGTCGGCAACAAACCTGTGATGAACTACGTGCTGGCAGTGGTTACACAGTTCAACAGCGGCGCAAAGGATGTCAAGATAATGGCCAGGGGTCGAGCGATCTCCAGGGCGGTGGATGTGGCGGAAGTATCTCGTTCTCGCTTTCTGCCGGATGTGGGCGTGAAAGGCATCCAGATCTCTACCGAGACACTTAATACCGATCGAGGTGAGACCAATGTCTCTGCAATTGAGATCACCATCGGGAAGTGAGTACAAAGGTTGACAATCTCCAACATTGGTGTCATATCATCGGGGCGGGGCGAGAACCTCCGCTACATCCTACAGGCTGAGCGCTCTGGCTATCTGCCTGCCCGAACAAGAATAGTCCTGACCGACCAGCCGGAGGCCGGGGCTTTGCAAATTGCCGGGGAATTCGATGTGCCCTCTCTTTGCCTGGATCCCAAAGGCTTGAAGCGCGAGGAGTACGACCGACAGCTCATCGAGCACCTGGACGGGGCAGGGGTCGAGCTGGTAGTACTCACCGGGTTCATGAGGATTTTATCGCCTATTTTTGTCAAGCATTACAAGGATCGTATCCTGAATATTCATCCCGCTCTTTTGCCCTCTTTTCGGGGAATGGATGCCTTCCAGCAGGCACTGGACCACGGCGTCAAGTGGACCGGCACCACCATTCATATCGTGGACGATGACGTGGATCATGGTCCCATCGTCTTGCAGGTTCCCGTGCCCGTTCGAGATGACGACACGCACGACGTCCTGAAGGCCCGAATCCAACAGGCAGAGTACAAAGCCTATCCGAAAGCCATCAAGAAGTTCCTGGAAGAAAGGCATAAATTGGTTGGCCGCAAGCTCGTCTTTGAATAAAAGTCAGGCGGGATGGAAAAAATGGAGAACTTATGGGCGCCCTGGAGGATCGACTACATCTTGAGCAAGAAGCCTCCTGGCTGCATATTCTGCGACAAGCCCGCGGAGGACAGGGATGACGAGAACCTCATCCTCCTGCGCGGCAAGTATCACTTCATCATCATGAACGCTTTTCCCTACAACAACGGCCACATGATGGTCGTGCCATACCGGCACACTTCCTCTCTCTCCGGCTGGTCTGCCGAGGAGCGGGCGGAGATGATGGAGCTGGCGGATTTGGGCGTCGAGCTTCTCAAGAGAACCATGCGCCCGGACGGCTTCAATTTGGGGATCAACATGGGCCTGGTGGCGGGAGCGGGCGTTGCCGATCACATTCATTTTCACATCGTGCCGCGCTGGAACGGGGA
>Ga0105092_10001969_pt1 | contig 10926 bp, 7 predicted proteins | sample PPLLak2March2015_FD_87021 | JGI IMG/M metagenome (GOLD analysis project Ga0105092, IMG submission 87021) | Freshwater sediment microbial communities from Prairie Pothole Lake near Jamestown, North Dakota, USA - PPLs Lake P7 Core (1) Depth... | ecosystem: Environmental > Aquatic > Freshwater >...
CCTGTCAGCATTTCATAAATGCGGATATAGCGTTCGCTGGCAGAAATCCACAAATCGTCAGGCATCACGGGAGGTTCACCATCGCCTCGAAACCCAAATTCCGCGTAAGCGAGGCGGATAAATTCCTTATCGAAATTCTCCGGCTCCTCTCCAACCATTATGCGGGCTTCATATGTATTCGATTTCCAGAAACGGGATGAATCGGGGGTATGGACTTCATCGATGAGCATGACGGTCCCATCCGGGGCGTGTCCGAACTCGTACTTCGTATCGACCAGGATGAGTCCTGCTTCTTCGGCTGTCTCCTGGCCTTTTCGGAAGAGCGACAGAGCAGCTTCCTGTACCTCATCCCAGGTTTTCACATCCAGAAAACCGCGGCTGGTGACTTCTGCACATGTCAGCCGCTCGTCGTGCCCGGTGACTCCGCCCTTGGTGGTTGGAGTAATGATCGGAGCAGGCAGCGCTTCGTTTTTCTGAAGCCCATCCGGAAATGTATAGCCGTAAATCTGCCGTTCACCCAGGCTATACCTGTACCACAGCGCAGTTGAGGTCACACCAGTAATGTAGCCGCGAACTATTACCTCCACAGAAAACGGCTCGGCTTTATGGGCGATCAAGGCATTCGGATCAGGAATAGAGATCTTGTGATTTGGAATGATGCTTTTGGTACGGTCGAACCACCAGGAAGAAAGCTGGTTTAGGACCTGCCCTTTATATGGAACACAAGCAAGAACCCGATCGAACGCTGAGAGCCGGTCTGTCGTGATGAGGAGACGTTTACCCTCATCCAGTTCATACCATTCTCGAACTTTTCCGGTCTGCCTGCCAGAGAAAGGGAGGTTGGTGCTCGAAAATGGCTGTTTTAAGAGTGACGATAATTCATGTTTCATAGTTTCTTTTCTCTGCTCCATCGCCAGGTTGTTCCAGCGGGTTTCTTCATTTTGATTCCGACTCACACATGCCAACAGGTGTCTTGGAGTTTACGCTGCCCTAATCCCATTCACAAACAAGGCAAGTCCAGATCGACCAAAATCACTACCCGAACGCCGGGGGTGCTGATATGGATAAATATAATTTTCCGGGTGGGGCATCAACCCAAGGACGTTTCCCTGCGGATTACAGATCCCAGCGATACCAGCAGTGGACCCATTCGGGTTGTGAGGATATACATCCCCAGCCGCCTCTCCATCGGGATACGCATAAACCAGAGCTATCTGATCGTGTGCAGCTAACTTCTCAAGATATATAGGATCTTTTAGCACAAAATTCCCTTCCCCATGCGCAACCGGGCTGTCAACGGGTCCTTTCAAGTCTCTGGTCCACAGACAAGTGCTCGATTTTGGGAGGAGGGTAACCCAGCGGCATTCAAACCGTCCGGAAGCATTAAAGGTCAAAGTTGCTGATGGTTCAATGCCGCCGCTCAATTCAGGGAGGATACCAGCCTTGACAAGAGCCTGGAAACCGTTGCAGATGCCGATGACAGGCTTTCCGGATGCTACGAACCGCCGAACTTCCTCGGAAAAATAAACCTTCAAATCGAGCGCAAGTAAACGACCTGCTCCAAGAGCATCTGCGTACGAAAATCCACCCGGGATGACCAGCACCTGGTAATCCTCCCAACGCCGAGCGCCGTTCTTGAGCAGGTTGAGCGGCACAATCTCAGGCTCTCCGCCTGCCAGCTCGACAGCCAATGCGGCATCACGATCACGGTTGGTGCCAACAGCATGAAGGATAAGGGCTCTTGGTTTCATGCTTCCACCCCCTTCCAATGACGGACAAGATCGGTTATAGGAAGAGAGAGAAGCTCAGCATCTCCGGACAGGACGGAAAACCTGCCGTCCTCGCTAACATTGCCTATACGCATAAAGGGCAGGCTGGCAAATAGTGATTCGAACCACTGAGAATCGGCTGGCTCGACTTCGAGGAGTAAGCATCCGTTCGTTTCTCCGAAAAGCTCTAAAGGAGGGTCACCGGATTTTAACTCCAGATGGATTCCCAGCCGCCCGCCGATACACATCTCCGCGGCACAGACTCCCAGCCCGCCCTCGCTCAGATCGTGGCACGCTTGAATGATTTCACTCTCCATTGCATGGTGGAGGGAGCGATATACATCCAGAGCACAACGAGGCAGCGAGGGTACGATGGTGGACGAGAACTGCGGATCACCCGTCACAAGAGCCAGGTGACTGCCGCCGAAGACAGGCTTGAATTCACCCACGAGGTACAGGATATTCCCGGGTGATTTGAGATCCATTGTTACTGTCCGGTTGATATCTGTAACAATTCCGATCGCAGAGATAAGGAGTGTGGGAGGTATAGCATGCCTGCGTCCATCCGTTCCCAGAAATTCGTTATTCAAGGAGTCTTTGCCGGAAATGAAAGGGGTGCCGTAATAAAGTGCCCCATCATGACATCCTTTCGCAGCCTCCACCAGTCCTCCTAAAGTCTCGGGACGGAGCGGGTCTCCCCAGCAGAAGTTGTCGAGCAAAGCGATCCGGGCAGGATCAGCTCCTACCGCTACGATATTCCTGACGGCTTCATCAATCACACTGACTGCCATCCGGTACGGGTTCACCTTGCCGTATTCCGGATTTATGCCGTTCGAGAGGGCAATACCTTTGCTGCTCCGTGAACAGGTTGGCTTTAACACACAGGCATCGGATGGACCATCTGCCTCGATTCCAGCCATTGGTTTGACAACCGTCGCGCCCTGGATTTCGTGGTCGTAAATGCGGACCGTTGCTTCTTTGGAGGCTATATTTGGATGGGAAAGGAGTGCAAAAAGCAACTTATCGAGTTCATAGTCCACTGCTTTAGGAACTTTACGTTTTGCGTGCGTTGTTTTATCACTCACCGCCGGGCATTTGGCTACCAAAGACCTGGTCGGAATGCCATCGTGTAAGAAGTCGTTATCTAGGTCTAAAACAATCTTCCCATCATAAGAAACAACGAGTCTGTTCGTAGTTGTAAATGCCCCAATATTCGTAAGCTCCACATCATATGCATCGCACAGTTCCTGAATGTCTGGCAGGTGCGCTTCAGGTACAGCCAAAACCATGCGCTCCTGAGCTTCTGAAAGCCAGATCTCCCAGGGTGTCAGACCGGGGTATTTCAGGCGGACTAGTTTCAGGTCGACGGATGCTCCAGTATGCCTCGACATCTCTCCCACAGCAGAAGAGAGACCACCAGCACCGCAGTCGGTAATGGCATGGTACAGCTTGCGATCGCGCGCCAACCGGATCACGTCGAGCAGTCCCTTTTCTGTAATGGCATCGCCGATCTGAACCGAAGCACCCGAGACGACACCCGTCTGAGCATCCATTGTCATCGAAGAAAAGGTCGCGCCGCGCAAACCATCTCGACCTGTCCGACCACCGAGCACGATAACCCTGTCACCTGGAATTGGATTTCGAGGGTGGCTGTCCCTGGGGGCGATCCCGACACACCCGCAGAAAACAAGTGGATTTGCGGTAAAACCGGGATCATAGAGGATAGCACCGCTGACGGTGGGAATTCCGATTTTGTTGCCGTAGTCTTGGACCCCAGCAATGACACCGGAACGGATGCGCTTTGGATGGAGCACGCCCGGGGGTAAACTATCCACATCTGTATCCTGAAGACCAAAACAAAGAACATCCGTGGCAGCAATTGGATCAGCAGAAACGCCGAGGATATCACGGATAACTCCCCCAACCCCGGTATTCGCTCCACCAAAGGGTTCAATCGCCGAGGGGTGGTTGTGGGTTTCAACCTTGAACGAAACTTCATACTCGTTGTCAAAGTCGATGATACCGGCGTTATCAACAAATGCCGAGCGAACCCATGGAGCAGAAATCCTCTCCGTGGCTGCCCGCAGGTAAGTGTTTAACAATCCATGAATGGTTTCACCGCTGTCTTCCAGGTGAACGTTTGCCTTGAAGGTTTTGTGGACGCAGTGCTCGCTCCAGGTCTGAGCAATCGTTTCAATCTCGATATCGGTTGGCTCGCGTTCCTCCATCCGGAAGTAATCCTGGACTGCATGCATTTCAGCCAGGTCTAACGCTGCTCTCCGTTCTGCTGACAGAGCAAGCAAACCGCCATCTTCGAGGGAGCAGATCGGGAAAACTTCCACCTGCCCGGATGCTTCAGCAGAATGAGGAAAAACCGGCTCAATCTCTTCGAGCGCATATAACTGGATTGTAGGATTCGCAAGCAGCCGTCCAGCAAGCAAATGCAGATCTTCAAAAGTCAGGCTTTCACCCTGGAGAAGAAACCGCAAGCCAGATGAGGCTCGTTCAATGTTTGGGATATCCAGGATGGCTGCTGCCCTGACAATCTCTCGAGCTACAGGATCGGTGACACCAGGACGGAGTGAGACTTCGATGATATATCCGTTTTCCAAAACCGGAGAACCACCTTCGACAGACTTCCAGTACACATCCTGGGTGACAGGATCGCTGAGGATGCTACGAGCAAGTAGATGAAGAGATTCCTCGGAAAGATCCCCTTCGATAAAATACAAATCCTGGCATAAGAGGGAAGTGACTGAGGTGATCCCCAGCGAATGTGCACCGGCAAGGTAACCGGCGGAGCGAGGATCGTTCTGCTGTCGAGGTGTAACAACAAAACGTGTAATCGTCTTGCTTCCAGGTGGTTGCATTCCCATGGTATATTGCTCCATTTTTTCTATGATGGCTGGAAAACAATTTTAGAATTTCCCGGTTTCTTGCGATCGGAACACGGAATTCGAGCGTGTGAGTACGCCTCGCATATTCACACGCTCGAATTCCGATTCTATTCACGACACGTTCAGGAAAATCACTTGTCAATACTACCATGAGAAGTCAGGTTAAAAAATTAACAGATCTAGACAGGTTCTATCGAGCAGCATTCTCAGGTTTCACGTCGACCAGTCCGAGCTGATCAGATTTGACTCTGCCGAATCTATATTTCCCCTGGGTGCTGTACTGCCTAGGGGAAATACTATCGGGGTTTGAGAATCACCCGGTAAATCACATGTTTGGGTTGATGAACGAAATAAGATTACCTTTTAAGATCAAAACAAATATACGACTAATGTGGTATAAATTAGCCTGTTTTTCGGTACTAAACAGTCGCCTTGGAGAGTCTCAAGAATCGTTTCAGAGTATCGGGATCACCCTCGATCCGGAGAAGATCATTGGCGACAGCCTCGTCCGGATCGAACTGCCCGGTGAAAAGGTCAACAAAAACCTGCATGGTTGTATAGAAAATTGCATCAGGATTTCGGTACTGGCCCTGGTGAACGCTGATCTCTCCATCGCTGACATTCACTTGCAATACTTCCTGATCGAGATGCAGTTCATAGGTCTCGTTGATGCCCTGAGCAGTCTGCGGGTGGAAAAAGGCTTTGATAGCCAGGGATATGGCGCCTACGCTCGGCAGGTTAACTTCATCACAGGAAGCAGGTAGAAAGCGGCTCCCCCACTTTCCCAACTCGATCATGGAGGTTTCAAGTGCCTGACCAAGGGAAGTCAATTGATAGACCGTAGACCCCGCTGGCGGTGGAAGCATACAACGGCGAATGATCCCTAATTCTTCCAGTTCCTTGAGCCGTTCTGCGAGCAGATTGGTGCTGATGCCGGGCAAACCATCAATAAGGTCTGTATACCGCCGGGGACCGGTGAGGAGTTCACGAATGATGAGAAGATTCCAGCGTTCTCCTATGATGTCTAAAGCACTTGCAAGTGCACAAAATTGGTTGTAACTGCGTTTCTTCATAACCAATATTATACATTAATAAAGGAATAACTTCAAATTCTAAAACTCTAATCTTAAAATTTGAAGCAACTACTTGACAATTTGCAGTAACATGGTGTATACATATAGAAAATATGTACTAATTATATCTTATTTATATAAATACAGAAAGTGGTTGTTTTCTTACATGTGTCTTTATTGAGGGGGAAGTAAAAAGAGAATATTGGTGGTTCACTGGGGGTATCTTTGACCTGAAACTGGAGAAATGAACGATGGACGAGAATAATGTTGTGTTAAATCAGGAGAACAGTAACTATGAAGGGTGGAAGAAGAAGACTGCTCTGTTTTTGTCAAGCCAAAGCCTGTCCCTTTTTGGTTCCATGCTTGTCCAGTATGCGATCATCTGGTATATCACTCTGACCACTCAGTCAGGGCTCTTCCTAATGGCTGCCACGCTCGCAGGCTTCTTACCCCAAATTCTCATTTCCCTGTTTGCCGGAGTTTGGGCAGATCGATATCACCGTAAATTCCTGATTATTGGAGCAGATGCACTCACTGCGGTGAGCACGCTGATCCTGGCGATATTCTTCCTCATGGGATATCAGGAGCTCTGGTTGATCTTCCTGGTCTCGGGCATCCGTTCCGTCGGGGCGGGTATTCAAATGCCGGCAGTTAATGCACTCTTGCCTCAGATCGTCCCAACCGATCGATTGATAAAAGTAAACAGTATCAACAGCTTCCTCCAGCCGATCATCATGATTGCAGCGCCCGTCCTCAGTGGAGCTTTGATGTCGTTTTCCCGCCTGGAAGCCATTTTCTTCATCGATGTGGTCACAGCTATTCTGGCGGTTGGCCTGCTATTCATCTTGCAGGTTCCTGCTCACCAACGTACTGAAGGTGCAGAAAATGCGGGCTATCTGGACGATCTAAAAGCAGGTCTGACCTATATCCGCCATAACCGTACGGTAAGAACCCTATTCATATTCTTTGGGTTTATCTTCTTTCTGGTCACACCGGTTGCCTTCCTGACACCGCTGCTCATCGCACGATCATTTGGGGAGGAAGTCTGGAGACTGACCGCAAATGAAGTAACTTTCTTTGTGGGCTCGATCCTGGGCGGGATCATCATGACTGCCTGGGGCGGATTCAAGAATCATTTTCGGACGATTGGACTGAGCTGCATCCTGTTTGCTGCCATTTTTACCGGTTTGGGTCTCTCGAAAGTCTTCCCTGTCTACCTGTTTTTCATGTTCTTAGGTGGAATACCCATGCCTTTCTTTCAAGCGCCAACCACAACCTTGCTCCAGGAAACCGTCAGACCAGATATGCAGGGCAGAGTATTCAGCGTTCAGCAGTTGATTATGAACACCATTATGCCTTTTGGGATGATGTTTTTTGGCCCCATAGCAGACATCGTCTCCATCGAAGTCCTACTCGTGATCAGCAGCTTCCTTATGGCTGTTCCCGGATTATGGATTTTCTTCGCAAAGGAGCCTGTCAAGTTACCAACAGGGATAGGAGCAAAAGATTACGAAATGGAGATTGGAGATTGAGCCGATAATCTCAGTCAACTATACATAAGGAGACAATTCATGTTACCGAAAAACCAGAACCAGAAAAATTTATCAGCCGGTGAATCAGGAACAACCTCTATTCGAGACGATATTTCCATTCCAAAACTCCGGAACCTTTTTAAAGGTCAAGTAATCACACCGGGTGATGAGGGGTACGATCAGGCACGCACGATCTTTTACGGTGGTGTCGATAGCCGGCCTGCTGTTATTATCCGGGTTGCAGATGAAACCGATGTATCCAACGTCATCACGCTTGCCCGGGACACGGGTCTGGAGCTTGCCGTTCGCAGCGGCGGGCACAGCGCAGCGGGTCACAGTGTGACGGATGGAGGCATCGTGCTCGATCTCAAGAATATGCGAGCACTGGAAATCGATGCTTCAAAGCAGACAGCATGGGCACAGACAGGGTTGACTGCAGGTGAATATTCCGTTGCTGCCGACGAATACGGATTGGCAACCGGATTTGGAGATACCGGGTCTGTGGGCATCGGTGGTATTACAGTAGGCGGAGGAATCGGCTTCCTCACACGAAAATTTGGGATGACGATCGACAGTCTGATGGCAGCCAACGTTGTGACAGCAGATGGAAAGCTTTTGCGTACAGACCCGGAGAACCATCCTGATCTATTCTGGGCAATCCGAGGGGGAGGCGGAAATTTCGGTGTTGCAACGCGGTTCAAGTACCGGCTGCATGAGGTCAGCACTGCATACGGCGGAATACTCATCCTTCCTGCGACTCCAGAAGTGATCACATCGTTTCTAGAGGAGGCGCAAGCGGCACCCGAGGAACTAACAACAATTGCAAACATCATGTCAGCCCCGCCAATGCCGTTCTTACCAGCCGAAGTCCACGGAAAAATCATCCTGATGGCGATGATGGTATATGCCGGGCCTGTTGAAGCTGGAGAGCGAGCCGTTGCTCCGTTCCGTGCCCTGGCAAACACGCTCGCCGATATGCTCAGGCCGATGCGTTATCCGGAAATTTTTATGCCTGAAGAAGGTGATTACCATCCAACCGCAGTGGGTCGCACCCTGTTTATGGATAATGTCGATTTGGATACTGCCAGGACAATCGTGGATTATCTAGAATCTTCGGATGCCATGATGCGTGTCGCACAGATCAGGGTGCTCGGCGGAGCAATGGCACGTGTTTCCCCGGATGCGAGTGCATTCGCTCACCGTTATCGAAAGATTATGGCAGGTTTCTACGCCTTTTACAATGGTCCCGAAGACAAGCAAAAACGAGAAGCCTGGGTCAGAGCGCTGACAGGACAGATGGAGCAGGGTAAGCCTGGTGCTTATGTGAACTTTATGGGTGAAGACGGTGCAAGATGGATCCATGATGCCTATCCGGATAAAACCTGGGAACGACTCAGAACAATCAAGGCTCGCTACGATCCCGAGAACATCTTCCACCTCAACCAGAACATTCCCCCCAAAACCCAAGAGTAATTAATATGGAAAATGGAAGTAATTTACCAGAGGGTTTGGCGAGTCCTGTGCAACGGGCGCTAGAGCAGCATGGGCTTCTACAACTCGAAAAGATTGCTGAACTCAGCGAATCTGAGCTTAAGCAGCTGCATGGAATAGGACCCAAAGCTATCGAACAACTGCGGCAGGCAATGGCTGCTCAGGGGCTGTCATTTAAAGGTGAATAGAAGGATACAAGAGAAAGATATTTTCTTTCAAAGGCTCGCACAACAGCGGCTTACAAATCATCCCTTTCACACTCCTGGTGAGGTTGTCACCTGGATGGGTGCGATCCAGGCTCAAGAGTACCGGGATTCGAAATGGGGGGTTGGGTTACGAATGCAGCGGAATTCTCTATCCGAGCGAAACGAGAGTTCCGCTGCGACCGACAGTATCATCGAGCAGGTATTCAATGACGGGTCGATCTTACGCACTCATGTTATGCGCCCGACCTGGCATTTCGTGATGCCAGATGATATTCGCTGGCTGCTCGAGCTTACCGCACCACGCGTCCATACTGGCAATCTCAGCATATACCGGAAACTCGAACTCGATCATGATCTGCTGGTGCGGTGTTTGGACGTCATCGTTAATGAGCTGCGTGGTAACCGGTGGTGCACAAGAAAAGAATTGGGTGAAGCCCTGGCAGAAAGGGGGATATTTGCACAGACCCAGCGGCTCAGCTATATTTTGATGTATGCAGAATTGGAAGGGATAGTTTGCAGCGGCCCCAGGCGTGGGAACCAGTTCACCTATTCGCTGCTTGATGAACGCGCTCCGGATGCGCGCAGGTTACAACGAGACGAGGCTCTGTCTGAACTTACCCGCCGTTACTTCACGAGTCATGGTCCGGCCACAATCCAGGATTTCACCTGGTGGTCGGGGCTAACCGTGGCTGATGCAAAAAACGGTCTCGAAATGGTCGGCTCCAACCTGGATATGGAAACACTTGCTGATCGAACGTATTACTTTGCATACGATATGGTTCCAATCTCATTTGTGTACCCATCCGCTTTGCTGCTTCCGACATATGATGAGCTCATCATTGGGTACTCCATGTTCAACAAATCGCGAACAGGGGGTCAGGACATCAGCCAGCCTCCGTTATTCTATTCCATGATAGTTTCCAACGGAAAAATTATCGGGAGCTGGCGTCGTACCATTAAGAAAGACCTGGTAGAAATTGAGATAGCCCCGTTTTCACCACTGAATCAAAAAGATGAAGAAGCTGTCGCCGCAGCTTGCCGGCGTTATGGTGAATTCTTCGGCTTGCCTGTGGAGATCAGGGTAAAGAATGATTGATAATCAGATCCTTTTCCTGTTCCCATCTCACTTTTGAAACGATGTGAAAAGGATAAGATCGGGCAAGATACACCTACCACTCGGAAAGCAGTGCAGCCAGGAGTGCTGCACGCTCGGGCAGGCTGTCTATGCGAATATACTCGCCTTCAGAGTGCATCCCTTCACCAATTGCACCCAATCCATCCAAAATCGGAACACCCAATGGTGCGACAAAGTTTGCATCAGAGCCGCCGCCAGATCCACTTTCTGTTAAATCAATGCCTATATCGGAGGCAATTTGCCTGGCTTTTTCAAAAGCCTGTACCATCCGATCATCCCGCGGCATCGGTGGCCGGTTAACACCCCCGGTAACCTCAATCGTCGTGCCTTTTAATACAGGATTGATCGCAGACATCCAGTAGGCTATTCGGTCTGCTTCCCCCTCTTGAAGCACACGAAAATCTACTCTCGCCGAAGCAAACTCCGGGACTACGTTGGAGGCAGTCCCACCGGTAATTTTGCCGACATTGAGCGTCGTGCCTTTTTCATAATCGGTCAGAGACTGGATGGCAATTACATGATGAGCGAGCTCTTCAATGGCATTTACCCCGTTTTGATGGTCCGCTCCGGCATGGGCTGCTTTTCCGTGGACCGAAACCGTATACGAACCAACTCCCTTCCTCCAGGTTTTCAGGCTGCCATCGGGCATAGCAGGTTCCATACAGAAGACAACCACAGCCTCACGCGCAAGGCGCTCAATCTGTGCACGCGAATGATGGCTGCCTGTCTCTTCGTCAGATGTAAATAAGGCCGTGAGAGGGCGCTTACCCATAAGACCGGCTTCCCTCAGTTTTTTCACGGCTTCGGCAAATATGGCAATCCC
>Ga0105092_10001970_pt1 | contig 10924 bp, 7 predicted proteins | sample PPLLak2March2015_FD_87021 | JGI IMG/M metagenome (GOLD analysis project Ga0105092, IMG submission 87021) | Freshwater sediment microbial communities from Prairie Pothole Lake near Jamestown, North Dakota, USA - PPLs Lake P7 Core (1) Depth... | ecosystem: Environmental > Aquatic > Freshwater >...
CACGACCAATCCCAGCCGTGATCTGTGCTCACCGCAACGGCCGCATCGCTCCGCAAAAGACGCTCCGCTCAGGGCTCTGTTTCGCTGGGTGGCGGTGCCTCCGTCAGCGCTCCGCTACTTGAGAGAGCGGTCCCGAGATGTGTATAAAGTGCGGCGGCAACGAGAGGCCGACGCTTTATCAGGCCTCGAGGCGACGCCGCTTTCCCCTGTGCACAATCGATCCGGGTGAATGCTGATCCCGTTTGGCTCGATCCTGCACAGGGGAAAGCGGCGTCGCCTCGAGGCCTGATAAAGCGTCGGCCTCTCGTTGCCGCCGCACTCCAAGCGTTGCCCACGCTTTTGCTCTTCTTGCCGGCCATGCTACCATCCTCGTCCGGAGGAGACAGAGGATGAATCGTCGTCAGTTTCTTTACTCCAGCGTCGCCGGTCTCGGCCTCACGAGATCCGCTCGATTCTCAGTTTTTGCAGACGACAAGCCCAAACGTGTCGGCGTCATCGGCCCCGGCTGGTACGGCAAGTGCGATCTTTTCCGCCTGATCCAGGTCGCTCCCGTTGAAGTCGTCTCCTTGTGCGACGTTAACCAGCAGACGCTGGACCGGGCCGCGGACATGGTGGCCCAGCGCCAGGCTTCCAAGCAGCGGCCGCGCCTGTACAAAGACTATCGGGAGATGCTCAAGGAAAAGGACTTGGACATCGTCATCGTCGACACCCCGGATCACTGGCACGCCCTGCCGATGATCGCCGCGGTCCAGGCGGGCGCGGATGTTTGGGTACAGAAGCCAATCAGCGTGGACGTGATCGAAGGGCAGGCGATGCTGGCTGCGGCGCGAAAACACAAACGGGTGGTTCAGGTAGGGACCCAGCGCAGGAGCACGCCTCACCTCGTCGAAGCGCGCGACGAATATATCCGGGGCGGGAAGCTCGGGAAGATCGGCCTGGTTGAAATCTACTGCTACTCGGGCCGGGGCGGGCGCGGAAGGCGTCCGCCGTCTGAACCCCCGGCGGATCTCAAGCCGCCCGATTATCTCGATTACGAGATGTGGGTGGGACCCGCGCCCATGCGACCGTACCGGGACTTGATGAACAACAACTGGCGGGCATACAAGGAGTACGGCAATGGGTTGATCGGGGATATGGGCATCCATATGCTCGACATGGTCAGGTGGATGCTAGGCCTCGGCTGGCCGAAGCGAATCTCCTCGACCGGCGGAATCGTGATGCGCAAAAGCGGCCCATCGAATACCTCGGACACGCAACTGGCGACCTTCGAGTTCGACGACATGCCGGTCGTTTGGCAACACCGGGCGTGGGGAGAACCGCCCGACCCGAAGTACTGGTGGGGAGCTACGCTCTACGGCGAAAGCGGGACGCTCAAAGCGGGCGTATATGGCTATGATTTCACGCCGCTCGGCGAAGGGACGCCGGTTCACCGCGACGTTACCTACGAGCTCGAACAGTACCCGGAGGACAAGACCGAACCCAGGATCGAGCATTTCGCCGCGCCGGCGATCCGCTACCAGATGAAGGATTTTCTCGCGGCGATCGCCTCGCGCGGGAAGCCGGTCGCCGATATCGAAGAAGGTTATATCTCGACCAGCTGCTGCATCATGGCCAATTTGGCGATGCAGCTGGGCCGAACTCTCGCCTGGGATCCGGTTAAACAGAGTGTAGCGGGCGACGATGAGGCGAACCGTTTCTTGCAGCGCCCGTACCGCAAACCGTGGGTGCACCCGGAGCCGGGCAAGGTCTAGCTCGACGGACTGACACGGACTGACACGGACGAACACGGACGGACACGCACACGGCACCTCGAAATTGCCCGTGTCCGTGTTCGTCCGTGTCAGTCCGTGGTGGTCCGTACCTGCCCGGTTTTCGGCCGACGTACACGTTGCTCGGTCGGCTCCGCGCGGGTCGCGTATTCGGTCCAGTCGACGAAGGCCGAAAGGGGAACGGTCGGCTTCTGCACGGCACCCGGCATCCCCTCGGGCGCCCAACCCGGCGTGTGCCAGAGGTTTGTCATGTAGTACGAGGCCCGGGACGGAATGCGGGCGGAAGGTCCCTGGTAGTCCCACAAAACCAGCCGGCGGCCATTCTCCGGGTTAGTCATCCACCACGTCACCCCGGTGGGAGTCCAGTCAAACCCGTACTCGTAAAACGAGGTGGCAGAATTGTACTCGGGCAGAGCGGGAACCGTCGTCGGTTCCGCTTCAGGGCCCGCCAGTGGCTGGCACTTTCCGAACGCCTCGTAATAACAGGTATAGAGAATCTGGCCCGTCTTCAGGTTTATTGCTCGCCCGACGCGCCGTTGCGCCGCGTCCGCATCGCGATAGTCGGTCCACATGGTCATGTAGACAACTTCAGGTTGCGCTCCGAGCCACTCAAAATCGATTTCACAGTTGTCGGGAAGACCGTTGCCGTTGTAGTCCTTGCCGTCGTTCAGATAGGTGAAATAACCGGTGACGACACCCGCGCCTGGTTGGGCCGAACAGTCGGCGGTCTTCAACCTGGTACGGAAATGCCCGTACAGGTAGGTGGCGCGGCTCTGTATCTCCGCCCCGCCTCCCGGACTCGGCCGTGGATTGGCAGGCAGCAGGAGCTGGAGTACGCGTCCATCACCGGCGGTTTCTTCAGGAATGTTGAAGAGTACTTCGGCGGACGGCGCCCGCACGGTAAAGTGAGGCGAGGTTGCACCGCTCCAGTTTTCCCGAAAGTGATCGGCTCCCGCCGCTCCCGAGGTGGCAAACATAAGAGCGATGGTCCCAAGCACCGAATGATTCTTCATGCTTCGAAATGCTGCAGCACGTACCGAGCACGGTATGTCAGCCATTTGCTGGGTTTCCCCCTTTTTTCGACGTCAGCCCGCATTTTGCCGTTCAGCGTGTTTTCAAGGATCCACCGTCCGTCATTCGTCATTTTCTCCCGGACTATCTGAAGAGCCCGCAGCAGCCGGTCACTCATCGGCGTGCCGCATAGCGCCAACGCATACATGGCTTCCAGCAAGTCCGAATTGTAGTGGAGCGGAAAACCAAACTTCAGCCATCCCGCCTTTTCGTCCGGTTGCCCAGTACCCTTTTCTGCCAGGAACTGCTTCTTGCGGTCCTTGATCCACCCCTTGACAGTCTGTCCGGCGGGCAAGGCCGGTTTGTTTTCGATAACCTCTAGCCACTCTTTGCGGTTGCCGGGGACATACATGGAGATCTGGTGATCGATCAGATTCGCGGAAAGCAGGTCAATCGCAGCCCTCACCGCCGGTTGCCTCTTGAGTCCGGCGTTCTGAGAGAAACACAAGAGCAGCTTGGGCTGAGCCATGAAGCAAAACGGCAACAGGGAATAGAGCATCACCTCGCAGTCGATTCCACCGTCGCTCACCAGCCTTTCGGCAAGGCCCGTAATCCCGCCAAGAACGATCGGGTGGTCACCGTAACCGAGCATGGTTAAGGCGGACAACAGATTGGCCGTGAGGCATTGTCCGCCCTGCGGGATCAGCACCCAGTCCCGCGTTTCAATCAACTTCTCGACCACTTCGCGGATGCGCGGATCCCGGCCGTCGGCGTGAAAATTCCCCAGGAAGATAACCTGCCAGTATTTACCGCCGTATTTCTGATAGGACCGATGGCCGTCGTGATTCCGAAACTGGTCGAATTGGGCAAGGATCGCCCGCGTCGGTTCGTATTCCGGCAGTCGGGCCTTGGCCTGTTCAACCTCGGGATCGGACGGCGTCCGCCCGAGAAGGTGTAAAAGCGTCAGATACCTGACCGGAGGGTTGTCAGGTTCGAGGAGCCAGTCGAGGGTCGAGTCGGAGAGCTTGGACATGACAGCAGTCTAACTCCGAACTTGAGGATCTCAAACAAACTGCTACACGCCCTGCTACACCGCTGCTAACAGGCTTAACCGTGCAAAACCGGGAGAATTGAGGTAAAAGACTAAACCTACCGAAGGAGGAGGAGAGAATGAACCGCAAGGAGTTTCTCAGGAAGTCAGTAGGGATGGGACTCGGGTCAGGCGCCTTGTTGGTGCTGAATCAGGGGAACGGCACGCTCCAGGCAACAGCCACCCCGGAGGAAGAACTGACCAAGGCAAAGCGAGAAAAGGAATTCATAGAGGGTTGGCTCACGGACCTCCTCGATACGATGGGCGAAGAACTGGATGAGAAGACCATCATCAAGCTCATCGAGGGCTGCGGTCGGGGCTGCTATAACCGGCACCAGTTCAAAAAGGACATCGCCAAGGAAGGCGCCAACGACTTGGAGAAGTTGCTGGCCGCCTACCGCAAGGTCTTTGGCAACGTCCAAAAGGAAGGGAACGCGGTGCACATCCGCTTCAATACCAAAGAGCGCGGCTGCTTTTGCCCGGTTCTTAGAGAGCGCCCGTCGAAAATCAACGCGATGCACTGCCACTGCCACAAGGGGACACACGAAGCGATCTTCAAAGCCGCCCTCGGCCGGACCTATGAGGCGAAGATCGTGGAATCAGTTCGCCGAGGCGGCGAGAGATGCCATTTCGTGATTGAGTTGACGTAGGCCGACTCCAGGTTTCCGCCACTGTCGCGAGCACCCAGCTCGGCGGCGGTTGAGTGACTCGCCGTTTGGTGGCGAGTCACTCAACCGCCGCTGGTCTTGGCGTCCCCCTCCTACTCCGGCAGCACCTCCGCACCCGTGATCTTCAGCGTGTAAGCGTGGCGGGACGGTAGGTCTTCCGGCCCGGCTGCCGGCATCTGCACGACGAGCGTGTTGCCTTTCGTCTCGGCCTTGAGCGGCTGATTCCACCCGAGCATCGTCACCTTGACGCCTGCCGGCGCCTTGATGTCTCGAAGCGTAAACTCCTTCCCCGGCCAGCCTGGAAGAATCGCGTAAAGCGCGTCGGGCTTCTTGGTGAAAAACACCTGCTTGACCGCAACGCCGTCCTTCGCCTTGAACCCGATCTGGTTCATCAGGTCGTACTTGATCATGTATTCGCCGAATTCCTGGCCGGGACGTTTGCCCTCCGACCATTGGTTGGCCCGCCCGGCATACCGGGTCCCGTAAATGGCTTCACCATTGATACGCAGCCAATCCCCTATCTCCAGTAACCGCTGCTCCATGATGGCCGGAATGCGGCCATCAGCCGTCGGACCGATGTCGAGCAGGAAATTGCCGCCGCGGCTGACCAGATCGACGAGGATCATGATGAACTCGCGGCCCGTCTTGTAATCATCGATGGCTTCGGCGCGGTTGTAGCCATAGGAGTAGGCCATTCCGCGGCTCTCTTCCCAAGGATGTGAGGCATCCTTCATCCCGGCCGCATACTCAGTCGTATAGTAGCCGCCGTGCTTGTGTCGACAGTCCTTGCCCCACCGGTCGTTGACAACCACTTCGTTCTTCACGGGCGACTCGTTGAAAAGCCAGGCCAACAGCTCTTCGCTCTTCCACTCCTTGGAGGTCATGTCCCACTCGCCGTCGCTGAAGATGATCGCCGGCTTGTAACGGGTGACGACGTCTTTGAATTGCGGAGTCATGTGTTCATCGACAAAACGCTTGCGATCCGAGAGCCATAACGGGTTAAACCATTCATACAGGGAGTAGTAGAAACCGTACTTCAGTCCTCTTTTCCGGCAGGCATCCCCCAGATCCCCGAGCAAATCCCGTTTCGGCCCGATTTCGACCGCGTTCCACTGGCGGCCCCAGGTTTTGCTCGCCTCGGCGCTGGGCCAAAGCGCGAATCCTTCGTGGTGCTTCGACGTCGGCACAATGTACTTGGCCCCGGACCGCTCGAAGATCTCCGCCCAATGATCAGGGTTAAACAGCTCCGCTCGGAAAGAAGGAGCAAACTCCTTGTATTCGAAGTTCGCGCCAAAGTTCTTCTGATGGAATTGCCACCAGACGTTGTCCGGCTTCTTGTCAGCCATCTTGTTCCAGTACCACTCCGCGTACTGCTTGGGCGCACCCCAGGCGGGGACCGAGTAGACTCCCCAATGGATGAAAATTCCGAACTTGGCATCGAGGAACCACTCGGGCGTGGGGCGCTTGTCGAGTGAATCCCAGTTGGGAGCGTACTTCACGTCAGCGGCCGAGGCGAGACTGCCTATCAGCATGAGGATTAATGCAATCAGCGTAGTTTGCCTGAATCTGGAACTCATATCTGTTTCGATCTCCTTTTGCTGTTGTCCCGGTAGTGCCGTAAGCGCAGCCCTTTTTTCGCGGAGCGCACCGGTCCGAAAAGTAGAGGACCACCCTTCTTTCTCGCGCTTAGCTGCCGCATGGCTCGGGCCGGGTCGCTCCGCAAAGAACCTTGCGCTTACGGCACTGCTGGAGCGTTGTTTGACAACACGCTCCGCAGTTGCTCCGCGGTCACTTCCACCTGCGGGTTGAAGCGTTCGCTTTCCATGTAGCGCAGGAGGCTTTGACGAAGCTGGCGGGCGACCAGGTTCGTCTCGAGACCGGTCTCGAGATCGATGCTCGAGACCAGCAGTTTTCCGTTCCCGACCTTCACCTCAAAAACCAGGCCGAGGCGGCGCGCCGTGAACCAATCATCGATCACCTGAACGATGGGCTTCAGGCCGACCGGCAACTTGTCAAGAATCATGGCCGACGACCTTCCGGGGCTCATCAAATACCACCACTGCCAGTTGGTATGAAAGTCGGTGGGAAATCCCGTAAGGGCGGGGTGCTTCGGATCGCATAGGATCCCGAGAGTATGGGGCGCCTGTCTGTTCGTCCACGCCGTGTTCCAGAAAATGCTGGAGAAGCCAAGCTCGATCTTCCCCAGCTTGCTGTCCGGCGCGACCCTGTCGGGCGGGATGCTCAGCCACACCCTTTCCCCCGTCGCCAGCGCCGCCAGGTTCTCCTCGTCGAGGGTGCGGACCAGGCGGATACCCGGTGTCGCCCGGTTGTCGGCCTCAGCGGGATAGACCCAGAAGTCCCAATCGTTTTCAAACCGCGTACCATCCAGCCCAACGACCAGCTTGAACCTCCCCGGTCCACCCAGGTTGAACATCGGGACCCGCACCCGGCCTAGGACGAAAGCATTGTCGATTGGAACGTCACGCGGGAGAAGTTGACCGGCAAGCAGGATTCGGCCGGCATCATCAATCACCTTCCAATCGGCGACCACCGCACGTAACGGACTGGGGCCGAAATGGGCGACCTCGATCTCCGTTTCCAGCGTCTCTTCGGAATTGAAGACTCGTTTGGACATCCGGACGAGCGGCACGGTCTGGTTGCAGAACCGGGCATACTCCTCGGGAGTCACGTATCCCTTCGAGTCCCAGAACGGATCGAGAACGCCGACGAGCGCGGTTCCCTGGCCCGGGAAGTCATGCAGGTCGAGCAACTGGAAACCGGCCATACCTGGAGTGCGGAGAGCCGATTCGATCTCCTCCTTGTAGCACAACGTCTGCAGCTTCCCGGAGGCGAGCAGGAAGGCCTTAGCCTGATCAGCCATGCCGTGCTCCTCGAGCCTGCTGCGGAAGATCTCGAAGTTTTTCGGCTTCAGATAACCGGTGTACTTCGGGATTTCGTCAAAATTCGGGTAAACGCACCATTGTCCGATCTCGTGACTAATCACCGGGACGCTGTGAGACGCGATGTAGTCCCGATAATCACTTCGGGTCTCGGGAGGCTTGGAATTGATGCGCGACTTTAGCCCCTCTCTCCACGCCTGAATCCGCGGCTGCGGCGCCACATGGAACTGATTCTCGGGGAGCTGCGGCCAGCCCGCGCCGCTGCTGTACAGGCGTCGCGAGTCCTTGGCCCGGCAATGGCTGACCCATTTCGAGAGAAACGCCTGGTGTTGCTTGCCCCCCGGCTCATTGCCGTAAAGCATCATCAGAAACGAAGGGTGGTTGCCGTATGCTTTGAGAATCCGGTCCGCTTCCTCGTAGATCCACTTATCGATCGGCTTGCCGTCGCCTAAGGTCGTCGACTGGTTAGCCCAGGACGAGCACTCCACGTGGAAGTAGAAACCGAGCTCGTCAGCGGCAATGAAGGCCGCTTCCGGTGGGCACCAGGAGTGGAACCTCATGTTGTTGAGGCCGTGGGCTTTGGCGATGCGGATGATCCGTTTCCAGGAATCGACGTCTACCGGCGGATGACCGGTCGCAGGAAAGATGGCGCACTCGAGGGTTCCGCGGATAAACAGCTTCCGACCGTTGAGAACGAACTGTGTCCCCTGAGTGGCAATCTCGCGCCGTCCGAAGGTGACCGACCGTGAAGAGTCAAGAAGCGTGGCCGTGACCTCGTACAGCACCGGATTGAACTCGTCCCAGGGCTCGAAGTCCCCGGGGAGCCCCGCCTCGAACTCTCCTCCCGTCGGGGTCCAGGCTACGGAAAGATGGGTGAGCCCGGTATTCGCGCCTTGGGTTCCGAGCTTCCGTACCGTGATCACGATTTCGCCGCGACCTGGCTGGCGCGTCACATTCGCAATGCGTCCCTTGAGCAAGACCGGCTGGGCGAGACTCGACGCGAAGACCTGCAGATCCTCGATGGCCACAGGCGGGGTGGCTGAAAGCTCAATCCGGCCGACAATACCGTTCCAGTTGCCTTGAGTGTGGTCGGAGACACTGTGGGAATTCTCTCCGACATCGATCACCATCCGGTTGTCGACGCGTATCGTCAGCGTATGCCTGCCCGGGGATATGAACTTCGTCAGATCAAATTCATGAGGGGTGGCCAGCGCGTCGCCTGACCAGCAGGTCGTCCCGTCGATCGATACTGTGGTCCCCCAGTGGACCCGCTCGAGGAAGAGAAGAACTCGCTGGTTCCGCCAGCTTTCGGGGATCTCGATTTCTCTTTGGTACCACGCGGCGCCCGCATAATACTTGTCCGGTTGCAGCCAGAAGGGCACCTTGATCTGCCCGGGCTGGCGGTACTTCTCATACTCCGGCGCGGTGAAGAAGGACTTGTCCACAACGGCGCCGATCCAGGGAGTTTTAAGTGATATTTCATCCCCGATACCCTGGGCGGTCAGAGTGCCGGGCAGCTGGATCTTGCCCGGGAGTCTCGTCGTGTTCCAATGCCATTTGACCCCGATGTCCTGGGGATCCAGCTGAAACCCCCACTGGCCATGAAGGGAGATGACGTCGCCGGAGAATGCAGTACCGGTAAGGAAGACAGCGATGAGAACCGCGTATGCTGTTTTCATAGAAGATCCTACGGAGTTTAGCAAGCATAAGGAATCTCCACGAATTACACGAATTACACGAATTTCCGTGTATAAATTCGTGTAATTCGTGGATGATTCCCTCTGCGCACCGCTTTACTTCACCAATTCTCTCTCAATCTCCTCCAAGGTTTTCCCCTTGGTTTCCGGCAGCCGAAGTCGAATGAAAAGGAATCCCGCCACGCAGACGCCGGCATATAACCAGAAAGTGGCTGCCGGGCCGAAATTCTTGTTCAACACCGGGAACGTGAAAGTCAGGATGAAGCAAGCCAGCCAAAGAGCAGTAACGGCGACCGACATCGCGGCTCCTCGGATGCGGTTCGGAAAGATCTCGGCGATGATCACCCAGGTGACCGGAGCCAGAGACATGGCATAGCAGCCAATGGCGGCCACCACCAGGCCAAGAACGTGAATACCCTGACTGCCGGAGAAGTAGAAGCCCCCGAGCAGGGTGTAAATGAAGGCAAGTCCCGCTGCACCGCCGAGCATCAGGCGACGGCGGCCGACTTTGTCCACGGCAGCTATGGCTACGAACGTGAAAATCAGGTTCACGGCGCCGGTCACGACAATGTTGAACATAACGTCGGAAACCTTGTAGCCGGCCGCAGTGAAGATCTCCTCGGCATAGTTGAAAATGACATTAATACCGCACCATTGCTGAAAGACGGCCAAGCCAACGCCGAGCAGGAGGACAGCCCGCATCTTCCTGTCGAGCAGATCGCGGAAGTCCACTCCGGCGGTCTCGTTTCGCAGTGTCTCCTCGATCTCGGCGATAGCCCTGCCTGCGTAGTCATCACCGCCTATTCTGCTCAGGAGCAGCCGAGCCCTCTGCTGTTCACCATTCTTGGCCAGCCACCGGGGGCTTTCAGGAACGAAGAACATACCCGCGAAGAACAGGAGGGCTGGAATCGCCGTCAGCCCGAACATCCAGCGCCAGCCAATCTGCCCGTACCAGGAGTTGAGCAGGAAGTCCTCGGTGGCGTCCTGAGGGAGCCCAAGCACCAGGAGCCAGTTGATCAGCTGGGCCAAAACGATGCCAATCACGATCGTCAGCTGGTTGATTGACACCAACTTGCCTCGCATGGCGGCGGGAGAGACTTCCGAAATGTACATGGGTGAAAGGCTGGAAGCGAGTCCTATGGCGACACCGCCGAGCATCCGCCAGGTGACGAAAATCGCGAAACTTCCCGCCAGCGCGTTGCCAATAGAGGTAGCCGCGAAGAGAAACCCTGAAAAAATCAGGAGACGCTTGCGCCCGAATTTGTCGCTGAACGCTCCGGCGAGCAGCGCGCCGAACAGGCAGCCGATCAAGGCACAACTGTTCGCCCATCCCTTTGCGGCCGGGTCTGTCAACTGGAAGTACCGTTCGAAAAAAGGCTTTGCACCACCGATAACGACCCAGTCGTAGCCGAAGAGGAGGCCGCCCAGGGCGGCGACAAGCGAGATCATCCAAATGTAGCGGGTGTTGAACCTGGTGGTTGCTTTCAGCGTCGGGGCGACGTTCTCGGTTGCCTGTTGCACAGGTGCTCGTTATAGCAGCTTTTAGGGAGCGAGGGAATAATCCACGAATTACAGGGGACCGTTCACCGTTCACCGTTCACCGTTCACCGTTCGCCGTTCACGGGTCAGAAACCCCGAACGCTGAACGCTGAACGCTGAGAAGGTCTGAAAAAATCAAGCGTGTCGACGGGCTTTTATCGTGGCCGGACTCTCCAGAGTCCGGCGCGTACATCGTGCAACCAGCCATCATCCACGCGCCGGACTCTGGAGAGTCCGGCCACGATAAAAG
>Ga0105092_10001971_pt1 | contig 10918 bp, 9 predicted proteins | sample PPLLak2March2015_FD_87021 | JGI IMG/M metagenome (GOLD analysis project Ga0105092, IMG submission 87021) | Freshwater sediment microbial communities from Prairie Pothole Lake near Jamestown, North Dakota, USA - PPLs Lake P7 Core (1) Depth... | ecosystem: Environmental > Aquatic > Freshwater >...
TGGCCCAAACAGTTGAGATTATAGCACCGTTTAGCTTGACACAAATCCATGCCTATGCTAAATTTAGGTTAATGATCCATTAACCCCCAAGACGGAAGAACGGAAGAAATGAAATGTTCAGGAGTGAAGCTTTGACCAAATCACGCTCACAACTGATGGTGGAACGCTTACGAGACTTACAAGCATCTTCACCGGACATCGAAGCATCAGCGGTGGTCAGTGTGGATGGGCTTTGTATTGCCTCGGCCCTGCCGCAGAATGTAGAAGAAGATCGTGTATCGGCGATGTCAGCCGCCATGCTCTCCCTGGGTGAGCGTATTGCAACAGAATTGGGTCGCGGTACCCTAGATCAAGTTTACATCAAGGGAGAGAAGGGTTATGTGGTATTGATGTCGGTTGGAGAAGAGGCTGTGCTTACTGCATTGGCCCGCGAGCAAGCAAAGCTTGGTTTAATTTTCCTGGACATGCGCCGGGCAACCGAAGATCTATCCAAACTCATTTAGACTGGCGGATTTTATGGAACCCATTCCAAAAAGCGGCTTATACTATCCCAACAAAGCAGGACGGATCATCTTAGAATCGCTCTTGAACGTGATGGGCAAAAACGGTCTCAACGCTATTCTGAACCTGGCCCACCTGCCTGGGATGATCGATAATTTCCCCCCCAACAACCTGGAAAGACAATTTGATTTTGCAGAGGTCACTGCCATAAATGTGGCGCTGGAAGAAATGTACGGTCCGCGCGGCGGTCGTGGCCTCGCATTGCGCGCCGGGCGGGCAACCTTTGCCGACGTGCTGCGAAATTTTGGCGCCCTGGCCGGTGTTGGCGACCTGGCGTTTAAAGTGCTGCCTCTCCAGGCCAAGCTGCGCATCGGCGTGCCCACCATGGCGAAAATTTTCAGCCAGATCAGTGACCAGCACAGCACCGTCGAAGAACAAGAAAACGAGTTCATCTACACCATTCACCGCTGCCCGCAGTGCTGGGGTAGGAAAAGCCTCGACAAGGCAGTTTGCTTCATGGGCGCCGGACTGCTGCAAGAAGGCCTGAAGTGGGTATCCGGCGGAAGCGAGTTCCGGGTAAACGAATCCAGATGTATGGCCATGGGGGACATCGTCTGTGAATATATCATTCAAAAGACGCCAATTAGTTGATCGGGTGGACTAAAGTGGCCGAAGCAAAACCTGTAATCCTGATTGTAGAAGACGACCTGGACGTAGCCGATATGTTGAACGCTTATTTTCGCGTTCAGGGCTATGAAGTCCTTACCGTCAACTGGGGTGAGGATGCCATCCGGTCGTGCAATAACAGCCTTCCGGCTTTAGTGATCCTGGATATCCGGCTCCCGGATATCGATGGTTACGAGGTCGCTCGCCGGTTGCGCTCTAACCGGCGCACCAAAGAGATCCCCATAATCTTCCTGACCGAAAAACGCAACCGCGCAGACCGCTTGCAAGGACTGGAGCTAGGCGCAGACGACTATATTACCAAGCCGTTCGACGTGCAAGAGCTTCGCTTGCGGGTGCGCAATGCCCTGCGCCGTTCTGCCCAGGGAACCCTCACCAACCCGGTCACCAATCTCCCCGAAGGCCCATTGGTCGAAGAACGCCTCGAAGAATGCCTGGAGAAAGAAGATTGGGCTCTGTTGATGGTCTCGCTTGAGAACCTGGACGGCTTCCGTGAGACATATGGGTTCGTGGCCTCGGATGACGTCTTGCGCGCCATCAGCCTGATGATCCATAATGCGGTGCGCGATCTCGGAGGCACGAGCGATTTTGTAGGCCAGCTGAGCCCAACCGAGTTTGTGATCGTCACTCACCCTGGCGCCCTTTCTGATCTGACCGAGCGCATCCGGCTTCGGCTCGAGCAGTCATTAGATTACTTCTATCCTATTAAAGACCGCGCCCGAGAAGAGAAACGTGGAAAGCGCCTGTCCATCCGCATCAACCAGCTCCAGGCGGACCAGGGACCCTTTAAAAACCTGGGGCAGCTTAAAGCCCAACTTTCAAAGCAGCGCGTGTGAACGACACGATCGATCAAAATATAACCCTGATCATCCCGACGTATAATGAAGCGGAGAACCTGCCAAAGCTGGTCTCCGTTTTATTTAACCAACCTATTCCCGACCTTCACGTCCTGGTTGTGGATGATAACAGCGCGGACGGCACCGGTGAGATCGCCAGACGGCTGGCTGAGGAGCGCCCCGGAAAGGTTTCAGTCTTGCACCGCCCTGGCAAAATGGGCCTCGGCAGCGCTTACCGGCAGGGTTTCCGCCTGGCGCTCGATGCCGGCGCTCAGGTCGTGGCCCAAATGGATGCCGATTTTTCTCACCCTCCGGAGAAAGTAGTGGAAATCCTGGCCGCGCTTGACTCCTGCGACGTTGCCATCGGCTCTCGCTATGTGCCAGGGGGCAGTGTCGACCAGAACTGGCCGCGCTGGCGAAAAGGCCTCTCTTCATTCGGGAACTTCTATGCACGTAGCATTCTTGGCCTACCCCTGCGGGATGTCACCGGGGGCTTCCGTTTCTGGCGAAGAGAGGCGCTGGAGGCTATCCCCCTGGAGCGGGTGCGCTCGAGCGGTTACGCTTTTATGGTGGAGATGGCTTACCTGGCCAGCCTGGTTGGTTGTTGTTTTGTCGAGGTGCCCATTTATTTCGCAGACCGGCGTTGGGGGAAATCAAAGATGTCTTTTCGGATCCAGCTTGAAGCCGCGCTGCGAGTCTGGCAGATATTATTCGCATACCGGGATCTTGCCGGTGGACGCCGCAAACCGGTCTCCGGTTGATTGGCAAAGCCTCTACCTATGGAGAACGAATCCTTTCGACCTGCCGACCCAATCACGCGCGCAAATTTCAACCATTTGTACGCCGATATTGCCTGGTTCGGTCTACTTGCCGGCAGCACTATGGCCTTCATTGCAATTTATGCCGCCCGTTTGGGCGCCACCAGTTTTGATGTGGGTCTGCTGACCGCCGGGCCAGCGGTCGTTAACCTGCTGTTCTCTTTACCCTTCGGTCGTTGGCTGGAAAGCCGCCCCCTGATCCGGGTGAGCTACCTAACCTCCATTTTGCACCGCCTGGGATATGTGGCGCTTGTTTTTCTGCCGGCCTTGCTCGTTGAGCGGGCGCAGGTCCATGGGATCATCTTGATCGCATTGGCCACAGCAATTCCCGGGACCCTGCTTGCGATTTCCTTCAATGCGCTTATCGCCGACCTGGTACCGCCTGCATGGCGCGCTCACGTGGTAGGCAGGCGCAACGCCATCATTGCCGTCCTGATGACGCTGACCTCACTGGCCTGCGGTGTGATCCTGGACCGCGTGACCTATCCGCTCAATTACCAGATTGTCTTTGCTATCGGGGGTTTCGGCGCTCTGATGAGCAGTTATCACGTCGGTAAGCTGCGTAAAGAGAGTGAAATACCTCCCCGGGTGGGCAGCCCGCTGGGCGACCTGGCTTGGCCCGGCCTGCTGCGCTTTGCCGATGCTTTACGCAACCCGGGCTTGCGTTTCCTCACTCGCTCGAAGGGCAAACCTCTGCTGCGACTGGATGTGCTGAAGGGCTCATTCGGCGCATTCATGCTGGCATATTTTGCCTTTTACATGGTCCAATACATTCCCCTGCCACTGTTCCCCCTGTATAACGTGAACGTGCTCGGGCTGACCGACGGCGAGATCAGCCTGGGCAGCGCCTTGTTTTACGGCATGATGATGGTGTTCTCTTTTGGGTTAGGGCGGTTCAGCGCTCGTTTTGGCCATCGCCGCCTGTTGGTGTTTGCAGCCTTCGTCTTCGGCGGTTATCCATTACTGCTCTACCTGGCCCGGGATGCCATCCTGTATTGGGCTGCTTCGATCTTGGGCGGGCTCGTCTGGGGCCTATTGAACGGAGCCCTGGTCAACCGCCTCATGGAACGCGTTCCGGAAGGCGACCGCCCCGCTCACATGGCCATCCACAACCTGGCCCTCAACCTGGGTATCCTGGCGGGCTCGATGATGGGCCCGGCAATCGGCGAGTGGATTGGTCTGCGGGATGCTCTGCTGGTGTCAGGCGGCTTGCGCATCTTGGGGGCTGTTTTATTATCAATCTTTGGTTAAGAAAGCCGCTCCGCAGCCAATCCGGCCAGCTTCCCCCATTCGTCGATGCTTAAGGTTTCGGCCCGGCGTTTAGCGTCGATGCCGCCCTCGGCCAGCAACTGCTCCACCTGCGCGACCGGCCAGGCAAGCCCGCCGGACAAGGAATTACGCAGGTTTTTGCGTTTTTGGCTGAAGCCTGCTTTAGCAAGGCGGAAGAACGCCTCCAGGGCCGGGGCAGGAATCCTGGGGGCATCGTAGACATCGACGCGTACAACGGCAGAATCAACCGTGGGCGCCGGGTAGAAGGCGCCTGCTGGGATGTGGGCAGCGATTTGAGGCTGGCCATACACTTGCACGCTCAAGGCCAGCAGGCTCATATCTCCAGGCCCGGCGCAGATGCGGTCAGCCACCTCTCGCTGGATGGTGAGGACCATCTGCTTTGGCCGCTGCCTGGCTTCGAGCAGATGCCGGATCACAGCCGAGGTGATGTAGTATGGAATATTAGCTACCACCAGGTAACCGGGTTCCAGGAGCAGCTTTGCCAGATCGACTTTGAGAATATCCCCCTCGACGATATCGACATTAGTAAACGGCGCAAGCACCTCTCTCAGGGGTGCGATCAGCCGCCGGTCGAGCTCCACGGCGGTCACTTTGCGGGCCATAGAAGCCAGGTAACGGGTCAGGCTGCCCAGCCCGGGGCCGATCTCCAGAACGCGGTCCATTGCGGAGATTCCGGCCGCCTGGACGACTCGTTGAAGTGCAACCGGATCGATTAAAAAGTTTTGACCCAGGCGCTTGTCTGGTCTCAGCTCATACTTGCGCAGCAGGCCCGGGACATCCAGCGGAGGCAGGCTCACGGGATGATCCAAACAATGTTCTCCGGCGGCGGCCACAAGAAATACACCGTCACCCACTGGTGCCACGATTCGTAATCGCTGTCGCTGTACCCCAGGTCGATCCAACGGCCGATCACGCCTCCGCCGATGTCGGCTGCAACCGCCTCGCCGTAACCGGGGATGTACATGCGCGTGTAGAAGGGGATATAACGCCTGTCGATGGCTGCCACGCCTTTTTTCAGCGGCAGGCCCGAGGCCGTGGTGTTCCCGGTGGTCGATGGATGGTAGGAGGTGGCCCACATTTGCAAAGCTCGCCAGTACTGGATAGTCCCCTCGGGCGTTTCGAGGGTGTGCATAACGATCTGGGTGCCGTATCCAACCACCCGGTTTTGGGGCGGGCGCGCCACCCATTCTGCCTCTAACGTTCGGGTAATCTCCACGCCATCCTCGTATAACACCCGGACCCTTCGGGCCGTCAGGCCATACTCACCGGTCTGGACGATCTGCTGCTGGTCGATTTCCAGGTCTGTAACCGGCTGGTATTCGGTCTCGAAGGGCAGCGGCGTTTGCTCTACCAGCACGCTCTCACTCACCCTCACCACGCGCACGATCCCGTCGTCTGGAAGGGGTTGGTCTTCGGCGGGCAGGCTGTAATCCAGGCCTTCGAGTGCCATACCGCTTAAAGCCAGCGCCTCGCCCACTGTTTCAGCCGATGAGCTTACCTTTACCTCGGCTTCCGCGGTCTGGATGGTCAGGTCTCTGGCTCGCTTTAAAACTGCCTGCAGACCATCCGGGCCAGCACCTGCCAGAGAGGTGCTGGATGGGGGGTCGAGGCGGTCGGCTTCTTCTAAAAGGATCCCTGCTTCCCAAAGCGCCCTCCCCAGGGTGGCGGCGGTCGAGAAAAGGGTGCGCACCTGCGAGCCATCATCCAAAACCACCTTCACCGCTCTTTTCAAAGACAGCACTGCCGCTCCATCAACATCGAGCGGCTCGCCGGGCAGAACCGGACGGCCATCGAGCAAGATCAGGTCTCCAGGGGACAGGGTAATACGGGCATTGGCCATCAGGTTGGCAGGGACCCGCTCGGTGGTCAGGAGCGGGATAATCTTTCTATCTGCCAGGATGCTGATCTGCGCCGCCCGCTGCACCCTCACCGTGGCGCCGTCTTGCAAGCGGGCATCGAGGCCAGGCAAGATCTCGTCCCCTGGACCAATCGGGAGCCCTTGCTCCGCAAGCAATTGGCCTGTAGAGAATGCAAAAGTTTTCAGTGTGCGCCTTTGCTCGCCGTCTACCAGGGTGACAGTTTTACGAGTTGCCAGGGTTATGAGGCCTGCTCCAGCAATCGCCAGGGCAGCCAGAAGCAGGTACAGGTTGCGCGCTTTCATCGCTCCTAATTCTAACAGATATCCTTCATCCCTATCCCCAAAATCTTGAGGCCCCATTTTTCGGATTGATCCTTATCACATTTATTAGATGACCGCAGTACCATATCGCATAATCAAATTCTTTGTTATCATTACAATATCCGTAAATTTAATTGCGGATCGTGTAACAAAAACGGTTGCCAAACGTTTGAACAATCAGGAAGAACCTATGCCGGATCGGCAGGTGGTTGAGGATATTCAACTGCTAAAGGAAGCGCAGTGCGGTAACGCTGAGGCTTTTGGAGAATTGTACGAGCGTTATGCACCCACGATCTACCGTTTCCTGTACGCGCACCTGGACAATCCGTTCGATGCGGAAGACCTCACCGAAGAAGCCTTTTTTCGCGCCTGGCGAGCGTTACCGCGCTATCAAGATCAAGGTGTCCCTTTTCGGGCGTTTTTATTTCGAATCGCACACAACTTAATGGTTGACTTTTATCGCAGTGACCGCAGGCCTGGAGAGCTCGACCCAGAACAGCGGGATGAATCCATTGGAACGGGTCTGTCTGCTAACCTGGAGCACCAGGAGCTGCGCCATTCCATGACGCAGCTGAGAAAAGACTACCAGATCGTGTTATCGGCCCGCTTCCTGTCGGATTTATCGACCGAAGAGACCGCTAAAGTGATGGGACGCTCGGCTGGCGCGGTGCGGGTGCTCCAGCACCGGGCCCTCGGGGCTCTGCGCAAATTGATGGAGAATGGCAAGGGGTGTCCGGATGAGGAATAAATCTGTTGAGCTCGATCGGGCTTTAGCAGCCTGCCTGGAAGACGTTTCAGGCGGGCGCGAAACGGTTGACTCGGTCCTGAAACGTTATCCCGAGGACGTGGCAAAACGCCTGCGCCCGGCGCTCGAGGCTTCTTTGTGGCTTCATCAGCGAGGCCAGGCCGGCCCGCGCCCGGGATTCATGGCGGCCTCGCGCAAGCGGCTCATCTCCCGCATCCGCCAGGAGTCTGAAAGCCGGTCTCCGGCACTCCTGCGCCCGGCGCTGGCTAAGCCCTGGCACCGCAGGGCCGGGGTGCAGCTTGCCCTGGTGCTATTGTTGGTGGTCGCACTCCTGGCCAATACCAACAGCATTGCCGCCGCTTCACAGATTTCATTTCCTGGGGATGCATTTTACCCGGTCAAGATTGCCCGCGAGGAGATCCGGCTGGCTTTCTCGTTCACCACCGCCGGAGATGCCCAGCTCTATACCAGTTTCTCCCAGAGGCGGCTGGCAGAGATGGCCGCGCTGATCCTGGATGGACGGGTCGAGTATCTGCCGCAGACTGAGGCGACGTTCGAACGCCAGGTCGATCTGGCGGTAGATGCGATGGAGCGTTTAGCGGCTTCCAACCCGAGCCGGGCCGCATCGCTGGCAGTACAGCTGGATATATCCGTTTTCGACCAGGTACAGGTGCTCAGTTTGCTGGCATCTGCGGTGCCTGAACAGCAAAGGGCTGCTATCGACCGGGCCATGGCGGTGTCGAAAGATGGAAAGATCCGCATAGAGAAATTGATAAATTATTGATGGAATTTATATTCATCCAATTTTGTATGATGTGTAACATCTGCAATTGATTTCCGTTATTCCTATTAGATACACTTTTTAATAACCGGGCAATGGCGCGGTCGAAAGGCATCTACATATGAACATTCATTTGCCAAAAGTGGATCGGAAAAAGAACGGGCAGGGTCTGGTGGAATTCGCCCTGATCTTGCCTGTGTTGATCATGCTGATTTTCGGCACGATCGAGTTCGGTCGCTACCTGGTTGCCTACGTCGCGACAGCAACCGCCAGCCGCGAGGCCTCCCGCTATGGCTCGGCCGCTGGCGGTAACGCCGCCGGCCTGCCGCGCTACCAGGACTGTGCCGGCATGCGCGCCGCGGCCCGCAAGATCGGTTTTCTTGCCGGGATCACCGATAACGATATCGATATCCAATATGATGCCGGCCCTGGTTTTACTGATGATATTCCAGATGACTGCGGCACTACGGATCTACATGGACCTTCCAATATTCAACTTGGCGATCGGGTCGTAGTTACCGTGATAAGCCATTTCGAGCCCATCGTGCCCATGTTCGGGCTTGAAGGTGGTTTACTCGATATTCAATCGATTACTTCACGTACCATCATCCGCAACATCGCCGTGGGACCCGCCCAGCCGCCTTCTCCGCCGCCGATGCCGAAAGTGACCTTTAACACGCCAGATACGTCTTTCGACGAACCACCGTCCACCTCACCCGTTGATTATTCGGTCACTGTCCATTTAACCGAAGGTCCTGACCACCCCGTTACCATACCGGTTACGGTCAAAGCGACCAGCACAGCCAGCGGCGGCGCTGACTATACCCTAGCCACCCTGGCGGTCAGCTTCGCCGCATATCAACAAGACGTCTCCTTTGTTGTAACCATCCAGCCAGACCTGTTTGACGAAGAAGACGAGACCATCATTTTGGTGTTGGGGACGGCTGCCGGTATCGAACTCGGCGATACCCCCGAGCATACCGTGACCATCGTCGACAACGACGGCCCACCTGAAGTATTTTTCCAAACAATTGTGGGTCAAAACGTGAGCGAAAATGCTATGGCTGCTGTCGTCGTCCAGCTGAGCGCCGAGTCAGAAAAGACAGTGACGGTTGAATTTGGCGCTACCGGCGGCACCGCAGACTTACTCGGCGCGGATTACACCCTGCTCGGGGCTCATCCTCTCGAATTCACTCCTCACACCACCTCTGCTTCGTTCATTATCTCGGGCACCGTCGATATGATCTATGAGGGTACCGAAACTGCTCTCATCAGCCTTCTCGAGCCGGTGGAGAACGCCACTATCCGTACCGGCTATGATACGGCTACGATCGGTATCATCGATGCCGACAGCCCACCCAAAGTGGAGTTCCTACTCGACAAACAAAGTGGAAGCGAAACCTCTGGCATCATGCCGGTCATTATCCGCCTGATCGATCCCAACACCCCCGGCCTGGAAATCATCTCTGGGGTAGACACCACCGTGAACTACATTGTGAGCGGTACGGCTACCGAAGGGATCGGCGATGATTACACCATCGACGCCTCTCCTGTGGTCATTCCCGCCGGCCAATCCAGGGCTACGATCAATGTGCATGTCTTGCAAGACCTGATTCCCGAGGGCGATGAGACGGTCATCATCACCATGGGCACGATCATAAACGCTGAACCGGGTTCGATCCCCGAACACATCCTCACCATCAGCAGCAAGGTCGTTTATTTCGAGACGCCGAACTCCACAACGCTGAACTCTAAGACGCTCGCCGAGGGCGTTACTACCTGGACTATTAGAGCCGAGGTCAACACAGCGCCTACCGAAAACGCCATCCATGTTCCCCTCTACTTGAGCGGCACGGCCACCCGCAACAGCGATTACACCATCTCTGCCCCTCTGGAATTGGTATTCCCGATAGGTGCAACAGAAGCTCTCATCGATGTGACTATCCGCGACGATACTCTCGACGAGGACGACAACGAGACCGTCATCCTGACCATGGGTGACCCGGACTATGCTTCGAGGGCAGATCCCTTTGTATACACGATCAACATCAGCGACAACGAGAACTCGCCAAAGGTCACATTCGCAATCTCGAACCAGAGCAAGGCCGAGGATAACGCTAATCCCAATATGATCGTCGAGGTCCGCCTGGTAGATCCCTCCACCGGCGCTCTGACGACCTCGGGCAGAGACATTGGCGTCAATTTCAACGTAGCCGGCACTGCGACGGCCTCAGGCAATTATTACGACTACACGATCGACGCCAGCCCGGTCATCATCCCGGCAGGTACTTCGATCGTTAACCTCAACATCACGCTTCGCAACGACGGCTGGGACGAAGAAGATAGTGAGTCCATCCTGATCGATCTCCTGACGCCTACCAACGCCTCCCTGGGAGCGATCACCCAGCACACCGTTTCCATCGGTGACGACGATGCCATGCCCAAGGTAGGCTTTAACATAGCTTCCGACAGCCTCACCGAAGCAAATGAGACCAAAACCGTCCTGGCCGTGTTGGACGCCTTCTCTGGCAGGCCGGTTACGGTCTACTACAATATCGGTGGGTCGGCCATCCGCACTGGCCTCGATCCCGACTACTCGATCACTGCCAGCCCGGTGGTCATCCCGGCCTATACGACCAGCTTCCCCATCAACATTAATGTGCTCGATGATGGCACCTTAGGTGAAGCGGACGAAACTGTGGCCCTGGCGATGACCACACCCACCAATGCCACTGCATTCGGGATAACCAACTACACCCTGACCATAATCGACAATGACATCGTCTGCCCCACCGCTGGTCAGTTCTTCATCAACGCCAACAAGCTTTACTTCGACGTTTCCAACATCAACCTAGGCAGCGTCATCTACTACCTGATGCGAATCGAGATCAACTGGCCGAAGGACCCCAACGACCAGCGCCTGGACGACATCTACTTCGGTGGGTCGCCGACGCCGCTCGCCTATCCAGCTGGCGCCGAGCTTCCCAATGATACCGACCCATCGACCGTGGTGGTCTGGACGACAACGGATGCCCTGCGCACGCTTCTCCCGAACACGACCAAGCGCCTGGACTTCGAGTTCAA
>Ga0105092_10001972_pt1 | contig 10918 bp, 11 predicted proteins | sample PPLLak2March2015_FD_87021 | JGI IMG/M metagenome (GOLD analysis project Ga0105092, IMG submission 87021) | Freshwater sediment microbial communities from Prairie Pothole Lake near Jamestown, North Dakota, USA - PPLs Lake P7 Core (1) Depth... | ecosystem: Environmental > Aquatic > Freshwater >...
ATTCCGGTTCAATTTAGTCTGAATGTCAGCGGCCCCACCGATGTCACGCTGAGCCGGAATGTGACCATCAACGGCGCGCTGGTCACGGTGCAGACCGGTGGCTTGAATATTGTCAACGCGCGTGCGACCATTGTTTTACCGGAGGGTTTGGTTTTGCCGATCAATATCCAAAACTTAGTTGTACCTGTCGATCAGAAAGTGCTCGCTGTGCTGGATGTACCTGTGGATATTCCCCTGGACCAGACTGAACTGCATGAACCATTTGTCGGTTTACGGAAGGTTGTCGAACCCTGGTATTGTTTCCTTCAACCTGATGCGATGGTGAATGGCCTGCAAGTTTGTCTTCCGGCAGCCGACGCTGCAATTATGAATCCTACACCAGTAGGAACTGTTATTCCATGAAGAATAATCTTACCCAGATTACACTTTCCAACGGACTCAAAATTCTGCTCAAAGAAATTCATACTGCCCCGATCATTTCGTCGTGGCTGTGGTACCGGGTCGGCTCGCGCGATGAAGTGCAGGGGCGAACCGGCGTCTCTCATTGGGTCGAGCACATGCAGTTCAAAGGCACCGAGCTATTCCCGGCCAATCTGCTCGATAAAGCCATCTCGCGTGAAGGCGGCACCTGGAATGCCTTTACCTACATGGATTGGACGGCCTACTTCGAAACCATGCCTGCCGATAAAATCGACCTGGCTCTGCGGCTGGAGGCGGATCGGATGCTGAACAGCCGCTTCGAGCCCGAGGAGGTGGCCTCGGAGCGAACCGTCATCATCTCCGAACGGGAAGGCAGTGAAAACGAACCACTCTTCCTGCTTGGTGAAGCCATGCAGCAGACTGCGTTTCGCATTCACCCTTATCATCACGAAGTCATTGGCGATATGGCAGACCTCCGCACGATGACGCGTGACGACCTTTACAATCACTATCGGACCTTTTATGTTCCCAACAACGCGGTCATGGCAGTCGCGGGTGACTTCGAAACGGAGTCCATGCTAAGGCGCATCAAAGAATTGTTTGAAACAGCCCCGGCAGGAAGCGAACCGGCGCGCTTGGCGCGCCCTGAACCACTTCAAAATGGAGAGGTCCGTCTTTCCGTGGAGGGACCCGGCGCGACCTCCTACGTCCAGGTCTGCTACCGTTTCCCACCCGCTTCTCATCCCGATTTCTTCCCGCTAAGTGTGCTCGACAGCCTGCTGGCGGGTCCGAGCAACCTCAACATGTTCAGCGGGGGCATCTCCAACAAGACCTCGCGCCTCTACCGCGCCCTGGTGGACAAGGAATATGTAGTCAGCGTCCATGGCGGCGCGCAGGCGACGGTGGATCCGTTCATGTATACGATCACAATGACGGTTCATCCCGGGCGCAAACCTGAGGAAGCCCTGGCTGCCCTGGACGGGGAGATCAAACGCGTGAAAGATGAGAAGGTCACCAAGGATGAGATCACACGTGCCATCAAGCAGGCGCGGGCGATATTCGCCTATGGCAGCGAGAACATCACCAACCAGGCATTCTGGCTGGGCTATGCAGAGATGTTCGCCAACTACAACTGGTTCGAGACGTATCTTGATAAGCTGGCGGCTGTCACTACAAAAGACATTCAGCGCGTGGCGAATGAATACTTCAAGCCGCAGAGCCGTATAGTGGGTACCTATGTCCCGTTGGATGGAAAAGCATGATGGCCAATCCATTAAACTCACTGCCAGGTCCTGAAGATATTTATCGAGAGATCCTGCCAAACGGGATCACGGTTCTGGCGCGTTCGAATTTCAACAGCCCATCGGTTGTGGTTTCCGGATATTTTGAAGCCGGCGCGTTGTTCGATCCCGATGAAAAACTCGGGCTGGCAGAATATACCGTCGCGGCATTGATGCGCGGCACGCAGAAACGGACCTTCGATGAAATCTACAATCAGCTCGAGTCCGTGGGTGCAAGCCTGGGATTTAGTACCGGCGTCCATAAATCCGGGTTCAACGGACGGTCGCTGGCTGAAGATCTGCCATTGTTGTTCGATCTCTTATCCGAAGCCCTGACTGCTCCTGTCTTTCCAAAGGCGGAGATGGAAAAGCTGCGGGCGCAATTGCTGACGGGGCTTGCCATCCGCGCCGAGGATACCGGGGATATGGCTTCGATGGTTTTTGACCAGATCCTTTTCAAGGGCCATCCCTACAGCCGGCCTGAGGATGGGTATCCGGAAACGGTCCAAAATATCAAGCGTACTGACTTGGTGAGGTTCCATCGTGAACATTACGGTCCGCGCGGGATGGTGATCGCGGTGGTCGGGGCGGTGGAACCGGAGAACGCTGTCAGCCAGGTCAAACGCGCCTTAGGCGGCTGGCAGGCCAAAGGGCAGAAAGAAACGCCGGAGCTGCCTCCATTAAAGACGCTAAAGAAAACAGTCAGCAAGCATCATCGCATCAAAGGGAAGTCGCAGTCTGACCTGGTGATCGGTACGAATGGTCCCATGCGCCGTGACCTCGAGTTTATGCCTGCTTCGATCGGGAATAACATTCTCGGTCAGTTCGGGATGATGGGCCGCATTGGTGATGTGGTCCGCGAAAAGTCCGGGCTGGCGTACTACGCCTATTCAAGCATGAACGCGGGGATTGGTCCGGGATCATGGGAAGTCAGTGCCGGAGTGAGTCCACAGAATGTGAAGAGAGCTTCCGGGTTGATCATCGACGAATTGAAGCGGTTTGTGCAGGAAGGTGTCACGGCGGAAGAGCTGGCTGACACGAAAGCGAATTTTGTTGGGCGCCTGCCGCTTTCGTTGGAGTCAAACGGGGGCATTGCCGGTGCATTGTTGAACATCGAGCGGCACAACCTGGGTCTGGATTATTATCGTCGTTACGCGGATCTGGTGAATGAGGTCAGTGCAGAAGATGTGTTAAATGCTGCCAGAAAATTTATTGATCCCGATAATCTGGTCATTGCATTCGCAGGTCCGTAGCAGTAAAAGTGAACAGAATTCAGTATTCAGTCCTATGAAGCTTGCAACTGGTGTCGATCTGATCGAAATCGCCCGCATCGAAGAAGTGATTGCCCGGCACGGCAAACATTACCTCGAGCGGATCTTCACGCCCGCCGAGCTGGAATATTGTGGCAAACGCGCCGAATCGCTTGCCGGTCGTTTTGCCGCCAAGGAAGCTGTCGCCAAGGCGCTGGGTACCGGCATCGGCGATGTTGCCTGGAAAGAGATCGAGATTTTGGGCGACGAGCAAAACGCACCCACATTGTCTTTGCATGGCATGGCGGAGAGCAAGGCGCAGGACCTGGGACTAACGAATTGGTCGGTAAGCATCAGTCACAGCCAGAGCCATTCGGTTGCCTTGGTCGTGGCAGTCGGCTGAAATGATATTTGTTTGAAAAGGTATAGACAAAAAACACTTGGTTTATAGGAAGTTTGTTGATAGTTTAAGAGATAGTTGAAAAGTTCCAAAACATCAGCTATGATGTCACTGTGAGCCCCAAAATGGGGAGAATTTTTGATTTTCTCGTAAGATTTCACTGCAGGGTGGATTTTAATTTAAGAATCTACCTGGAAGGAAAATCATGACCGACCAGTCCGCGTCTAAACCAAAGGTACAATTAAGCCCGCGTGAGCAAGAGACTCTTGACTTGGTAATTGAGGGGTTGACGAACCAGCAAATCGCTATACGACTTGGTGTTTCAGAGAAAATGGTGGAAAAAAATCTTACGCACATGTATCAAAAAATAGGTACACGATGTAGAACGGGGGCAGTTGTATGGGCACTGGAGCAAAGGAATAATGGGTAAGTTGGGGAATCCCTACCTTGTACTTTGATCTGAGATGACTAGACTTAAAATGGTAAAAGCCCCAGTGCTGTTGACAATCTCTCTTTATCAAAACAAAAGAGTCGTTATTTCTAACGAAATCTAATTTTGTGTAAGATCAATGGGTGTCAATATGAATCGATCAAGCGAGCGCTTGCAAAATACAATATCTGTTGTTGTAGTCATACTTTTAGTCCTCCAGACAGTACTTTTGATATTTGTGCTTAGGACCCTAAGTTCTTACAACCGATTGCTACTGTCAAACGAAGAAGTGACGCAGACTGAACCCGTAGAACTATTAATGGGAACGCAAGCACCGGAATTTCAATTAAGTGATGTGGCTGGATCCCGCCGTTCGCTTGTTGAGTTCAAGGGAAAGACGGTGTTACTTGCATTTGTATCTCATACATGTCCGTATTGTCGTAAACTGTATCCCGGCCTTCGTGAATTCATTAGGGATAATCCCGACATTGAGGTTTTGTTGTTGGCAGCCAACAGCGTGGATGAGAATATTGCATTCTTGAACGAATTCGACTGTAAGGATTTTGAGAACCTGCATGTATTGGCGACTACACAGGAAGTGTTTAAGGAATATTCTATTACAGGTACTCCAACACTTGTAGTGGTTGACGAGCAAGGAGTGATTGTGAATACTGGGTACGCTCTTACCTCAGAACAGGTATCGGGGCTGGTCAGAAAATAGTTAAATATTCGGAAAGGAGAAAATAATGAAAGCTCTTCCATTTTTACCTTCCAACGGTTCCTTACAGCGCGCTGTAAACATAGTGATGGTGAGTACACTTATTACCCTCTTAGCGGCAACAGCTTTCACCATCCCTGCAGGAGCGATTAAGAGCTGCACAGGTTGGTCTAATACCGGCACTTGTTGCGACTCACCCTATTGGCCAGGCCAGCAGGATTACCAGTCGCGACAATGTAGGGATTGTTGGACTGGCTCTTGCTCACCTTGGTGGACAGAGTATCGGTGCGCTTCGCCATCGGTATGTCCTTAGGAAGCACATCAAATCAGCCTTGTAAAATCGTAAGATGAGATCTCTGCCCCGATACTTGTTTTGCGGAAACAAGATAAAATAGAAATGGAAATGGAAATCATAATCGAAAAAGTTACCAAACGCTATCGAGGCGCGGCACGCGACGCGCTTCATGATGTTTCTCTCAGTTGCGATTATGGTGTTTTTGGTTTGCTCGGACCCAATGGTGCAGGTAAGACGACGCTCATGCGCATTCTTGTTGGGCTAATTTCGCCTACTGTAGGCAAAGTTATGGTGTGTGGGCATAATACTCTTGATCACCCAGATAAGGTTCGTGCATGCATTGGATATGTGCCGCAGGAATATACTCTCTACCCTCACTTAACTGTTTGGGAGTTTTTGGAATACATGGGAATGTTGAGCGGTGTTGTCCATCTCCAGCACCGTATCGAGCAGACGCTTGAGCAAGTTGGCCTTTTAGAGACTGCCCGTCGCCGTATCCATACATTGTCAGGCGGCATGAAACAGCGCGTTGCAATTGCCCAGGCTTTGTTACATGAACCCAAAGTTCTCTTGGTTGATGAACCCACTTCAGGTTTGGACCCAACCGAAAGAGTGCGTTTTCGCAACCTGCTGGTGGAGTTAGGGGCGGAGCGAACCGTGCTTCTCTCTACGCACATCGTAGAAGATATTTCTGCTGCCTGTAGGCGGACAGCCGTTTTGCATCATGGGCATATCACTTTCAATGGCGATGTAGAAATATTGGTCTCCCTCGCTCAAGGTAGGGTGTGGGAAGCGCAAATACTCTTGAGCGATTGGGAGAGTTTCCAAGGCTCCAACTTCATTATCTCCTCCCGTCCCACAGCTCAGGCAGGTTTTATGCAAGCTAGGTTTCTCAGCCCTACTTCACAGCCATCCAACGCGACACTTGTTTCCCCAACTCTTGAAGATGCCTATTTACTGCTTGTCTCGGCTGGGATAACCAACCATGAATCAGTGGCTTAGGGCATTGATAGCAATTACTTATAGTGAGTGGAAGATTCAGGTTCGCCAGCGCACGACCTGGTTACTGGCAGGTATGTTTTTTTTAATCGGGTGGTATTCAATAGACCATGACGCGTATCCTTTGCTTACGGATATTTACATTGCCATAGGTACAGCGCAAGGAATCGGTTTATTCGGAAGTATCTTCGTGGTGACACTTAGTGTCACAAGTTTCTTGCGTGAATTCCAACCGACTTACGGTTTCTTTTGGACGCGCGCATTTCACGTGAATAGTTACGTTATTGGGAAATATATTGGAGTCTGCGCGGGAGTTGGCACGGCATTGTTGCCAGTTGGTATCTGGGTGGCAGGTTTGGAGTTCAAGCTATATGGTCTTCGAGGCATCTTTATCCAAGTGCGTGAGTGGATATTTCTCCTTGCACCCAGCTTGGCAATTGCACTCGCTGCTACTTTTTTGTTGGGGCTGATCTTAAAACGAACCCTGTGGACTATATTCCTTATGGCGCTAATCGTTGCAGGGATTTTAGCATTCAGCCTGGATATAACACATCTGTTGGGTTTTGTTCCCTACGGGATCTACGGATCGCCACTCATTGGTTATGGTCTGGATACCCGCCTGGTGACTTATCATAGAATGTTTTACGTAGGACTTTCAATTCTGATTTTGGCATTAAGTCTGCTGGCTGTTCGTTTCACCGCGCCACACCTCGCTAAAAAAAATAAACCGTGGCATATAGCCGCCTGGAGTTTGTTCTCAATTGGAATGCTGGTTGTGCTTTTTATCATAGGAATAAACTTCCAACACGAAAGTGACGCCCTTTCTGGTGATCCTACTCTTTACTCGCATCGAGAAGATGCACAGGATTGTTCAGTCATCAGTTCCTACCGTGTAGAATTAACCTTATCGCATAAAACAGGGCAGGTGAATGGAAAAGCCTATATTGAATTGAGTCCATCATCTGCTTCCATAAACCTGCCTTTTGACTTGAACGAGGGGCTTCAGGTTGATAAAATCTCATTATCGCCACAGCATTACAAAGCCAAGGTTGATGATGGTTTTTTGTCATTGACCCTGCCCTCCGGATGGGAAAATCGGAATGTACTTCTTTCGTTGGAGTACTCGGGGGTGCTATACATACCGCGCTTTCTTTACGATAGCCTTCATCATCCAGGTGAACTAACGGTTGATCCTTTCTGGGTTAATGGATACATTGATGAGGAAACGGTATTTCTTGCCCGCGATGGAAACTGGCACCCCTTCCCCTATTGTTCATTGAATACCCTCACGGTTGAATTGAATGAGATGCCTTTAAATGCAAAAATAATGCATACAGCTGATAAGGTAAAGTCCTCTCCCAGCCATACCATTTTGACGTGGGAAAGACAGCCTCCATTGCCTTTAGTCACTACATCTTTGAATTACAAGACAATACAATTAGGAGAAACTCCGTTGCTGATAGGTCCAGGCTATATTCCTCACAGCGAATTGGATTGGGTTTTTGCCCCTTATCTCACTCTGATGAAACAGATAGATGCATCCCTTCAGCAGGGAAATCTATCAAACTCCCAGCAGTTCCAAATTGCTATCCTGCCGCATATTAAGCACGGCAGTTATGATGCTAGGTCTGGAACGCTTCTTTTGCCGGAAACGGATCCTTTGTTATTAGGCTATGAGAATTTACCCGACCTTGGAACAGCGAGACTCAACACCCCAAACCTGGTCTATCAGCGGTGGGTCGCCGAGCGGATGATACGTCTATGGTGGTGCAGTGAAAACGCTTGTCCTGCACTTCAGGTCAACGGTTATAACATTGGTTACATGGAATTCCCAGGCTCAAATGAACAGGGAAAAACTACTTTAGATGCCTTGCTTACCTATACTGCTCTGAGGTTAGCTGAGCCTTTGGTGGGGCAGGAGTTTGTCGCTGAAGAACTTGACGCACGCCGTCAGATGGTAGGTGATGAAGTTGCATTGACAGCTAACTGGTTACCTTTGGCTGTCTTAGCGCCCGAGATAAATAGCGTGGTACAAGGATTGGATAAGATTTGGGAAGAAGCTGGCGCAGAGGCTTTTTGGCAATTAGTATGTGAATATCATCGCTTATATGGCACCACATCACTTTCAGAGAACGAGTTTAGGGATTTCGCCAAACGGATAACGGGAGTAGACTTACCCTGAGACTGCATTTTTTCTCGATTATTGGCATAAATATATGGTTATCGCGAGGTTGCCCCATTCCCTTATGCGAGTGAATTGGTTGAAATTGCTTTGGCTTGAGATACTTGCTTCGTCTCCCACGGCGCTATGGATGCTACCCCTGATTACAGCAGGAGGGCTTCTGCTATTAGGAAATACGCAATCAGATACTGTAATGCGCTTCGAACAAATTGCGATATTTGTAGAAATAATTATTCCGTTAGCAGTTATGTTCTTATCCGCTGGATCGATTTTACACGAGATGGAAGATGGTAGCCTGGTTTTTGTAGCAGTACGTTCCTCTTTGTCGAAACTTTGGTTGAGACGGTTCAGTGTATTATTGTTAATGTCATTATTTTTGTTGAGTATTCTGCTGGTAATATACCATTTTTACTATTTGCCGATATCCATAGTTCAAATGCTCCTTGCATCAGTCTCCATTTCGCTGATACTTGCCGGCATATCCAGTGCAATTGCTTTGTTTCTTAAAGAGATAAATGCTGGGTATCTCATTGGGATTTTTATATGGTCAACCTGCCTGATTGCTCGCAGGTTTGCATTTGATGTTCTTGGCCCCCGATTGTATCTATTTTACCTATGGTTTGGTACACGGGAAGGTATAGGTACAGAACAGTGGATCTATAACAAGTTGATACTCAGTGGGGTAGGATTACTTTTTATAGGAATAAGCGCCTTCTGGTTGCTCCGAACAGATCGCTTTTCTACATGACTTACTATCTTGCTCAACTAATATAAAAATCCTCCCGCAGGCCAGTTCTGCGGGAGGTGCAAGGGACAGGACTCGCGCGGGGCGTACACCCGCACCTTCGGTTAGTTTTTGTCCTCTATGCCAATCCAAATGTGGCCCGGTAAAACAGGCCGATAGGGGCGGACAGTCAATTTGTTGATTTCAAGCTGACGTTGATTCTTGTCCATCATGCTGGGATGAACCAGACACAAATCGGGACTACGTCCGTATTTTTTGTGGTAGTAATCCACAGCTTTTTGAATTTTGACAGTGAGTGCCGTTTGCGAGTTATCGAACCAAAGCATTCCAGTGTGCATATTCAACTCCTTATCTATTAATCTATGCTTGGTATCCAAAATCGAAGCCAGGATTCTCCTTCTCGTAAAGTAAAGTGTGAACCGCTGCTGAGAGAACCCAGCTCCGCACTGACAGCGTCCAGTTGTTTGATGTGTCTTGGGTCCTGTATCGTGCCGAAGACACGGGTATGAAATGCATCCAACCAGGGCAGGATGTTTTCCATGCGGTTGGGGTTTAACGTAATGATGGGCCAAACCCGACGGGCGGGTCCACGCAGTAGAAGCCAGCGCAGGTTTTGGCGTGCATCGAAATCAAGATTGGATGCGGCTTCAAGGTCGTCCAGCAGAAGCAATACGGATTGCTGGCTGGTTTTATTGTCGTGTGCCCACGAGGCAAGTGAAAGAATAAAATCTTCAGCCGATTTGTTGTAGAGCGGGAAGATGCCCACGTTGTTCGGGATGTCTGTGATTCCGCTCCATTCATCGGGATGGTTGGTCAGCACTCCGAATTGCAGATCATCTGGCTGATGCATTGCCCCGGCAGCCAGAGCGATCGTCTGCAGTAGCCTGGTCTTACCTGTGCCCGGGTCAGCGGCGACCAGGATCGGTCCGGGGACGGGGTCATGAAGATTCAAAAGAACTGGAAGGTCATCAGCCGCAACGCCGAGGAATAATGCCGCAGGGGGCATGGGCGCGTATCCGGCGAGGACCTCGTCCAGGGTCGGCAGGGCAGGTGTCGGCTCGGCCGGACGCGCGGAATCGAGCTCTGGTCTGAGCTCATTTAGCGCTTCCATCATGAGAGCGTAGCGATTGATTTCAGTCATGGGTCACCTGTCTCTGGGCCTCTAATTAGAACGGATGTTCTAAATATACATTCAAGTCCCATTTATGTCAAGACTTTGGTTCCATTCATTTATTGCGCTTGACTTGCAGCCTGAATCCTGCTAAACTTCCGCCCGTGCTCCCTATGCGCGGGGAGCAATTTAATTGTCTATTAACTTCCCCTTTAAGTGTGGCTTTGGTATAATCGCCCTGCTTAATTGCGCGAAGTGTCCCGCGTGATCTTGGCGGGAGTGCCGAACGTGCGGGTGTTCTCCCCGCTAGTGCCGACGTAGCTCAATCGGCAGAGCACCCGCCTTGTAAGCGGGCGGTTACGAGTTCGATTCTCGTCGTCGGCTTTGCAAGGAAAAAGTAGTTGATCTATTGAACGTTGCCAACCGATAAAAACTTACCCTCGGGCGGTTACCCAAGTGGCCAAAGGGGACTGACTGTAAATCAGTTGTCAGAAGACTTCGGAGGTTCGAATCCTTCACCGCCCACTATCCCGAAAATCTCGGGACAGCACGCGCAGTGCCCACATAGCTCAGTCGGTAGAGCACACCCTTGGTAAGGGTGAGGTCACGGGTCCGAATCCCGTTGTGGGCTCAGTTGCTGAAAAGTTGTGTGTCTGTAAAAAGGAGATAGAGACATGGCGAAGCAGAAATTTGACAGGAGCAAGCCACATCTGAACGTGGGGACGATGGGCCACATCGACCATGGGAAGACGACCCTGACGGCGGCGATCACGAAAGTGTCGCAGATGCTGGGCAAGGCGGAGTATCGCGCCTACGACTCGATCGACAATGCGCCGGAAGAGAAAGCCCGCGGCATTACGATCAACATTGCGCATGTGGAATACCAGACGGACAAACGCCACTATGCCCATGTGGACATGCCGGGACACCGGGACTACATCAAGAACATGATCACGGGTGCGGCGCAGGTGGACGGTGCGATCCTGGTGGTGGCGGCGCCGGATGGACCGATGCCGCAGACGCATGAGCATGTACTGCTGGCTCGCCAGGTGGAAGTGCCGAGTATTGTGGTGTACCTGAACAAAGTG
>Ga0105092_10001973_pt1 | contig 10913 bp, 13 predicted proteins | sample PPLLak2March2015_FD_87021 | JGI IMG/M metagenome (GOLD analysis project Ga0105092, IMG submission 87021) | Freshwater sediment microbial communities from Prairie Pothole Lake near Jamestown, North Dakota, USA - PPLs Lake P7 Core (1) Depth... | ecosystem: Environmental > Aquatic > Freshwater >...
AATATGGTTGCTCTGGAGATCCCTTTCTCTACTTTGATTTTATTAAATCCATAAACTCCAAGTCTTTCATTGGCTTCTATTTCAGTCAATCCATCGAATCTAGTCTGTAAATAGTGTATGACTTGATTGGCGTTCATGGCATGCCAGTTAACTTTCGTTAATTCTGTCAATTCTTTTCCCATTTATTCACATACCTCCAAATTAAAGTGGGGCAATGCAGATCTATCTGCAGACTCCTGTGCATAAAATCTAATCTAAATTTTTCCCGTGTTTCTTCCAAAACTTCGTGCTCCCTTTGATACTAAGGTAAGAACAATTTAAGATAAAAATTTATAACAACATATCAGGATTAGTGTAGATATAAAGCGAAAAGAACCTCAGGATTTAAAAATTTACGAGAAGGATCTCGATGTATTTAACAAATATCTATCTTTATGGGTGGCAATTTGTATTTTATCCGGAACCTTACTAGGATATTTCTTTCCTTCACTTTCTACTTTCTTATCAGAAATTGAGTTTGCAAATGTCTCACTTCCTATAGCTGTAGTGCTTTTGATGATGATGTATCCAATTATGCTTAAGGTAAGATATTCAGAGCTGTTGCATATTAGGAAAAATGCAAAGGTTATGGCTTTTACATTGGTCATAAATTGGGCAATCCAACCTTTTGTAATGGCTCTTATTGCTTGGTTTTTTATGACTGTCGTTTTTGCTTCCGTGATTCCTGAAGAATTACGCATCCAGTACATGATGGGTATGATAATTCTTGGACTTGCCCCTTGTACAGCAATGACGCTTGTATGGACATTTCTTGCTAAGGGTAATCTTAGCTGTGCACTGCTTCAAGTATCAATAAATGATATCCTTATTCTCATTCTCTATGCTCCTATTGGGATATTCCTACTTGGATTAACCACTGGATTTTCTGTTCCTCTTGACACTCTTTTTGTCTCAATTTTACTGTATGTTGCACTGCCTTTGGGATTAGCGGCATTAACGCGAGTAGTAACAAACAAGACAAAAGGAGTAGGATGGCTTGAAACTCATCTAATTGAAAAAGTTGATAAGATTACTCCTATCGGGCTTTTGATAACCCTAGTTCTTATTTTTATTTTCCAAGGTGATAAGATCATCGCTTTTCCTTATCACCTAATATTAATTGCAATTCCTCTATTGATTCATACCTATCTGATCTTCTCAGTAGGATACTTTGGATCAAAAAAGTTGAAAATACCATATGCAGAAGCAGCACCTACAGCTTTCATTGGGGCAAGTAACTTTTTTGAACTTGCAGTAGCCGTAGGCACAATTTTGTTCGGTGTCCATTCTGGTGTTACTTTAGCAATTACTGTTGGTGTTTTGGTTGAGGTTCCAGTAATGCTGTCACTTGTTCAAATTATGAAAAGGAAAAAAGCTAAATTCCAATTTAATGTGTCAGAATCTGCGACTTAATTTTGATGTTCAAATTTTATATAATTATGTATTTTACCAAATGAAGAGCGGTTGATGAATTCCTCGTATCGATTTACTTTACAACTAGTACAGGACAGTGTGCATATGTTACAACACCAGAAGATGTACTACCTAATAGAATTCTTTTAAGTCCTGACATTCCTCTTGTACCTATGACAATTAAATCAACGTCTTGCTTTTCTGCATATTCAACGATTTCTTTTACCACCGAATTTACTGCGACAAGTATTTCAGTCTGCACTTTTACGGTCTTGTTAACTGTCCTTTCTTTCACCTCGTCGACATATTTTTGAGCTTTTCCCAAAGACATATTCCAAATTTGTTTCAGGGGTCCTGTCAATTGGATTTTCGTATTGTCTTCTATGTTCCCGTATCGGATATCAGAAGGAATCACATGGATTACGAAAAGATCAGCCCCATTATTTTCAGATAGATATATAGCTTTATCTGCTGCATCTAGAGAAGGTTCGGATCCATCAACGGCCAGCAAAATTTTTCTAATTGGTACATGTGTCCTATTTTTGGACAACAAGATTGAAACTGACAGATTGCTATTTAATGTTAACTGGGATTCTGAAACTATTTTTTTCTTCATAAATGATACATAAACCTTCAACTGATCAGCAAATCAGCATATGAATAACTGGTCAACCATGGCATGGAATTCCAAGAGAACGCATTAAGGTTGATTCGTTCGGCAGATTATTAAACTTCATTCACTATGAGTTAGCATGTTGACAAAGCCCTTTCAAAAGATTCTAGTTGGCATAGACGGATCAGTTAAGTCACTTGAGGCTGCAGATTATTCAATAACACTAGCAAAAAACATGGGGGCACAACTGATAATTCTAAACGTTCTAGAAACTGAACCTTGGTATTACGGAGAGAAGGCATATGAGTGGGCGTCTCCTAAAGATCTCGACAAGGTGTATGAAATTGAAAAAGCCAAAATCCAGAAAATTCTCAATGACATAAAAGAGAATGCAAAGACCTTAGGTATTGAGTCAACGACTAAGATTTTGATGAATCCTAGGACCGACGGAATTGTAAAGCCTATATTGAAATATGCTGAGGACGAAGAAATTGACTTGATAGTAGTCGGTACTAGGGGTAGAACTGGTATCAAGAGAATGCTTTTGGGTAGCGTTGCTAGTGGTGTGGTTACCTATGCTCATTGTCCTGTTATTATCGTGAAATAATTATATAGCCACCTGGCTTCTTCCAACATTTTCTATGCAGACAAACAGGATTGACTTTACTGGCTCTCGTTCTCGTCTGAAGAATTTCATTGGCCCGTTACTGCTCCTATGACAAGGCTCGTAATTTTTCTTCCCTTGGTCATATCTTCATCCATGTATAGCTGCTCATCCAAAGTTCTCACTTTTTGGAATCCTGCTTCCTCTATACTCTTAATGTAATTTTCCATGGCCCCACTTACTAGCAAGGTTTAAATCCCACGAATCTGGTTTAAAAAAGTACTGAACCCATTAGGTGCTTTTGTTGGTCCCATTTTATACCTATATCCTAGCTAGTATGTTAGTAACATAGTTTATGTTAATGTTAATATGAATCCTTTCCAAAGAAGGGACCAAGCAGATATGTCCCTTGGTTCTGTATTAGTTCAAGCGAATTATTCTAGTTATCTTATTAGTTATTTCACTAATTAGTTATTTCACTAATTATTCGACCGATTTCCGGTAATGATATTGGTATCAGTTGTTCAGACGAACCCGTTAATCCGTTTGCTTCTTTGGTATTGTAAATAGGAGCAATTTCTCGGCTAAGTTGTAGAGTAATAGCATTAATGCCATTTATTAAAGAACGAGAAATAGAAAATGAATAATTGTATATCTCATGTCCGACATGTAGAAAGGAATTTAACAATTTGCTCAGAGGCGTACGATATACAAGTACAGTAAAGGGAATCCTAGAATTCTGTTCGGATGAAATGTTGCAGAGACTACCTTACGAAAAATGTGTAGTTCTGATCCAATGTTATGAATTCGTTCAATTCATGCACATTCTTACCTAGTATCATCCTATGAGATTAATATTCTGGTAGATTCCCGATCTTATCACAGGGAATTGGGTTTGAGTCTGTTTTGATATAATCAGTACCATGAATTGTAACTATTTTAATATCTGCTCCATAGTCCCAGGTGTTGTTTGGACCAGGTATTATCACTTTGAAAATAATTCTGTTGTATAAGTTTGACAATATATCCTTTCGAGTTACGAGTTTGCCCTCATGGACGCCATCGTCATCAATTAGGTGCTGAATTGCGCTATCTATACAGGTATGATCCTTGTCATATCTTACCTTTGATATTCCAAGGTAAGGATTTATCTGACAAAACCTCCACAACATGCGCAGTAATAATGGTCGGCAAGATGTACTATGTATCTATGACATTCATACCGTTTCAGCCTATGATCATCAAAAATCGTTACTACTGTCGTAGTACCTTCTCCAACGTCTAACCCGTTTTTCAATTCTCTAAGCTTTATCCTTAATCGTAGTATTTAAGGTCACATCCTAAAATTAACGAAAACTCATATTCTGCAGGTAAATAGAGAACGTTAAACAAAACAATCAAGCAATAACCAAACATTGCGTGGATATTACAAATGCCACAAGCACGTACCTGAGCATTGCTGTGGGGACAATTATCGGTGCAGTAATAGGTTTGTGGAATAACACACAGAAGCCACTAATAAACAGGATGAGACTCTCACGCTCATCAATGCATTAGAGAAAAGTCATTACAAAGTTTTGAAATCAATACAACAAATCCAAAAATGCAAGAACGAGCTTCTTTCAATAACTGAGCTTTTCCTTATTCCTCAATTGCAAACCTGTGAAGACAAATAGCGATAAATCTAATTGCCTGAATAAAATTATTTGATGCTCTCATAGTGAATTATATTCACATGAATTGGCTACTAAGATTTACATATTTTGAAACACGAATTGAGCCTTTTACCCAAATAGGTAACGAAGGAGCTGCAATTGAAAGGAATGGGAGATTCACAAATCGGAACAAATTATAATTTTGGAATTATGTCTTCGATATCTATATTTTCATTTTTCTTAAAGTCTGAATAACTCAACACAAATCAGGGTTGAATATTCAAGCTTGAACAAGAGTATGAGTCATTTAAAGCAACTGCAAGAGAACGACTGCGATTACGAAGTATAATGTTAAACTAGTGATATCACTTATAATAGTGGTTAAAGGTCCAGATGCCACACCTGGATCAACACCGAACCTATACAGTAATGCGGATATGTAAGTAGCGATAAAAGCTTGAAGAATGATAGAAATGAACATAGACAATGCTATGCTCACTGCCAAATTCGTTTCTCCCCAGCCTACCGTGGCCGCAATAAATAGCAGTATTCCAAAAATAACTCCAAGAACCCCACCAATCCTCAATTCTCGTAGCATGTATTTTGTAATTGAAAAATCCGGCCTCAATGCTATCATTCTTACAATGAGCGTTTCAGATTGAGTACCTACAGCATCGCTCAAATAGATGATGACGGGTATGAAGGAAGCCAAAACAAGATACGAACGTATAACTTCATCAAAACCAGTTACGATATAAGCTGCAAACAAACCACCCATAAGACCCAATATTAGTGAAGGCAGTCTGGCTCTAACCAGCTTTAAAGTGGATGTTTTGACGTCTTCAATTTCTTTTGAGTGGTGATGAATGCCTCCTAATCTAAGAATATCTTCTCGAAATTCGTGGTGGAATATCTTTAATATAGTATGGTACGGAATTACCCCCACGAGATGTTTATTTTTATCCACTACTGGTACTGCCTTTAGATCATGTTCCAGTATAAGATAGATTATTCTTTCTTGATCAGCGTGTGAATCCACAGTTATAGGATTTCTTTTCATTATCGTGTCTACTCTAGTTTCATTATCCGCCGTTTGTAGGAGGTCTTTTATTGAAATAACACCTAGAAGAACTCCCTCATAATCAACGACATAAAGATAATCTATGACCTCAAATTCCTTTGCTTTACTAATCAACATGCTTCTAATCACTCCAACAGTTTCCTTATTCCGCACGGAAATGAATTTGGTAGTGATTCTTTTTCCAGCTGTGTCGGATGGTAATAAAGAAATATCAGACATTGTTGAAAATAATAATGTCTTTTATAAAAGGATATAAAATGCATGGTACTTTAGAACGAATTTGTTCGGTGCAGATCATATTGTAAATATAAAAAGCAAATCTAAAGACCAGGTTCGGAATGAAATAGATGATCTTACAAGAGGAAAAGGTATTGATGTAATTCTTGATATTGTAGGATTGGAACAGACAGTACAAACAGATCTACGAATAGTTGCCAAAGGCGGAGCACTTGTAATCGTAGGACTCTTTGGAAACAAAATTAGTATACCAGCTTTTGCAACAGTTGCAAACGAATTTCAATTCTATGGTTCGTTTTGGGGGAACTATAATGAGGTTTCTGAAGTCATTGAATTAGCGAAGAGAGCTCAAATTAGGCATCGAATCCTAAAGTTCAAGTTGAGTGAAATAAATGAGGCTGTCGTCTCACTTGAACAGGGATTGATATAGGAAGAGGTATCATACTATCCCAGTAGTAGTCATATCCATTGAAACACACACATAATTGTGATAGGAATAGCGTGATTAGCTCTCCCTCGCGAATACAATTTAATATTAATACCCGACTGCGTCACTGGGTCAGAGTAGGAATTGCGATTCAGTTGCAAATGAACGTATAATTATGGGATCATTCATACGTAATCCTGAAATATGGGGATTCATTTGCATGTTCTTTGTGGTTATGAGAGGGATAAATTCCAAGAAGGGGGTAATCCGAGTCATGCATGACGATAAGACTAATAGAATTACATCTATAATGACACCTGCTCCACTCGAAACTGCTAACCGTTCTGATAATGTTGATACTATTATAAGGATTATGACAGTGAAAAATAAGAGTTCGGTAGTTATTTTGAATGAACTTAAACATCCGGAAGGAATTATCACTGAGAGAGATATTGTAAGAAGGTTACTTTTTGAGTCTAAGGATGCGAAACATACCAATGCCTCAGAGATAATGTCTTCTCCTTTGATTTCGCTTAACGACGATGCCTATATTTACGACGCGGCATTGATCATGGCTAAGTACTCAATTCGGCGACTTCCTATAATAAAAGATAATGTATTACTAGGAATAGTAACTGCAACGGATTTAGCACGTAGATTGTACGAAGAAAACAGTAAAGATCCTCGTTTGCATGCGATTTCCCGAGCTAGCTCAGTTAGGGACAGGAAGTTTCTCATATGGAATTTCATGAAGGAACTATTTGATATGTATGATCAAGCACGCAGAAAAGGCTCTCCCACAGTATTTAAGATACGAGATTTCAAGTCAACGAAACTGCCAATCTTCCTGCTCGCCGAAAGGGACGTATTTGAGACGCTAAGAGAGTACGAAAAAGCCAGGGGATATATAAGTATACGGGATGATACTGTTACGCCAACATCAAAAGGCTTGCTTAAGGCCAGAGAAACGCACGTAGATTGGGATTGAATGTCCTCATATGATTTACGATATTTATTTTAATTTACCATTGCTTGGAAAGAATTTGGAAATAACTGCTTCAAATTTATATTCAATTTCTATCTTTATGATGGGTCATTTTATTAGAGTCACTGCAGAGCAAAATGTGAAATGTGCTTTTCTTGAATACCTATCTATTTAGTAAAACGATTTAAATAATAAAATGAAATCATATATCACATTGGACCAAGCAGATATGAATCGGCCTCCAAATTTACCCCTCCAAATCGAATCCACTCTAAAAAATTTTAATTGATTAGGTAATCATACTATCTTATTATCATAACAGGACATGATGAATGATGCAGGACCCTGCTTGATACGCTACCTAGGACTAATTCTTTGAACTTCCCCATTCCTCGACTGCCCATGATTATGATATCATATTTCTCCTTTTCACAAAAATCTAGAATTATTGAGCCGGGATTTCCCTGAAGTAGTTTAGTTTGTATGACTAATCCTTTTTTTGTGGCAATTTCTGAACATTTCGAAAGTATAAGTTGATTTTCTCTTTTGTAGGCGTCCCGTATCTCTCTTAGCAGTTTTTCTGATACAACATATGAAACCGGTATATCTTCCATAACGTAAATTGCAGTGACCTTTGCATCTAGTTTTTCAGAAAGGAGCAGTGCTGCATCTAATGCTCTGTAAGAATTATCGGAACCATCAACAGGTACCAGTATTCTTGAAAACATTGAATTTCAGTAATCCATTAGTACTTATTATACCATTACACACTGATACTCTCAGTATATTAAAATGTAAGTCACTACGGTCATCATGAGGCCTAAGAACCATTGATTAAGATTAATGATCTTCAATTAAAATACTAAATACATGTAGGCATATAGTAAATCGCTCAGCAATTGCGTCGGAAAAAGAAGAATAACTCAAATCCAATCTCAAACTTATCTCCATTCAATAAATTACGTTTAGGATCCATATCACAGCTTCTAAAGGCGTTGGGGCCCGGCGTAATAACTGGAGCAGCAGATGATGATCCATCAGGTATTGCGACCTACTCTCAAGCAGGTGCAAAATTTGGTCTCGGGATGTTATGGATGACTCTGTTCCTATTACCTACCATGATTGCTATACAAGAAATGTGTGCAAGGATCGGTCTTCTAAGTGGAAATGGTTTGGCAGCACTGATAAAGAAAAAATACTCTACTAAAATTGTATATCCCATATCAAGCCTTCTATTAATTGCTAACACAATAAATATCGGAGCTGACTTGGGAGCTATGTCTGCTTCAGTCAGAATCATATTCCCAGATGTTCCGTTGGTGGTAACGTCAGTGTTATTTTCAGCTTTTATAATTATTGCAGAAATTTTTATTCCTTATCACAAGTATGTCAGAGTACTTAAGTACTTGGTACTTTCACTTTTCGCATACGTCATAACTGCAGTAATTGTGGGAGGGAACATAAACCAGATAATTTTTACGATAATTCCTTCCATAAGTTTTAGTTCTGACTATGCCATTATGTTTGTAGCGGTTATCGGTACAACAATATCACCTTACCTTCTTTTCTGGCAAACATCTGAAGAAGCTGAAGAGGATGTAGCAAAACATAAGATTAAAGAGATCGGAAAAGGCAAACCCAAGGTATCACCGAAAGAAATAATGTTAATGAAAGAGGACATCGGTATAGGTATGTTTTTTTCTCAGTTCATTATGTGGAGTATAATCATAACTAGCGCTGGTAGTCTCTATTTTGCCGGAATAACTGATATTCAAACGGCAGATCAGGCAGCAAGTTCTTTAGAACCGCTAGTTAAAAGTTTCCCTAATTCAGGTCAGATAGCAAAAGTGATCTTCGCGTTTGGTATTATTGGAACAGGATTACTCGCCATACCTGTCCTCTCTGCATCCTCAGCGTTTGCATTATCGGATACTTTTGGTTGGAAAGAGGGCCTGGAAAAAAAGTTTAGTCAAGCTAAATCATTCTACTCAGTAATAATAGCTTCAACTTTGATTGGAGTCTGGATAACGTTTTCACATATTAGCCCAATACAAGCATTGATACTCGCAGCGGTAATTAATGCAGTTGTCACAGTTCCCATTCTTTTTATAGTCATGAGGCTTGCCAATGATAGAAAAATACTTGAAGATAAAATCAATAGCCGCATTTCAAATATAATTGGCTGGCTTACTTTTGCAATTATGACGGTTTCTGTAATTGTGATGTTTTTGTCATTTATCATTTAGTCATTGATATTGATATTCTTTAATTATCGCTTCTTTAGAAGTGATTCAAACAAGTTATGTGAAGGCATTGTTAATGCTAACATTCCTTACATTTTTTAAAAAGAAAAAAGCGGTATTGTCAAGGCCGAGATTGTTTTGTAATTAGTCAGATTATTTTAATGGTTAGGTTAAGATTAAGAATTAATTTGACAAAAACTCATTTGGTTATTAGTACAGGACAATGTGAATATATCAGTACTCCACTGGCTACGCTGCCCAACAGCATTTTTTTAATCCCAGAAAGACCTCTACTCCCAATAACGATCATATCTACTCTATTTTTCTCAGCATATTCTATGATCTCTTTTACGACGGATGAGATACCAATAACTATATCGGTTTTAACCTTGACATTTTTTTCTGATGCCTTTTGTTTTACCTTGTCCACATGTCTTTCACCTTTTTGCATTGCAATCATCATTACATCTTTCAGAGCTCTAGGTAATCTCGGCGTTATAACATCCTCCAGATAATTGTATCTGATGTCCGGAGAGACAACATATAGTGCGATCAATTCCGCATCATATCTTTTAGCTATGTCAATAGCCTGAATGCTAGCATCCATGGAAGGCTTGGAACCATCAACCGCTACAAGTATTCTTCGAATAGTCAATTAATGTGCGTTAGTATTATTACTATAATATATTTTTCTAACATTAATATGATAGTTATTAATGAAAATTTTAGTATAAAAGATAACAGAATTATTTAGAAGATATGTCATAACTAAATTTTAACATCTTTATGTAAATTAATTCTACCATGTCTAGATGCTTCCTTTATGATTGCGAATTCGACTTGTTCAGCCATTTTAGCCAATTTGCCTACGTCTTCCCGGTAGTCCGCAAAAGAGGTGTGTTCCTTATTGCCCAGAAATATTTCTTTAATTTGGTAACCAGACATCGCAGCTTCGATCAGGAACCAAATATCAATTCCCCATCCGTCAGGGGGATTTTTTTCCAATAGATTTTTCCATACTTCTGTTCTTGCACACACTTCACCACTTAACGGTTGTTCAATATTTGAAAGCTCGGGAAAAAAGATGTGCATCATTGGTTTTGCAATAAGCTTTGTTACCGCGGCATCTCGAGTATGTCGTTGGTAATAACCTCTTGCCATGTCGCAATTAGTACAGCCATCTACTAGTTTATCTATCCACTCTGGAGTTAGATTCTTTATATCCGCATCGAGAAATACTATAATATCTGCATTAATACTTATAGCTTCATTTAGTCCTTTTTTCATGGCGATCCCTTTTGCGGGAAACAGTCTATCATCTTGCTGAACAACCCTCGCTCCAACTTTCTTGGCTTTTTCGACTGTTGCATCTGACGAATAAGCATCGACAACTATTACTTCTGGATTGTATCGGCTCTTCTTAGCAGTTGTTATCACATGTTCGATAGTATCTTCTTCATTTTTCGCCGGAAATATTACAACAATTTTTTGGGAAGAAATTTGCTTATTCATATCACTACGCACGTCATATCCCTTAAATTTCTTCTGCTGATATTGTTATCTTATTTAAAATGATCAATTTAATGAAGTGTTGTTCTTTTTCGAGACGATATCTG
>Ga0105092_10001975_pt1 | contig 10913 bp, 6 predicted proteins | sample PPLLak2March2015_FD_87021 | JGI IMG/M metagenome (GOLD analysis project Ga0105092, IMG submission 87021) | Freshwater sediment microbial communities from Prairie Pothole Lake near Jamestown, North Dakota, USA - PPLs Lake P7 Core (1) Depth... | ecosystem: Environmental > Aquatic > Freshwater >...
AGGGGCGCGATGTGCTGAAGAACCAAGAACATCGCGCCCCTACAGGGCGCCCTTCCTCCTACCGTGCCAATCTATAAACATCTGGCTCCTAACGGAGCCAAGACAGCTTTTTCAACACCCTCGGTGCGTGCGCGGCTCTGCAAGATGGTGCCCGAGTCATGCTGTGTCCCGTCCGGATTTCGATCGCCGATCATCCTGGTCGGGTTTCGGTCCTGGGTTCCGGCTCTGCCTAATTGATCCTGCGCCATTAGACCCGTTGCGAGACCCGATTTTCGCCAAGCGTCGCCATAGTCGTCCGGAGCCGGCAAAAAAGCGCGTCCAGGGAGGGACGGCCCGGTCATTGCCGTAAGGGTAGTAAGCCCCATAGGCACTGTATCCGAATTCCTTGACGTCCATTGCATTGACCAGAACTCCGAAAAGATTCGCGCCGACTCCCGCCAGTTGTTCGCCGGCGAGCTTCAGGTTCCGGATCGGGGTCTCGTCCGCCCTCCCGACCAGAACGACTCCATCAACGACTGTGCTGAGGATGAGGGCGTCTGTGTAGCAAAGTAGGGGCCCTGTGTCGATGACAATGAAGCGAAATTGTTTGTCCAGGCGCTCGAGTGCAATCGGCAAGCGCTTGGAACTGAGCAATGCGGCCGGGTTTGGAGGTCGTAGTCCAGCCGGCAAGATGGACAGGTTCGGTACCCCGGTCGGGCGGATTTCCTGCTCCAACTCGCTGTGGCCGGAAAGATAAACGCTCATGCCCCACTTGTTCTCGACTTCAAAGAGTTGGGTCAGTTCGCCTCGGCGTAGATCAAGATCAATCAAGAGAGTCGGCGCCCCGGTTTCGGCAAGTACGACACCGGTGTAGGCGGCGGTTGTCGTTTTCCCTTCGCCCGGCATCGCCGACGCAATCAGGATACGAGCCGGCGGCTTGTCGGATTGGGAGAGGAGCAGGCAGGTTCTGAGCCGCCGATAGGCTTCCCACATGGGGGAATCGAGAGCAGCCGACCGCGTAAGAGCAGACTCCGGGGAAGAGGTTTCGGCTTGCAGTTGGGGCTGGTCGGGCAATGCCAGGCCGAACGGATTAGCTCCGTCTGTTACTTCTTTCGACTTGGGGACAACGCCGAGTGAGGGCATGTCCAGAGCCATCACGTCCTCGGGCGTGTGGATCCGAGTGTCGAGCAGGTGCAGAGATACGGCCAAACCTAATCCAAGGGCCAGGCCGCCAAAAACGGCGAGCGCAAGGTTGAGGGCTCGACGGGGCCACCAGGTGTCGAGGGGGACTCGCGCCCGGTCTACAATGCGGATATTGTTCGACCGGAATCCTGCCTCGACTCCAGCCTGCTTCAGCCGGGCCAGGAGGCCTTCGTACAATTGTCGGTTCGTGTCGGCCTCCCTTTTCAGAGTGTTGAACTGCACTAGATCGGAGTTCAGCCGGTAGGCCAACTGACGCTGCCGATCGAGCAACCCGGAAAGCCGATTAAACTGCTGGAGGCTGGCGCGGTATCGGCCTTGGGCCTCTTCCAGGGCCCGTTCGCGCTCATGCTTCAACTCCTGTTCTGCTTGCGCCATCTCGTGTTGGGTTTGCACCACTTCAGGCCATTCGGGACCGAACCTGGAGGTCAGCCGGGCGTAGTCCTGCCGGAGTACCGCAACGCGTTTTTCGATCTCCTCTGTGACGGAGCTTCGCAGGTTCGTCGGGACGCGACGGGTGCTTGCGGTCCTCGCTTCGTCGTACTGGGCCTGCTCCCCAATCAGGCTCGCTTGGGCTCTGGTAATCTCGGTGTTCAGCTCAGCCAGCTTTTGGCTCACCTCGTTCTGGCTGCCCTCTGTTGTGAAAATCCCCTTGGTCCGTGCATAGTCGTTCAGATCTCTTTCGGACTGTTCGACCTGGACCCGCAGTTCCTTCAATTCGTCCCTGAGGAAGTTGGTGGCCATCTCGGTTGTTTTCAGCTTGCTCTGGAAGTTTTGCTCTATGTACTCCTCCGCCCAGGCGTTCGCGACCAAAGCGGCGAATTTCGCATTCGGTGAAGAATAACTGATGTCCATCAAGCGGCTCTCGAGCACGGGCGTAATCTGAAGATCAGACAAGAGTCGATCAATCATGAATTCGGTCGGGTCGTTCTGACCGCCCGGGCCGCCCTCATCGGTCAGGCGGTCGATGGCATTCCGAACCGCGCGCATCATTGAACGCAGTGTCTCGGAAATAACACCTGACTTTTCTCGCAGTTTCACCAGGCGTTCGTTGGTCAGATTAAGACGTTTGATGACGCCGCGCGCCATCGCCCGGCTCTGCAAAATTGAATACTGAGTGCGAAGATCGCTCTCCATGGACCGCGGATCCATGGCCACCTGGTACACCTCCTGGTAAGGAAGGACCTTCGCTGCTTCCGCGACTTCCACACGCACACTTGCTCGGTAGAGCGGGGTTGCGGTGAAGGTTTCAACCGTAACCAGGGTCAACACGAGGAGCAAGACTAGCAACGCATACCATCGATACTTGATGATCGCTTCCCAATAGAACCGAACGGTTGAGCGATCCCGAGACGGCGGGCCTGCCTCAAGGAGGCCAGGAATGCTTCCTCTCCTCTGTACACCCTGTCTCGAGTCCGACTGCTTCGCCAAATCGGCCATTACTCACCTCGAACCGAAAAGCCGCAAAAATCGGCAAACCACGTGTTTGCCGGTTCGCCTGTGCTCGGCGGCGGGCTTCGCCCCCGTCACTCACAGCCCCCGACAGAGTCGAGATCTCGCATTCGAAATTACAGTGGTGCGGCTGTCTTAGGACCGGACGAGTGAGCGATTAATTCATGTTTACATTCGGAGACGGGAGGGGGTGAAAGGAACGACAAGCAGACGATAAGGACATGCAAGGCCATGTCACCTGTGTGTCTCGGAAACACGAATCACTGTCAACTAGTTGACATCCGAGAGGAAAAAAGGAAGTGGCGGCAGTCCCTGATGCGCCGGTAGCGTACGAAGTCATGAAAGCGCTCTAACGCGCCATGGATCCAAACGGGGCTGGACGAAGTGCGGGTGAGGGGGTTTTACCCATAAGCGCTCAAATACGCTTTTCGGGCCAAGGGCCCGAAAAGCGTATTTGAGCGCTTATGGAGGGTTTTCCCATCAGAGCCACCCAACGTCGAGATGGTCCAGCTCTACCTCCGTTGCGAAGGTTCCAAAGCCACGCAGAGTTCAGGGATTGGCTACGCGAAAGCCTCGCGTCGAAACACGATCGTGGTGGGCGGGCGCGTTGTCTCAACCCCGGGAGGATTTGGTGCCAGCAGCGATGGGAGTCGGTTCGCCCACAGGCTGCATCAGCACGATCCACCCGTTTTTCCGTTGAATCAGATGACGCGCTTCAAGTTCGGTCAGCAGTCGTGTAGTCCACTGGCGGGAACAGGCGATTTCATCGGCCAGGTCCTGGACCGTGAACGGCAGCCGCAGTCTGATGCCGTCGGCTGTCCGCTGCCCGCACGCTTGCCCCAGTTTCTGAAGCACGTTGAAAAGACGCTCTGCAGACGGCCGCCTGCCCGCAAAGTTGTAAAGGTCGTCATGCGATTTGCGGGTGCGCTCACCTACGGCTCTTAGAAGATTGAGGGCCATGAGTGGATTCTGTTCCAGGATGCTCAAGAAGTCCCTTTCAGAAACAAACTCCAGCTCACACTCTTCCAACGTCTCAGCATTTTGTGAGAAAGGAGCACGCGTCACCACTGCGACCAAACCTAGAACGGTTCCCGGGCTCGCGATTCCAACAACTGTCCGGCGTCCGGCATCCGTCAAACGGTAGAGCTTCAACCATCCCGTCCTGACTATATAAACACCAATCGCAGCCTGTCCCTGGCGGAAAACCGTGTAGCCTCTGCTGTAGCACCGAATCTCCACGGCTGACTGAATCCGGTGAAGCAGGTCGAGAGGGATGGTAAAAAACAGACACTCTTTCTGTGCCTGACAACTGGCGCAACGCCGCGGCAGAGACAAGCCCGAGCTCGGATTTGAATTCATAAAAGTGGAACCGGGAATGGGGAAAAAGCGACTTTATCCGAGTATGCGGAACCGTGCTTCAATAAGCAACAGAAGCGGACAAAAAGTAGAGCGGTCGTGTAGTTACGACTTAACTCTTAACGTTTCAACGAAATGCTACGCGGCATTTAATTGGTAAGACCAGGGCGAGCAACAAGGTGTTTTTATTTGTTTGGCAGCGAGATTGCTTTGCGGAGTTCCTAGTGGAATCTGACTCTCAACGGGGGGCAGGATCGACAGGGAACAGAGAAGCGCGGTTTTTTTTGAAGGCCCCGGCCTGGCGCCCGAGGCCGCTTGATGCAATCCGATCAAACGGTTACTGGCGCTGGGCCGGGGCGGATCTAAAGGAGCGGTTGCGCTGTTCGCTGCTCCTGGCTTCCTTACAGTGTGTCAATTATCAGGACGGGCTTGTTTTGCGATGCCTCGCTCGCGCTGAAGTCGACTCTACCAGAGCTACCTGTGGTTATTCCGAAACTGACAACGCCGTTTCCATTAACAACGGGTGTGACGTTGAACTCAACCCAGGTCCCGGCCGCGGCTTTGCCCACCGAGCCGAAAGCAGTGCCGCTAATGCTCGGGGCATTATTCCAGTTCAATCCGCTCTCTGTCCATGAGGTAGTCGAATTCCGATAATAGTCTGAGACTTTGTAGGCGGAGCCTGCGCTGTCTCCAGGGTCAGTGACGTAGAGTCTGATCCTCGCTCTCGACACAGTACCCGCAAGACCGCTGACCGAAAACTTCAGATACGTGTTCCACGTCCCTTGTTTGACTGACAGAGCAGTCAGGTTTGCGTAATTGTTCGTCGGGTTCGCGGAACTGACCCTGGCATCGTGCTGGGCCACGAAACTAAAGCTCTTGGTTGACGACGAGACAGGCGCAGCCTGGGTAACGCTAAAGCTCTTGTCTCCAATCAGGATTGAACCCATACGGGTTGAGGACGTTGTGTTTGCCAAGACCGAATACGATACGGTAGCGTTTCCCACGCCGCTCTTCGTGGCTAGAGTGATCCAGGATGCGGGCGTCGAGACTTGCCAACCACAGGTTCCGGCAGACGTGACGCTGACCGTCCCGCTTTCTGCGCCTGCCCCGTGGTTCCTGCTCAATGGGGATATCGTGCAAGTGCAGGGAATGACCGCCTGAATACTGTTTGAATCCACGCTTTCCACGCCGTCTGCTCTTACCGACGTAACCACGTAGTTGTAAGTTTTACCCTGTTGCACGCTGGAATCGGTATAGGAAAGAGCCGAGACAGGCGCACTCGTGAGGCGGATATACCCAGTTCCTGAGAGATTATCCCGGTATACGTTGTAACCGGTGACGGTGGAATCAGGACTGGCCGTCCAGCCAATTGAGACGGAAGACGCGAAAGTCAGTGTGCAAACAAAAAGTACCACCCAGCCAAGGGCGATTGCTTTGGTCGTGCTAAAAAAATGCTTAGCCATTATTTCCCCCGGAAAAACAAAGCTTGTGACCGGCCGAATGAACCTACACCGTCCGAACGACAAGCGGGGCGTTGTGCATATGAGCGACCTCAAACAAGGCCGAAAGGGTAGTCGCATTTGTGAAGCAGGTTGCGTGACTGCGGTCACCAGCAAGGCGAGAAGAAAAGAAGGGCCAGACGGGCGAGGTGCGGAGGGAGTCTCACGGCCGGTGAGACTCCCTGCCCTTTGTCCCCTTTTCCGGCGCCTCTCTTCCGTTCAAAAAATCGTCCGCTATCATGGGTGAATGACCACGAGGCATCTCACCCTGTGCGCTTGTTTTTTCTTCCTGTGCACCATGGGCCGGGCACAGTCGTCTACGCAGATTGTTGAGCGTTGGGACACCGTGGAATTGACCTTGAAATCGAGCTCAAGCTACCGGAATCCCTTCCGCGACGCGTGGGTTCGCGCCAGTTTCCGGCACCACACGGAACCCACCATCACCGTCGATGGTTTCTACGACGGAGAAGACACCTGGAGAGTCCGGTTCATGCCAACAGAATTGGGCCGATGGGACTTTTCAATCGAATCCAACGATCAGGCGTTAAATGGGGAATCCGGATCGATCGAATGCATTGGTGCTGAAAAGCCGTACCTTCATGGGCCGCTGTTACCCGATGGCTTGCATTTTCGCCACGCCGACGGAGAATGGCGCTTTCTGATCAGTACGCGCTTGTCCTGTCACTTTGCCGACCCGGATGTCTGGACCGAGGTGATTGGCTTCCTGAAGGATCATGGGATCAACCGGGTTCTATTCATGGTTCCGGGCGTCCGGGGGACATCCGGTATGCTGTATGGCAAAAATGGCGATTTCGACAGCTACAACGTCGACAACTTCCAGAAGATCGACTCGTTTATCGATTCGTTGAGACAGGCGGACATCCTTGCCTCACCCTACTTCTATTACTTCGATGACGGCTTCCAGAGAGAGATGACGGCCGATCAGGACGAGCGTTTTCTCCGCTATTGCATGGCCCGCTTCGGGGCTTACGCCAACGTGATGCCTGTCCTGGCGAACGAAGTCGAGTTGAAATATACGGACCGGAGGGATCCGGGCTACGATTTGAGGAGTCACGAATGGGCGAATCGCCTCGGCCAGTTACTCAAGAATCTGGCCGTCTTCGGTCTGCCGGTTTCGGTCCACAATCCGATGGAAACCTATGAAGCCAGGAGCCCGGGCTTCTTCGCATTGCTGGAGGACTGGCCTTTCCCTTGGGCGAACTTCATGCTCCGACAACTGCAGGTGGGCGCTTTGGGGGCGGTCGATGAAGTGGCTGATGATGTTCCAGAGCCCGACCAGGGGGAGTGGAACGTTCGCGCTTACGCCCGTCAGAACCAACTGCTGATTGACTTCCGGCGGTTCGAGATTCCGGTAATTAATGAAGAGCCGGGTTACGAATTGGGTGGCGACCATTCCTGGGACGGCCAGACATCCCAGACTTTCCTCGCCACCGCTTGGACGGCGACAGTTGCGGGCGCGTACATTATGTGGGGCAGTCCGGCAACCTATGAGCTTGATCGCCCTTTTCCGGATCTTGAGCAAACTGCTACACCTCCGAACCTCAGGACGCTCTCGCAGATTATGGACCGAGTGCCCTTCTGGGCCATGCAACCGCGGAACGACGTGGTGAACGAGAATCCGGCCGAGATAGATGACGAGCAGTACCGTCGCAATTTTGCCTTGATTCAGCCGGGACGTTACTACCTGATCTATTCGCTGGACGGAGGCGGGATAGACGTTAACGTGGAAGCGGGAGTTTACCAGGTGTCCAAGTTCGATCTCACCGACATTCACGTCGACACCGACGATTCGGGAGTGGAGGAAATGGCGGAGGACGGAAAGATATCCCTGACGCTTCAACGAGGTAGGCAGTGGGTCGTACTCGCTAGACGCGCGGACTAACCGGATAAAGCCGCGCCTGGCAACTAGTGCGGGAATCACTACGTCCAACATGTTTGATGTTGCTGAGGGGCCGGATCTTCGACCCCTGCGACTCTCCTGTCCCCTCGATCCCAGTCAGCCAGCTTGAACCTGCCAGGCAAAACGGAATAGGCTTCTAGAGTCTTTGGCTTCACCGGCGGGGAAAAATCGAGCAGAAGCGGGTAGTTTGTCACGGTTGAGTCAGCCGCAGGACGGGAAGTGTCTGAAGCTAAAAACCGAAGGGTCGCGAGGACGAGGGGAGAAAGCGGTCCTATGACAATACACCACAAAAGTTCCGGAAGAGCCCGGTCACAGGGGGTGACGCTTCGCTCTCCTTCGGGCGCGTCGTGCACGAATGAAGGGCACTTTGATGCCTTCTTTGCACACTCGAACGTAGGAGCCACTCAACTCGACCTCAGCGGCCGGTTTGTAGCCGTAAACGACCGTTTCTGCGAGATCACCGGGTACAGCCGGGACGAACTGCTGGCCGGGATGACGCCACTCGATTTGTCGTACCCGGATGATCGCGAGCGTGACCGGCAGCATCTCATGCCCTTCGTTGAAGGCCAGAGGTCCGTTTACGAGGTGGAAAAGCGTTACCTGCGTAAAGACGGCACGGTCATCTGGGTCAAGATCACCGGCGGTGCCATTCGAGACGCCGACGGACGCACATTGCGCACTGCGGGCATCATAGAAGATATTACCGCCCGCAAGAACACGGAAGCGGAACTCGAGGTCTTGCACAACCGGCTCGCCGCCGACTTGAACGCCATGGTGCGCCTCCACCAGATCAGTACCAGGTTTTTTGATCAGGCCGACTTGGCGACATTGCTGGAGGAGAGTCTTGAGACAGCCATAAGCATCACCGGAGCGGACATGGGGAAGATCCAGCTTTTCGACGAAGCTTCCGGGACGCTGAAGATGATGGTTCCCCGTGGTTTCAGCCAACGGTTCATCGACTACTTTGCCACTGTTGAAAAGGGGCGGGCCGCGTGCGGGGAGGCCGCCAAGCTTGGGAAGCGCGTGATCGTCGAGGATATTGCCGAGAGTGCGCTTTTTACTGGCACACGCGAGCTTGACGTCATGCTGGAGGCGGGGGTCAGGGCCATGCAGTCAACGCCACTCCTCAGCCGATCGGGCCGGCTTGTCGGAGTGCTCTCAACTCATTACCGGACTCCTTCCCGTCCGGACGACCGCAGCCTGCGTCTTCTGGACCTCCTGGCCCGGCAGGTGACCGATCTTATCGATGGGAACCTCGCGCAGAAGGAGCTTCGCGAGAGCGAACAACGACTCCGTAACGTGATCGATCACGCGAACGCGACCGTTTGGATCAAGGATCCGGACGGGCGGTTTCTGATGATCAACCATTACATGGAGAAAGCGTTGTCCTTAACAAAGGATGAGGTCATCGGACGCACCGTTTTCGACCTGTTCCCCAGGGCCGAAGCGGAGCAGTATGACGCGAACGACCGCCAGGTGTTAGCGGCCGGGCAGCCGATGGAGTTCGAGGAGACCCAGACCCACCTCGATGGGCAGCACACCTACATCACGGTGAAATTTCCGTTGCGTCGTGCAGATAAAGAGATCTATGCCCTTTGTGCCATTTGCACAGACGTGACCGAGCGTAAGGCGGCCGAACAGGCGCTCCGCCACAGTCGAGAAGATCTGAACCGTGCGCAGGCCGTGGCGCAAACAGGCAGCTGGCGGCTGGATGTCAGGCAGAACAAGCTCCTGTGGTCGGATGAATCGCACCGAATCTTCGGCGTCCCTCCTGGAACACCGCTGACCTATGAGACGTTTCTGGCCGCCGTGCACCCGGACGACCGCGAGTACGTGGATCAGAATTGGAAGGCCGCGCTCCAGGGCGAGCGTTATGACGTCGACCATCGGATTGTCGTAGGGAACAAAACAAAGTGGATCCGGGAGACGGCGGAGCTCGATCTCGACAAGGACGGAAACTTGCTCGGCGGGTTCGGCACGTGTCAGGACATCACCCAACGAAAAAAGACCGAGGAGGATCTCCGGGAGTTGACCCGCACGCTCGAGGCGCGCGTGGTGGAGCGAACGGCCGAGCTTGAGCGGCGGGCCGCTCAGCTTCTGAGACTAAACCAGGAACTCTCCCGGGTTGAGCATAAGGAACGCCGGCGTTTGGCCGAGCTGCTTCACGATGGGCTGCAGCAGACCCTGGTGGCGGCCAGGTTCCGCCTGACCGAGGCCCGCCGGCGTGTGCTGCAGGATGACGTGCTTCAGCAGAGTCTGAGAAGTGTTGATGACCTTCTCAGAGAATCGATTGCTACTTCGCGCTCGCTCACAACTGAGCTGTCACCCCCTGTTCTGACGGAGCTTGGCTTGGTCCCCGCCTTGGGTTGGCTGTCGGATTTTATGGAAACGACACACAATCTGAAGGTGGAGCTGCGCGCGGCGGAGAATCTCGGACCTTCGTCTCCGCTGGAATTGCGCTTTCTCCTGTTCCAGACAGCGCGCGAATTGCTGTTCAACGTGGTCAAACACGCGGGTGTTAACGCGGCAGTTGTCATGCTGGATCGGGACGGCGAAGACTTGAGGCTAAAAGTCACCGACGAGGGCCGTGGTTTTGATGCCTCGCAGTGGAAAGCGGCGTGCCCTTCCGCGGGCGGCGGTTTTGGGCTGCTAAACCTTAGGCACCAGGTGGAACTGGCCGGCGGAAAACTGGAGGTAGTCAGCGTCCCCGGGCGCGGCGTCAAAGTCACGATGAGCGTCCGATTCCCCCTCGCACCTTGAAGAGGGGAAGTCAGGTTTAGAGAAGATAGCCTCGCTGCAAAGTGGCGCACCAGACCGACGTGCCCGGTGACTCAAAGGCTCTGTTCGATCCCTTCCACAAACTCGCGAATCTCGTCCCTCACTCTCCGGTAGTGGGAGAGCGCTTCCTCCTCGCTTCGCGCATCCTTGGCGAGCTTCGGCGGATCTTCGAAGCCGGCGTGAATCACCCGGGTCTTGGCCGGGAAGATCGGGCATTGCTCGGAGGCCGCGTCACACACCGTCACGACATAGTCGAACTCTCCGGTCAGCTCCGAAACCTGCTTGGAGTGCTGCTGGGAGATGTCTACTCCAGCCTCCGCCATCACACGTGCGGCGCGGGGATCGACGCGGCTCTTCTCGATGCCTGCGGAGAACACGCTGAAGCGGTCACCCTTGATGCGCCGGCACCAGCCTTCCGCCATCTGGCTCCGGCAGGAGTTTTTCGTGCACAGAAACAGAATGCTCGGTCTCAATGTCCGATCCATCCCTAACCTCGGTTCTGGTTGTATTCGACCTTTATACGCATCTTTCGACCCCAACGGGGCATAAGCGCTCACTGGGGTATCCCCTTGACTCAGCTGACCCCCATATCTGGTGGTCGGGGTGGGTCAAGGGGATACCCCAGAGCGCTCAAATAAGGGGCTCTGCCCCCGTAGGGGGCGGATGTTTATAGTAAAACCGGGGTGGAAAGTAAGGCGCCCCAGCGGGGCGCGATGTTCCGTGACGGC
>Ga0105092_10001978_pt1 | contig 10907 bp, 10 predicted proteins | sample PPLLak2March2015_FD_87021 | JGI IMG/M metagenome (GOLD analysis project Ga0105092, IMG submission 87021) | Freshwater sediment microbial communities from Prairie Pothole Lake near Jamestown, North Dakota, USA - PPLs Lake P7 Core (1) Depth... | ecosystem: Environmental > Aquatic > Freshwater >...
CCCGGCAGCGGCCTGGGCCTGGCCATCGTCAAGGCCATCGCCGACCGCCACGCCGGTCAAATCTCCGTCCAAAGCGCGGATGGGCAAACCTGTTTTATCCTGTGCCTGCCGTTAATCCCATAATTCTTCCGTGCCCGTCCGCCTGTCCTGGACGGACAGTCCAGGGCGCTCGTCCGCGTCTAATATCCGCACATATCTATAATTTCCGGTCTAATAGGTGATTCTTGTCATAAATATTGCTGGCGGATGGTACTTTGTCTCTCCCGGCCGGGTGGTACAATGGGCAGTGGAGTCCCCACCTTGCAGAGAAGAGGAGCCGGCGCGCATGTCCCACCCGATCGAGATCAACCACAATAAAGAGCCCATCCGCTTATTCAAGTCCGACTTTATGGAATTTTTTACCCACATCCACCCGGCCGTGGTCGTGCTGCTCTGGGGCCCGTTTGCCGTGTATATGCTCGCGCGCTCTATCCCCGCCCGCGATCCGGCGGTGTCGGCTGTCTACATCCCGTTAGGGTTTCTGGCCGGGCTGTTCTTGTGGACCCTGGCGGAATACACCCTGCACCGCTTTGTCTTCCACTACCGCCCGCGCTCGCCCCGCCAGGAAAAGATCATTTTTCTCTTCCACGGCGTTCACCACGCCCAGCCGCAGTGCAAAACCCGCCTGGTGATGCCGCCCGTGGTCAGCCTGCCCCTGGGGGCGGTGTTCTATGCGTTATTTACCCTGCTGCTGGGTACGCTGCTCGGCCGCCCGGAGTGGATCTCCCCGATGCTCTCCGGTTTTGCGGTGGGTTACCTGGCCTACGATCTGACCCATTACGCCACCCACCATTTCCCCATGCGCTCCCGGCTGGCGCGCTTCCTCAAACGCTACCACATGCAGCACCATTACAAGACCCCCGAACAGCGCTTTGGGGTCAGCTCGCCGGTTTGGGATCTGGTGTTTGGCACGTTTCCACGCGCATGATAGGAAAAAAGATGCAGATTCAAACCTTTATCACCCATCACCTGGTCAAAAGCGAAGACCTCAACCATCACGGCACCCTGTATGCCGGGCGCACCGCGGAATGGTTTGTCGAATCCGGGTTTGTGGCTGCCGCCAGCCTGACCCGCCCGGAGAACATCGTGTGTCTCAAGATCCACGGCATGACCTTTAACCGCTCGGTGCGCCGCGGAGAGATCGTCCGCTACGAGAGCCAGATTGTCTTTACCGGAAAATCTCGCCTGGTCGCCCACGTGCGCATGCTGGCCAGCCAGGATGAGGTGATCGACGGGTTCATTACCTTTGTCAACGTGGATGAGAACGGCCGCCCTCTCCCCCACGGCATCGAAATCACCCCGTCCACTCCCGAAGAGGTCCAGCTGCAAGAGCAGGCCAAAGCCCTCTAATTTTTTCACCACATAACCAGACACCGGGTGTTTTCTTCAACACCCGGTGTCTGGTTAAGAAAGAGCTCCCTGGGCCGTCCCCGGCGCAGGATTCGCCGCCGGGGACGGTAGCTTGAGCGAGTTTCGCACCAGAAACTAACTACTGCACGATCGGGTCGCCTGCCGGGGAGACCACCCACCAGACATCATTGTTGCCCTGCCCGGTCACGTCGCCGGCCTTGGTATCGTTCATCCAGTAGTACAGCGGCATGTGATTGTAGGTTACGATCAGGGTGCCGTCCGGCATCTCGGTCGTACCCAATAAGGATTGGTCGACGCCATCCCCAGCCTGCGGTTCCCCTTCAGACAGGAAAGGCGGCCAGGCTACCAGGCAGTTACCCGAGCAGTTGGATTTGTCCGGTTCATCATTGCTGAACATATACAGGGTCATCCCTTTATCATCCACCAGGAACTCACCCAGGGTTGGATCGGTGGCCAGATTGACCATGGCTCCGCCGGTAGCTGCCTCGCCGGTTGACTCTTCGGTGGCGCTGGGCTGAGTAGCCTCGGTCGCGGGCATGCCAATCGGGTCGCCTGCCGGAGAGACCACCCACCAGACATCATTGTTGGCCTGCCCGGTCACATCGCCGGCTTTGGCATCGTTCATCCAATAATAGAGGGGCATTTCGTTGTAGGTCACGATCAGAGTGCCATCGGGCATTTCGGCGGTGCCCAACAGCGCCTGGTCGACGCCCTCGCCGGCCTGCGGGCTGCCCTGAGACAGCAGAGGCGGCCAGGCTGCCAGGCAGTTGCCAGCACAATTGGACTTATTCGGCTCATCTTTGGTAAACATATACAGGGTCATGCCGTTGCCGTCCACCAGGAAATCCCCAAGCTCGGCGTTGGATGACACGGCAATGACGGGCTCCTCGGACACAGCTTCAGTGGGCGCGCTGGTGGGAGCCGTGGTTGCCGTCGCGGCGGTGACAGGTACGACCGCTGTGGGTTCGGCGGTCGCGGCCGGCTGGCAGGCCGCCAGGGCTAAAGCCAGCAGAACCAGCATGCCAATCCATTGAATGGGTTTCTCTAAAGTGATCGATTTTACAGGGTACCTTCTCATTCCTTTTCTCCTTATTTGGTTGATAGGTTATCTAACGTTACGGACAAATAGATAATTTGGATCTAAATTCCAATCAATTATCAACTCTACCGTAAAATCCGCGTCCGGTGGATCTTATCTACCTTTCTTTGCTTCCGAATGAGCCGCTTCTCGCTCCCTGAGACCGTTTGCAGCCCTCGTTCGCCCGCCGAACGCATAAAATACTCGAATAAGTCCAGCCACTGATCGAACCGGACGGCTGTCGGGGTGCTGTCGAGATCGATGCCCAATTTTTTGCGGAGGTGTTTGAGCTGCGGCCAGGTAAAAATACCTTTGAATGTTTCCCCCAGGGTGGGCCGCCAGGTGGTAAAACCGTAGACCACAAAGTCGCGGAAAAGCTGCCGCCGGGCAGGCCCGATCAAGGGCGGGCCTCTCTTGTGCAGGTGCAGCAGGACCACCTCGACCCGCGGCGCGGGCATGAAATCTGTGCGCCTGAATAAATGTACGATCTTTGGCTCGAACCAGGGCTTCAACAATACCGAGCGCAGCGATTCGCGCGCCGCGCCGCGCAGGGTATCGGCAGCCTCTTTCTGCAGGACAAGATAAGCCTCCTCCGGTGGGACCGCGGCAGCCGTCAGCCGCGCAATCACGGCTGAGGTAATATTGAATGGGATATTTGAAAACACCTTGTAAGGAAACCGGGGCAGGCGGTACGCCAGGAAATCGCCCTCCTGGATGGTCACGTTGGGCCATGGGCCAAACTGTTGGATTAAAAGGGAGGCCAGCTGCGGATCTTTCTCGACCGCGATCACCTGCCCGCAGACCCTGGCAAGCTGTCCGGTGATAATCCCCTTACCGGGGCCAATTTCGATCACCACGTCCGAATGGCAGAGGTTGGCGCGCTCGACCAGCCTGGCAGCCAGGCGCCGGTCTTTTATATAATTTTGTGAAAAGGTAATCCTTTGAGGGGTTTGAGACGACATCCAGTGTCCTTTCAAGATCTCGGGCAGAAGCAACGAAAAAGCCGCCCGGCCAAATGGCCGGCGCGACTTGATGCGAAACCCATCCTAAAAAGACACAGTGTCAGGCAGGCAGCTCACCCGTTCAGCATGCTCGAAACACGCTGTGGATGAACCCAAGCAGTAGACCCCAGACGGGCTCCGCTATCCCTGCTGAATGCGAATCATCATAAAAACGCTGCCTTTCATAATTTCCATAATTATACCCCCTGAACTATTTTGATTGTGGGGCTTTACCTCTCCCTGACCTTCCCCTAAAGGGAAGGGAACCAGAAAAGCCCCGCCCTGCAGGGAGGGGTTGGGGGTAGGTTCTTTACCTGCCCAGACCACCCGCTCCCTTGCTCGCAGATCCCGGCTAAGACCTGATGTCCTCGTCAGAGTTTCCTGCCCGCAGGGGGCGAGGGTTTGAATCAACCTCAACGGCCATGTAACCCGCTCCCTCGCCGTCCGCGGCGAGGGCGTGCACAGACCACATTGACCATGCCCACCGCTCCCTCGCCCTTACAGGACCTACGGCCGTCCTCGGCGAGGTCTTGCGCCGGCCCCGCTAACCTCATCGGGGGTGACCAGGAACCACAATCGGCCTGAAGGCCCCACCCATGCCCACCACTCCCTTGCCCTTGACCAGGTTGCCCAGCACCTGCGCCGAAATCGCGTGCATATCGTTATCTTTGCGTCTTTGCGTTAAAGTTTTTACCGATTTAATTCGCCTCTGCTGCTTTGCCCGCTGGCGAAAGACAGGCCCCGCGCGGCCAGGGCGCGGCGCAGCTGATCGAGCGCATTGGGCCCGATGCCGTGCAGCCGCTTGATCTCGGCCTCGCTGAACCCGGACAGCTGCTCCAGCCGCAGGATCCCGGCCCCACTGAGCGCCCGCCGCGCCGGAGCGCTCAGCTTCGCCGGCAGGTCGCTGTTCTGTTGATCGTCCTTTTGGTCCTTCATAACCATTCCTCCTCAGGCGATGTATTCCTGCACGCTTGGGGGTAGGGGTTTGTTCATCGCCCTGAAATAAATGACGGCCTTGCCAAAAAAGATCATCAAAGCCTGAACGTAGATATCTATTTGGAAACTTGGGGGTGTGGTGTAACCGGACGGGCGCAGGATGGTTTTCTGGGCGTCCGCGTCCGAGATGGCCGAGAGCGCCGCTTTGAACTCATCTTCCATGGCCTGGTACCAGGCTTTGAGACGCTCGACGCTGGTTTCAATGCTGGGGTCAGGGTTGCGGTACGAGAAATCCTGCTTGAAGGTCTTGAAGGAGTCGATGTAGGATTGTTCGATCTCGCCGATCTCGCGGAACAGCGCGCCGAGGGTTATATTCTGTCCGCCGGGGTTGAAGGCCAGCTCGGCATCGCTCGTGTTTTCAAGCAGGCCGCTGCGCAAGCCGTGACTGCTTTCGATCCACGACCATTTTTCCTCGAACAACGTGCTCATATTTCCTCCTCATCCGATCCCAATAATTTAGAACGCTTGTTCAAAGTATAGCGTGGAAAAAAGAGAAAATCAATCCAGTAAGCCGCGTGAATCCCCCCACCCCCAGACACCGGGTGTTTTCCTCAACACCCGGTGTCTACAAAAGCGTCCCCGCCCGCCGTGGGGCTCTTCGCCCTCCCGGTAAACAGGCCAAAATTGAGTATCCAACTTATTTAACGCTTTCATGGCGCGTGCCGCAATTGAAGTGCTTATTGGTTGGATGATAAGAAAACCATATCGCAATTAGCGATAAAGAGATTTCTTTCAATGAACGGCTATGCTAAATCTCAGCCGTTTCGTGCAGGCTTCATTACTTATGCCCCCATAACAACCAGTTGACCAACCATCCGAATAAATAAAGACCTACCCCAAACGCAACATGATTCATCAAACTGCGTAATCTTGCCTGCATCGGATTTGCCGTCTTGGATGCAGCTATTCCAAATCCGAATGAAGGCTGCATGATAAAAAATGGCGCCAGGACTGTCATTACCCCAAAGACGATTGCGGGGATCGGCGTCGGATGTCGAAGCCAGGGATCGACCAGACAGATGTTGGATGGAGGGATCTTAAAGGTATGTTTGAGAAACAATCCCCAAAGATCAAATGTGAAGGTTGCGCCAGGCCCAATGAGGACTACGCTAATCGAGGAGAGAGCCAGAGTATTCATGGGTGTCTGTTTTTCGACTTATGCGAATGAATAGATCGATCGGTCTGTCTGGTTCATTATTTGACCTCTGACGTATCTTGAGGGCCGGCACCAACGGAATTCACCGAAAGCAGTACGATTCCCAGGTCACGGATCTTCCTCAGTATTCCATGCAGCGCCGCCTGATCGACCACCGGGCCGGTGAGGAGCGTGGTGCCGTAGTCTTCCAGCGTAATGCTCAGCTCCTCAAACCGGTCCGCCCATTGGCGACCAAGATGGCCCTTAATTCGGATTTGGTAGATCATTGGCTGGCCTGTTTCACCATCTGGGCCACGTTTGTTCGACATTTTGCTTTTCTCCTCCCGTTTTTCAAACCACCTGGATAACGACATTCCCCGCTTTTCGCCCCATATCGACATAGCGGTGCGCCTCGGCAATGTCTTCCAGCGGATAGTAGCGATCGATGACTGCTCTGAGCTTGCCCGCCTCGATCAGCTCCTTGATGAAGGTGAATTCTTCCCCACTTTGTTTCGTGTTGAGCCTGGCAATCGTTATATAAGTCCCATTCGGTTTGAGGGCTTTGGTGTATTGGGATTTTGGGCATTTTGCGACCGTATCAAAGATAGCGTCATACAGCGCTCCGCTGGTTGAAAAATCCTCTTTTGTATAATCAATGACGTGGTCCGCCCCCAGCGATTTCACCAATTCCAGATTGGCCGTGCTGCAAACCCCGGTCACTTCTGCCCCGAAGGATTTGGCAATTTGTACGGCATACGTCCCCACACTTCCGGAAGCGCCGTAGATCAGGACCTTTTGCCCGCGCTGGATGTTTCCCTTGCGAAGCAGGCGCAGGGCGGTCGGTGCCCCAATCGGAACAGCGGCGGCTTCTGCATAGCTCATATTGTGCGGTTTGGGAAACACTAACCCGTCTTCGGGCAGGCATTTATATTCCGCATGGGCGCCAAAATTCTCCGCCAGCGTCGACGCAAACACCGGATCGCCAACCTTGAACCGGGTGACTGCTTTGCCGATGGCTTCCACTTCCCCGGCGAGTTCCATGCCGTAGATGGGATGTTTTGGTTTGGTGAAGCCTAAGGTGATGCGAGCAGGAAGCCAGAACAGTGGCGGCACGTTCAGGCTGCGCATCCGGATATCCCCGACGGTGACGGTGGTCGCGTGCACTTTGACCAGGATTTCATTCGCCTTGGGCGCCGGTTTTTCCACTTCTTGGAGATGAAGTACATCCGGACCGCCGAATTTGCTTGCGACAATTGCTTTCATTTGACCATCCTCCTAGCTGATTCTGAATATTTGAGAGGGCTGGGGTTCTCCCCAATATCCCTATTTTCTGGTTATGCCGCGCTCACTGGCTTGTTTGTTTCCACTTTGTCAAGCTCAGCGGTGATCGCGGTGGGTTTGAACCCTTTGATGGTGAGGTAGACGCCCAGTGCAAACTCAAACAGCGCGATCGGGAGAACGCCTAACGTGGTCAGGGTCAAGGCCGGTCCGGTGGTGCCGAACATGAGGAGAATGGTGTTCGCAACGAGCAGAGGCACGCCGATGAAGGCCAGCACGGGCAGCATCCGCGGTACGAGGCGCGACTGGTAGAGCAATAAGCCCAGCAACAGGTCGTTCACGGCCGGCATAATCGCCTGCCCCAGGTGGAACCAGTCATACAGGGCGATCAGCGCCCGGCCGGTGACCAATGCTTCTGCCCCAACCCCGGACTTCCGTAAGGTCACCATCGTCATCAGGCAGACCACGCCGGCGAAGATGGTGGCGGCTTCCAGGATCCGCGAGCCAATGAAGCCTAGCGCGAAGCTTTCATTCTGCCGTTTGACCGCCGGGAACAGCGCGACAGCGGTGCCGATGCCGGCGAGCGCCACGATGATCTCCAGGATGCCGCCGATGATGACGCCAGTGTCCGGGCCAGGGCCAACGATGTAGTTTGGGTCGCGCACCGAGGCGTAAAGAACAAATTGTGGGATCGAGACGAAGGTCAGCAGGTAGAACAGCCCTCCCGCCAGCGAGATTTTTCTGGATGTCGTCATGGATTTCCTGACTCTATTCGGGGTTCGTGCATTTTCGTAGACCTTCTCGCTCATTTTTCACTCCTTAGAAAAATCATGCGGTTCAAGTCGACAGGCGGTCGTCCGGCCGCCTGTCGATTCCCAATCATCTCAAGCGGCGTTACTCGCTTCCGGCCTGGCATTTTTCTGATCAAGCAAGGCTTCCGCGGATTTCTCGCGCCGTTCAGACCAGAGCGCATATCCGAGCCAGGCCACGGCGATCCCGACCGGCATCCCCCCTACCATCCGCTGGATCGCATGCGGGAGCAGCGCAGCCACGGGGATTAGCACTACCGCGACGACCAGCAGGCCGGCCGCCCAGCGCGACAGGATGCGGGCGCGGAACGTGGCGATGCCAAACAGCAGGCTGCCGAGGATAAACAGGGCACTTAACAGTCCATAGCCTGGTACGAGGGCTCCGATGTTCATCTCGCCGGGCTGCCCGTTGACAATCCCCAGGTAGCTCTCCACGAACTTCGGCGCCGCGGTCGCCAGTACCGGCAGGATAAAGGTTTCGGCGAAGACATAACCCGTCTGGATAAACCAGGAGAGAATAAACAGAAGATAGCCGGCCAGGCCAAGCCAACCGACCTTTTCCACCTGGCGGGCATAGAGCCCGGTGATGCCGGCCAGGAAAAGGAAGCACATGATCCACTTCAAGGTAGTGATGATGGTCCACGCGCTGGTGGTGACGGACGAAAGAACGTCCGGTGGATGGATTGGCTGAATGCCCGCGAAAATAATCCCTGCCCCCATCGCGGCTAAACCGGTCCAACGGATCAGATTTGTTGTTTTCATTTGTTTGTCTCCTTTTTTCGATCATGAGAATGTGTGTCAGGTCTTGACCCCCGGCATACTGTCCCCGGCGATCTGCCTGTTTACGTTCAACCAAAGACAATATACAGAGGAATGTGGGGAGAGGTCATCCCCAGATGTGGGGATTTACGTGAGGATAAATGTGGGGATCGGTGGTGAGAAAAAAAGAGCGGGTTGGGGAGCGCAATACGCTCCCCAACCCGCTCTATTCCAAAAAGGCGCTGCTAAATCAAATTCAACTCGACGGCTCGCATGACGGCTGCCCGGCGGCTGTTGACATTGAGTTTACTGTAGATGCTCTTGGTATGGGTGCGAACCGTACTCAAGGCGACCATGAGTTCCTGGGCAATCTCCGGCCCAGAAAGCTCGGTCCGGAACAGGCGCAGCACTTCTAACTCGCGCTGGCTTAAAGGTTCAACCAGCCCGTTTTTGGCTGGTTGAAGCTCAGGCTTTACCAGCATGATCTTGGCTGATTGGGCCTCAGCCGTTATAGGGACTAGCAAAACGGGAGAGGAACGTTCGCGAAGCGAACGTCTGTGAAGGGCTTCATCCCCACGTCTTTCTTGCTGATCCACTTCAAAGACTGCCAACAGCTTGCCCGTATAAGCTGGGTGTATCTTATGAGCGGAGGCTTCGAGCAGCAGTTGCCTCATCCACGGGCCTTCGTCTACAAACATGCGGATATAACCCTCCGGCTCAGCCAGCGCCAGAGCCTGCTGAAGTGGCGCAAGAGCAGCATTTATGTCGCCCTGCCCATGTTGGATCAGCGCCTGTAATATCCGGATTTCGATGGCGCTTCTCACCTTCCCACCTGCTTCGGACGCTGTCAAGAGACGGTCGAGCAGCGTTGCTGCCTCTTGCAACGCCGCTGCCGCTTGGATGCTGTGGTCTTCACGGTCGCGCTGGTAACAGGCCAGGAGGATCCTGGCCAGGGTGATATGCTCGAACTCGCGCAGGTAGCTGAGATCATCCGCAGCAGTAAGTTTTCGCTCGCGCACCCAGTTGAGGGCTTCCTCCAACCTGCCCTGGGCAGCCCATACCCGTGCTTTCATCGCCGCGATTGGGCGTACATTGGGGGAAAAGTCACTCATGTACAGGCGTTCCGCCTCATCGAGCAGGTCGAGCGCGCCGTTCAGATCGCCCTCTGCCTCCCGCACGCGCGCCATCGCCACGCGCCAGCGATACCGGTTTTGCGGTAACCCGGCATGCTCACCCTGTTCCTTACCTCTCAGCAGGCATTGGGTAGCGGCATTCAGATCGTTCTGCTCATAGTACAGTTCACTCATTCCTACCAGCATGTCGGCGGTTCCCCGCAGGTTTGGCTCTCCGTGCTCGGACGCAAGCCGCAGTGCTTGCTCGTAGATATTCATTGCCTCATGGAGACGACCCTGCGCGATAACAATATCCGCCAGGGCTAAGGCGCAGCCGATCGAGTCCGCCAGGTGACCTGCCCGCTGCAAGCACGCGATACCCTCGGGATACATCCGGCGGGCTGACTCGAGATCACCCATCGTCCAGAATGCCAGCCCCTGGAGCGCCGCTGCCCCGCCGCGCCTGAGAAAGTCGTCTTCCGGCGCGAGATCGCGCACCCGCTGGGCGTGTTGGATCGTTTCGTCCACGTTGCCGAGCATCAAGGCCTGTCCGGCGCGGTGCATGGCGACCGCGCCCGGCAGCCGGCGAAATTCCTCTTGATTCACGACGATCATTGCCGGTGGCGGGACATCCGGCCGCTCGCGCCCTTCACGAGTAGGGGTCAGCCACCGCTCTGTAGCCAGCAGCCAGGCTTCCACGCCTTCCAACTCACCGCATTGCATTAAAGCCCCGGCATACAAGTTACAGAGCACGGGCCGGTCGCAGACCAACGCTTCGGGGAGCGCTTTGAGCCAGCCAAGCAGGGTAACCTCCTGCCTGCTGCGAGTCATGCCCGGAAATACCCGTTCGACCAGGTCCGCTGCTCGCGCAAAGTCCTTACCGGCCAGCGCGTGGCGGATCGCATCGGAGGTCTGCCCATTGTGCTCGTACCACTCACTCGCGCGCCGGTGCAGCCCAGCCACCTGATCGGGCTGGTCGGCTTTCAAATACGTTTGAAGAACATCGGCAAACAAGTGGTGATAGCGATACCAGCGGCGCTGATCGTCCAGCGGAACCACAAAGAAATTGCCGCGCTCCAAAGCTTCCAACTGCGCGCTGCCATCTGCCTGTCCGGTGACGGCGTTGCACAAAGGGCCATAAAGCCGTTCGAGAATGGACGTCTGAAGCAAGAAGCTACAGACTGGTTCAGGCTGGTGCTGGAGCACTTCTTCAACCAGGTAATCCATGATATACCGGTGGTCACCGGCGAAAGCCCGGATGAACCCGGTGATATCCTGGCTGCCCTGAATGGCCAGGGCGGCTAACTGAAGACCGGCAATCCAGCCTTC
>Ga0105092_10001979_pt1 | contig 10907 bp, 7 predicted proteins | sample PPLLak2March2015_FD_87021 | JGI IMG/M metagenome (GOLD analysis project Ga0105092, IMG submission 87021) | Freshwater sediment microbial communities from Prairie Pothole Lake near Jamestown, North Dakota, USA - PPLs Lake P7 Core (1) Depth... | ecosystem: Environmental > Aquatic > Freshwater >...
AAGGGACGAAGGGGCGAAGGGACAATGACATCAGCAGTGGCACGCAGATATGCTCGGGCGCTGGCCGACGTGGGCTTGGAGGAGGGCAGGTCCGAGCAACTGCTCGAGGAGCTTCGAGCAGTACACCGGTTGCTGGCCGACTATCCGGAGTTGTATGAGACTCTGACGAATCCAGCCCTGCCTTTTGCCCGCAAGCGTACAATCCTTGAAGTGGTAGCCCCCCGAATTCCGGTCAGCCAGACGACGCTGAACTTCCTGCTGATCCTGATGAAGGGGGCCAGGCTAGCGCAGTTCGACCAGGTCTTGGAGGCTTACCAGGTCGCGCTGGACGATAGCCGGGGAGTCGTGAGGGGAACGGTTTCTTCGGCAAAGCCCTTAGATCAGTTGACCCAGGCGAGACTCGAGAGCATGCTGGCCGACCGGACGGGGAAGAGTGTGCGGTTGAGCTACGTCGAGGATCTTTCCCTCATTGGCGGAGTCAAAGTCCAGCTGGGTTCGACGATTTTCGACGGTTCCATCCGGGCCCAGCTACAGCAGATAAAAGAGCAACTGAAGGCGGAATGATGAGGCAGAAGTCGGAAGTCAGGAGTCAGAAGTCAGAAGCAAAAAGCTAGGAGTCAGAAGTCAGGAGCCAGAAGTCAGAAGACAATCGGGGAAGTGAGAAGCGAGAGCGAGGAACTGACTCCCTTCCATTCTGACTCCTGACTTCTGACTCCTGACTTCTCCAGGAGCGCTTAATGGCGATAAAAGCAGAAGAGATCAGCAAGATCATCAGAGAACAGATCAGGGACTTCGACACGGGGGTAGTCGTCAGCGAAGTGGGCACGGTCATCTCAACCGGAGACGGCATTGCGCGCGTCCATGGACTGGAAAAGTGCATGGCACTCGAGCTGCTCGAATTCCCGCACGACGTTTACGGGCTCGCCCTGAATCTGGAGGAGGATAACGTCGGCGTCGTGTTGTTCGGCGAGTTTCACCTGGTCAAGGAAGGCGACACAGTCAAGCGCACGCGACGGATCATGCAGGTCCCGGTCGGAGAGGCGATGCTTGGCCGCGTGGTCGATGCTCTGGGCAGGCCGGTGGACGGCAAGGGGCCGATTCATACCACGGAGGCCAATTCCGTCGAACGCGTCGCTCCTGGTGTCGTTGATCGCCAGCCGGTGCGTGAGCCCCTTCAAACCGGCATCAAAGCGATTGACTCGATGGTGCCGATCGGCCGCGGGCAGCGCGAGTTGATTATCGGCGACCGCCAGACGGGCAAAAGCGCCATTGCACTGGACACCGTCATCAACCAGAAAAATACAGACGTCGTGTGTATCTACGTCGCCATCGGCCAGAAGCGCTCGACCGTTGCCCGCGTCGTGAAGACCCTCACCGACCATGAAGTCATGGACAAGACTGTCGTCGTTTCAGCGGCCTCGTCCGACCCGGCCACCATGCAGTACCTGGCGCCCTACGCGGGCTGCGCCATGGGCGAATTCTTCCGGGATCGGGGCGGCCATGTGCTGATCATCTACGACGATTTGTCCAAGCATGCGGCAGCGTATCGTGAGATCTCGCTTCTCTTGAGACGGCCGCCTGGGCGCGAAGCTTTCCCGGGGGACGTTTTCTATCTCCACAGCCGGTTGCTCGAGAGGGCGGCAAAGCTCAGTAATGAGCTCGGCGGCGGAAGCCTGACTGCGCTTCCAATCATTGAGACGCAGGCGGGCGACATCTCGGCTTACATTCCGACGAACGTTATCTCGATTACCGACGGTCAGATCTTCCTGGAGACGGACCTCTTCCACTCCGGCATCCGGCCGGCCATCAACGTCGGGTACTCGGTCAGTCGAGTCGGCGGCTCCGCTCAGATCAAGGCCATGAAGCAGGTGGCGGGCACACTCCGCTTGGAACTGGCCCAGTACCGCGAGTTGGCTGCTTTTGCTCAGTTCGGCTCGGACCTGGACAAGGCAACGCAGCGCCAGCTGGCGCGCGGAGCCCGTTTGACCGAGCTTCTGAAACAGGCCCAGTATCAGCCCTTGATGGTCGAGTTTCAGATCGTGCTGGTTTTCGCGGGGACCAACGGCTTTCTCGATGATTTGGAATTGAGCGAAATCAGGCCGTTTGAGGACGGTCTCCGCAGCTTCATGGAAGGTCCAGGCAGTTCCGTGCTGCAGGACATCCGCGAGAAGCGCGTGCTCGACGATGCATTGCGCACCCGGCTGCGTGATGCAATCTCCGATTTCAAGACGCGCTTCAAAGAGGAGAAAGTGGCGTAAGACCCCCGGGGAGCGCAGGCAGGATGCCTGCGCTCCCAGAGAGCTTAACTAGAACAAACAATGCCAGGCGAAAATCTCATAGATCTGAGGCGACGAGTCCGGTCGGTCAAGAACATCCGGCAGATTACTCGCGCCATGAAGTTTGTATCGGCCTCGAAGCTGCGCCGGGCCCAGGATCGGATATTCTCAGCCCGTCCCTATGCCAACCGCATGCTCGCCGTCCTCAACTCGGTGGCGACGCGCGTTGATCCGGCCTCGCACCCGCTCCTTGCCGAGCGGGACAACCAGCGGGTCATGCTGGTGGTAGTGACCAGCGACAAGGGACTTTGCGGCGCCTTCAACGCCAATATCATTAGAGCCGCAGTCCGGTACGTAGAGAGCGAGGCAGCCAACCAGCAGCTGACCCTGGCCCTCCTCGGCAGGAAGGGTCTCGACTGGTTTACCAAGAGGTCCTGGCCGATCAAACACCAGTACGTGAATATCAGCAGCAGTGTCAGTTATTCCTACGCCCAGGAAATAGCCGACGCCATCGTTGATTACTACGTCAAGAGTGAGTTGGATTCGGTTCAATTGGTCTACAACGAGTTCAAGTCGGTGATCCAACAGCGACTGGTCATTGAGCCGCTGCTGCCCATACGGAGGTTGGAGCCGAAAGGCCAAGAAGTGTTTCTCGACTACATTTACGAACAGCCGCCCGGCGTGATTTTTGACCGCCTTCTGCCGAAGCACGTCGAGACTCAGATCTTCCGGGCCATGCTCGAATCCGAGGCGGCGGAGCATGGAGCACGGATGACCGCTATGGATTCAGCCACCAGGAATGCCGAAGAGATGATCGGCAATCTGACCCTGTTGATGAACCGGATGCGGCAGGCATCGATCACCAAGGAGCTGATTGAAATCGTCAGCGGGGCAGAGGCCCTGACTGGCTGAGACAAGTGTTAGAAAAGACGATCTTTTGTTTGTAGTTCCGCCTCAGGCGGGCAGTTGAAGACGACGATTGAGCAAGACCCAGTTTAAAAGCCCCGCCGATAAGGCGGAACTACGAACGGGATATCGGAGCCGCAATAGGAGCGAGACAATGTCAGAAGTGGTCGGAAAAGTGTTGCAGGTTATTGGGCCGACGGTCGATGTCCAGTTCGAATCTGACCATGTGCCGCCGATTTACAGTGCTGTCAAGGTCGTTAGCGACGGATTCGAGACTCCCTTCCCCATCAATCTGACCCTCGAGGTCGCGCAGCATTTGGGCGAAGGTGTCGTAAAGTGCGTCTCAATGGAGCCGACGGATGGCGTCATTCGCGGAATGAAGGCAATCGATACCGGCGCCCCGATTTCCGTTCCCGTCGGACGCGAAACGCTGGGACGCGTCATCAACGTCCTCGGAGAACCGGTCGACAAGAAGGGTCCGGTCAATGCGCAAAAGCGCTATCCAATCCACCGTCCTGCGCCCAGCTTCGAAGACCAGAGTACCGAGACCGAAATGCTTGAAACCGGCATCAAGGTCATCGACTTGATCGAACCGTTTGCGCGCGGTGGAAAGATCGGCCTGTTCGGCGGCGCCGGGGTCGGCAAGACGGTCATCATCATGGAGTTGATCAACCGGATCGCGACTCAACACGGCGGTTACTCTGTTTTCGCCGGCGTGGGCGAGAGGACTCGCGAAGGGAATGACCTTTGGATCGAAATGAACGAGTCCGGGGTCATTAGTAAAGCGGCGCTGGTTTACGGGCAGATGACGGAGCCGCCCGGAGCCCGACTGCGCGTTGGGCTAACCGGACTGACCGTCGCAGAGTACTTCCGCGACGAAGAAGGGCAGGATGTGCTCCTGTTTATCGACAATATATTCCGGTTTACGCAAGCCGGTTCGGAAGTGTCCGCCTTGCTTGGCCGTATGCCTTCAGCCGTAGGTTATCAGCCCAACCTGGCGACGGAGATGGGTGAGCTTCAAGAGCGCATCACTACGACGAAGAAGGGCTCGATCACTTCGATCCAGGCCATTTACGTCCCGGCTGACGACTACACGGATCCCGCTCCAGCCACGACTTTCGCGCACTTGGACGCGACGACCAACCTGGAACGCAAGATCATGGAGCAGGGGATTTACCCCGCCGTGGACCCGCTGGCGTCCACCAGCCGCATCCTCGATCCCCGCGTTATCGGCGAGGAGCATTACAACGTGGCGCGCACCGTCCAGGGGATCCTGCAGCGCTACCGGGAATTGCAGGACATCATCGCCATCCTCGGCATCGACGAGCTGTCGGAAGAGGATAAGTTGACGGTTTCGCGCGCGCGGAAGATCCAGAAGTTCTTCTCGCAGCCCTTCTTTGTTGCTGAGCAGTTCACCGGACTGAAGGGTAAGTACGTTCCAATCGCGGACACGGTCCGCGGCTTCAAGGAACTGGCCGAAGGGAAACATGACGAGATCCCGGAGCAGGCGTTCTTTATGGTCGGCGGGATCGAGGAAGCTCTGGAGAAGGCCCAGAAGCTGCACGAAGAAGCGGCAGCATAAAAGCATTGACGATTGACGATTTGGGAATTCAGTCAATCGTTTGGGCACGTTTCGGATGTTCGGATCGTGAGTCATCAATCGTCAATCTTCGATCGTAAATCGTCAATATGCCAGACTTGTTACCTAGAGCAATTCACCTGGAAATCGTCACGCCCGACCGGTTCTTCTTCCGGGGCGAGGTAGAAGCGGTGACCGTTCCAGCCGTTACCGGCTACCTGGGCATTTTGCCGGGCCACGCTCCGCTTCTTTCCGAGTTGCGGATTGGTGTCATCACGTACCGGACTGCCGCAGAGGAAGTCCGGTTGTTCTGCAGCTGGGGCTTTGTGGAAGTCCTGCCTGACCGCGTCTCGGTGCTCGCCGAGATCATCGAGAAGCCCGAGGAGATCGACGTGGCCCGGGCTCGTCAGAAGAAAGAAGAGGCGGAGAAGCTCCTCGGCTCCAAAAGCGCCGATGTCGACTATGGTCAGGCGATGATCTCGCTTGAGAAGGCGACTACCCGCCTGCAGGTGGCAGGAGGGGCGAAAAGCTGATTTCGCAAGCTGCTCCGGGTTTGGTATAATCCACTTCTGCCGGCTTCTTGCTGGGGGATGGTGTAACGGCAACACTCGTGGCTCTGGACCACGCTATCGGGGTTCGAATCCCTGTCCCCCAGCCAATTCCCGATCTTCATCCTTCACTCTGCTCCCCCAGCGACGGCGTCGTGAACCACTGAAGCGCGGGGTTAATCTAAGTCAGCAGTAAAACCGGGTTGACCGAAGGAGTGCCCCATATGAAAAAACAGCTATTCCTACTCGTGTCTATAGTTCTCGTAGCCTGCGGCCTTCTTTATGCAAAAGATTACTGGGAGAAGCCGTTTGGACAATGGTCGGCCAAGGAAGCGGCGCGCATGCTTTCCGACTCGCCTTGGTCAAAGACAATGACGCTCGCTACCCAGACTTCCGACGACAAGAAGGGCTACTCCGAGGACCGCACGGGACCGACCGGAGCGGGCCGCGGTAGCACGCCGGCCGGCAGCGGGGGAGTAGACCCGCGTGATACGACCGATCGCTCCCGGGGCTACGGGATGGACACGGGTTCCGGTGTCTCCGGCGAGAAAGAGCTCTATGACCGCTACGTGGTCCGTTTCTTTAGCGCCCCGATGATTCGCCAGGCGTACGTCCGTGCCCTCCAAATCGATAAGAAGTACGATTCGATGTCATCGGAAATGAAGCAGGCGTTCGACGCGAAGATGGAGAGGGCGGTGACCATGAGCTTCCCCGATCAGATCATCGTCTCGCTGTCGTTTGAGACGAACAACCGCGAGCTTGCGATGGAGGTCAACCGCCAGCTTAATCAGATCACCAAAGACCAACTCAAGCAGAAGGTTTACCTGATCACTGATCGGCTCGGACGAGTCGAGATCATGGACTATGCGCCTCCATCACCGGACGGCACGGGGGCCAAGTTCATCTTCCCTCGAAACGTTCAGGGCAGCCCTGTGCTGACCACGGAGGACAAGGAAGTGCGCTTCGAGCTCTTCGTGCCCGGAACGGGAGCGATGTCAAAGAAAGGCGAGGAGCACAAGGTTTTCGTAGAATGGAAAGTCCCGAAGATGCGGGTCGGGGATCAGCTGTTTTACTAGGGTTGTTCGCGGCCTTGCCCTGCTCTTTATGCGCATCTCTGAAGCGAGCCCGCGGTCCCGATGCGCTCTCTTTCGGAGTGCGGTGTCAAGGCCCTGATCCTTACACGGAACCAGCGTGCGGAGGTGGAATTGGCGAGTTGCGCGGCGAGCCGCATCAAAACCCCGCGCCTCTGAAGCGCGAGTAGTTGCGAGATATCTTTCGAAGTGCGGTGGCCTTGACACCGCTTTGTGTTCGCCCGCCTTGCCGGCGGCCCCTTCCAATATCTATGCTCTCCGAGGGGCCGCCGGCAAGGCCGGCGAACACAAAGCGGTGTCAAGGCCGCCGCACTCCGAAAGAGATCTTGCCCCTTCCGCGTCGGAAGTAGCACAAATACCTATCTCGCCCACATCGGCTGGTGCCGCCGGTGCGGTAGTCTGCCCGTCATGGATCGCCGGTTTGGAGCGAGGGGTATTGAGAAGAAGTGCAGGCCGCGGCTCTAATGCCGCGGCAACTCTGCCGAAAGGCTGTGGTTCTGGGAATTCAGTTTCAGGAATTTGGCCGGCTTGAGGGCCGGTATCTCGAACAGACTTTCAAGCACCAGGAGCCCCGCGCCCAGGACCGCAGCATCGTCACCGAACTTTCCCATTCGGAAAGCCAGGTTCTCTGTGGCGTGTGGCAGGGCTTGGCGCCTGACTATGCGAGCAATCCGGTCGGTGAGGGCGAGGCCGCCGAGCTCGAAACGCTTGCTCAGAACCACGACTGAAGGATTGAAAAGATTGACGAGGTTGGCAATGGCGAGCCCCAAGTAGTTCTCTGCATCCTCCATGAGGGAGGTGCACAGTTTGTCGCCCGCCCGCGCCGCTTCCAGGACGGTCCACCCCGTTATTTTGTCCACCTCGCCCGCGAGCGCCAAAGCCTTCGAGTTGCTTCCCTCTCCAATCGCTTTCCGTGCCCGCATCGCGATTGCACTGGCACTGGCCAGGGCTTCCAGGCATCCGAAACTCCCGCACTTGCAGGACGGGCCGTTCTCCGCCACTTGCGTGTGGCCGAGCTCGCCGGCGGTATCCCGGGAACCGCGAAGCAGCCGGCCGCCTGTAAAGATGCCTGCGCCAACTCCGACGCCGTAGTCGATATAGACCATGTCGTCGGCCATTTCTCCGGCTCCGAGGACCCGTTCGGCCACCGCCTTCGCGCGGGTGTTGCTCTCCAGGAGAAAAGCCACCTTGAATTCCTCCTCGAAGATCTCGCGCAGTGGGACGTTTTGCCAGAATTCGGTGAGCGAAGAACTGACCGAGACTCCGTTCTTGGTGTCGACAAGGCCGGTATCGGCGAATGCAATCCCGAGGAGTTGCTGCCCGGAAGCCTTCTGCTGTTGGATGAGCTCCGCGGCGCAGTCCCGCAGTTGCTTGATCAGCCCTTCGACACCTGCATCTGTGCGAGCGGGTTGCGAGATCATGGCGAGGATGTTTGGCGCCAGATCCATGGCCGCGGCGATCACGCGCTCGGAATCGAGCTCGATTCCAAGAATGAAACCATAGCTCTCGTTGATTCGGAGGAGGACCTGTTTGCGTCCCAGCGGGTTGTTTGACGTGCCCGCCTCGCGCAGCTTCCCCTCCTCGAGCAGCTCGCGCACGAGCGTCGAGATGGTACTGGGACGCCAATGAGTCAGGCGATGCAGGTCGACACGGGACAGCGGCCCAAACAGCCGGACTGCAGCGGTTATAACGGCCTTGTCATGCTCCTTCTTCGTCAAACCATTTTCCATAACGACTCACATTCCACGGTGTTTGCAGAGCGCCTATCGGCTCAGGGCAGTGGCCCTCACAGGATCCGGAAAAGATCTCTTCTTCACACCGCTGATGGCAGCCAGCCACACCGAGTTTTCATCAATCGTCTTGCCGGTCCAATTCCGAAACCCCTTTGAAGGAAAGAGTTTAACCTCTTTAATGGCTTTCCCATAGCGAGGGTTCACCCATTCATAGGCAAAAAAGCTGCAGCTCGAGTCTCCCGCCTGGCTGATGTCCACCTCGTCGGCGCTCCAACAGTAATACCCGGCCGTAGGATCCTTGCCCCACTGCCATTGCAGTATGTTCACCCTGTAGCGGATCGGAACCGTGACCTTTAAGTTGTCCTCATAGAGCACTTCGTAGTAACCGAGAAGGTCGGCCGTGTCGTCGGTGTTGTAGATGAGGCGGTCGACGACGTTGTTGTCCGCCTCTTTGGCTAGAGCATGCAGGAAAATCAGGCTGCTGAAATCTTGTCCAATCGGGATGGCGGTAGGCTCTGAGGTCGACGAGGCGACGAGGGACGAGGCCAGATCGAAGGATCTTCCCGCGGCCTGGATTCGGCCATTTCTAAGGGCCACTGGCGACTTGATCGCGCCCGCCCCGCCGGTCGGGAGGGCGATCGGAACTACTGTTTCGCCGTCCTGGCTGGGGCTGCTCTTCCCCGTCAGATTCCGCCGCACCTCGGGCATGAGAGCCTGGATCGTCCGATACAGCACGGGCAGCTCCGGCCATTGAGTTGACCACAGGAGTCCCGCCGTCCCCAGGAAATTATGCAAGCGGTCCTTGCCGATGCTGAGCTCCGAGGAGACAGCCCACGCGGAGGCCGCTCCGCCGATCAGCCCTTTAAGCTTGCTGCGTTCCCCGTAGTTAACGAATTTCTCGGTGAAGTTGCCGTAGATCTGCTCGAAGCCCCACTCGCTCAGCTCGCCGTCATTCTTCGCACCGCCAAGCTGGTCTTCCCAAAGCCAATTGAACATGAGAATGTCTTTTGGCACTTGGGTTGCGGCCTGCTCCGGCGTTAGTCCCCCCGGAGTTTGGTACTCGAACCCGGATGCCAGCTTTTTGGCCTGTGTCTTCACCCCGCGCACCCGTTCGTTCAAGTGATCGCTCCAGATCGCCATCCGGACGCCTTTGCGGGTCAAATGGTCATGAATCTTCTTGAGATCGGCGATAAAGAGATCCCGGGGATCCTTGTCCCGACAGGCGGGGCAGACACCCACCGGCATTCGCCACTCGTCGTGCCCCATGTGGACCATTCGTGGTTTCATTACCTCGATGAATTCGTCCAGAACGTCGAAGAGCAGATCGTAGCTGGCCGGATTCGACGGACAGTAAGTGTCCGGCCATTCCGCCGCCTGGATCTCCGCCAACTCCCGGTGCCGCGTCAGGAGGTAATAACAGTGTGTCAGGGAAGGGATTTCGGGGATGACTTCAACGTGGTGCTGAGCAGCATAACTGACGAGATCCGCAACCTCAGCTTTTTCCAGCATCCGACCATCGGCCGTGTCGTGATGCACCGAATCCGTAAACTCGCCGTTCGGACCTTCGGGCCGGTGACGCCTGCTGTAGTTCAAGTCGTTCGCCAGATCAACCCACCCGGCATTGACCTCCGGATGGCGGTCCAGCCGCATGCCGGCGTTCATCTCCAGGATCAGCTTGTTGAACTTATGCAGGGCGACAAAGTCGCTCAGGAAGCGCTTAAAAAACGGCAGGTTGTCACGGCCGGGCAGGAAGACTTTCACCCCGCGGAACGGTTTGTAGGGCCAGTCCTGAATGGTTGTGCCGGTGACTCCGACCTGTTGCGAGCTCCGGCTGACGAGCTGGCGCAACGATTGCAGACCGTAGAAAGCACCCGCGTCATCACCGCCCGCGACGAGGACCAGGTTCTTCTGCACGTCCAGCAGATAACCCTCCGGACCCGACGCCCGAACCTCGACTTGGACCGAGCGGCGCTTGAGCGCTTCACAGACAAGCCCGTTCTTGCGGGTGCCGAGGATGATGACAGAGCCGTCCGAGGGAAGTTTCGACATCCGCCGAACAGGCAGGGCCACCTGCCACCGGTCTACCAGGTAAGCGGACAGGGATCTCGACAAGAACAGGTCATGAGGCGAGGCGTCAGGCGGAACCGCGATGACCGCCTCGGCCAGAGGAAAGGTCTCCTTGGTCGCCTGCATTTGTTGAGGCGGAGGAAACACGGATGCGAACACCGGGATCAACAAGCAACCTACAACTGCGTTGAGTACGAGAGCTTTCCTCATCTGGCGGTTCCTCTGAGAAATCCCCTTACGGGTGACAAACATAGTGAGGGTCGAGGTCCAAGTCAAGAAAATGATGACAACGGTGTTAGTAATACCCCGTGATTGTGCGGTCAGAGTGCTGATTTATTAGACTGAATGACAACAAATAGGAGCGTATGTCGGCATTTCACGCTCGTCATTAGTGACTTTTTAGCAAATTCGCTCCAGGCGGCGACCGCACTGCTGCTCTAAAAAGGTCCGTAGGGCCGACAGGTCTATGGAAACCGGACGTATCGAAACCCCGCGCCTCTGGAACTCGCAGTTGCAAACCGGACGAGCCCGTTAAAACCCCTGGCCTCTGAAGCTCTGCGGTTGCGGCCAACTCTTTCGGAGTGCGGTGGCAAGGCCCTACACCTTATGCACATCTCGGGACCGCCGCCGGATGCAGAGAGCCGCGCACGGAGCGAACGGGCTTCAGCCCGGAGCGCAGTAAGCGGGCCACCCAGTGAACCCCTGGA
>Ga0105092_10001980_pt1 | contig 10906 bp, 10 predicted proteins | sample PPLLak2March2015_FD_87021 | JGI IMG/M metagenome (GOLD analysis project Ga0105092, IMG submission 87021) | Freshwater sediment microbial communities from Prairie Pothole Lake near Jamestown, North Dakota, USA - PPLs Lake P7 Core (1) Depth... | ecosystem: Environmental > Aquatic > Freshwater >...
CGCTTTGTGTTCGCCGGCCTTGCCGGCGGCCTTTGCACTCTCGGTCCTCTTTAGGCCGCCGGCAAGGCCGGCGAACACAAAGCGGTGGCAACGCCACCGCACTCCGAAAGAGCTGGACGCAACTGCCGGCTCTTCACCTCCTTCCCTCCTTCCCTCCTTCCCTTCTTCCCTTCTTCCCTTCTTCCCTTTGCCCCTTTGCCCCTTCTTCGCTTCACTTTTGGCTTCTCAGCAGCTTGTCACGTTCTTGCTCGGCCCACTTCGTGAGAGTGGCGACTTCGGTGGCGGAGAGCCTTGCTTCGGAGTGAACCAGGCGATAACTCCAGGGAGGCATCTCACCTTCCTCGAGAATTTCCTTCATCTCTTCGAGGAGATGAGCCTTCGCGCCGGTGTCATATCGCTCCCATTCCGAGAAGTTCAGTCCTCGGCGGCCTCGTTTGACGTCATCCGCGACAAGCCAGGAAAAAGGGGCTACGGATGAATACCAGGGCCAGATCGTCTGGTTGGAATGGCAGTTGAAGCAGGCTGACTTCAGGAGACTATGAACCTGAGCCGAAGGGTGGTCCGCGTTTGCAAGCGAGAATTCTCCGGCTGCTTTCGGATTAGTTCTCTCCGGGCGAAATACTTGAATGACAAGCAATAGAGCAGGAAGGATGAGCCATTTCTTTCTGGCCATTAGTTCTCTATTATAGGCTAGAAAAATCGTGGGTTTGATTTCACTCCGAGAGTAGTATAGTCATAGGGTAGGAGTGTGGGACATGGAAGACCAGGAGCCGAAGATGATGACTTGCCCGGACTGCGAGGGCAGTGGCCGTTGCCGTCATTGTTACGGGCGCGGGCACAGGGGATATGCGGTGGCCCAGGTGGAATACGGCAGTACCGGCAGGGGAAGCGAATGCACTTATTGCCATCCGGTCGGTAGTGGCCGTTGCGCCCGGTGCCGGGGCGTCGGTCGCGTCGCGCGAGAAATCGCAGCCGAAACCTAAATCAATTGACGATTGGCGATTGACGATTACTGCGGCGAGGACGCAGAGTAATAATCATCAATCGCCAATTCCTTTAGTCGGCGGGCTTCTTCTCAGGGCGCTTTAGTTCAAAGCTGCCTGAGTAGGTCGTCCCTTTGAATGTTCCAGAAAACTTCCCGCCAGCAATCTCAGCTTGAATATCAAGTGATCCTATCTCGGGCGAGATATTAATCGTGCCGCTGAACACGACTTTCTCTTCCTGTTTCTTGCCCGGCAGCTCGAACTGGACTCCCTGATCGGCCGCCGCAATAGCCGCCTTGTAGGTTCCATCGGGCAGGGCGCTCACTTCAGCAGTCAAGGATCCGAACGCTCCGTCGCGGGTCTGAAAACTCCCCTCCCAGCTTCCAGTCACATCATCCGCAGCGAATACCAGTCCCAGAGCGGCCATCAAGCAGAGGACGAAAACGACTTTTCTACGCATCAGAAAACCTCCTCGGTCCAGAATTCTCGCCGCAAAGACGCCCGCTTGTCAAAGCCGGCGTGGCCCCCGCCAGGCGGTTTGCAAAATCTCAAGAATTTCTTGGAACATTCAGTGCGGGGCTCACGTAAATATACACAGAAGACACAAAGAACCTCCCCCGGACAGACGGGAGATCGAGAGCCAAGATCTCCCGTCTGTCTTCGTTTTTACAGGAAGAGCAGCACGATCACCTGGGCTGCGAAAACCCGTAACAACATAACGAGCGGATAAACGGCTGCATAGGACACGGAAGCCGCTTCAGAATCAGCCAGCGACCGCGCAAAGGCCAAGGCCGGCGGGTCAGTCATGCTACCCGCGAGCAGACCACAAAGCGACAGGAAGTTCAGCCTGTAGACGGCACGGGCAATAAGGGCAACCAGCAGCACCGGGACGACGGTCACAATGGCTGCCATTGCCATCCAATAGAGCCCGTCTCCGTTCGTCAACGCCTGAACAAAGCCCTCTCCGGCCCTGAGTCCGACACACCCGAGAAACAGGGTAATGCCGATTTCGCGAAGGAGCAGATTTGCGTTCACTGGTATATACCAGATCAACGGCCCCATCCGCCCGACTCTGCTCAGGATAATCGCGGTCAGGAGCGGGCCTCCCGCCAAGCCGAGCTTCACGGATGCCGGGATGCCGGGCAAATAGAACGGAAAGCTGCCGAGAATCACGCCCAGGGCGATCCCGACGAAGATCGGCAGAATGTGCGGATGATCCAGGTGTTCCGGGGAATCACCGAGCTCATCGGCCACGCGGCCGATCGCCCTCGGCTCGCCCACCACCATTAAAATATCGCCGAACTGCAACCGGAAGTGACCTGCCGCTGTAAATTCCAGGCCGGCCCGCGTCACACGGGTCACGGTTACTCCGTAGAGCTGAGTCAGGTTCAATTCCTGAATCGATTTCCGGACTGCCCTGTTCTTAGTGACGACAATGCGTTTCGTCACGAGGTTGCTCGGAAGGGCCTTCAGATCGACTTTGCTTATGCTGCCTACTACGAGCCGAAGCTCCTCGAGCTTCTCGGCTGGACCTACCGCGTGCAGGATGTCTCCCAAGTGGACCACGGTGTCCGGGCGTGGAACCTCCACCCCAGATTCTCGCGAAACCCGGGAAATCACCACGCCGGAGTCGGAGAGTGTTGGGATCTGCTGAATCGCTAATCCATCCAGGTTGGGATTCCTGACCTCCAGGTTAATCGTGGAAAGAGGCGGCGACTCGGCCTCCCGCTCCTCCTGAATGCGCGTTGCCTCCTTATCGAGGTCTACGCGGAACACTGCACGAGTAATCACGATGGCCAGGATCAGGCCGACCACTCCGAAGGGGTAAGCGATCGCGTAGCCAATGCCGGGAAGCCTGGTGGTCGCATCGTTCGCCCCGGCCACACTCTTCAGCGCCTGCTGAGCGGCAGCCAAACTGGGCGTGTTTGTCGTCGCGCCGGAAAGAAGGCCGACCGCTATCGGGGCGGCGATCCCCGAATAGATCAGGCCAATCGTGAGAACGACGCCGAGCAAGACCACGGAGACTGCCATCAGGTTCAGAGTCAAACCCTGCCGGCGAAGTGAGGCCAGAAAGCCGGGACCGACCTGCATCCCAATGGTGTAAACGAACAGGATAAGGCCAAACTCGCGCGCGAACTCAATGATCTGGGGATCAATTGCGACGCCGAAATGACCGAAGACCAGCCCGGCAAAAAGGACGCCGGTGATGCCGAGCCCAACTCCGCGCAAGCGCAGGCTGCCCAGGACCAGTCCAGAGACTGAGATCAGGCTGAGCACGAGCAGCGTGCGACCGACCGAATCTGCCTTGAACAGATCAACGAGCCAATCCATAGCCAGTGCCGACTTTAGCGCAAAAGTGCTGGAGGGGCAAAGGGGAGAAGGGGCGAAGGGGCGAAGGGAAGGAGGGAAGGAGAGAATCTCAGCGGCGGTTGAGTGACCGCCGTTTTGTGGCGGGTCACTCAACCGCCGCTGAGATTCCCTTCTTCCCTCCTTCCCTTCGCCCCTTCGCCCCTTCTCCTCTTTCCACCTCGCTTTCTTTCTTCGTTTCCGAACGGCGGCTTGATAGGATGGCGCGTCATGAAGAAGTTGGTTGTACTCGTTCTGATTGTAGTTGGCTTGATCGGTTATCTAGGCTGGACCTGGGACGGAACCCCTCCGACAGTGAAGTGGAAGCCGCCCCAGTCAATCGGCAAGAAGGCGAAGATCGATGTTGAAGTTTCGGACGTGGGACGCGGACTTCGGTCAATTGAGGTCCTGGTAAGGCAGGGAAAGGACGAGAAAGCGATACTGACCCGCGAATACCCGGAGCTGTCCTGGCCCTGGCAAAAAGGACGGGCCGCGGATCGGTTCACGATCACAGTTGAAGACTTGCTGAAAACCGTCGGTCTGAAACAAGGAAATTTTGAGATCCAGGTAAAGGCTGTCGATCAGGCCGATCTTTTTATTTTCGACGATACAATCTACGCGAAAACAAACCTGCAATACGACAGTCATCCGCCTCAGCTGGCTGTCCTTTCACAGCAGCACTACATCCGGCAGGGCGGGTGTGAGGCCATCCTGTATCGAGTTTCGAACGATGCGAAAGCTTCCGGCGTGCTGGTCGGCGGGAGCTCGTTCACAGGTTATCCAGTGCCGGGCGGCCCGGCCGATAACCGTATCTGTGTGTTTGCCCTTTCCTATGATCAGCCGGTCGACACCCCGATGTTCATCTGGGCGGAGGATAAGGCGGGGAACCGCGCCCAGATCAACTTCTGGAAGAAAGTGTTCCCGCAAGCATTTCGAAAGCGGGATATGCCGGTTACCGACGCTTTCATGCAAGCGGTCGTACCCGAGATTCTCGCCCACACCGACGAAATCTCCGAAAAACCGACCCTCATCGAATCCTACCTCGAGATCAACCGAAAGCTTCGGAAGTTGAACAACGATCAGATCTTCGAGCTGGGAAGACACAGCGCTCCCCAACGACTCTGGTCCAAGCCCTTTGTCCAGCTCACCAACTCCCAAGTCGAAGCGGTCTTCGCTGATCGGCGCACCTATTTCTACAACGGCAAGCAGGTCGATCAGCAGACGCACCTGGGTTTCGATCTCGCCACTTCAGCCCAGAACCCGGTTGAGGCTTCAAATGACGGAACGGTCGTTTATGCCGATTACCTGGGAATTTATGGTAACTGCGTCATCGTCGACCATGGCCTCGGGCTGCAATCGCTCTACGGCCACCTCAGTTCTATAGAAGTTCAGAAGGGACAGAAAGTGACGGCTGGTCAGACACTGGGAAGAACCGGTCAGACTGGCCTTGCCGGCGGTGATCACCTGCATTTCAGCCTGATCCTCCAAGGCACCCAGGTAAACCCGGTCGAGTGGTGGGATGCCAAGTGGGTAGACCTGCACGTGGTTGCAAAGCTGACGGGGAAACCGACTTCGTAGGCTCAGGGAGGGGTTCAGAGGTTCAAAGGTTAAGAGGGTCAGAGGTGACTTCCTGAACCCTTGCAACCTCTGAGCCTCTGAACCTTTGAACGTTTGTCTTATTTCACTCTGCGGAGCACGGACCGGCGGCGTCCGCGGTGGAGGAGCTTCTCGTAATACTGCATCTCCTTCGTCACTTCGTCTCGCCGCTGTTCCAGCCAGCCGAGATCGGAATTGAGGCGGTCCAGTTCGGCTTCCAGCAGGCGAAGCTTCAATTCAATGGGCAGCAGATCTTCGAAATCAGGCTCTTTGCGCTTCATGATTCCACGCTTGGAGCATAATAGCCCTTACGATGCTTTACTTTCAACCCGCGCTTCTTCAGCTTGATCTTGATCTCGCGGAAAGCACCGTCTCGGGCCTTGTTATGGCTCACGTATCCAAGACTATATTGGTTCTTGATTTCCCCGTTAATCTTGGCGAAGGCCTCGCGAAGACGATCGAGATCGATTTCGGAGTCGACGAAAAGACCACCGGTGTCCTGGGCAAAATCCTTTAGAGCGCCGAAATTGGTGTCAGGGCTCCTGATTCCCAGGCCGAAGATCACGATGTCTTGATCCTGCGCGGCCTTCACCGCGTCCTTCCTCTGCAGTTCGCTCAAAGTGTCATCGCCGTCGGACAGAACAACCATGACGCGCCTGCCGACTTCGTTCTTGAGCAGGTCCTGCGAAGCGACGTAGACCGCATCGTAGAGCTTGGTGCCCCCGCCGGCCCGCGTCTCGAGGATCGCGTTGCGAAGCAGGTCCGGATCGTAGGTGAAATCCTGGATAAGCTCGACTTCCTCGTGAAACTGCAGCACCGCGGCCAGGTCTTTATTCTTTCTCAACGTGGATTTCAAAAACTCGACAGCGGCCTTCTGCTCAAAAGCCAGCTTTGATTTCACGCTTCCGCTCGTATCGATGAGCAGGGCGACACTGAGCGGATCTGCCTCCTCGCCCGTGCCATGGTTGAAATACTGAATGTTCTCTCGGGTTCCGTCCTCGTAGATCTCGAAGTCGTCTTTTGCCAGGTTTTCGACATACTTCCCCTTGCCGCCGTTTTCCCGGACGGTGCACAGGATGTTGACAACGTCAACGCGAGCTCTTATGACAGGCCGCTGCTCTTTTTGCTGGGAACGAAGCATAGGAGCAAAAATAACAGCGAGGGCCAGAGCGAGAACCAGGTGTCGTCTTTTCATTCTTATGAGCTTGCGGTACCCACACACTTCTGGGCCGCCATATAAGTGTACACGGCTGCAATTGCAAAGTAGATAACATGGAAGTACGAAATCGAGAGCCCCGTTAGATTAACGGCCAGTCCGATAACGATGGCCGGGGTGAGAGCGTAAAGAGCGATAGCAAAGGAAGACTGAAAGCTCATCCGCACCCGGTACCTGGCTGCTGCTGCGACTGCGAAGCCGGTTAGAAAGACAGCGGTCACCGATTTGGCAAAGAGCGTGTAGAACAGGAAAAGTGCATAACTGACCGGGAAGTAAAACCAGCGGATGACTCTCTCGAGGGTCTTCAGGTCGCCACGTTCCAAGCTAAAAGTGCCGAACTCGTCCCATGGATGGGCTTCAGTCTGGCCCCGGTACCGAAGGAGCAGATTTTTCTTAGTCAGCAGGAAAGCGGGCTGCCCGAAACCGTCAGGGCTCTGATAGCGGCCTGTCGTGTCGAACACGAAAGTTACCGGCAGTCTGCCTTCGTAGCGGCGGATGAGCGGCTGTTCGGCTTTGACCGTCAGTTCGCCGTCCTTGACCTCAAGGGCAGGGAATTGGGCTTGAGACCAGGCGGAGAATTTGTGGAATTCAGTGCTGTAATGCAGGGCGTATGTTAGTGAAAGGATGACGGCGACGTGAGCAGAAAGATAAAGGAGGAAGAGCAGAGTGCGGCCCCAGCGCTGGCGGGCGATTCCGCCGTAGAACTGGAAATCGGTGATGGCGGCGTAGGCTTCCTGATAGAAGCCGCGAAAATGGCTGAAGATCGACGGCATGATTTATGGGACCGTGCGCAGGACTTCGCCCTCACTGGGGGGGCGGATAGTACAGGATACGGCTGCAGCTTTCACACCTGATAATCTGCAAATTGGTTTTTACGTCCTGGAAAAGCTGAGGCCGGAGTCGGACGTGACAACCCTGGCAGGATTGGTCAAGCGCGGGAGCAACGGCTACCCCGTGGCGCGCGTTCGCAATTCGCTCATAGAGCTCGACCAGCGCGGATGAGAGGCTTTGCCGTAAAACCGATCTCTGGCCTTCGAGGTGGTTCAATTCGTTCTCGGATTGCGTGCGGAACGCCTCGAGTTCCTTTCGTCTTACGTCAATCTCTTTTTCACGGGCGCCCAGTTCCTGTTTCGCAGCGCGCTGTCTTTCGTTCCATTCATCGGCCAACATCATGCGTTCCAGGATCTGGTCTTCCTTCGCTGAGATTTCCTTCTCGCAGCTAGCGATCTCGGCCAGCACCGCCTGGTACTCTTTGTTCGTCTTTACCGACATCAGCTGGTCCTTGTATTTGGACAGCTTTTGCCGGGATGTGTCGACATCGCTCTCGAGGTGGCGCCGCTGCTTGTCTCCTTCCTCCTGGTTTTTGACCACGCTCTCATACAATTGGCGGCATTCAGCCAGATCCTGCTCGAGCGCGCTCAGTTCTACGGGAACCCGACGCACTTTGTCCCGCAGCTGTTTCAAAGCAAGATCCAGCTCCTGAAGTTGAACCAGGCTTTGGAGTTCAGAGTTCGCTATTTTTGCCTCCATCTACGGCCCTCTACAGAAAAGGTAGTGGGCCCAGTAGGACTTGAACCTACGACCCGCGGTTTATGAGACCGCTGCTCTGACCAACTGAGCTATGGGCCCGTGCTGCGGAATTTGCGTCGCTGCGTGCATGTTAGCTGTTTCTTACAGAGCCGCGCACGAAGCGGAGCGAAGCGAGCGAAGTAAGCGGACCACCCGGCGTGCGTTTGATGTCCGTTGGGTGGTCCGCTTACTTCGCTCGCTTCGCTCCGCTTCGTGCGCGGCTCTGTAAGAGACAGCTAACATTCCGGTCGAAACTCCGCATATCCCGCGATCCAAAAAAAAAGGGCGTGCCAGCGCACGCCCTTAGTATTAGAGACCTTCCTTACCCGTATTTTCAAGGAAGGCTTTTAACTTCCGACTCCGCGAGGGGTGGCGCAGCTTTCGCAGCGCTTTCGCCTCGATCTGCCGGATTCGTTCCCGGGTAACCGAGAAACGCTGTCCGACTTCCTCCAGTGTGTGCTCGCTGCCATCGCCAATTCCGAATCGCATCCGTATCACCTGCTCCTCCCTCGGAGTCAGCGTCTGCAGTACGGCGGCAGTCTGCTCCTTCAGGTTCAGGTTGATCACGGCCTCGGCCGGCGAGACCACACCTCGGTCTTCGATAAAATCACCCAGATGGCTATCCTCTTCCTCGCCGATCGGCGTCTCGAGAGAGATCGGTTCCTGAGCGATTTTGAGGATTTTCCGGACTTTGCTGACCGGGATATCCATCTTCTTGGCGATCTCCTCAGAAGTCGGCTCGCGGCCGTACTCCTGGACGAGCGCGCGCGAAGTCCGGATCAGCTTGTTGATGGTCTCGATCATGTGGACCGGAATTCGAATTGTTCGGGCCTGGTCCGCGATTGCCCGGGTAATCGCCTGGCGGATCCACCAGGTCGCGTAGGTCGAGAACTTATAGCCCCTGCGGTACTCGAACTTATCGACGGCCTTCATCAAGCCGATGTTGCCTTCCTGGATCAGATCCAGGAACTGAAGACCCCGGTTGGTGTACTTCTTGGCAATGGAAACGACCAGTCGCAGGTTCGCCTCAACGAGCTCTTTCTTCGCGATGTCCGCTTCGAGCTCGCCCTGCTTGATGGTAGCCAGCGTCCGCTTGAGCTCGAGGGAACTGGTCAGAGTTTCCTCTTCGATTTCGCGCAGTTCTTTCTCGGCTTCCCTCAGGCGCAGCTTGACCTTCTTGGATTCTTCAAGCTTGAGGGGAGTCTCCTGCAGCTTCTTCAGGTGCTTGATTTCGCGCTCGAGGGTCACGACACGGTCGACCGTCCGTTTGATCGCGTTAACCAGTTGGTCGTGAGTACCGGCGGTCAAATCCAGATCGCGAATGTGCCGAGCGATCGGGATTCTGTAGCGGGCCAGCGTGGACAGCATCCGCTTGTATTCGGGTGTCTCTTTAGTGGCTTTGCGCAGGCGCTTGCGGATCTTGCAGGCCTCACCCTCCAGGTTGGCGATTTCGCCCAGGCGGGCGAGGACATCAACTAGCCTGGCTTCCAGGATCTCGTCCGTCAGCTCGTCTTCGCTGAAATTGACGAAGTTTTTGATGCCGATTTTTGCCTGCGTCAGCTGGTCGCCGTAATTGAGGATCTCCGCAACGACGACGGGGGATCGTGACAAGGCCTTCAGGACCGTCTTCTGTCCCTTTTCAATTCTCTTGGCGATTTCGACTTCGCCTTCACGGGTCAGAAGCGGGACCGTGCCCATCTCCCGGAGATACATGCGAACCGGGTCGTTGGTTTTCTCGAGGCTCTCGCTTGCCAGGTCGACGTCCTGGTCCTCATCCTCCGCTTCCGTCTTCGTGCCAATCTTCTTCTGGACCGACTCGAACTCCTGTTCAGAGTCAATAAGCTCTATACCCGCGTCTCCAAAAAGGTAGAAAATGTTATCCAGATCTTCCGAGGAATGGATGTCGTCGGGCAGCACATCATTGACCTCGTCATAGAGAAGATAGCCTTTCTCCTTTCCGAGGTTGATGAGCTCCTTAACACCATCGTATTTGTCTTCTATTGACAAAACTTTCCTCTCCTTCCCTGCTCGGGTTGAAACCCACAGTTTAGATGCGTTACTCGCAACAAATCAAGCATGATGTTGTTGCTTTCGCCGAACGGATGCCTCTTTCTCCCTTACGAGCTGTACGACGGCGGGTGAATTCAAGTCGTTCGTCTGCTCTCTTTTTATGGCCTCCTGCCGGTGAATGCTCTCTCGCTCGATCCGGCGTTCCTGCAAGGCTCGCAATGAGCCGCGGACGGCGTCTTCGCTCAGCGGCAGTCCGGAGGCGTCTAAGGCTATGGTTTCCAGCAGCTCGCGGCAGTCACCCTCCCCTAACAGCTTCCGCAATGTTATGACGTTTATTTTTCGATTAAGTTGTCGCTGTTCGATAACTTTTTCAAAAATCGGCGCTGTCAGGAGACCGTCAAACAACTCCGTTTCGAGGAGCGGGAGAGCAAGCTCGCTCCATTGTTCATCAAAAACGGCCGCAATCAGAGTCCGTTCAGCCAGGCTGAGCTCGACCAGCCGCGGGGCTAACAGTGGCTTCTCCCCGCCGTCCTGTTTCCCCGTCGCTTTCCTCATTTCCGCCCGGATCAGCTGTCCGTCGACCTTCAGACGACCTTCAACCAACGAAACGTACTCTGCCCGTTCAATGCGGTCCGGTATCTTCAATAGATACGGCAAAATTTGTGAAACGGTTTCCTGTTTCCCCTTCGGGCTGAACGGATCTTTCTTTTGGCTCATGAACCGACTGAGAGCGAACTCGATGAACGGCGTCGACGACTTGAGCTTCTCCTGGTAGGCCGGAAAGCCGTACTCCCTCAGGAAGGTGTCCGGGTCGTAGCCTTCCGGAAGCGAGATGACGTTGACTCTAAAGCCTTGCTGGAGGAAGAGATCGATTGACCTCAGGGCAGCCGATAACCCGGCGGAATCCGGGTCGAAACTAATCACAACGTTGCGGGTGTACCGGCCAAGCAGCCGAACCTGATTCTCGGTCAGGCTGGTTCCAAGAGAGGCGACTGTATTTCTGAATCCGAATTGGAAGGGGACGACGCAATCGAAGTACCCCTCCACCAGGATTGCGAAATCGGCTTTCCGGATGGCGTCCCTGGCCTTGTCCAAACCGAAGAGGTTGTTCCCCTTGTGATATAGGACTGTCTCCGGGGAATTCAGGTACTTCGGGACGCCGTCTCCGAGAACCCGGCCGCCAAAC
>Ga0105092_10001981_pt1 | contig 10905 bp, 8 predicted proteins | sample PPLLak2March2015_FD_87021 | JGI IMG/M metagenome (GOLD analysis project Ga0105092, IMG submission 87021) | Freshwater sediment microbial communities from Prairie Pothole Lake near Jamestown, North Dakota, USA - PPLs Lake P7 Core (1) Depth... | ecosystem: Environmental > Aquatic > Freshwater >...
CATCGCTCATCGTGTTGAGCCCAGGAGTGCCGCTTTCTCAACCTGTGCTCGCGGCTCCGCGTCGGGCCGGCGTGCCGATCGTCGGTGAGGTCGAGCTCGCTGCGCGCTGGCTGCGCGGCCGCATCGTCGCGATCACGGGGACGAAAGGGAAGTCGACAACCACGACACTGGTCGGACGAATGCTGGAGGCGGCAGGCATGACCGCGCTCGTCGGAGGCAACATCGGCCATCCGCTGAGCGCTCAGGTTGCAGCCTCGACACCGGAGACGATTCATGTGGTGGAGGTGAGCAGCTTTCAGCTCGAAACCATTGAGACGTTTCATCCTTGGATTGCCGTGCTGCTGAACTTCTCTCCCGACCACCTGGATCGACATGCCAGCGTCGAGGACTACGCGCATGCAAAGGCTCGTGTGTTCGAGAATCAGCGCGAGCGCGATTGGATGGTGATTAACGCTGACGATCCGGCAGTACTGGAGATTGCAGAAGCCGGCCGGGCGCGCCAGGTTTACTTTTCAAGCCGCGCATCGCTCGAGGCGGGCATCTTCATAGGGCCGAGCGCCATTGTGTCTCGGCAGGCGGGTCGCGACGAGACATTGATTCCGCTCTCGGCCGTCAAGCTGATTGGGCCGCATCTTCTTGCCGATGTGGCAGCGGCGGCGGCGGTCGCGACGCTTGCGGGCGTGTCGGCCGCCACGATGACGCGCGCGGTGGAATCGTTCACCGGACTCGAGCACGCGCTCGAGCCTGTGGCCGCACTCCGTGATGTGCGCTTCGTCAATGACTCGAAGGCGACGAATGTCGAAGCGGCCGTGCGGGCGGTCGAAAGCTTCGGACCTGGGCTCGTCGTGATCCTGGGCGGTCGGTACAAGGGCGGTGACTTTCGTCGGCTTCGCGAACCCTTGCTTGCGCGCGGCGCGACGGTCGTCGCCATCGGCGAGGCACAGTCGCGCATCGAAGAGGCACTGGCTGATGCCGTGCCGATTCAAGCTGCGTCGTCGATGGCGGATGCAGTACGTCGGGCGTTCGAGGCGGCGCCGCCAGGGGGCACGGTGCTACTGGCTCCCGCGTGCGCGAGTTTTGACATGTTCGTGGATTACGCGGAACGGGGCCGGGCGTTCAAGCACGAAGTTGCGCGCCTGGCAGGAGCGAGCAGTGAGTAGTCGTCAGTCAGTTTGCCGCGGGTGGGAGTTGGCTGCTGGGAACGCAGGCTGCCCCGGTCTGCGAAGCTGGTGTCCCGTCCCCCAGACTGACTGATGACTACTGACTGCTCGCTCGCCGTTGCGCGGTGTGTGCAAATCCGCGCAACCGTGTGCGTGCCGGCCGTCGTGGACCCGATGCGACCGACGGCCACGCGATTGGCAGCCCTTCTTTCGGGCAGAAACGCGTGGGTCATTAGGACCACGGGCTGAGGAGTATGGCGCGAAAACTCAGATTCGACAAGCTGCTCTTTCTGGCGACGCTTCTCCTGGTGTGTGCCGGCGTCGTGATGGTCTACAGCGCCTCGGCGGTGATGGCGCTGGAGCGATATCAGCAGCCGGATTTCTTTCTCATCAAGCAAGCGATGTGGGCGGTGCTCGGTGTGGCGCTCTTGGTGATCGTGATGCGTCTCGACTATCACAGTTACCGGACCCCGGCATTTCTGTGGGGATCGATGGCAGTGGTTGGGGCTGCTCTGGTGCTGGTGCTCTTCATGCCGGCGATCAACGGGTCGAGTCGGTGGTTCGGTATCGGTGGCATCGGGGTGCAACCTTCGGAGCTTGCCAAGCTCTGCACGATATTTTTCATTGCGGCGCTGCTCGAGCGTCGGATGCATCGGATCGATGACGTGTCGTATTCGCTGCTGCCCATTGCGCTCGTCATCGGCGCGCTCGTCGCATTGATTCTGGCTGAGCCTGACTACGGCACAGCGCTCTCGCTCGTCGTCATCGCGGCCGTAATGGTGCTCGCGGCCGGGCTCAGTTACAACTACCTCGCCGGCGCGCTCCTTGCCGGACTGCCGGTGATGTACTTCGTGCTGATTGCCTCCGAGTACCGCCGACGGCGGCTGCTGGCATTCTGGAATCCCTGGGAAGACCCGCTCGACAGTGGGTTTCAGATCATTCAATCGCTCATCGCCGTCGGCACCGGCGGTGTCATGGGCCGAGGCCTGATGGGCGGCGTTCAGAAGCTCTTCTACCTGCCGGAGCCGCACACCGATTTCATCTTTGCCGTGATTGGAGAAGAGCTGGGGTTGATTGGCACGACGGCGGTGTTGGCGTGCTTCTGCGTCATCACCTGGCGGGGGCTTCGGATTGCGTTGACGGCGCCGGACAGCTTTGGTGCGTTTCTGGCCATCGGTGTCACCGCCATGATCGCCCTGCAGGCGTTCGTGAACATCAGCGTGGTTCTGGGATTGCTGCCGACCAAGGGCATGCCGTTGCCATTCGTCAGTGCCGGCGGCTCATCGTTGTTGATGAATTTCATCGGGGTGGGCGTTCTGCTGAATGTGTCGCAGCATGCGAACTCGGATGCGTGACGACGATGCGCATCGTGATCGCCGGAGGCGGGACCGGAGGGCATCTATATCCCGGTATCGCCGTCGCGCGGGAGTTGCTGACCCGTCAGCCCAACGCCGTGGTGTCGTTTGCGGGAACGGCTGCGGGAATCGAAGCGCGTGTCGTTCCCCGCGAGGGATTTCCGCTCGATGTCATCCGCAGCGGGGGATTGAAGGGCAAGGGCATCGGTGGGCGCATCCGGGGACTGGCGCTGATCCCGCTCGGACTGGCCGACGCCTGGCGTGTGATCTCACGACGTCAGCCGCAGTTGGTGATGGGCGTCGGTGGATACAGTTCCGGACCACTCGTGCTCGTTGCGGCGCTGAGGCGGATTCCCACGATGGTGCTCGAGCAGAACGCCATGCCCGGCCTGACGAATCGGTGGCTTGCAGCGGTCGTGGATGCCGCAGCGGTGACCTATGAGGCATCGGTGCCGTTTTTCCGGGGGAAGGCGTTCGTGGCCGGCAATCCAGTGCGGGCGGAGTTCCTTGGCGGCGGAGAGGAGCCGACTGGGACATCTTCAGACGTCACGAGAGTCCTGGTATTCGGGGGCTCGCAGGGCGCGCACGCCATCAACATGGCCATGGTAGAGGCGGCGCCGCGGCTGGCTGCCGCAGGTCGCCGGTGCGAGTGGGTTCATCAGACAGGGGAGCGGGACTTGGAGACCGTGCGCGAGGCATTTCGACGATCGGGTCTCGAAGCCCGCGTGGAACCGTTCTTCTACGAGATGGATCGTGAGATGAAACGTGCGGACCTGCTCGTTTGCCGGGCGGGGGCCACGACATTGGCCGAGTTGACCGCGGCCGGCCGCCCCGCGATTTTGATTCCGCTTCCGACTGCGACCGACGATCACCAGCGGAAGAACGCGGAGGAACTGCAGCGTGAGGGGGCAGTCGAAGTGATCGATCAGCGGGATCTCACTGGCGACCGGCTGGCCGAGCGGATCCTCGGGCTGGCCACGGATCCGTTACGGCGGCGTCGGATGGCAGAGGCAGCCGCGCGGTTGGCGCGCCCGGATGCGGCGTCGCGGATTGTGGATCACGCGCTGAAACTGGTGAGCGGCTGATCGCGCGAACTGAAGCATTCTGCGCAGGGCTTCGGCGGGTCTCGCCAGAGCTCGAGCGCGGAGGCTGAGCGCTCACTCAACCATGCTCGGGCGAACAAGGCGGATTCATCTGGTCGGTGCAGGTGGCAGTGGCATGAGCGGCATAGCGGAGCTTCTCGTGAATCTGGGATACAGCGTCAGCGGATCGGATCTTCAGCAGACTCAGGTCACTGACCGTCTGGCCTCGCTCGGCGTGCAGATGTATCACGGTCATGCGGCGGAACACGTCGGCGACGCGGACGTGGTCGTTATGTCCTCGGCTGTGCGATCGACGAATCCGGAAGTGATCGAAGCCGAGCGACGTCGCATTCCGGTGATTCCGCGCGCCGAGATGCTGGCCGAGTTCATGAGGCTGCGATCCGGCATCGCGATCGCCGGCGCACACGGCAAGACCACGACGACCTCGATGATAGCCCTGGCTCTCGAACGTGCGGGGCTGGACCCCACGGCTGTGATTGGCGGCCGTCTCAGCACCTTTGGCAGCAATGCGCGACTGGGTCAAGGTCAGTGGATGGTGGCTGAAGCCGACGAGAGCGATCGGTCGTTTCTCAAGTTGTCGCCAACGCTGGCCGTCGTCACCAACATCGACCATGAACACATCGAGGCGTATCGGAGCTTCGACGACTTGCAGCAGGCGTTCGTGGATTTCGCCAACAAGGTGCCGTTCTACGGTGCGGTGGTGATCTGCGTGAACGATCCAACATTGCGTGACATCCGCCCCAGACTGACGCGGCGTGTCGTGACGTATGGGCTCGAGACCGAGGCTGAGTTCGCCGGCGTGGACGTCGTGCTGGACGGACTCCGAGCCAGTTGCACCGTTCGCAGGCGGTCGGTGGACGCCCGGACGGACCGCACGTCTGATCTCGTGATTGGCAACCTGCGCCTGACGGTTCCTGGCCGGCACAATCTGCAGAACGCCCTGGCCGCCATCGCGGTCACGACCGAGCTGGCCATTCCCTTCGAGACGGCTGCGAAGGCCCTCGAAGAGTTCAAAGGCGTGGAACGACGGTTTCAGGTGCTTGGCGAAGCGCGGGGTGTCACCGTTGTTGATGACTACGGCCATCATCCCACGGAAATCGCGGCGGTCATGACCGCGGCGAGGGCCCAACACCCCGCGCGGCTGCTCGTGATCTTCCAGCCCCACCGGTATACGCGCACCCAGCAGCAACTCGCTCACTTTGGCGCCGCTCTAGCCGGTGCTGACGAGGTGCTGCTGACGGACATCTATTCGGCAGGGGAGGACGCGATTCCCGGGGTGACCGTCGAGGCATTAGCCGAAGCCATGCGGACCGGGGGTCAGCCCAACGTGAAGGTGATCCAGTCGCTGTCGGATATCCCGGCTCTTGTGGCAGCGACCGCGAAACCGGGCGATCTGGTCCTCATGCTGGGCGCCGGTTCGATTGGAGCCTGGGGCCCGAAAGTGCTCGACGTACTGGCAGGCGCACGTGAGTGAACGCCAATGAAGGTTTCAGCGCCTTCTGACAAACGGTTTCGCCGGGCGCAAGTCAAGCCTGGCCGCAAGCGAGGTCGCAGGCGGCGCAGCCTGCGACTGTTGCGCTTCGTGGTACTGGGTGCCGTCACGTTCTTGATGGGGTATCGCGCGATCGTCTTCCTGGATCAGGCGAGCTTGTTGCGCGTGCGTCATATCAACGTCCGCGACAACAGCAGGCTGTCGACCGCAGAAGTGATTGCGCTCGTCGATAATCTCAAGGGACACCACATCCTGACGCTGGATCTAGCCGAGTGGCGACGACGTCTGCTCCGGTCCTCGTGGATCGAAGAAGCCACCGTTCGTCGAATTCTGCCATCGACCGTCGAGGTGACAATCATCGAACGTCGACCGTTGGGAATCTCGCGAATCGGTGATCGCTTGTACCTGGTCGATCCTACCGGTGTGGTGATCGACGAGTACGGGCCTGCGTATCGCGACATTGACCTGCCGATTATTCGGGGTCTCGTCAGCCCCGGTGAAACGCACGAGTTTGCCGTGAACGTGGAGCGGGCCGAACTGGCTGCGCGAGTCCTGTCATCGCTGTCTCGACGCGACATTGCCGACCGGATTTCCGAAGTAGACGTGACAGATCCGTACAGCGCCGCGGTCATTCTCGAAGGCGACCCGGCAGTGATCAAGCTCGGACGGGAAGATTTTCTCGAACGCTTGCAGTCGTATCTCGAATTGTCGTCGGCGCTTCGAGAGCGTGTTCCGGATATCGACTACGTGGATTTGCGCTTCGACCGGCGCGTCTACGTGCGGCCTGTCGAGGCCGGGCGCAGCAGGTAGCGGCCAACCGCGGAGGGCGTGTGGGGCATAGAGAGCGGTATCTCGTAGGACTCGACGTGGGAACGTCCAAGATCGCCGCGATTGTCGGCGAGATGATGGACGACGGAACCGTCGAAATCATTGGTTTGGGCGAGGCGGAATCCCGCGGGATTCGTCGCGGCGCCGTCGTCAACCTCGAGAGTGCGGTCGAGTCGATCAAGAAGGCCATCGACGATGCCGAGCTGATGGCCGGTGTCGAGATCGATTCAGTCCATCTGACCATTTCGGGTCCGCACATCAAGGGATTCAACAGTCGAGGTGTCATTGCGGTCGCCGGCAAGAACCGGGAGATCACGCGTGATGATGTCCGGCGCGCGATTGAGGCAGCCAGAGCTGTCGCGCTGCCGACGGGCCGTGAAATCCTGCACGTCCTGCCCCAGGACTTCGTGATTGACGAACAGGACGGAGTGGGAGCCCCAGTCGGTATGACCGGCGCACGACTGGAGGTCAACGTCCACATCGTCACCGGAGCCGTCTCAGCCACGCAGAATCTGGTCGCGTGCGTCAATCGCGCCGGCATTTCGGTGGCGGATACGGTCGTGTCACAGCTGGCGGCCAGCGAATCGGTGCTGACGGCTGACGAAAAGGATCTCGGCGTAGCGTTGCTGGATGTTGGCGGAGGCACGACCGACCTGGCCATCTTCGAGCGCGGCAGTCTGTGGCACACGGCCGTGCTCGGCATCGGCGGCGATCATTTCACCAACGATATCGCTGTTGGCCTGCGCACGCCGATTCCAGACGCAGAAAAGATCAAGCGGCGCTCGGGCTGTTCGCTTTCGTCACTGATTGACGAAGACGAAACGATTGAGGTCGCAAGTGTTGGAGGCCGGCGGCCGCGCGTGATGGCGCGCCGCATTCTCTCGGAGATTCTGCAACCACGGGCTGAAGAGATTTTTCATCAGGCCTGGGACGAGATCAGACGCGCTGGCTACGAGCGGTCGTTGAATTCCGGCATCGTCATTACAGGCGGTGGCGCGATTCTCGAGGGGATGCCCGAGATAGCGGAGCAGATTTTCGATCTGCCCATCCGCCTAGGCTCGCCCTCGAGCGCAGGCGGACTTTCCGATCATGTCAACACCCCCACGCTCGCCACAGCGGTCGGCCTCGTCCAGTACGCACAGCGCAACCACGTGAGTGAAGCCCCCCGGCTCGTCGGCGCCGGCGCGTTCGGTCGTGTGGCCGGACGCCTGCGCGGACTCTTCAAGGAGTTCTTCTAATACACCAGGAACCACATGGGAGGCATCGATGCCAGAGACACAAGACAGAAACGGCGGCGCCACGGCCAAAACCGGGAAAGTGCCGCTCAGACTTGCGTTGGCTGACGACACCAAGGCCGGCGCACGCATCAAGGTGATCGGGGTCGGTGGCGGCGGCAGCAATGCCGTCAATCGCATGGTCATGGTCGGCCTCGAGGGTGTCGAATTCATCGTCGCCAACACAGACGTGCAGGCGCTTCAGGTGAACCCCGCGCCCGTTCGAATCCAGATCGGGGCGAAGTTGACCAAAGGGCTGGGCGCCGGTGCGGACCCCGACGTGGGTCGTGAAGCGGCGTTGGAGGATACCGACGGCCTCATCCAGTCACTCACTGGCGCCGACATGGTGTTTGTGACGACCGGTCTCGGAGGGGGCACCGGAACAGGTGCAGCGCCGGTCATTGCGAGCCTGGCGAGCGAGCTGGGTGCTCTGACGATTGCCGTCGTCACCAAGCCGTTCAAGTTCGAAGGCAAGCGTCGCGCGGTCGCCGCAGAGCGCGGTCTCGAGGCCCTGCGCGAATGCGTGGACACCGTGATTACCATTCCCAACGAGCGGTTGCTGTCGATTATCGACCGCAACACGTCGCTCACCGACGCCTTCGCGACCGCTGACGATGTGCTGCGGCAGGCCATTCAAGGCATCTCAGATCTGATTCTGGTGCCCGGCCTCATCAACCTGGATTTCGCCGACGTCAAGACCATCATGTCCGGCATGGGCGTCGCGATGATGGGCACCGGGATTCGCTCGGGCGAAAACCGCACGATCGAAGCCGCCAAGGCCGCGATCTCGAGCCCCTTGCTCGAAGGTGCCTCGGTTGATGGCGCGCGGGGCGTCATCATCAATGTGACAGGCGGCCCCGATATGTCGCTGCTCGAAGTGAGCGAGGCATCGTCCCTGATCCAAGAGGCTGCGCACGAGGAAGCCAACATCATTTTCGGTGCCGTCGTCGATCCACAGCTGCACGGCGAGGTCAAGGTGACCGTGATCGCGACCGGGTTCGATACGCCTGGGCGCTCAGTGGTCGCTGGCGCTCCCGTCGTGCAAACGCCCGTCGATCTGCAGAACTACGCGGCGCGCCTGAAGGATCGCGGCGATGGGATGATGGATTCCGGGCGCCTTTCAATCTCGCGACGTGCCGCGCTCGACTTGCCGCTGCCCCCCGTATCAGCCGGCAGGGGGATTCCCGCGTCGGTTGCGGCGAACCTCACCGAGCTGGGTCCCGAGCTCGATTCGCCGTTTGACGTGCCGGCGTTTCTCAGGCCCCAACGCTAGTGGTCAGTGGTCGGTGGGCAGTGGTCGGTGGGCAGTGACACGTTGCTGGGGTAGTGAGCGATAGAGACCGTGGACGAGTCGTCCTACTTCGCCGCTGTGTTCCAGAAGCGCAGCGACTTCTGATTCGTCTGCATACGACAGGCGACCGGCAACCATGAGTTCGGTTTCCAGTTCGTGCAAGGACCCTATCGCCACCGACAGGTGATACCGGAATTCTGATGACGACTTCCGACCTTGCCCTTCTGCGATGTTTGCAGGGATCGAGACAGCTGACTTCCTTAATTGCGCCGCGAGCCCATAACGCTCCTCAGCGGGTAGCCTTTGTGCAACTTTGTACACCTCCTGCACGAGTGTCATCGCTTTTTGCCAGGCCACCAGGTCCGTGTACGTTTTCACACTCATACATTCCCTCGTTGCTATCGCAGTTGACGATCCGTGCCACCCACTGAGCACTGGCCACCGACCACTGGCCACTGTCTGTCTGCTACGGTGATACACTAGAAAGATCCACGGCACTCTGGAGCGCCGGCGTCTGAGCCTCAGGTTGCACACGGAGGGTTCAGCGTCCGAGACGGGTCTGTGGTAGAAGCTCATCATGAACGCCTGGGAAGAGCGCACGAAGGCGCAAGCGACGCTTTCGAAAGAGGTTGGGTTCATCCGAAAGCCGCACGGCGGTCGGCTTCGCGTAGCCCTGGCCTTTCCGAACACCTACTACGTGGGGATGTCGAACCTCGGCTTCCAGACGGTCTACCAGCTATTCAATGCGGATGAGCAGGTGGTCTGCGAACGGGTGTTTCTCCCCCCCAAACAAGAGCTGCAGGCGCAGCTTGCGACCGGCGCTCCCCTCAGGACGCTCGAATCGCAGACGGCGGTGGCAGACTTCGACGTCTTCGCGTTCTCCGTCTCCTTCGAGTGGGACTACACCAACCTCGTGTCCATGCTGCGGCTGGCCCGCCTTCCAATCCACGCGGCGGAGCGGACGGCGAGACATCCGCTCGTGGTCCTTGGCGGCGCCGTGACATTCGTCAACCCCGAGCCGCTCGCTCCATTTGTCGATGTCGTGGCCGCCGGTGAAGGAGAAGTTCTCGTCCCCTCTCTTATCGAGGCGCTCCGCGGCTCGGACGATCGTGACGAGGTCCTGCGCGGGTTGGCAAAGGCAACGGGCTTCTACATCCCCGCTTTGTACGACGTCCGGTACGCAACGGACGGCACAATTGCCGAGTTCGTCCCAAAGGCAGGCACCGGTTATCCCCGATCGATCAGGAAGGCGGCATTGCGGACGACAGACGCCTTGGATCCGCCCGCCACGTCAATTTTCACGCCGGACACTGAGTTCGGATCACGCCTCCTCATTGAAGTCGTTCGAGGCTGCGCCAACCTGTGTCGCTTCTGCTGGGCCGGGTACAACTACCTGCCGGTCCGAGCCTTTCCGACCGAGAGCATTCTGGCCACGGCCGAAGCCGCGCGGCCGTACGCCAATCGCGTGGGTCTGGTTTCCATCGCGTTGTGCGATCACCCCGACATCGAGGAGATCCTGCGCCGACTGGTCGCCATGGGCTATTCGATCAGCCCGGCTTCGCTACGCCTCGACGACCTCACCGAGCCCATCGTCAGGCTCCTGCGTGAGAGCGGTGAGCGAACGCTGACCATTGCTCCGGAAACCGGTTCCGATCGACTTCGACGCGTCATCAACAAGACTGTGACGAACGATGAGATCATCGATCGAACGGAGCTCCTCTTTGCAAACGGCATCGAAAATCTCAAGCTCTACTACATGATCGGACTCCCGACCGAGTCGGACGCCGATATCGACGCCATCCGCGAGCTGACGCTGGAGATGCGGACGATCATGCTGAAGCACGCCCGCCCGCGCGGGCACGTCGGGAGAATCGTCGCCAGCGTCAACCCCCTGGTGCCCAAACCGGGAACCGCGTATCAATGGATGCCGATGGAGGCGCCAGCCATTACCGAGCAGAAAATGCGACGTCTGCGCGAGCTCGTGTCCGACATCGACAACGTCTACTTCACGATCAAATCGGAGCGCCATTCCTACTATCAGGCCTTGCTTTCACTTGGCGACCGTCGCGTGGCACCTGCGATCGTCGCAGCGGAGGCCAACGGCGGAAACTGGCGGCGCGCGACGGCCGATACGGGCGTCGATGCCGACTTCTACATTTTTCGCGATCGGCGCGCCGATGCCGTGCTCCCCTGGGACATCATCGACGGCGGCATGAAGAAGACGTTCTTCGAAAACGAATTTGCCAAGGGCCTTCGGGAAGAGTGGACGCTGCCCCCCAAGCGCCAGGCCGAAAACGCGAGCCTGCTCCCGGTTGTTCTGTAGCACCCTCTCTGCACGCTAAGTCGGAACCGCTGTTTGCGTCTCGTAGTCCGTGTACGCATCAAGAATGAGCTGGCGCACC
>Ga0105092_10001982_pt1 | contig 10905 bp, 8 predicted proteins | sample PPLLak2March2015_FD_87021 | JGI IMG/M metagenome (GOLD analysis project Ga0105092, IMG submission 87021) | Freshwater sediment microbial communities from Prairie Pothole Lake near Jamestown, North Dakota, USA - PPLs Lake P7 Core (1) Depth... | ecosystem: Environmental > Aquatic > Freshwater >...
CTCCAGAGTCCGGCGCGTACATCGTGCAACCAGCCATCATCCACGCGCCGGACTCTGGAGAGTCCGGCCACGATAAAAGCCCGTCGACACGCTTGATTTTTTCACACCTTCTCAGCCGTCAGCTTGTAATGCACATCCGGCAACTGCCGCAGCCGCCCGGCGGCCTGTTCCGGGGTCAAATCCCGCTGGGGCTCGCCCAGCATTTCATAGCCCACCATAAACTTCTTCACGGTCGCCGACCGCAGCAACGGGGGATAGAAGTGAGCGTGGAGCTGCCAATGCCTCTGGTCTGCGTCGCCGGCGGGCGCTCCGTGCCAGCCCATCGAGTAGGGGAAAGAGGTACGGAAGAGGTTGTCGTAGCGAACGAGAATTCTCTTCAGTATCTCCGCCAGACTCCGTCGCTCGTTCTGGGTTAGATCGGGCAGGCGAAGAACCTGTCGCCGGGGCAGGACCAGAGTCTCAAACGGCCAGAGAGCCCAAAAGGGAACGACGACCTGCCAATCCTCGTTCTCGACAATCACCCTCTCTCCTCCGGCTTCAAGGGCAGCGTAGTCGAGGAGCATGACCCGGCCGTGCTCTTCGGCGTAAGCACGCTGCCGGGCATCCTCTTTGGCGGGCTCGTTGGGCAGCGACGATACCGCCCAGATCTGCCCGTGAGGATGGGGATTGGAGCAGCCCATGATCTCGCCTTTGTTCTCGAACACTTGCACCCACCGGTACAGCCGTCCCAACTCCGACGTCTGCTCCGCCCAGAGGTCTATTACTTTCTGAATGTCTTGCGGGTCCATCTCGGCCAGCGTCAGGTCATGCCGGGGTGAAAAGCAGAGAACACGGCAGGTTCCAGGCTCGCTCCTGGCAACGGTCAAAGGATGCGGGGCATGAGTCCCACAGGGGACATCGGGCAGCAGCCCGGCAAAATCATTGGCAAATACGAACGTGTTCTCGTAGCGAGGATTGTGCTCGCCCCCGGCCCTCACGTTGCCCGGGCAGAGGTAGCACGTCGGATCATGGGCCGGTCTTAAGCCGCCAGCAGCCGACTCGACTTTTCCCTGCCACGGTCGTTTCATACGGTGCGGCGACACCACGTTCCATTCTCCGGTCAACGGATTAAGCCTGCGATGAGGATGATCGGTAGGGTTGAATTGCATTCGGATGATTCTAACCTTTGCCAGTTGCCGGTTGCCAGTTGCTGGGATTCCGCCTCATGCAACCAACCGCAATCGCTATCGTTTTTTGAGTCTTACCGTGAAATCATACTTGTCGAGCACCGCGTGGATTCTTCTTAGAGCCAGCGGGCCGTACGGCTGGCCCTCCGTGGGCGGCTCCTGCTCCACCGCCTGACGCACGACTTCGGAATTCGTCGTCAATTCCCGCGCTGCCAGATCGACCTCGATCCAGTGGTCCGCTATTCGTTCAGGCCGTTCGCGGCTTATCAGCATCGTATAGCCGAGTAGCTTCAGGATGGCCACACGCGTGTCGCCCGCCTCGATGACCTCGTCCAGATATTGCACCAACTCGGCCGCGAGCCAGCCATTGCGCGAAAAAGACAGCGAGTAGTGGAAATCTCCGTATTTGATTGTCAGCAAACCGGTTTCAGATTCCACGAAACCATTCTACACTCAGCCTCGTCCCTTCTTAGCGACAGAGGCTCGCGTGAAGAGGTCGCCGCGGTTCACTGTGATACGATAGTTGCACTAACCCTTTTCCCTTAATAACAAAGAGGTTCTCAAACAAAATGGTCTACAACCGTGGTCTTCACTGGTTCGCGGTCTTTACGGCCTGCGCAACATTCCTGTTGCTCGTCGTCGGGGCGCTTGTTACCAGCAATGACGCGGGCCTTTCGGTCCCCGACTGGCCGTTGTCGTACGGTAGTCTCACCCCTCCGATGGTGGGCGGCATCGTTTACGAGCACACCCACCGGATGGTGGCCAGCGGGGTGGGACTTTTGACCATCGTTCTCGCCGTCTGGCTGTGGCGCCGGGAAAGCCGGAAATGGGTGCGCCGGCTGGGCCTTGTCGCGCTGGGAGCTGTCATTACTCAGGGTCTTTTGGGCGGGCTCACGGTTCTCTTGTCCCTACCGCCCGTCGTATCGATATTTCACGCCTGCCTGGCTCAGCTTTTCTTCTGCCTGACGGTGACCATTGCGGTCGTCACTTCACCGGGGTGGAGGGACGGAACGGCGCCGATCAGCCGTTATCTGATGCCCGCAATCACCACCCTCGGGCTGTACCTGCAGTTGATCCTCGGCGCGACGCTCAGGCACGCCGGCACGGTTAACGGGGACAAGGCCGCGGAATTCGTTTTGTCAGCCTTCATCGCTCACATCGTCGGAGCTTTTGTCGTCACCGTCCTGGTTGTTTGTCTGGGATTGCAGCTCGCCAACCCGTCTCGATCGACGAGCTCTCTCCTTCCGGCCTTCGGCCTTTTCAGCCTGCTGGTCATCCAGCTTCTTCTCGGCATAGCTTCCTACCTGACTCGGCTTAAGGCTGTAGAGGGAGGAGAACCGGCAGCGATTGGTGTCTTCTTCACCGCCTGCCATCTGGGGGTCGGAGCGGCGATGCTCGCCACCAGCCTGGTCGCCACGCTGCAGGAAAGCCGAAGGATACAGCCAACCCCGATCATTTACGAGAAACTGACCGCGAGCCCGACCTGATTAATGACTATTGACTATTGACAACTGATGACTCAGGGGCGCCAGACGTGACTTTGATAAAGATTCCTGCGCCCGACAATCGAGGATTACTTTGTGCAGACTGAGACGACGCTCGCAGCACCTTCAGCTTCCAAGCTGTCGGCTTATCTGGAACTGACGAAACCGCGTGTCAACCTGATGGTGGTTTTGACCGCGGCCGCCGGTTTTTACATGGCCGCCCGAGGGCCTGTCGACCTCATCCTGATGCTTCACACGCTTCTCGGAACGGCGCTGGTTGCCGGCGGAAGTGCCGCCTTGAATCAATTTCTCGAACGCGATCTCGACGCCCGGATGTCCCGTACCGCCAGCCGGCCGCTGCCCTCCGGACGCTTGACTCCGGTCGAGGCCCTGATTTTCGGCACGGGGCTGATTTCGCTGGGTTCCGTCTATCTGCTGACGTTCGTAAATGGAGTCACTGCGCTGCTCGGAGTTTTGACCGCGTTCCTCTACCTGTCGATTTACACGCCGCTGAAGACCAGGACTTCCCTGTGTACAGCCGTTGGCGCGATCCCTGGGGCTATCCCTCCCCTGATGGGATGGTCGGGCGCTTCGCACGGGCTCGATCTCGGCGGTTTTGCCCTTTTTCTGATCCTGCTGCTCTGGCAGTTTCCCCATTTCCTGGCCATTTCGTGGGCTTACCGCAGAGACTACGAGCGAGGCGGTTTCAGCATGCTCTCCGCGGTCGATCCCGACGGCCGGCGGACTGCGATACGCATCATCGTCTACAGCGTGTTCTTGTTCTTGATCAGCCTGGTGCCTGTCGAACTGGGGCTGACCGGGAAGCTGTATCTCGCCGGTGCGATTACGCTCGGAAGCCTGCTTCTTTTACTCGGAATCAAAGCGGCCTGGGTGAGGTCGAATTCGTCCGCACGCCGGTTGTCTTTCGGTACGATTGTCTATTTGCCCGTCCTGCTGATCCTCATGATTATCGACAAGGTGTGAGAAGCCGGTGGCTGAAATTCTCGTCGAAGCGATCAACGTCAGCTATGGAAGTCGTCGCGCCCTCATAGATGTGAGCTTTTGTGTAGCGCCTCGCCAGATCTACGGGCTGCTGGGACCCAACGGCGGAGGCAAGACGACGCTTTTTCGTGTCCTGTGCACACTTCTGAAACCGACATCAGGAAACGCCTGGGTGGGAGGGGCAAGTGTCGTAGAGGACCCAATGGCGGGACGTCGACAGATCGGCGTCGTTTTTCAGACGAACAGCCTTGATCGCGACCTCACCGTTCGTGAAAACCTCCTTTTCGAGGCCTACCTTCGGGGAATTAGCAGATCCGAGGCCCGATCTCGAATCGCGGGACTGCTCGAGCATTTCGGCCTGGCCGACCGCGCCGGCGACATGGTGGGGACACTGTCGGGCGGGCTGCAGCGTCGACTGGAAATCGTGAAGAGCGTGCTTCATCGGCCGCGGGTGCTGATACTTGACGAGCCGAGCGTCTCTCTGGATCCTACGGCTCGGTTCGATCTGTGGAACCTGCTCAAGACGCTCCGAGATCAGCAGTCAATGACCGTCCTGCTGACTACCCACTTAATGGAGGAAGCCGACCGCTGTGATCGCCTGGCGATCCTGCATCAGGGCCGGATCGTCGCAGAGGGCACGCCCGAGTCTCTAAAGGAGAAGATCGGGGGTGATGTCGTCTCGATTCAGGCCGAGGATCCGGTTGAACTGGCAAAACTCGTCCAGACGCACTTCGGATGTCCGGCGCAGCTGGTCGACGGGACTCTTCGCCTGGAACGCCCCCGGGGGCATCAGTTTGTTGCGCAAGTCATCGAAGCCTTCCCCGGCCGGATCACCGCGATCACCGTTTCCCGCCCAACGCTGGAGGACGTGTTCATCCATCAGACGGGGCATCAGTTTGTGGATGAGGAAAGGCGCCTGGAAAAACAAGTGAGCTAAGGGCTGGTACTTCCTCACGCCGGAGGCGTGAGAGGAGAGTAGCCGGGGTATTTCCTCACGCCGGACGCGTGAGGAAGGCTCGCGGCCTCACGATCCAACGCAGCCTTCTTCACTCTCCCCTTTCTTCCCGGTCTCCTCAGGATTACTATTTTGAAAAGGGAATGCACACACTTCGGCAGCTGTTCGAGCACGGCCAGAGTTACTGGCTCGACAATCTGACCCGGTCGATGATCCGGACGGGCGAACTGAAACGAAGGGTAACGAGCGAAGGGCTGCGAGGCATCACCTCAAACCCAGCCACCTTCGAAAAAGCCCTGGCGGCCAGCAAAGAGTACGACGCCCAAATCAGGAAACTAAGCGGCGAGGAGTATACCCTCCCGCGCATCTACGAAAACCTGGTTGTGGCGGACGCCCGGGACGCCTGTGACGTCCTCCGGCCGGTGTTTGACGATTCCGAGGGTGGCGATGGTTTCGTCAGCCTTGAGGTCTCTCCGCACCTTGCCTACAGCACCGAGCAGACAATCGCCGAAGCACGCCGGCTCTGGAACACGGTGTCCCGGCCGAACCTTCTGGTGAAGATCCCCGGTACCCCGGAAAGTATTCCAGCCATTCGGCAGGCGCTCTATGAGGGGATCAACGTCAACATCACGCTCCTCTTCTCGGTTGCCAACTATGAGGAGGTCGCAGAGGCTTTCCTGACAGCCTTGGAGCAGCGGGTGTCGGAAGGCGACACGATTCGCACCATTGCCTCGGTCGCGAGCTTCTTCATCAGCCGCATTGACAGCGAGGTTGATCAACTGCTGGGCGAGCGCTGGAGCCGTTCTCGGACCATCGAGGAAAGGGCTCGGGTGGCGGCCCTCTTTGGAAAGGCTGGAATTGCGAATGCCCGTTTGGCCTATCAGGCGTATAAAAGAATCTGCGCAACGGACCGCTGGGCCCGGCTTCGTGACAAAGGAGTGCGCCCGCAACGCCTGCTTTGGGCCAGCACCGGCACCAAGGATCCGCTTTACCGCGACGTCCGCTACGTCGAGTCGCTGCTCGGCCCCAACACGGTCATCACGATGCCGGAGCAGACTGCCGACGCGTTTGCCCGCCAGGGGAGAATCTGCGCCGGTTCTCTTGAAAGCGATCTTGATGCCGCAGGAGAGACCTTCTTGCTCCTCGCGACCCTCGGCATCCAGTTCGATCACGTCGCCTCCGAACTGCAGGAAGACGGAATACGGAAGTTTGTACAGCCTTTTGATGCCCTGATGGTTTCGCTCACCAGGAAGCGAAGGCAGTTCCTCGGAAAGAAGCTGAATCGTCAGCAGCTGTCGCCGACATCCCAGGCTGTCGTCAAGGCGGGGGTACAGGCGTTGGACGTCCGGCGTTTCGTCACCCGGTTGTATGCCAAAGACGGGAGCCTCTGGACCGTCGACCCGCAAGTCGCCCGCCTGACTCAACAACGCCTGGGATGGCTGGATAGCCCCAGTGCCTTCCTGGAGCGGGTTGATGAGATCCAGACGGTGGCGGAGGCAGCCAGGCGCGAGGGGTTCAAGCACACTGTGATTGTCGGTATGGGCGGAAGCAGCCTGGCCCCGGAGGTCTGCGCCCGCACGTTTGGGGCCGCCCGTGGATGGCCGGATCTCGTGGTCCTGGACAATACAGATCCGTATTCCATATCTCACCTCTTGTCCCAAATCGAGCCCTCCCGGTCCTTGTTCGTGATCTCGAGCAAGTCCGGCAACACGATCGAAACGATCAGCTTCTATCGGTACTTCTACGAGACGCTGGCGGGTCGTTCCGGGGTACCGGGCAACTCCTTCCTGGCCATCACCGACCCCGGAACCTGGTTGGCGAAGGAAGCGGCCGCCAAGCGGTTTCGGCACTGTTTCACGAACCCGCCCGACATCCCGGGTCGCTATTCGGCCCTCTCCTACTTCGGACTGGTCCCGATGGCCCTGATGGGGATTGATATTCGAACCTTCCTGAAACGAGCAGCCAAACTCCAGGTGAGTAGCGGCCCCGGACTTCCGGCCGCGGGCAACCCGGCGGTAGAGTTGGGCGCTTTTGTTGGAATGCAGGCCAGAAAGGGCCGGGACAAGCTGACGTTTGTTTTGAGCGACACGATCAGCTCGCTGGGCGACTGGCTGGAACAGCTCGTGGCGGAGAGCACCGGTAAAGAGGGCCGGGGGATAGTCCCGGTCGTAGGCGAGCCTCTGGCTGCTCCGGGAGCATACGGGAGAGACCGTCTTTTCGTCTATATTTCCCACGCGGCGGCCGACAACAAGGTTTACGACAAAAGGCTGGCGGCACTTGAAAAAGGCGGGCATCCTGTTGTCCGCATCCTGCTGCCGGACCGAATGGGACTGGCCGAGGAGTTCCTTCGGTGGGAACTGGCAACCGTTACCTCGGCGTCGATCCTCGGCGTCAACCCGTTCGATGAGCCGAACGTCGCCGAAACCACGAAGAACACCAATGATTTGCTGGCGAGCTGGCATCAGAAACGGCGCTTTGAAATTGACAAGCCGGCGGCCGGGAACAAAGAGCTGGCGGTCTACGGCCCCCCCTCGGCCCGCCGTCCCTCTCCCGAGAAGTTAATCACCAGCTTCCTCGACTCGGTCCGGCCGGGCGACTATCTCGCTCTGCTCGCGTATTTTCGTAAAACGCCGGCCCGAGACCGTCTCCTCGAGCAGATGCGCGTCACGCTTCGGGATCGATACAAGGTGGCCACAACAGTGGCCTACGGGCCGCGTTACCTCCACACCACCGGCCAGCTTCACAAAGGCGGGCAGAACAGCGGCGTGTTCCTGCTTCTGACGTCGGACGCCGAGGAGCACCTGCCGATCCCCGGCCAGGACTACGACTTTGCGACTCTGCAGCAAGCCCAAGCCCTCGGCGATTTCTCCGCCCTGCAATCCAAAGGCCGCCGAGTCATCCGCATCCACTTGGGCAGCGAACTGAAACCAGGCCTGAAACGAATCGCTGTGCTGATGGGATAAACAAACTCCCGCACCCCTGCTTTGGGAGCAGGGAGTCGGGGGTTCTTTAGAATCCGGCTTTTTAGTCAGCGTCCCTTATTCCGTTCGGATTTTGGATCTTAAGTAGACTCTCTACACAATTTATCGTAGACTGTCTACACAATGCGTCCAGATGCACCTTCCCGCGTCGAACTGCTGCAAGGCACGCTCGACCTGCTCATCCTCCGTACCCTGCTCGCCGGACCCGCTCACGGTCACGCGATTGCCAAGCACATCCAGCGGACCTCAGAAGACCTGCTCAAGGTCGAAACCGGGTCGTTGTATCCGGCACTCCATCGCCTGGAGGCGAAGGGCTGGATAGCTCCCTCCTGGGAACTCTCGAACAAAGGCAAGCGGGCCAGGTTCTATCGCCTGACGCCACTCGGGCGTAAACAACTTGCGGCCGAGCAATCAAAGTGGGAGGCCTTTTCCCGCGCCATGGCATTGATTCTGAACCCGGTCGATCCGGAGGCACAATGAGCTCTTTCTTTCAAAAGCTGCTTTGGTTAAGGCAACGGTCCGACAAGGAAGCGGAGCTGCGGGAGGAACTTCAATTCCACCTCCAAGAGGAAGCGGAGCAGCGTCAAGAAGAGGGGTTGACGGAAGAAGAGGCCCGATGGGCGGCACGCCGCGAATTAGGCGACGTCGCCCTGGTGAAGGAGAACACCCGCGCGGCTTGGGGCTGGACGCGTTTGGAGCAACTCGCGCTCGACGCCGGCTACGGACTGCGCCTGTTTCGCCGGAATCCAGCGTTCTCGGCCATCGCTATCGCAACACTGGCGCTCGGCATCGGTGGGATTACCGCGATATTCAGCGCCTTCGGTGCGGTCCTGATTCGCCCGCTGCCCTATTCCGATGCCGACCGTCTCGTAATGATCTGGGATGACATGAGCAGGGAGGGTCGCCCGGGGCACATGCCGACGCCCGCGGAATGGTTGGAGTGGCGGCGACATAACACCGTTTTTACGGACATCGCGGCCACCCAACCGGGAGATGCCGCACTTTCTGGCGATGCCGAGCCCGAACAGGTACCGGCGCGTAAGACGACAGCGAATCTTTGGAGTGTACTGGGAGTAACGCCGCTGATCGGCCGAGTATTTACGGAAGAAGAGGACGAGAAAGGCGTACGCGTAGTCGTCATCAGCCACGGACTATGGCAGCGGCGCTACGGCGGCTCGCCCGATGTGTTGGGCCGCAACATCACCGTGAACGACAGCCCGTACGAGGTGATCGGGGTAATGCCGCGCGAGTTCTACTTTATGCCCGCTCGCGACATCGACATCTGGATGCCGGCTTCGTTTCCCGCCTGGATGCGAACGAACTTCACGTGGCACGATGCGCACGTGGTGGCGCGGCTGAAGCCCGGCGTGACGCTCGATCGCGCGCAGGAATCAATGGCGGCATTGAGTCTGCAGGTAACGGAGAAGGATTTCAGGGGTCCCCACTCGGTGGTCGTGACGCCATTGCGGGCAGAGATGGCCGGCAAGACGCAAACGGCGCTCGTTGTATTGCTGTGCGCGTCGGCCGCGCTCCTGCTGATTGCGTGCGTCAATCTGGCGAACCTGCTGATGTCGCGCGGCGCGGCGCGCGCCCGGGAGGTTGCAGTGCGCGCGGCGCTTGGGGCGGGACGCGGAAGAGTGATCGCTCAATTCCTCACCGAAAGCCTTGTGCTCGCCGGGCTTGGCGCCGTTGCCGGACTGGCGCTCGCCGTCCCCGCGATGCGATTTCTTGAGAGGCTTGTGCCGGAGACCATGGGCACAGTGCGGCTGGCGCTCGACTGGCGCGTGCTGGCGTTCTCCGCTGGCGTAGCCCTTGCCGCCACACTGACCTTCGGACTTGCACCTGCGCTCCGCGCGTCGCGACTCGCTCCGCAGGACGGGCTGCGCGAAGGAGGGCGCGGTACAGCAGGCTCGCGCAGTCACTGGTTCCAACATTCGCTCATCGTCATCGAAACAGCGCTGGCCGTGGTGCTGCTGACGAGCGCCGGACTGCTGCTCCAGACCTTTCAGCATCTGCGGAATACCGATCTCGGAATCCGGAGCGAAAAGCTGCTGACCTTTGAGTCCCCGCTGTTGCGCTATGAGGACTTCGACAGGCGTATGGCCTTTGTCAACTCCCAGTTGGAGAGCATCCGCGCAATCCCGGGTGTCGTCAATGCGGGCGCGACTTCTCGGATTCCGCTGACAGTCACCGACCAGGCAACGTTCTATTTGCTCGCCGGTCAATCCAGGGATCGTGTCCCCGATCAGGTCGCGCTCTTTCGCGTCGTGACTCGCGATTACTTTCCCACCATCGGCGCGCGGCTGCGCGAAGGACGCTTCTTTGAGATCTCCGACCGGCGTTCGGCATCCCCGTCAGCGATCGTCAACGAAACCTTTGCGAATCGCAACTTTCCAGGACGTTCGGCGATTGGCGCACGATTCAAGTTCGGACAGCTTGGCAAAGAGGGCTACTGGTACACGATCGTCGGCGTCGTGAAGGAAATTCGTGAGCCCGGCATAGCAGAACAGTCGAAACCCGCCGTGTATCTCCTGCACGAACAGACGGATCAATGGAGCACGAAGGGGGCCCGGCCGAGCGGGATCGTGGTTCGCACAGCGGTGGAACCTGCTTCGATTGTTTCTGCGATCCGTAATGCCATCTGGTCGGTGGATAAAAGCCAGCCCATCTGGCGTATTCAAACGCTTGAACAGATCGTTGACCGTCAATTGTCGACGTCGTCGCAGAGTACGACTTTATTGAGCGCATTCGCTCTTCTCGCGCTGTTGCTCGCGTCGTTCGGCGTTTACGGCGTACTTTCTTACGCCGTTACGCAGCGCACCAGCGAGATCGGAGTCCGCATGGCTCTGGGCGCGACCTCGCGAGACATTTTGCTTTCGTTCAGCAGCCGTGGACTAGCGCTGACGCTCACCGGGCTTGGGATTGGTTTGGCGCTGGCTGCCATGACGTCGCGCCTGATGACCGCTCTGCTCTACGGCTTCCAGCCCCGCTATGCAACGGCCGCGGCCGCCGTCTCGCTCGTCCTGCTGGCGGTAGCCGCGCTGGCAAGCTTCATCCCCGCACGCCGGGCGTCACGAGTCGATCCGATGATTGCCCTGCGAAATGAATAGGGCCGCGGTCCTTCCGCAGTTAGAATTGGCCTCGCTGCTTATCGGAGGTGTTCACTGCTGTAGATAATTTTGTAGCTAGTCAAATCCCCAAAGCTCAACAGAGTTCACCCGTCAGGTGCCGGAGCTCGCCGGTGCGACGCCCGGCATCACGATCCGCGCGCTTCGTCGTTACACGCCCTTCAGAACTTCGACGGGATCCAACGCAGA
>Ga0105092_10001983_pt1 | contig 10903 bp, 11 predicted proteins | sample PPLLak2March2015_FD_87021 | JGI IMG/M metagenome (GOLD analysis project Ga0105092, IMG submission 87021) | Freshwater sediment microbial communities from Prairie Pothole Lake near Jamestown, North Dakota, USA - PPLs Lake P7 Core (1) Depth... | ecosystem: Environmental > Aquatic > Freshwater >...
CAGATATCCGGCAGTGAAACAATTCGCCAGGAGCAATTGCGCTTGAGAGCCGCCGGTTTTGACCCAGGACCGATCGACGGGATTCTAGGGCCTAAAACCAAAGCAGCTATGCAACGATATCAGAAATCTCTCGGACTCAAGACTTCAAGATGACCGGGGATGCCTGGGACTCGGATTTGCCGGGACCCAGACAATACTGGCGGCGACAAAGTCTTACATCGCGAGACTTTGGAAGTAAGTATGGTCGACAAGCACAACGATGCGCATGAGCGCGTAGAGCATCGCCACGTAGCCGCAGACAAGCCCCGTAATCGCCATCGAGACCAATAGCCTGTGGGTCATAGATTCCTCCGTTTCTCTCATTGCTACTAGGGTGCTTCATGCGCAACGCGCATGCCAAGCGGGCCGAGAGCGAGGGCTCACAGAAAACCAGCCAATTACAAAACGAAATTGTTGAGGGGCGAATTTATCTGGGGCTTGCGGGAAGGCGGAAAGATAAATTTATGATACGCCTTGGTATCTAAAACGATTCACTCGATGCAAAGCAGGAAGGAGCCTGGTCAGCGACCTATTTGACGGCAGCAGCTTTACGGCGACCGATCGCTGCCTCAGCCCGAGGGCTGATCGCTCGCTGGACGGCGACGTTGAGCAAGGCCGGCCGTCCCGCAGCACACGCGCGCCGCAACGCTGGCTCAAGGTCTTCGGGACGCTCGACAAACTCGCCGAAACCGCCCAAACCTTGAACAACTTGTTCGTAACGGGTCTGCAGCAACTCGGTGGCAACGGCGCGGCCGTACAAGCCGATCTGGATTTGCCGGTCGATTCCCCAGGCCGAGTCATTACCCAATATCGCCACAATGTTGAGCCGGTGCCGCACGGCCGTATCGAATTCCATAGCGTTGAACCCGAACGCCCCATCGCCGGTGAACATAATCACCCGTGAGTCGGGGTACGCCAGCTTCGCGGCCAGAGCGGTAGGCAGCGACGATCCCAACATCCCCAGACTGGAAACATAAAACCAACGTTTGGGCTTGAGCGCGGGCAGCAGCGAACGACCAAAGTGACAAAAATCTCCACCATCAAAAACCAGGCAGTCATTGGGATCCAAGATGGATTTGACGGTCTTGTGGACGAACAAGGCATGCATCGGTTTCTCGGGGCGAGCCAGATCTTCCGCCCAGGCATTCTGGGCCGCGCGAGCGCTATGTAACTCATCCAGCCACGGAAGATCTTTCCATGTGAAGCCAGCGGCTTCCTTGGCCATCTGATCGAGAACGCTCGTAACGTCACCGACGATGCCTACAGCGACCCCGCGATTTCGGCCAATTTCCAAGGGCGAGGGGTCAACCTGAATAATCTTGGCATTAGCCGCAACATGGGGCGGACGGCAGAATCCGATCGTGAAATCCTGCTTGCGTCCCAGCAGCAAGACGACGTCGGCCTCGCGAATTTTGGCGGCGGCTCTATTCAAACCGCGCTCGAAAAATCCGAAGACGTATGGATGATCGTCGGAGATTAAGCCGCGCGCTTGTTCTTCGGTCAACACCGGTACACGGGTGGTCTCGATGAAGCGTTGGAGAGCTTCGCCGGAAAGCGTGTAGCCGGCCGCGCTGCCGGCAACCACCAGCGGCTTTTGAGCCTGCCGCAAAAGCGCAACGGCCGCACGCACAAGGTCAGGATCGCCGTGAGCGGCCTCTTTCGCGCGGGATTCACCGGGTTCGAACCAAACGACTTGTTCTTCCTCCACGCTGCCCTCTTGGATGTCGATGGGGATCGTCAAGTGAACCGGCCCGCGACGACCGCTAAAAGCAAGACGCATCGCCCGAGAAATAAACTCGGGAATCCTGCGCGCATCGTTGACGAGAAACGAGCCTTTGGTGATCGGCGCCGCCATATGCACTTGGTCGATCTCCTGCTGCGCGCCTCGGCCCAAATCGTGCGCATCGGCGCAGCCAGCAATCGAGATGACGGGGCTTTCAGTGTGCATGGCGTTGGTCAGACCGGGAATCGCGTTAGCAAAGCCGGGAGTCGTGTACATACAAACACCTGGCTGTTCAGTAATCCGGGCCCAGCCATCTGCCATATGGACCGCCGCCTGCTCATGACGGGTATCGATGATACGAAAATCCTGATCCGCCATAACATCCAGAGCCGGCAGGATGTGATCGCCAGCCAGGGCAAAAATATTGGTCACCCCTTCAAGCTTGAGGGCTTTGCAGATTAGATCAGCTCCCGTGATTCGACTCATTATCGCTCCTTAGTATTAGCCTGCAGCAGTTCTCTACAAAAGGTTACTTTTGTTTGCCGCCTCTCGGCTCTCGTCAAAGCCAGCGTTTCCAAGGCCTCCGCTCCGCATCGATGGCTTAATTCTGTGTGTTACTTCTGTGTATCATATAATTGCATGAATAGAGTCAAACGCTTTCCGCTCTTGTTTCATCATCAGCGGGAGCAGGTTATAGACTATGAAGCAGCACAAAAAGATCGCTGCGCGATAGGAAATTGAATGGCGAAGACAAGACGATCAGCTCGAGCGATGCTCGAAGCGCGTTGGCTCCCAGTGGGCGGCGAGCGATGGGAATTGAGGCGGGGTTTTCTTTCTGTTTTTACATTATTTAAGCCCGAAGTACTCGTCCAATACCCATGAAGCTAAGATGAAGCCAAAGAAGTAACCGACGAATGGCACGAGTCCCGGTATGGATTTCAACAAGTACCAAAAGCTTGCCAGCAATACTATATCGTAAGCACCCATGGATTATTCATCAGGCATAAGAAGCTTCACGACCTCCTAGATGGCGAGAAAATCGGAAGCTGCCCGCCATTAGGTGAGAAACAACGTGAGGGAAAACAACGGATTTCGACTCGAAGCGCAATATTCGGAACTCGAAACCATGCAACGCGCGTTTGTGATTCAGAGTTATTTTCCGGGAGGAAGTAGGTAAACCGATGGTCGAGCTGGAAAGGCGCACGCCTAAGGGGTTGGTGATGTCTAGGCCTTTTCTGTTCCCGGATCACCGTGCGGTTTAGCTTCGACCGCTCCGGGTTGCTTCTGATTGTTCACTGGCTTTTTGTGAGTTTCGTGCTCGCGTGCCCGCAGCGCATTCAGTCGTTCCCGAAACCAGGTCTTTTCAGGCCAGGCCCAGTTGCCATCACTGTTTGGGTCGAAGTCCGAGGGTTTCATTTCAATCCCGCTGCATGGCGCAGCAATCACCATGCCATCGACGCTGCTGCGAATTTTCAGCTAGTTGTTCAGAGGTCGGCGGCGATGACTGGACGAAAACCGTTAGTCGCCGCCGAATTTTGAACGTCCTTTGTCAAGGACGAGTAAGATATCGCAAGCGTGCGTGACTTGCGCCCATAGCGGGAGAGATTTGCTAATCGAAACTCTTCCAATTGAGAAACGATCTATCAGAGTAGAGTTTGTCGACATTTGTCAAGCCTTGGACACCGCGGCTTCGCAAATAATCCGCGATCGGTTTGAGCGACAGCCCTACGGCCGCGAGGTAATCGCCGCGAATAGATTCAATTAGAGCCCTTCCCTTTCCTTGGATCGAATAGCCACCGGCCTTATCGAGCGACTCGTTACATAACAGGTAGCGCTCGATCTCGTCCTGCGAATAGTTGCGCATCTTTACCGTAACCTCGTCGACGATGCTAAGGCCGGGACCGCCTAAACTATCGAGGATCGCCACGCTGGTGAAGATTCGATGGGTTTCACCTGAGAGCAGGCGCAGGATTCGTCTGGCGTCGGCGATTCCCTCGGGTTTGCCGATCTTGGTTGCGTTTATGAGAATCATTGTGTCGCTTCCGACAACGATGCTGCCGGGATGCTGCCTGGCAACTGACCGGGCTTTGCCGAGAGCGAAGCTGAGTACCTCGTGTTCGACGGGGCGGTCAGACAATGGCTGTTCCTCAAACTCTGGAGCGATGACTTCAAAGGGCAAGCCGAGCAACGCTAGAATCTCACGACGGCGCGGGGACGTGGAGGCAAGGATGAGTCTCATGAAAACGAAAAAGTGGTGTTGGTGATCGGCGAACCGGCTTCGTAGAGCACAGGACCAGCGGGCTCGAAATGGAAGTCGAGCCGGCTAACGTAGCGCCTGAGACACTCGAGAACTTCTTCGATGCCGTTGACGCGCACCATCCGCGCGCGTAGCTCCGCCGCTCCCGGAGAGTTGCAGCAGTACCAGGCAAGATGTTTGCGCATTGCGACAAAATTTCCAAGCGGGCTGTGCTTTTCAAAGTAACGGCTATGTTCCAGTAAAACGCGGAAACGCTCCTCCAGATCCACGGCTGGAGTATGCATCGTCACGCCCGCAGCGGAGCGCAACGCCTGCTTCACTTGATCCTTGGCTCTAAAGACCCACGGATTTCCCTGAGCGGCACGTCCCAAGAGGACACCGTCGACGCCGGTTTCGCACACGCGTCGGTAGGCCGTCGCCATGTCCTTTAAGTCACCGTTCCCGAGAACCAGAGTCGCAGAGTTCTTCGCGATCTCGACGGCGCGCCCGATCGCATCCCAATCCGCGTTCCCTTTATACCCCTGCTTCAGAGTGCGACCATGAAGAGTAATGGCCGCAGGATTCTCCGCCAGCAGCGTTTGCGTCCACTCTTCAACGACAACGCGGTCGTAGCCGATGCGTGTCTTGACCGACAGAGGAATTAGATCCCGGCGCGCTGCGGTCTCGCCTCCGTCCCTCAGCCGATTGGCGAGGTTGATCATGACGCCAAGGTCCGGTTCGATGCCGACACCGGCGAGAGTCTGCCCAGCATGCCAATCTTCGATGCCCTGCCGCGCGCTTTGGATGAGCGTCCTGGCCAGCTCCGGCGTGCGGATCAACGCCGCGCCGCTACCCTTGGCCGCCACTTTTTTCGCCGGACACCCCATATTGATATCCAAGCCATCGAAGCCAAGCTCGCAAACGACATGGGCAAGCTTATAGAAGAGTTCCGGCGTATGGCCATAGATCTGCGCAACCACCGGGCGCTCGATCTCGGAATACATGAAGTCTTTGATCAGCGTGTGTGGTGCGTGAATGGCCGTCTCGACATTGACAAACTCGGTAAACACAACATCCGGACCGCCGTGCTTGGCCGCGATAAAACGAAAAGCGGCATCGGTAACGCCGTCCATCGGCGCAAGGCCGATAATCGGCTTAGCTATCTTTTGCCAGAAATTCATAGTCGGTTCTGGTCAAGATACCATTGGGCCCCCTAGCCCTTCAAACGAGACGGCGCGTCCCGGAGTTTTCGAGTTGCGAGCACTTGCCGCGCATTCCTACAGGTATAGAATGGTTTGGACTCGGTCATGAAGATCGCTCAGATCACCAGCGTTTATATCTCTGTTCCGCCGAAGACGCATGGGGGAACGGAGCGGATCGTTTATCACCTCTGCCAGCGGCTGCATCGGCGCGGCCACCACGTGGAGCTTTTCGCTTCCGGAGACTCGCATGTCAACTGCACCTTGCAAGCGGTCTTGCCCATCGCCAGCCAGGATGATCCCCAATCGACCTTCTACATGGAAAAGGAATACGAGGCGCGCAACACCTATAACCTTTACCGTCAGGCCGAGCGCTTCGACGTCATCCACGCTCACTGGACGACCCTCGCGCCCTATTTTTCTGCGTTTACGACAACGCCCACCTTGATAACGTACGCCTATATTGAGAAGGAACTCCATCAATATTATCAGAAACATTTCCCGCGCTGCTTACCGGTATGCGTCAGCCGTGCCCAAGCAAGCATGCTGGGGGATGATTCGATACCGGTCGTCTATAACGCCGTCGATCTCGACGAGATTCCTTTCAATGATCGGCCGGAAGATTTCTTCATGATCGTCGGCCGAATGACCCCTGGGAAAGGCATTGCCGAGGCCATCCGGATTGCCAAGAAGGCCAAACTGAAGCTTCTCATTGTCGGCCACGTCACCAAACATCTCCCCTGGAGCGAGGACTACTTTCTGCAAGAAATCAAGCCGCATATTGACGGCGATCGCATCCGTTATATCGAGCGCCTGGCTTATCACGACATCCTGCAAATGATGGGCAAGGCCAGAGGTTTTCTTTTTCCCTTGCAGTGGGATGAGCCCTTCGGGATGGTCGTGATCGAGGCGATGGCGGCGGGAACGCCGGTATTGGCCTACAGGCGCGGCTCGATGCCTGAACTGATCAAAAATGCCGAGACCGGCTACCTGGTCGAAAATGAGGAGGAGATGGTCGAGATGACTCATCGGATGGCGACCTTGGATCGCGGCCGCTGCCGCAACTGGGTTCAACAACGTTTTTCCGTAGAGCAGATGGTGGACGGCTACGAGGAACTCTATCGAAAGGCGGCTCGCGGTCGCTGGAACCGCAAGGGTGAGTCACAACGTCGCCATGCCCCGTAGAGGATGGAATCTCCAGCGGCTGCGGAGCGAAAGCAGTTATTGGCGCTCGTGCATACTGATCGTAGCGGGCCATCTCAATCTTTTCGATTGGATCGGCCGACGGGAAAAACGCTCCAGGGATCTGGCGGCTCATTTTGGCGGCAGCGCCGCCGGATGGGAGATTTTTCTCGATGCGCTGTGCGGCATGGGTTTAATGCGAAAGCACGGCGACCGGTACGCCAATGGGGTTTTCGCCGCCCATTATCTCACCGCGGGCGGCGCGATTTCCCTGCTGCCGGCTTATGACGCCTGGGACATTTGGGGCGGACTCGCCTCCACGCTCATCACCGGCAGGCGCCCCGCGATGCAGAAACCTTTTGTTTCTGATCGCAGAAAGGCCGAGCGATTGCTTCACAGTCTGGATCGCGATGCCCGGGAAATCGCTCCCCATCTGCTCAAAAAATTATCGTTGAGCCACTCCAGAACTCTGTTAGACGTCGGCGGCGGACTGGGAACTTTTTCGATTGCGTTTTGTCGTCACTATCCGCGCCTGCAGGCTACCCTCGTCGAGCATCCTCGCGTTCTTCCTTTGTCACGTCGCGCTGTCGGCGAAGCCGGTATGGCGAAACGAATCCGCGTCGTCGGGGCGGATTTCTTACGCGATGCCCTGCCGCAGGGATTCGATACCGTATTTCTCTCCAATGTCCTTCACGCTCATGGCATCGCCGAGAACCACGCCCTTCTGCTCAAGCTTCAGCGCTGTTTGAACCCTCGCGGCCAATTGATTGTCCGCGACGTATTTATGAGCCCTCAGCGCACCATCCCCGAGTGGGGCACGCTTTTTTCCGTCCTGCTGCTTTTGCACACGCCTGAAGGACGCTGTTACGCCCTCGATGAAATTCGCGCATGGCTGTACCAAGCCGGGTTTTCCCGAATCAGAGGGCCCTTTCGTTCGAGCCCGCTCCCGTTCGATCCGGATTCGGTCCTGATAGCGACAAAGAACGACACCTTGAAGCCGCGTGCTCGTGTTCACCGGAAAATCTCCTTGACCTAACGCTCCAATGTCTCCTTTCCTACCAGCGCCAGCAAAGTCGCTGATACGACCAGTAAAGGCGCGTAGAACAGAAACGGCACACCGGGATTGAAGCTATTGGCGAGATAACCGCCAAACAACGGCGCAAGACCGCTGCCCAACTCCGCCACCGTGCGCCGCAGTGCTTGCAAGCGCCCGCGCACGTGGGTTGGAACGACGTCGTAGGTTGAAGTCGCAATCGAACCCAAAGACAGGCCTTGGGACAATCCGGCAAGCCCGACGAGAACGGCAAGCTGGGTGAAATTATTCGTCATCGGGATCAGAACAAACACCAAAGCCGGGATCCCCGTGCTTGGGACCGTGCACCATTTCCTTCCCACCCGATCCATCACTAGTCCCGCGGGAATAATCATAGCGAACACGATAACGCCGGAGATAGTGAACAGCACACCGATTTCAGTTGGTGACAGATTCAGGAAGGCGCTGGCGTAAAGCGGTAGCATGCTTTGCACGATGATCCGTTGCGATTGGCTGGCAAGGGTCGCGAGGCAAAGGGCGAGATAAGTGGACCTCAGTTCCGGGCGAATCTCTTTGAACAGCTCGACGATGCTCCCCAGCCGCTGCTTGAGCGCCACCCATGTCCAACCCTTGGCCGCGGTCGAAGAGGTTTGAACCGCCGCTCCCGCAGTAATGTCGGGACCGGCAAATCCGAAGAACACCGCAAGCAGAGTCGCGACGGCATAGCCGACAAAGACGGCTTTGAAGCTGAACGAATCGGTGAGCCAGCCACCGAGAAAGGGCGCGACCGCCGCGCCGATGTTATGGGTGCCGTGCAAGCTGCTGATCACCCGGCCGCGCTGATTGCGTTGCGCCAAATCGAGGCCCGAGACTTCGCGGGCCGTCGCCCAAAGACTGTCCGCCGCGCCCATTACCAAAGCCAGCAGCAAAATCAAAGATAACCAGGGCGCTGCCGCGGCCGCCAATGAGGCAAGACCGGCCATCAAGGGCCCGCCCACCAGTGCCACACGTGTTCCCATGCGATCGAGGATCACGCCGGCGATGGCGGTGCCGAGGAATTTGCCGATAGCAAAAGCCGTGATGACCTGTGCCGCCGCGCCTGCAGACACTCCAAAGTGTTGGCCCAGCACCGGAATTGTCGGAATAACCATGGCCCAAGCACCCGAAAGGAAGGTGGCGGCGTATAACCCCGCCAGGCCGCGCAACATGGGATCGGATTTGAGGGAGCTAAAGGCGGGCACGGTCGCGGGTTACGCTCTTTTAATCAGTTCGTGGACTGGCTGTATTGGTTCTTCAGCTGCTGGAGATAGGCTTCTAATCCATTCTGGCGCGTGTCGGGGGGAAGCTTTTTCAGATCATCGATTAGCTTTTTGAGATCAGTTTTTTCTGCCAAAGCTATGATTTGATCGAAATACCGATAATACGCCAGATCGTGGCTCAACTTCGCTTCGAGCACTGTGGCCGGATGCTGCCCCTCGATCTGTTGTTCAAACTGCCGCTGATAGACGGGATAGCGAGGAATGAGATTCAGGATCTGTTCTTGGGCTTGCTCCAGCGTCACGGTTCCGAAGAGCTGCTGCGCCTCCCTGACTAAAGCGTCCAACTCTCGCCCATACCGCCTCTCGTCTTCAATCGATTCCAGCATCCGCCGCAACGACTCTTGATCTCCCGTCCGTTTGAAAAATTCCGCCGCAGCCAGCGAACCCAAGGGCGTAACGATCGACTCTTCAACTTCCCAGGTGAAATTGAAATTTTTGTCGTCGTGAAGATCCTCGTGCAGGATCACCTTGACTTGCCGCGCGATATCCTCGCCCGCGAAACCTGACGTCGCCACCGAGCGCGAATCGGCGAATTCGTTTCCTTGGCGATAGTAGACGCTATATCCGTCGACCCGGTAGACCTGCTCCAGCTTCAATTGTTCTTTAACAACGGCGAACCCGATGGCCGTGCGAATATCGATGGGTGCGTCCAGCGCCAGAGTTCCCACCCGCTGCATCCACAGCCACAGCATCGACAGCGGCGGCCGCTCTTCTGCGGTGCGGCTAAGCGCTTCCGTGGGCTCGATGCCGAGAGTCTTGCCGAAGGCTTTGACTTCTGCGACCCAACGCACGGTTTCCTTTAGATTCTCTGCGTGATCGACCTGTGCCACGGTGCAGGAAGAAAGACCGACAATGAAACAAACAGCGACGAGTCTACCCAAGCAACACCCGCGTTGTGCTCCGCCCCGGTGCTGTTGAACCATTTCTTGCAGAGGCCTGACCTTCAGAGCGCAAACAAAGAAGCGATCGGGGCAGACCGCGAAATCGCTCCCACTTCGACCAACATTTCGATCTCCGCCGCGGCGAGTTTTTGCTCCGCTTCGGTTAAGGTAAACTCGATCTTGGGGTAGCGCGCAGAAGCCAGGAGCGCCTCTCGGTCGCCGCCGTAGCGCGCGACAAATTCCCGGCTAATCTCCTCCAAGTGGGCTTCGCTGTATGCAAAAGACCGGCGAAAAGCCGCGAGCAGGCTCTCTTTAATCCCCGGGTTGCGCTCGAGGAGATCTTCCCTGGCTGCGATCATGTGCTTGATCATCTGGTCGAAGCCATGAAGGTTTCTCCACGCTTCGCCATCGGTGTAAAGACAACGCACCCCGTCGGCTGCCTCGCCGCGGAAGAAAAAATGGTCGAGCAGGACGATCGCGTCGACTTTGCCGCTCCGCAGCACGTCGACGAGTTTCTCCTGAGGGTGCGACTCCCAGCGCAGGCTCTCATCGTCTACGCCGTAGACGCGGCGCAATAGGTAGCGATGAATCGCGTGCGCCCCCTGATGAGTCGCGATCAACCGGCCGGCCAGATCCTGCGGCTTTTGCACTGGGCCGTCTACGAGGACGAAAATGCCGTTACCTTTCATTGTCGATTTCCATTCCGTGGACAGGCCGATGATCGGCGCGCCCTGAAGTTTTCGCTGGAGAAAATTAGGCAAGTAAACATTCGCTACCTGGATGTCGCCGCGGATCAATGCCTCTTCCTGCTCACGACTGGGCGGGTCAGGCAGCTCGATCACTTTCAGGTCAAAGCCATCCGGTCTCAGTTTCCCTGTCGCTAGGGCATAGTAGGTGCGAAACATACAGAAGCGGTTGCGGTAATGCGCAAATGTCAGTTCCATGCATCCCTCAAGACTTAGCCACATCTTCTCTGCGCTGATCGCAAATATCCATGGCGGCCGTCGCATAAACTTTAGTACAGTTGACCATGTTCTCAATGCCCACCCCGCGCCGGACTCCGCTGGGAGTATCCCACTCCGCCGGCGCTCGGGTCTCCGTCGGGTCAACCAGGTGGGTGCCGAATCCGGGGCCGTAGGTGATGCTGGGAACTCCGTAAGCGGCGATCCGTGACCCGTCGCTGGTGATGCCGTAGCGGATTGGCTTTGCGTAGGGCACCGGTTTGCCAAAGACCGTCTTGTGCGCCCTTGCCATCGCCTGCACGACATATTCTCTCTTGGAGATCTCGTAG
>Ga0105092_10001984_pt1 | contig 10901 bp, 3 predicted proteins | sample PPLLak2March2015_FD_87021 | JGI IMG/M metagenome (GOLD analysis project Ga0105092, IMG submission 87021) | Freshwater sediment microbial communities from Prairie Pothole Lake near Jamestown, North Dakota, USA - PPLs Lake P7 Core (1) Depth... | ecosystem: Environmental > Aquatic > Freshwater >...
CTCCATGCCGGAAGAAACTGATCATCAAGCAATACCACTGCCTTACCGGGGGTCAGACAAGGCATAGAAGTTGTAGTGACCAATCCATTGTCAGCCTGTTTTCTCAATACCGACAGCCAGATTCCGTGGATGTTCTGCCCGTCATCGCCCAGGCAGCCTTCAATATGGACACTGTCCATCAAAACTTTGCCACTGCCGCAATATATTTTGAATCCGTCACGGCAGGCAGTGGCTATCCTGTTTCCCTCCGGCCTGATGCTTACCTTCCGGTATGTAATATCCTGGCAGAAATTGCTGGTTATGGGGAATCCGTGTCCGTTTAAGATCTGTACATTATCCAGTAAAAGGCCCTTAATATTCCGGAAATTAAGCATGGATCCGGTATAGTTACCCTGAAACCAGAAGACTCCATCGCCTGGCTTGCATGATTGCGCCAGTGCCGGGAATCGGGTAGTCATTTGTCTGTCCTTGTCATCGCCTGTAACCCGCCAGTGGGGAAGATCAAAGTCCCACGTCAGCCTGAGCACCTTTGCTTTCCTGGTCCCGAAATCATAAAGCCCCATAATGTAAGCTTTTTGCCCATCGATTCGGGGATGATCCGGAAGCACTTCGATGGTGACCTCGTCGCCCTTTACAGCGACTATCTTGCCTGCGGAATAATAATAGGGCGCCATATCCGCTGATATATTCCTCAGCGTAATATTAGCACCTTGTTGTATCGATAGGATCATCGGCTGGCATTCCTTCAGGTCATTGTCCTTTATCCAGAAGGTTGCAGGCATGCCCTGTTCATCGGTAACACCAGAAAGTTCAAGATTGGATATATCCTGTATTGTAATGTAACAGGAGCGTTTCCGCTCAGTTTTTTCCCAACCGGGAATTGTTTTGAACTCGTATTTTCCGGCTTCGAAACATACTTTATGGATCCCGTCTGCCCTGGCCTGCTCAATTGCAGCCAGGATTGCTTTTGAATCATCCTGGCCATCGTCCGGAATGGCTCCGAAGTCCGAAACAGAAATTTTATCCGGTTTTAGCAGATCCTCTGATGCTGTTGACCCGGACTCCTGATTTGCAGCCAATACATTTGAATTGATTTCCTGCGACAATCCTGCGGTTATGAACAGGAAAGCTAAAAATTTATGTTTATACATTCTGAATTATGAATTATGAATTATCGTAATCGTAAATCGTAAATCGCAAATCGTAAATTTATTAAACATACAGAAAAAAAATTAATTCGCCAATTGTCAAAACCTCTTAATAATCTGGCAAATAACCTTCTATTTTAAAATTATCGATGTAGAAAGTCCCTTTATCGAGATTCCAGAAGTAAATAACAATTGAACAATCATTTGAAGTATTTTTACTGGTCCTTAACATGAACATAACTTTCTCCCAGCGTCCACTTTTGGTTACAAATTCTCTGACATCAAGGGATTTCCACCTGATTGAGCGATCGCCCTTTTTTTCATCATAAACTAGCAATGGACTTGAATTCCCGATTAAAAATACATCGGCCGTAATAACTATATCTATTTCATCTCCTTTCGAAATATTGCGGATACTTTCGCGGAAGGTTGAACTATAGAGATCTGCTGAATCCAACTTCTCACTGTAATTTCCCGATGAAGTTATAGATTTATCATATTTGGAAGTATCACCAGTCCATTCCTTAGGAGAGGACTCATAGTCATTTATATTTGTGTATATATTCTTTAATTGTTCTCCATCACCGGATCGGGAATATAAGGCAATACTACTCAAAGCCTTATCTGTTTTACTTCTTAAAATTGGAAAACTCCCCCGAATCATGTATTCGGTTTCGGGCGGATTATACAAATTGCTGTATCCATAAACCAAGTCAGGATATTTGGATGACAAAACAAACCGGTAAAAATTTCCTAAATCATTGACGTCGTTAAATCTGAAATATTTTATCTCTTGTCCTTTTTCATCCTGAATCAGATGATTGAAAAGAATAGTATCATCCAGGTTGAAAACACTGCCTATATTATATTTATTATCAGTATTACTCAATTTAATAAAAGAATTCGAGAGGTTATAATATGCTTTTCTTTCCTTTATGTTGGAACTTTTGCCTGAGTAGAATACAAATACACCCAATATTCCGGTAACTACGATTAAAGCTGCGTATAACCTGGCCTTTATTGTAGAGATAAATCTGAAATTCAAATAAATTAGAAGTATAACTAATAGAAATAAAACGGAATAGGAAATTATAAAACTTACGACAACTAATTTGTTTTCGAATTCAAATAAAACCTGATGGATACCCGGGGGAACCACAGCTGAAAGATATAAATATCCGGATTTGAAATGAGGGACTACTTTCCCATCAATTTTCACTCGCCAACCTGGATAGGCTGCCTGCAAAACAGTAATAATTGAAGATGAATCAGATATATATTGAATTTTTAGGCAATTTGCACTGAATGCTAAAATATCAACTTTATTGTTGGAGAGATCTTTCTTTAAATCAGAAGGTAGAACCGAAATAACGGAATCCGGAATGAAAAGATCTTTGCGTGAAAGAGAATAATGCCCATCCATTAAATTTTCAATTTTGTGTACATTGCCTGATAGATAGACAAGCGGATTATTAAGCAAAGTATCTTTCAGAGTGGGAAGGGAATCATATAAATAATTATAAGGATTAAGAATGAAAGATGTAAATCCGTCATAGGAAACTCTCTTGGTAATAATTCCCATGTTTCGATTTAATGGCGCATTAGTCAACTTTTTATCCGAATTGTCGCTGATACAGGTATTATCGGGCAATGGAAAACCCTTTGGCTGGCTAGCCATATAGTCATATAATTCGCCTGGCCTGGTGGTGGAGATCACGGTATAATACAGATTCAGATTTACCGCAATCATCATTTCAACGATAATGATAACTGAAAGAATTGTTCCAAAAAAACCAATAAACCTTTTGTTCGTTAAGGTGATGAGTATCAGTGTCAGCAAAAATCCTTGAATAACAGACTGAATCGCAATATTCTCATAGAAAGTGAGACCATCCGGAATCAGGTAGGACTGATGCGAAATTTTCCGAAGTATGGATTCATCGAAATTGATGTGAAAAATTGAATAAATAAAAATAATGAACAGTAGGATCACTGAAAATACAAGAAGGGTAATCAGGGATTTCCGAAATAACCTGATCTGCTTCAATAATTCGTGTAAATGTATACCTGTACTGAATAGTATGGCAAAAATGGCAAACAGAGTAAAATAGGCAGGCATTCGAAGCCTGTTAAACAAGGGTAAATACTGATAAAAAAACTGATGCACAGGCAAAGTATCTCCCAAGGAGGCTAAACAGAAGATTAATCCAAATATTAGTATTACCCACTCCAGTCCGGTTTTTCTTTTAAGAATGGTTATCGAAAATACAATTAGCGTTATCAATCCGAAATGCATATTGCTCATCGAAAGATCCGTATGAAAGAATTCCGGATTCTTTACTGTTGCAAAGGGGGTAATCAGGGAAAGAAGACATTTTAATGTAAAAGGGAAAAGTATTGATTTTCTATACGATAGTCCCGCGCTGAGCCGATCGCTAAGGTGGGATATTTCTAAAACCGGAATAATAATGACAAGACAAAGCAATATAACTAATACAAGCAATAAAACATTGAATTTAATAATTGATAAAAGGCGGGGTGTGTCTTTACGGTTTATAATAATGTAATATAGAAAAATTAGAAATAACATATACCCTGTTATTATTGAAATAGCCTGGTAGCCAGTACTGATTTGCAGAAAAATGAACAGGGCCAGTTTTATTGTTCGATAAGGTGTAGGATTAGACAGGTTTTTTATCATGTACAATACTACCCATGGCAAAAAGGCAGCCCCTATGATAGAGAAAAGAGCTTGTCCGTGTCCCACAAAGAATCCCGATAACATATAAGAAATTCCTATAGCCAACGAAGTCAGGCAATGTCCTGAAAAATGTAAGGTGAGCCGGTACATGCCATAACCGGCAAGGAAAATATAGAAAATGAAGAGGATATGCAGAATATATATATTGTATCCTGTAGTAAGCCCCAAAAGCCAAACCTCGGGAGACCATAGGGGATATTGCATATCTGCATATACAGGGCTTCCGGTTAACTGATAGGGGTTCCATAGCGGAAAAATACCATTCTGAATGCATTCACCTGCAAAATATCGAAAGGGAAGCACTACATCCAGCATGTCCCATTTGAAAGTATAAACAAAAAAGGATACTGGCCAGAACGCAAGAATGGCAACTAAAAGAATAATAAAAACAGGTGATTTAATAAACCTGGGGAATTGCATAAATTGTTTTTTTATGGAATTTGAAGAATAGTAGCATAAAAATAACAATTAATAAAATTTGCCCCCTGGAGGGATGAGATTAAGTATTAAAGCATTGATAAAAAGTTATAATCAAACTCGAAAAGAACCTGGAGATAAGCCATTAAGATTTCTTGGATAATAGCATTGTATCTTGATAACCTAATGATTTTTCCCTGGATTTTCCTGACCACCAACCATAATATGTATTTTCGACGTGCAATTTATTATTATTTAATAGATTGTTTATCAGGTAACTTTCTTCATATGCGATATTAGCTTCTTTAACATTTCTATCCAATAACCTATAATTATCATATTTGAATGGGAAATTAAAAAAATTCCGATTATCGATAGATGACCTAATTTCATCATTTAGCAAGAAGAAAGTGACAAAACATTTTCCACCTTTTTTTAAAACACGGAAAATCTCCTTTAAATAATTATTTACATCATCAGGCATCATGTGAGTAAACACAGATGTAAGTATTACCAAATCAAACTCATTGTCTTTGTATGGAAAAATGAAATTTTTAGCTTCTTTATTGGTTTTTAGATTATATAGATCATTCTTTAAGTCAATATGTATGAAATTAAAATTTGGATATTTTGTCTTAATATTTTTATTACACCAGTTAATTCCAATTTTTACGATATCAAAGCCCTCATAGCGACCATCCTGACTTAATCTTTTGGAAAGAGGTACTGCTAAACGGCCTATGCCACAGCCAACATCCAAAATACTATCTTGTGGTTTTAAACTAATTACTTTTTCTATTTGATCAAGCAGCATTTCGCCTGATTTTTTGAAATCCCCAAAACCCACAAAAACAAGTCCCCGAGGTGGAGTCAGCTCATCCCTTCTTCCAGAAAGATTCTCATATATATCAATTGGTAAATAGTATAAACGCCTTATTAAAAACCTAAGGTTTGGGCTTAAAAGATAATAGAGATCCCTTTTTAACATAATGATTAACTATTTAGGAGCATCTCAAAGAAATGCAATTTAGTAATTATACCGACTTCCGTAAACTTTTTTAATTACTATCGATGGTGATAACTTCGATTGCAGTTGAAAATTTCCTGGCACGATACACGGCCTATTCCTTCAATATTTTTCCAATGTAAATTTTGCCTTCATTGTCAATTAACCGGAATATATAAAGCCCGGAATTCAAACCGGAAAAATCAATTTCAGTCTCTCCGTTTTTATCAGTGTCTTGCAAACTGTTAATCAACCTTCCGGAAAGTTCGTAAATTTCAATAAATTCCTCTGTGCCCTTAGCATACTTTAGCCATGTTTTATTGGAAACCGGATTTGGATAAACACTTATTTTTTGGATCTCAGAAGTATGTTTGAAAGCACTTGGAATTGCGCCCTCCTGTATAATTGAAACTGACTGAGAATTAACCCCTGCACCAGTAACCGTTATCTCTGCTGTACGGGAATTTACGCATGTATTTTCATCATAGGTGGCTGTAAGCGTGTTTGCATCTGTCTTTGTGGCTGTTAACCAGTCTGAACTTTCACTTACAGACCAATCAATGTTTGATGTAACTGTGAAAGTTGTGGTTCCTGATGCAGGGCTTACCGGTATTGATCCCGGTGTAACAGCCAGGGACGGGCTGGCACCACCCTGCTTTACCACTATAATCTGTGAAGAGACCCCTGCCCCGTTAACCGTAATCTCCGCTAAAAGTGAATCTACACTTGTATTTTCATTGTAGGTGACAGTAAGCGTGGTGTCATCTGTCTTTGTGGCTGTTAACCAGCCTGAACTTTCACTTACCGACCAATCAATGTTTGATGTCACAATGAAAGTTATGGTTCCTGATACAGGGCTTAACGGTCGTGATCGCGGTGTAATACCCAGGATGGGGCTTGCACCGCCCTGGTTTACCATTATGATCTGTGAGGTTACCCCTGTCCCGCTAACTGTGATCTCCGCCAAAAGTGAATCTACTCTTTTATTTTCATCATAATTGACAGTAAGCGTGGTGTCATCTGTCTTTGTCGCTGCTAACCAGCCAGAACTTTCACTGACAGACCAATCAATGTTTGAATTAACTGTGAAAGTTATGGTTCCCCGTGCAGGGCTTACCTGTCTGGAATCCGGTGAAACGCCCAGGGCCGGGCTTGCACCGTCCTGGTTCACCATTATAATCTGTGAGGTTACACCTGGACCGCCAACCGTAATCTCCGCCGAAAGTGAATCTACACTTTTATTTTCATCATAGGAGACGGTAAGCGTGGTGTCATCCGTCTTTGTTGCGGTTAACCATCCTGAGCTATCACTTACTGACCATTCAATGTTTGATTTAACTATGAAAGTTGTTGTTCCTGACGCAGCGCTTACTGATCTTGAATACGGTGTAACGCCCAGGGCCGGGCTTGCACCGATCTGGTTCACCATTATAATCTGTGAGGTTACACCTGCCCCGCCAACCGTAATCTCCGCCGAAAGTGAGTCTACTCTAGTATTCTCATTATAGATGACAGTAAGCGTGGTAGCATCTGTTTTTGTTGCGGTTAACCAGCCCGAGCTTTCACTTACCGACCAATTAATGTTTGATGTAACTGTAAAAGATGTGGTTCCTGATGCAGCGCTTACTGATCTTGCATTCGGTGTAACGCCCAGGGTCGGGGCATTGCCTGTATAGCTGGCACTCCAGCCTGCTTCCACAACACCGCCATCCGTTGTAAATTCGATCAGCATGCTGCCACCGGTCGAGGATACAGCGGCAGGCAGCGAACTGCCGCTGAACTTGCCCAGTAACGCTGATGAGGTTGTTGCTCCATCATATACCTTCACAAAATCATATCCGCTCTCCGTTTCAAACGAATTGAACGTTAGTGTAACATTGACTGCACCGGAAGGCTGTATAAGTTTCTGGCATGACATGTTATCGTAATAGTCAGCACTGCCACTATTGTCCGTAATGGTCCCAGTCATCGCCGTAAAGGTCTCATTGACACATAGTCCAAAATCACCATCGTTTTTAAATGGAAATACCTGCTTCGGATTTTCCATTATAATGGTATATAGCTGTTCATCCGTAATTCCGCTGGTTTTCAACTGCGGCACAATGTTGTTCAGAATATGGGCATATCCATAGCCGCCATTTTTAACATAACATACTGAAAAACAAACATCCTGTGAAATCAGAATTTGATCCAAATACCCTTCGTCAATAAGGGCATTAAGCGTTTCAGCAAGTTCCAGCTCATGTTCAAAAACAACACGCACTTCCAACCCCTGCATATCAAAAGCCAGATAACAACCCCTTTGTGCCAGGCTGACGAAATCATCCACCAGATCAACATAAGGTACGCAATGACTGAGGATCACACGGGTTAAATCAACCCCTTCACTTTCCAATACATCCAATACATGATGTTTTTCAGCAGCATTGGCTTTGTCGCCATCAAAATGCACGTCAATCGCAGCACCGGTGGCTTTCTGGGCATGTGCTGCGGCTATTAAAACTTTCTCTTCAAATGGTGTAATGGGCTTGCTCATCGCTATTTTTATAAAACCCGCATGGATGCCATTTATACCATTTTTAATGTCATTTATTATGATCTGTGCCAATTGCCCGATCGATTTATTTTTAATTGAATCCGGTATCCAGAGGTCTTTGTAATAACCGGCACACATAATTACGTTAACACCAGTGGCCGTGGAAATCCGTTTCAACCCTTCGGGATTTCTCCCAATTCCGATTGCGGACGCTTCGGCCAGCGTTTTACCGCCGGCGTTTGCATAATATCCCAGTTCAGTTATTGCGGTAGCTTCATCCGTCAGGTCCAGATAGTTAAACTTATGCACGATCAGTAAATGTTCATGCGGCAGCGTGATCCCCATTGAATTTGCAGGAATGAGCCCTTTAACTGTCATGACCTTTCCAACCCAATGTTCAGGAGGCTGGGAAAATATACGTAAAGTGAATATAATTACTATGAGAATGGAAATGGCCTTTTTCATAGGGCCTGGAATGTTATTAGTTACTAATCATACCGCAATATACAAGGAAAAATAAACCTGTGATTTTTTTATTATGGATTATTGATGAGTATAATAATAAAGATGATGAAGGATTCAGGAAAATAAATGAATGACCGGAAGGCAGGTAGTTTCTTCATCCAGAAATATGGAGAAATTGTGATTCCCTGACTGTTCAATAAAGCCACCATTTCCGGCCATTCAATTAATTTAAACAAGCCGGTTCAAAAAATGAACCGGCTTGTTATCACATCAAAAAACTTAAGAATTATAGAGAATCCAAATGCGTTTTACTCCAAATATGTGCCGGATAAAGCTTCAATGCGTTCATGTATTCATTTCTACATTTGTCTTTCTCACCCAACCCTTCATAAGCCAACCCTGTAAGATAATGGTTTGTGGCTATCTGTAAGTCTCTGGACTGGCTTCTTTCAAATTGTGTAAAGAATGCACTACTTTCCTCTTTTTTCTGAACATCTGAAAGCATTTTATTAAAGACTTGCTTAGCGTCTGCAGTCTTTCCCAGCTTTTCAAGAGCTAAACCTTGATAATACAAATATTCCACATCTGCAGCGGATGAGCCGATTTTAACCTCTAAGGTTTTATTATAAAATGTTTTAGCCTGGACCTGGTCATTCGACTTTTCCAGTGCAAGACCTTTAAGATAATAGAATTGCGCCAGACGTGAAAGGCCATTCAAACCCATGGGATATGCCAGATTGCTTTCCAGATCCTTAATGGCTTTAGTGTAATTGCCTTTGTTCATATAGCCTAAAGCTCTTAAAGTATGAGCATTTAAGAAGTTGGTTTGTAATTCGCGTGCTCCTTCTGACTCAACAATGCTATTACTGGACAAAATCGTAATCGCCTCATTGTATTTACCATATTCAACTGCGCGGGTAGCAAGTCGTAACAATGACTCTGAACTTTTCTCCGCTACCTTGATGTTCTTTTTCAAAAATTCATATTTTTCGCGTGGTGTTGCATTATTAAGATTGAGAAGTTCATCGGTCTCAAAAAGAAGTCTGGGATCTCCACTATTACAAACCAACGCCTGTTTCATACTTTCCAATGCTTTAGCATTATCCTTAAGAATTTCTTTATAACCAATTCCAAGGTTTCGATGAACTATATAAAAAGTATTGTCGAGTTGGCGTGATTTCTCCCATGCTTCAATGGATTTGACCGGCTGTAATTCATAGTAAAGGTTACCAAGGTAAAACCAGGCATGTGGATCTGCCGGATTTATATTTACAGCGTGCAACAGGGCATTTAGTTCTTCAGCTTTAAATGGAAAACAATATTTATAAGGCATGGTATTTGCCTGCTGGCAATACTGAAGTGATTTCTCCTGATCACCTTGCTTATACCAGTAATAGCCCAGCAAATAGTAAAGCATTGGATTCTTGTTGCCCCGGGCATCCAATCGTGTTAGAATTTCAATAGCTTCAGAATAGAATCCCGGATTGCCGTAATCAATGGCCAGTTCTATATATGATTGAACGTCATCTCTCATGATCCTGGATAATTCAGTCAAGCCGTCTCCGTTCAATTTGTACAGTTCATTCCTGGTTTGATGTTCAACCAGGTTTGCCTCCAATATTTTTTTTGCCAGCTGTTTTGCCTCTTCCATTCTGTTAAGATTACGCAAAACAACTACTTTCAGATTTAGTGCTTTAAGGTTTTCGGCATTGGTGAGCAGTGATCTGTCAAGATGTTCCATTGCCTGTTCGAAATTACCCCGCTGACAATCGATCTCAGCAAGCTGGTAGTATGCGGCAGTATGCCATCCATTACACCAGGTAGCCTGGTAAAGGTACTCATAGGCATCATCGTTTTTCCCCTGTTCTTTCAATGCCAGGCCAAGATAGTACAAGGCTTCCCCATCTTTAGGACGGGTATAGTTAGCAGTAATCCGGTTAACGGCAGTTTTCAGATAGGTTTCAGCTTCACTCCAGTTTAAATTCTTAATACTCAGAATTCCCATCTGGGTATTGGTTCTGTAATCGGCCGGATCGCGTTTTAAAGCCTCTGCGTAATAAGGCAATGGGTCAACCGAAGGATTATAAAACTGATTGAGTCTTAAACCCGCATAAAATAATTCTTCTACGGTTTTAATATCTTCAGGATCTGGTAAAGGTTTGAGCGGAGCAGGCTTTGAAACCTTAGGCGGATGGTGTTCGAAAGGTTTAAAAGACAATAAAACTTCCCCAGTTCTGTTCAAAAGTTGAATATCCAGATCATCCTCCTGAATGCCTGAAGGCAATGGAACATTTGTAATAAAAGGTTTTGCCGGCGAAATATTTATTTCTTTCTGGAAAATGGATTGACCTTTTGTCTTTATAATGACTTTTGCCTGATCCTGGGGTGAGGTTGTATTAAATCCTACCTGCAGCATTTGATCCTTTTTAATTTCATAATTTAAGGCTCCATTACGATTTGCAAATTTAAGCCCTCCGATTTCCCTTATCGGGAACCAGATCATTGTTCCCGACTTGCTTTCATAAGGTTCAATCCAGCTGTAATCAGGTTGATTATCGGTATACATTC
>Ga0105092_10001985_pt1 | contig 10900 bp, 9 predicted proteins | sample PPLLak2March2015_FD_87021 | JGI IMG/M metagenome (GOLD analysis project Ga0105092, IMG submission 87021) | Freshwater sediment microbial communities from Prairie Pothole Lake near Jamestown, North Dakota, USA - PPLs Lake P7 Core (1) Depth... | ecosystem: Environmental > Aquatic > Freshwater >...
GCGATCGCGTACTGACCACTTGCGGTGCGCAAGCGCTCCAGTATGGCACGACGGAGGGATATCTCCCTCTGCGAGAAATGATTGCCCGCCACTCGGCGAGATACGGCATCGAAGTCACGCCTGATAACATCATGATCACCTCCGGGTCGCAGCAAGCTCTCGACCTGCTGGGGAAGGTCTTTATCAACCCCGGTGACCGGATCCTGGTCGAGTCGCCCACCTACCTGGGTGCCCTGCAAGCCTGGAATGTATATGGCGCCGAATACGTTGCTGTTCCATCGGATGATAATGGCATGATCACCGATGCCCTCGAGGAGGCGCTGCGCGCTGGTCCTAAGTTTATCTATGTATTGCCCAATTTCCAGAACCCCACCGGCGTCACACTCTCGCTCGAGCGCCGTCACCAGCTGATTGCCCTGGCCGACCGCTATGGTGTGCCGATCATCGAAGATGACCCGTACGGGCAGCTGCGATACGAAGGCGAACACCTGCCCTCGGTTGTGGTGCTCGATGGGCAGTTCCGCGATAACTGCAAGAATACCTATCGCGGCAATGTCATATACCTGAGCACTTTCTCCAAGATTCTGGCCCCTGGGCTGCGCCTGGCCTGGGTCGTCGCGCCTCCGGAGGTGATCCGCAAAATGGTGCAGGCAAAACAAGGCGCCGACCTGCACACATCTACTTTCAACCAGATCGTGGCCTACGAAGTTGGGCGGGGAGGTTTCCTCGACCAACACATCCACACGATCCGCAAGTGCTACGGCGAGCGGCGCGACGTGATGTTGGGCGCCATGGATTCTTATTTCCCACCTGGCGTCGATTGGACTCATCCGGATGGTGGCCTGTTCTTATGGGGCACCTTACCTGAAGAGATCGATACAACTGAGCTGCTCAAGGTTGCAGTACAGGAAAAAGTGGCTTTTGTCCCCGGCTATCCCTTCTACCCATGCGGAGGCGGAAAAAATACCATGCGTTTGAATTTCTCGAACGCCACGCCTGATAATATCCGGTTGGGAATATCTCGCCTGGGAAAGGCAATCGCCGCGGCCCAAATGAAGAAGTAAGAAGAAGATCTCGCCCGGATCTCAAAACAAAGACCACCCGGCACTTGTTGCCGGGTGGTCTTTGTTATCATCGATCTAAATGACCTGGGGTTACTTGATCTCCAGGAGCTCGACCTCAAAGGTGAGGGTGGCGTTGGGCGGGATCACGCCCTGGTAACCGTTGGGGCCGTAAGCCATGGAAGGTCCGACCGTGAGCTTGCGTTTGCCGCCCACGCGCATGCCAACCAATCCCTTGTCCCAGCCAGGGATGACATTCCCCGTGCCAACGGTGAACTCAAACGGCTGGTCGCCATCCTGATTTGAATCGAATTCGGAGCCGTCTTCAAGCCAACCGGTGTAGTGAACGCTGATCGTGTCTCCCTGCTTGACCTCGGTTCCTTCGCCGACAACCAGGTCTTCGATGACCAGGCTCTCGCCGCGGTTCACGGCGGTCAGATAGGCAAACAGGGCGATCGCGGCAATGATGATAAAAATGACCACGCCAGCGATAATGCGCTGGTTTCTTCGTTTTGCAGCGCGTACCGCGCGCCGCTGCGAGCGGAATGTATTTTTGCCAGACATGAGCGTACCTCCGGAGAGTAAGATGTTGGGGGATGGACCTGTGATATTATACCGGATCTCTGCGGTTTACTTAGCTCTGCTTAAGTTCTGCAATATAGGGAAGGGTGCGGTATTTATCAGCAAAGTCGAGGCCATACCCAACCACCCAGACATCGGGGATCTCGAACCCAAGGTAATCTACATTTACAGACAGGCTTTCACGTTCTTTGCGCACCAAAACACACGTGCGCAGCGAGGCCGGGTTACGCCCGCGCAGGACACGTTGAAGGTAATTCAAAGTATGCCCACTATCGACGATGTCTTCCACCACCAGCACGTGCTGGTTTTCGATTGGATCGCGTAAATCCATCAGGATCCGTACCTCACCGAGGGTGGTGGTCTTTCCATAGCTCGTGAGCGCCATAAAATCGACGATATGAGGAATCTGAAGCTCGCGGGTCAGGTCGGCGAGAAAAATAAAGGCGCCTTTAAGGATGCCCACGATATAAAGCTGACCACCACCGGCATAATCGTACGAGATCTGGTCAGCCAGCTCTTTTACGCGTGAATGAATTTGGTCAGTTGATATGAGGATACGGTTGAGGTCTTCGGGGATATTATTCATGGCGCTGATTATAATTCACAAGGAATCATTTACCAAAGCCCCCATTTGTCACTTACGTCATTGGCCTCATCCTCGTTGTATCGAAGCATATGGATGGCTTCCTGGATTATAAAGATCAAGTGACGAATCCATCTCAAGAGACGTCTCATTTCCGCGATACCATTGAGTTGATTATGACTTGTTTAGAATGCGAATCCGGCACGCCTGCACATTATAACATCTGTTTTATTCGCAGATATCGCCTATCAACATTGATAAATGGCTGATCATCTGCGAGACCGGCGGACTTCACCCACCCAAGGCTCGATTTTTGGATGGATGTGCCGCACATTCGTGCGCCAAATCCATCCAAAAATTGTCTTTTTTTACCCCGAAGGGGGGATTCATGGCTCCACGGTTTAGGGATGCTACCTTAAACAGTTAGCGAAGGGATTGCTGGGGGAAAAGATATATTTCAGGCTAAACCGGCAACCCTGCGCTGCATTTGCTCGCGAAACCGGGCTTTGTACTGTTCTTTGAGGATCGCTTGGATACAGTGGTGGATCTCATCAGGATCAAAGGGTTTCAAGATATAAGCCACTGCACCGCAGCGGAAAGCTTCGAGGGTAGAATCCACTGAATCTTCTACGGTGAGGATCACAACCGGCAGTAATGGTTGGATGCTGTTGATCAGCCGGAGCAGGTCCATGCCCCCGACCGATGGCATATGCAAATCTAAAAACAAGAGGTCGAATGGGCGCGATTCAAGCAGCCGCAAAGCGTCTGAAGAATTAGCGGCTGTGGCGACGCAGTATCCTTTGCGTTTCAGGATGATGCTGAGAGTCAGACGTAAATATTGTTCGTCGTCGACGATGAGGATCGAAATCCCTGCGGGCATGACAGATCTCCCCAAAATGACATGTCTGGCAGGGATGGTTTTTGCAGTACGAGAGGCTGGTTTGTTTTCAACCTGCGAAAAACCATTCCAGCAAATGTTTTTGATTACAATACTTAATTATTGCATATTCCTGCAAGCGAAAAATTGGTCTTTATTGAGATTCCTGGGCTTACACCAATTATTGGCTGTTCAATTCGGGCGATTCCAGCATCGATAGGAAAATCTCAGTAATCAAGGGGTCAAAGCGTTGACCGGATTGTTCCTGAATATACCGGATAGCAGACTCGTCCGTCCAGGCTTCTCGATAAGGCCGGTTGGACCTGAGCACATCCCAAGTGTTCACTACCGCAAACATGCGGGCTTCGAAGGGAATACGTTCGCCCTTCAACCCGAGCGGGTAACCACTGCCATCCCAGTTCTCGTGATGGTGGTATGGAATGTTCAGAGCAGGCCGCAAGAAGCTGATCGGTGAGAGCAGCTCGTAAGCATAGATTGGGTGCCTTTTTACGACTTCCCACTCTTCATCAGTGAGAGGGCCGGGTTTGAGCAGTATACTATCCGGAATACCCAATTTTCCGATATCGTGCAGGAGCGCGCCTCTACGAATATGGACGATATTCTCTTCAGAGATATTCATGAGACGTGCCAGGTGAAGACAGATATCGGTAACCCGGCGAGTATGTCCTTCAAATTCGCGATCGTGCAGATCGAGTGCAGATGCCCATCCTTCAATTGTTTCGTCATAGGCCAGGGCCAGCTCGAGGTTTGATCGCTGCAAATCGCTGAACAACTGGCTGTTATCGATGCTGATTGCGGCCTGGCTTGCCAGCGCTTCGAGAAATGATATCCATTCTTCACCGGTCTCTATCGGGGTGCGGCTGAAAACCTCTAAAACGCCTTTTAGCTGGCCTTTCGAGATGAGCGGCAAAGCCCAGTACTGGACGAAACTTTCACCCCGCAGATACACACTCTGTTCGAAATCGGCCTGGCTTGCAGGCGAAGTCTCACGGCTGATGAGCCGGCGCTCGATAGCCACGCGTCCAGCCAGGCCCTCGCCGAAGCGTGCGCGCGCCCGCGAGATGGCCGTATGGCGGAATCCACGTCCAGACGCAAATTCAAATAACGGCCGGTCAGGTTTATAGAGAAAGATCGCAGCTGCATCTACACCTAGTTGTCTGATTATTTCGGCGATAATGGTATCGAGAGTGATCCTGAGATCAGTGCTCGAAAGGATAGCCAGGTCAATGGTATGAAGGGCGCGGAATTGTTCCAACTGGCGCTGAATGATATTCTCATTCTGTTTACGCCCGGTAATGTCATGGCTCATCCCGATAGTACCCGCAACTTTTCCGTCAGGGTCGAAAATCGGACTTAATCGAACTCCGAAAACTCGCCAGGCGCCATCGGGCAGTTGGAGTGAAATTTCATCCTCAAGGGTTTCACCTTTGACGATCACGCGGTGCTGAAGTGCTTCCCACACCCTGGCAGCCTCCACAGGCACATTCAGCTCGGTTACAGATTTGCCAATAATTTCCGATTCCGGCAACCCGAATACCTGGCTGACGTTTCGGTTGATGTCAGTAAACCGCCCTCTGGCATCTAGCTTGAATACCAGAACCGGGATACTATCCATCAGGTCATGATAGCTCTGAGCGTCTCTGTGTACAGATTGGACTTCAGGCTCAGCTCTGGTCTTCGATTCCAGCGCCGAGCGTACAATCGATAATACATCATCCACCTCGGGCTGGCCAAAGATGAGGATTTGCGTCAAACCTGGGTCAGCCTGTGCAGCAGTCTTCAACAGGGTGGTGCGGTCCTTATCGGCAATTCTCGAGTCTATAATGAACAAATCGAAGCGCTCTGACACAAGCGTAAGGATGGCTTCTTTCGATCGGGTATGATGAATAATCTCATGCCCGGAGTCAGAAATTGCCTTACGCAATCGTTCGACCCAGGCTGTGCGCCTGGTAAATATGAATATCCGTCCTGCACTGATCGCCATTTCGGTTTCCTCTGGCTGCCTATTCTTGAAAATAACCGTTACGTCGTTGTATGACCTGAGAAGCGAACTCAGATAGAGTATTTGCATGGATCGAGCATATTAATGCTTCTTCCTCAGCGCTGAAGGTAAACGGTTCACCGTTATATCCCCGCTTAATGGCGGCCTTTGGATCGGATAATAATAAATTGCAGAACCGGTTATCGATGATTGCAGCCGTGAGCAAGCAGCTTACTCCGTTTGTTATGGTGATGGGTCTTTTTGGGAACAATGGCATGGCAGGCAAGTTAATATTTGGTTTATTTCCTTGAAACATGCCAATCCTCCATTTGTATTTGGATAGCCCATGGTTAAAATGGTTTGCTGAGGACTCGGTGATGACCTCATCCTCAGCAAACTCACGCGCCGTGGGAGCCGCCCTTCCACAGCAAGATGATTGCGCCTATCACGATACAAATATCACCAGGGCTGACTGCGGCATGGAAAGGGAACCAGCCAGGCAGCATAATCTGGTCAGAGAGCATGGCAAGCCGCATTTCGTCCGCAGAGATCACAAGGCTCTTGGTCCATCCAAAACGAGTGCCTGCCTGCCATTCACCGCCTGTGAAATCCGGCTGCAGATGTGCAGCGGTCCCGGGATCTACCGGCATCAAGCCGCCGTTGAGAGAGATCACCAGCAGATTTAAAGCCAGTCCCACAGCCAGCAGCCAAAAACCTGGTTGCCTATGGTTTCGCAAGGCAAAAATTAATAATAAAACCTGCGAGCACACCAGGGTGATGGCGGCCCATTCTATAGGGAAGAGCTTGCGGGTCGCGGGGTGGTAAAACGCCAACCATTGGGGCAGCAGAGCAACCGGAACCATCCATCCAGAGCTCAAGTGAGGAACCTCCCAGGGGCGATGATTGAGACGGCTCCAGAGGGCGGTTATGACGCTGCCCGCAAGCACTACGAAAACCAGGACCACGGGCTACCCGCCTGGAACGCTGCCGCCCGAATCGGTAGGGGCTCCCGAGCCAAGAACGAACAATACTAGGGTCAGGATGACCAGCGCGAGCTGAACGTGCCGGCTTTCAATCTTAGCCGCCTGCAGTGAAAGCCTTGTGTATAACTTTTCCATGAGACTTATCTCCTTTGCCGTTTGAAATCGGATCAGACGATTTCATTCTGGCAAGGGGTAGGCCTCAAAAGTGGCTTTAAAACATGAGAGCTGCCAGAAAAAATTCTGACAGCTCCAGGTAAGAGTATATTTATTGGGGATTATGGGCTTCGCGGCAGTCCCCCACTTATCCGTGGCAGTCGCCGGTTACCGCGGGAGGCTAGGATCGCACTATACCGTGGTCGCCTTTGAAGACCGGGCTTTAGGCACAAAAAATCGTCTTCTTACTGCATCAGTTTTTTGTATAGTTCTTCGGTCTGGGGAGAGGGAGAAACGCCGATCTCTTTCTCGAGGCTCTGAACGCAGAGTTCGTATTGGCTGGCGATGGCAGAGCGGTTACCGAGGGCAGCGTAGCAGCGCATTGCCAACCGGTGGGCGCCTTCCAGGCTCGGCTCACTCTCGAGCAGGCGGTTGCAGATATCCAAAGCCTGGGTGCATTCGGCCGCGTCAAGGTGAGCCTGGGCAAGCTCCAACCCGGCCTGGATATATGCGTGTTGCAGGTGCTCACGCTCGGCAATGGCCCAGGCGCCGCCAACATCTGGCAGGTAATCCCCCTGATATAACCTGAAGGCTTCGTGGAGTGCTTTCTTTTGCTCTGCGGGTTTAGACGCTTTGCGCGCTTGTTCCAAACAGCCATTAAAGGTTTCGACGTCGAAGTCGTAATCCAAAGACCGGTTGAAACTATAGCAGTCATCATCGAACATCACCACATCTTGCTGCAAGGCGCGTCTCAGGCGATAAAGGGTATTCTTAAACCTCAGCTTAAGTTGGGATGGAGAGCTCTCAGGCCAGAAAATCTCTCCCAGCACTTCTTTGGTGACAGGAGCACGGCTCGATAAAAGGTAGAAGAATAGGTCGCGGGTAACCTGGGTTTGCCAATCTGCGCCTCGGATTGTTTTTCCATCCAGGATGACCTGCGAGCGCCCCAGGGCGCGCATACGCAGTTTGGGAGGGGCGAGCGATACCGCCGAAATCTGCCGGCGCAGCCTGCGCCTGAGGGCCGGCAGATCTCGCTCGAAACGTGCAATTTCATCCAGCAAGCGGACCGCGTAAACGCCCACACCAGGGTCCGAAGCGACCATTTCAAGCATGGGCCGCGCCATTCGAGAGGCTGATACCAGAAAATGCCGGTTCTCAAGAAGGGTAGCCGAACGCAAGGCGTGGCTCGCATTTACAGCCGTGAGGGAAAAATTCCCCGCGGCAAAATGAGCATTGGCCAGGTACAGGTAAGCGCGGCCAGATTCCAAGCGCTGGCCCCCATTCAAGAATATCCGCGCCGCTACCTCCATGGATGCAATCGCGCGGGCATAATCTTTTGCCGCCATCGCCACCTGGCCTGCTTCGACCCAACATAAACCTTGCTCGATCTCCGACTTGCTGTGATGAACGCAGGCTTCAGCGACCCCAAGGTGATGAGCCGCGCGCTGGAGATCGCCCTGTTTGCGGGCGATAGAGGACTCCGTCAGAGCAAGGTAAAAGTGTAAGAAAGAATCGCCGATTCGCTCGGCAATCAATTCTGCCTGGTGGTAGAGACCTATGGCGACATCGGGAAGGTCGGTCTCGTAGTAGAGATCGCCCAGGCTGGTGAGGCAAAGCGCCTCGAGGCGGGAAAGCCCTCCCTGCCTGGATAAAACTAAACCCTCTTCGAGATGCCGGCATGCCTGTTCGTATTCGCCGTGCAAAAATCGCAACACCCCCAAATCGTTGAGACCTGAAGCAAGTGCAATAATGTTTCGGGTGAGGCGATAATAATCCAGCGCCGATTGGTAGCAGCTCAACGAGCGGGCATAATCGCCGCTGTCAAGATAAGCACCTCCCAGGGTAAGGGATACCCGAGCCATGCTGTCGTCGTCGTTTTGAGATCTAAATGATTCGAACGAAGCTGATAGACTGGCGATGGCATCTGCCAGGTTCCCCGATCGCATGTAGTTTAGGCCTTCGATTCGCAAGGCTTCGGCTTCTACCGCTGAGAAATCGCCCTCTTGCCGGTAAATTTCAATGACCTCGCGGGCATCGGCCAGCGAGGCTGAAGAGTCGGACAGGTTATAGTGAACGAATGCTCGCCAAACCAGGGGCCAGGCCAGTTTTGATCTATCGCCGGTATGGCGCATTGAGTCGATCGCGAGGTTAAGGAGAGATAGTCCTCGGAAACGGTCACCCAGGGTGGATACCGCAACCCCACGCTGGGCGAGCAGCACCGGGTGGGAATCGAGCAAGGCCGCAGGCAGAGAGTCGAGCCAGGCAACCAGCAACTGTGTCCGGCCGCTTTTGACGATCGCTGTGCCCACCTGTTCGAGCAGCCCAACAATGGCGGCATCATCCCCAAGCTGTTTATAGATGGCATAAGCCTTGTCCCAGTCCCCTCGCCGGGTATTGGCCATCGCCAGAGAGTGTAAGATTTGAGTTGCTTCTCCCGGGCGCTCTTTTTCAAGGCGTTGGTGAAGGAAATCCTGGAACAGGTGGTGATAGCGGATCCAAGACCCGTCTTCACCCACCGGCAGCGCGAACAGGTTGTTGCGCCGGACGGTATCCAACATCTCAGTCCAGAGATGCCCGGGAGGGTGTTCGCCCAGCACTTCTTCGCATAGATTTGCGTCAAACTCTTCCAGGACGGATGTTCTCAAGAGAAAATCTTGTAAATGGGCAGGCTGCTGGCCAAACACCTGGTGAGCCAGGTAATCATACAGATGGATCCCTGAAACGCGCGCCAGACGCAGCCGGTCACCCATACCCTGCCACATCATTTGGGTCGAAAGCAGCAGTCCTGTGATCCATCCCTCGCTCTCTTTCACCATCTCCTCGGCGGCATCGTTGGGGAGGGCCATGCGGTGATTTTGGAGCATGAGAGCCTGGATTTCTTCACTGCGGAAGCTCAGCTCTTCGAGACCCAACCCGCCGACCAGAGAGCGGGCAACCATGAGATCGAGATCTGCCAGCGGGAGAAGGGAGCGAGAGATAATGACGATGTGACAGTTCTCTGCCACCTCCTGGATAAAACGATTGACAAAGGTATTGACCAGCAAGTTGTCATGGACGAGGTGGTAATCGTCCAACACAAGCGCAAAATGCTCCTGGATACACTCGTACGCCTCATTGATCAAGACCGGCAGCAGCGGATCCAGGGAAAAATCAGCTCTTTGAGATGCGGCCTTGAGGGCGGCAGAGGACTGCCTGCCAAAAGACGGGAACCGGAGGGCGATGGCGGCTATGAAGTGAGCGATAAAACGTTGGGGGTCCTGGTCGAGGCTGTCGAGGCTGTACCAACAAAAAGGCATCTCCGATGAAAGCGACATATCGACCAGGAGAGATGTTTTACCGTACCCGGCCGGCGCTGAAACGATCACAAGTTTTTCGTCGAGGAGCTTATCGAGCAGCTCGAGCAGGCGGCGCCTGCTCAAGATATCTTCGCGGCGGCTCGGTACGATAATCTTGGTGCGTGTTACAGGAATATCCATCAATGGCGGGTATCTAAATGGAAGATCTTCTCTAATGCCTATCGTCGCTTTTTCGATGTTGTTATGGGGTTGCCCCTCTTGTTATTATACATGAGATCTCTATTCGTAATCTTTTGTAATACTCTCTTTATCGCAATTCAGTTATCGCTTTTCTATAATGAAAGAACGATTTCATCCCACCGGAAGGGGGTATCAGGTGAGATCGTTTGTCAACCGGTTCAGGTTGGTGTTCGGCATGACATGACAAACGAAGAGAAATCAACCATAGGAAGTGATGTCGCTGCAGTGACCGGTGATGGTACCCTACCGCTGGATAATGGCACCTCTCACGACGGGAGGTATCAATATTCATTCGAGACCGGAGCGGGAGCTATCGGCATCTACGGGATCAACAATGATGGCAGTCTCAGCTTCGTTGGTCTAGACGACGGCCTGGCGGTCATTGGTGGCTACGCGGGGATTGCCGTACGGTAATTCATCCGTGTAGAAAATAATTTAAAAGGGTGTGCACAGCGCCATCGAGTACGACGCTGTGCACACCCTTTTTATACATTCGTTTTTCTCTATATCGATCAGTGCAGCGAATTATTCCTCGATCGTGAAATATCCCTGCTGCACAAGCTGATAGTCTACGTATAGCTCGACCACATACTCGCCCGGGTCGAAGACAAACGTATCGCTGTAGGCATAACTGATCGGAATTTCGGCAGAGCCGGATTCGCCAAACAGCCAGCTATCAACGATACGCCAGGACGGATCTTCCTCCCCGTCTATGTAGAGCTTGAAGACGATCTCCTGCCCGTCTTGCATGCCCTCATAGTCGAACAGAACCGAGAATTCATCTATTCCGTATTCGAAAGTGTCGAGGGGCTCGGTGTATTCCACTACCTCACCGTCTTCATCAACAATAGGCGCTACGAAACTGAAGGGGCTGAACTGCGCGCTGACCTGGCCTTGAGGAGGCTTTCCGCTGTACTCGAGGGCAACCGCCAGGTTCTTCAGGTCGACGATCAACCGCTCGCCGGCCGGGGCGATCGCCTGGGGATTCAAAACCTGGAAATCACCTGTATCCAGTGAACCAAGAAGCAGCTCGAGAGACTGGGCGGCATCGAGCATTCCCCACCACAGGTACGATGGAGGCTCTTGACCGGCGGCTTTCGCTTCGGCTACCTGTGCAGCGGCC
>Ga0105092_10001987_pt1 | contig 10892 bp, 10 predicted proteins | sample PPLLak2March2015_FD_87021 | JGI IMG/M metagenome (GOLD analysis project Ga0105092, IMG submission 87021) | Freshwater sediment microbial communities from Prairie Pothole Lake near Jamestown, North Dakota, USA - PPLs Lake P7 Core (1) Depth... | ecosystem: Environmental > Aquatic > Freshwater >...
GAGTGATCGTAGTAGTAGTCGAGTCCGGTCTCCCCTACGGCGATGACTTTGGGATGGACAGCCAGCTCCATCAATCTGGCCAGCTCTTCTGCACCGACATCTTTGGCATCGTGCGGATGCATACCGACGGTCGCGTAGACGCTCGGGAAGGAATCGGCCAGCGCCACGGCCGCTGTGTTGCTCGACATATCACCGGCGCCGCCAACCACGATGATTTGTTCGACGCCCGCTTGACGGGCGCGCCCGAGAACCGCTTCGGTTTCGCCGGCGTATTCCTTGGCCTGAATATGCGCGTGGCTATCAATCAACCCCGACTTTGCTGAACCATCGCTAACCATCACTATGCTTCGGCAGGCAGTTCGATCCGCGGGAATAGAACCGTCGGGCCATTTATCTTATCACCTGGCGAAAAACCCTGGCCCCAAACGGCGCGATAAGCTGGATCTTTTTCCTTGAGTCCGAGGAGCTGCTGCAGTTCCTTGGCCGTGTCGGGCATGAACGGCACAAGCAAACGAGAGAGCTGACGAATCGCTTCGAGAAGATGATAGAGAACTTCCCCAACCCGCCTTCGTTGCGCAGGATCCTTAAACAGAGTAAAGGGCGCGGTCTGAACGATATAGCGGTTGACGTGATCGATGGCGGCCCAAACCGATTCAAGGGCACGATGAAATTGGAGTTCCGCCATATAACGCTTTAGCTCTGTCTCTGCTTGTGCAAATTTGTCTCTGAGCTCTTGATCTTCTTTTGGCCATTCGCCGCGCAACGGCTGGACAACGCCGGCGAAATATCTTTGTTGCATAGCAAGCACGCGGCTGACCAAATTCCCGAGGTTGTTAGCCAGGTCGGCATTGTAACGCGCTGTCAGCGAATCTTCCCTGAAGTCGGCGTCTTGGCCAAAGACGCTTTCGCGTAACACGAAGTAACGGAAGGCGTCCATGCCGATCCTTTCCTTCATCTCCAGAGGAGAGACGGTGTTTCCCAAGCTCTTGGACATTTTCTGACCTTCGCTGGTCCAAAACCCATGCACGTTCAGATGCTTGTAAAGCGGCAACCCCGCTGCCATTAGCATGGTCGGCCAGAAAACGCCGTGCGGCTTGACAATATCCTTGCCGATGAAATGTTCTGTTTGCGGCCAGAATGTTTCAAAGAATTCTTCTCCTCTATGTTTGAGCGCACTCACATAGTTAATGAGCGCGTCGAACCATACGTAAGTCACGTAGCGCGGATCGAAGGGGATTTCGATGCCCCAAGTCAGACGGCTCTTGGGACGGGAGATACACAGGTCGCCGATCGGTTCGCGCAGCATCGCGACCACTTCATTCTTAAAACCTTCCGGTCTTATAAAGTCGGGATGGCTTTGTATGTGACGCAACAGCCGGTCCTGGTATTTGCTCATGCGAAAGAAATAGTTCTCTTCCTCGATCAACTGTGGCACAGTCTGATGATCGGGACACTTGCCGTCCACCAATTCTTTTTCGGTATAGAAACGCTCGCAGCCGAAGCAGTAAAGTCCACTGTAGCGGTCGAAGTAGATATCTCCGGCCTCGTAAACTTTCGTCAAGAACTCCTGTACATATCGGACATGATAGGCATCGGTCGTGCGGATGAAGTGGTCGTATGAAAAACCGCAGCTATCCCAGGTCGCCTTGAAAGCGGCGCTGATCTGATCCGTAAACAGCTTGGGATCCATGCCTGCCTGTGCGGCAGCTTGTGCGATCTTGTCTCCGTGCTCGTCCGTACCGGTTAGGTAAAAAGCCTCTCCACCGCTCGCCCGGTAATAGCGGGCCAGCGTGTCAGTAATAATCATCGTGTAGGCGCTGCCCAGATGCGGTTCGGCGTTGACGTAATAAAGCGGCGTTGTGATGTAGGTTCGATTCATTAGCGGATCTCACCCGAGTTCAATAGCAAGTTCTCGATTACCATGCGCCGGTTTAAATTCCTATGTATAGCGCCCAACGCTCCTTTAGCTTCGGCGATCCGTGCGAGAAGGTGTTCTAACTCGATCGCAGCAGATATCTGCTGGATCTCCGGTAACATGTCTACGTTGACGATCTCTTGTCGGTTCTGCGTGACAGCATATACGAGCAGGTCACGATACCAACTTTCTGCCCACTGAAGAAACCTCAAAGATTCCTCTTTATTGTCGGCAAGGGTTTCTGCCGTTTCGGCGGCGGTACGATAATCTCCAGAGGCGACCCGCAGTAGCAAACCCATCCACCGGTGCCTTCTCGCCAACAACGCTTGCGGATCTACAGCAGCAACTGCTTCTAGACTTCCCATACTCATGGCCGCAAGAGGCTCGGCTTCCTCAAGCGGAACTTTTTTTTGGGAAACTAAAAATCCCGCAACTTGATCGCGAGTCAGTGGGGCAAAGGAGACCCGGAGACAGCGTGACCGCAGAGTTGGCAGGAGCCCACCCACGTTAGGCGCAATTAAGACCAATAAAGAATCCTTAGGCGGCTCCTCGAGAGTTTTCAACAAGGCATTTTGAGCTGACAGATTCATCAGCGTTGCAGGGTCCAAAATCACGATTTTTTTATTGCCGGAAAATGATCGCAGGTTGAGCTCCTTTTCCAACTCGCGAATCTGCTGAATGCTGATCTCCTTTTTTCCGGCAAGCGGTTCAATGAAGCGGACATCCGGATGGTTGCCGTCTTGAATACGCGCGCAATCCGCGCACTTGCCACAGAAATCCCCAGTCGCCACGGAACAGTGAATCGCTTTCGCGAGGCTAAGACCAATAGTTTTTTTACCCACACCCGCCGCGCCGACAAAAAGATAGGCGTGATGCAGCCGCCCATGAGCTAACGTCAGGCGCAATGTTTCTAATTGTTTCGGATGACCGACGATTTCCGCAAAACCCATCTATGAAAGCTCCCGATCGATGATGTCCATGATCTCCTGCCCGACTTCTGCCGCAGATCGCGCAGCATCGATAATGCGAAACCTTTGCGGTTCTGCCTGTGCTAACTCTAGAAACCCCTTACGAACCTTCTCGTGAAATTCGATCCTTTCTCTTTCAAACCGATCCTCACGACTTCGTATCGTGGACGCTTGGGATTGCCGCTGGGCAGTTCTAGACAATCCGATTTCTACGGGGCAGTCAAATAGCAGCGTGAGATCCGGCCTGATCCCTCGGCTTGCGATATCATTGAGTCTTCGGAGCAGACCAAGGTCTATTCCCCGTCCATAGCCCTGGTAGGCGAGCGTGGAGTCCGTGTGTCGGTCACAAAGAACCACTTTCCCTTCTTCAAGCGCAGGCAGGATGACTTCCTGCATATGCTGCGCCCGGTCCGCCAAATACAGAAATAATTCCGCCGGTGATGTGATGGGTTGATTGCTAACTTCGAGGAGAGCTTGTCGAATGAGCCTCCCAAGCGAAGTTCCGCCGGGCTCCCGAGTTGCGATACAGGATTTGCTGCGCGCTATAAGGTGGCTTTCGAGGGCTTTGAGTTGAGTGGTTTTCCCACTCCCGTCACCACCTTCGAAAGTGATAAAACGAATCATTGGAGGAAAAAACTCGCGGCGGGTCGCAAAAATGACACGCGGTGCAGAACAGACGTGCCGAACAGCAATTCCAACAAGGAACCGGGGACTAAGTTTTCCGCTCTCCCAAAAGAAGATTGATTCCGTTGACTAATTGCGTGCTCGTGAAGGGTTTCGTGATGTAATAATCGGCTCCGAGTTTGTATCCCCCCAACACATCCTCGTATTGAACCTTCGCGGTCAGTAAAATTACCGGAATCCCAGTCGTATCGGTTACTCCTTTGAGCTTGGTCAAGACCTCAAGGCCATCCATTTCCGGCATCATAATGTCAAGGATAATCAAGTCTGGCTTTTGGTTCTTCAGAAGATTCAACAGCTCCGGCCCGCTAGAAGCACTAATGACGTTATACCCTTTCCCTTCTAGAATAGTCTTGATGATCGTGATGATATCAGGATTATCGTCGACCACCATGATGGTCTTCTTGTTATCCATGCTTTCCCCCTCTAGCGCCACCGTTCTTGCCCACGCCGGAAACCTTTAGATCAAGCCGTCGACACGGATATCCGACCGGAATTTGTCCCGTTGCAAATCTCTCCAGCGCGACCAAAAAAGCTTTAGGAAATGAGAGCTTAACATCTTCCAGCGCTGATGTAAACCTGGAAAAACAGCGCCGATAACTGGTTTGTGATCAGGGATTTACGCTGCGCCAGTAATCCTGAGTGATTATGGAGGGAAGTGATGGATAGGCACTGTCCAGTATCGCTGATGATAGCAGTCCAGCTGCTTGAATGAGCGCCGAGCGGCTGTAAAGCACTTTGATCGCTCCCTGGAGTTGCAAGATAGTCGGTGTCATACCGATAGTGGGGCCTATTTCGTTGATCATCAATGCCCCATAGACCTCCTTATTTTCGTTTCCTACTGCCCGAAAGCCAACGCCCGTTCCCGTGATTATGATCAAGCCCTCCCAGCGAAAGGCACCATTGGCAATCAGTTCCGCATTGCGCACTACCAGAATGCCGACGCCACTGAAATTTCCGCCGACCGTCACCGAATCGCCAGTACCGGAAAGTCCCTCGAGGCAATGAAGCTGAGGCACGGATCGGCTTCCCCAGTTTTCTCCCAGCAGAGATAGCGTACCGCCAACAGGTATAACCGTAGTTGCGGCGTGCGGAGAACGACAAAGATCCTCTCCAATCCGCGTTACCACTGGGCTTGGAATGAAATCACTCTGGGAAACGGTCTTATTATTCTCGCCACCAACGACATTCCCGGGTTTCAGCCCCTGCAATGCAGCATCGATTTGGGTTTGTAGCGTTGCGCCTGATGTTGAAATTGCTAACCGTGGTTTAGCGCCCGCAACCGGCGCGCCACTCGCCGGATCGTAGTCGAAACCGGAGACAAAAAATGATGAATTATCGCTCAAAGCGACACTCGTTTCCGCTCCCCGGAGTCCGATCGCGGCGTCGGCAAGGTCGTAGGCCTTAGAAAGCTGCGCTTGGACCGTTTGCGAAGAAATCCCCGATGCTCCAATCGACCGAATAACGACCTTGGCTGTTAAAGGCGTGACTAGCGTCGAAGAAAGAAACGCAACGGAGAATGTTCCGGACGAGAAGCTCTGCACGCGATCTGCGGGCCTGGGAGGATGAATAGCTGTTTGGCTAATTTGCTGTTTCCCCCATGCGACTCCAGCCTCAGCGAGATAGAAAACCGCGGTGCCTTGTCTCAAGTTGGTCGTAATTTTGTAGTCATTTTGTATTGCAATCCAGGCTCCCATGCCAGCGGCCATCAAAAGAGAGACAAGTAGCAGCGAAGAAAGCAAAACCATCCCCTTTGCGTCACCAATGAGTTTTTGCTGGCCAGCCATCGATCCGTTAGTTTCTTAATTCAATGCTAGTTGAGAGTGTGGACGTCATATTTCCACCCACTCGATGATCTGGGTTCTTAACTTCAACCGCGAACACGATTCGGATCCGTTTTATCGCGGTCGGCGAAGGCGAGTCACCGAGATCGGCACCCGTGACATCGTAATAAGTAAAGAGTTTGTCGACCTTCGCTGTCTTGACGTTGGCTACTAGACAGTCCCCGTTGCGTCGGATAATGGTCGTACCGGGGCAGGTCGAGGTCGGACCCGTAAGTTCGTAGCGTACGTTTTCGCGGGGTTCAGTATCTGCGCAGCTGCCATTGCCATTGAGATCCATCTGGACATGAATCATTCCACCGGAGGCAGCATAAACGCGATTACAGTTTGTATCGGTATCGTTGTGGGGATCGTCCGCGCCCCCCCTTTCTGGCGGAACACTGCCCGCGCCCCAGGATCCGGCATTCCTTAGATCCCGAACGATGATATCCAAGGCACCCCTTGCATCTTCCAATGTCGCCGTCTTAGCCTCTTGAGAAATTGTGCGAAAAAGCTCGGCGCGATAGAACTCATAGAGAGAGGTAATGACGATCGTTCCCAACAACAGCGCAACGAGTTGTTCTATCAGAGTGACGCCGTCATTGTTCTGGCGAATCTGCATGATAGGTCTCATTCCGTGTGTACAAGGGTGGTGAGAATGATTTCGCGGTTCTCGTGATCTCGCCACGAAACCTTGACATCGATTTGTTTCAGGTGCGGCCCGAGCGGTGAATCGGCGATCCTCCAACAACGATCGAATACTCCGTGGGCCGTCCCAGTAGCTCCAATTGCATGGTCGCCCGAGCTGGGACACCCTTCATCATTGACTATTATCTTTTGTGCCTTGAGCTGCTCCAACTTGTCTTGCGCCAAATTGATCGCGACAGTCGTGTTGTCGTTCGTCAGGTTTCCGCGAATGACTCCGACCGTACTCAATGAATAGCCTAATACGGCAATGACAATAACATTGACGGCAACCAGAACTTCGTTGAAGGTGAAGCCTGTCTGGCGCTTACCATCGATTTGCAACTTCAGCAATGATCTAACAATCTCCACTGCAATCACTCGGCTTACAGATTCGAATTCTACCTGTCGGACTCACTACGACTTGTTTACATATCCCATCTGAGCTTCGCAGCCGGATTCGATTGGCGCTCGCGGTTCCTCTCGGCGAGAAAGAGATTGTACCGGCGTTTGTAACTACGATACCTGGCGGCAACGGCTTGGTCACCAAGACAGCAGAGTCTCTCTGAATCGTATAGTCCGCAGCGCCATTCGAATAGGAAAGCTGGAAGCCTACATTCTCCGCGGCCGCGCGCATTTTGATGTTGTGGAGTTCAGATTGAAACTGACGTAAAGAGGCGTCGAGCTGGTACGAAGGAAGCAGCTTGTTCCAGCTCGGCAGAGCGATGGCAGCCAAAATGCCCGCCACAGCGACTGCGATGATGAGCTCGATTACCGAATAGCCAGGTTCGAATTTCGAATCCATGACCCCCCTGCGCTCGCGGAAAATACGTACTGGCAAGGGGCGTGTCAATACCTAGGATTGGAGTTTTCTGCGTGGCGCTAGATTCGGTTAGCTTTTCTAAGCTAGCCTTTCCGTCAAAAAGCATTTTTATGCATCTTTGTCATCCTTTGTCCTAATTTTCTGGACACTAAAATCCCAGACGAATTTAAGACCATTGGTCATGAAGGTGACCAATCCGGATAGAGAACAGCTTTTACCTGATCACAGACGGTGATGAGAGGGAAAAGGTTCGGCGTTAATTGCTCCGCGACTGCGCGATTCTTCGGTTCTAAGGACTATGAGGTGCCAATAGCAGTTGAAAGTCTCTCTCGTCACGTATGCCATGGAGAGCCGGGTCGGATCGTAGATAACTGAGGTCCTTGTAACCCTGCTTCAGAGCCTTGGCGAGCCACTCATAGGCCAGCTCTTTTTTGCCGTAGAAAGCATAGAGCCGAGCCAGATTGTAGGACGCTTGCGGATCATCGGGTTTAGCGTGCGCTAATCTTTCTGCCTGTAGAATCTGTGCTTCGCGTGCTTTTATGGCCGTTTGGTTTTTTTTGGCGGTTTCAAGATTCTTCAACGCCATAGCGTTGCCCGGTTCGATCTTGAGCGCGTTTTCTAACTCGACAATTGCTGAATCATACTGTCCTTTCTTATCGTAGAGCACACCGAGGTTGTTGCGGGCAAAGAAATTTCCAGGCTCAAAATTGACGACCTCTCGATACGCCGCGATGGCTTCGTCAATTCTATCAGCACGCTCATACGCATAGGCGAGGTTAAGGCGAGCTGGCAAATACTTGGAATCCAGTCTGATGGCCCGCTGAAACTGGGCGATGGCGGCGTTTGCGTTGCCCTGTTGGAGCAGTCCGACACCAACGGTATTTCGCTCCACTGCCTCTTCGGAAGCAGCCAAATCCGTCACCGAAAAAGACAGCAGAACGGCGAGCGCGAATAGTTTCCAGACCGATATCATTTTCTAGAATACCTCACGCCAGCCAACGAGCTTGCGAACCGCAAGCTGAGGTATTTGCGTGTTCGCAATTTGCTGGTTGGTCGTTCCCGTGATGACGTATGGAGTAACCCTGTTACCGGACTGGCTCATGATCACAATCGGTTTAGACGGTATGCCGGTTCCAATCGTCTTAGCCGCCGCCAAGGCGCTTTGACCCGCGGCCAGCACTGCGCCTGTGGTCAGATCGAGTGCAGCATCTCCGGTCGTCATGTTGATTGCGTAGAGTTTCGCATCGCCACCGCCCCCGGTGCACGAGACTGTGTTGGCGGGAGTAAACGCAGTAAAAATGACCGTGTTATTAAAGACATCCCCGGCCGCCAAAACTTTCTCGTTGGTGTTCAAAATAATGTACCATCCCTGGGTCACGTTTCCGCTTCCGGTCGTCATGTTTGTCAGCGACGACTCGGTAAAAGGGCTGCTGTTGGTCATGTTCGCCGTGCCGTCGCTTTGCTCGGTGGTATCTTTGATGCCGTAAAAGCGGTTCGAGCTAGTATTGTTCGGATGATTTCGGTCGCCGGTGCCGAAATAGACCCAGAGGTTTCTCGCGCTGTCTAGGGCGAGCACCGGTGAAGCGTAGATTGCCTGCGCGGGATAGTATTCGCCCGGTGCCGGTGGGTTGGCCTGCGATGGCGCCGCGACGAAGAATCGCTTGCCCATTTGGGCCGGATTCCAGTTCGTAATAACGCCGCCCGAGATCGTCGCCGGGGTCGATACGTCAAACTTCCACAATTGTCCCCCAACGTCGCCGATATAGACGCGGTCAATGTAGCCGTCGTTGTTCAGATCAACAGCCGTCGGCGAAGCCGCAACGCTGAAGTTCATGTACTGGCGGTCATCGGAGACCGTACCGGGCTTATAATATTCCCAAAGTTTCGTACCGTCTGCGACATCGATAACGTAAAACGCCTTGCCCGAGTTGTTGTTCGCCGCTGTGTCATATCCGCCGCCGACGAACGCAACATATCTACTCGACCCGTCGGACATTTTGATCTTGCCGATGACCGGTTCCGACCAGGTTTCGCCCATCTTAGAATCGGTGAAGCTCCACATGTACAGCGGGTTTGTCGTGTCGGTAATGTCTAGCGCGTAGTAGTTCCGTCCGCCGCGCCGCTGGCCGAAGATCGCGACAGTTTTCCAAGTCGGCGTCGCGCCGATTTTCACATCAGCGGCAATGGGACTCCCGTCGACGTAGAACTCATGCGGTCCTATCGCAACCGTCAAATCTTTCAAGTCACCGAGAACGTCTGGCGGGATAAAAGCCCATAGTTCCGCGCCATCGCTCTCGCGAATGGCGTGCAGCATGCCGTCGTTGGCACCCGCGAGCAACACCGTTGTACGGTTCGCGCTACTGGTCTTGAACGTGTTGTAAGTCGAGTCATTGATCACCAAGAAGGGCGGTCGGATCAAGACCGGCGTGGAATGGAATATATCGCCGAGTTTCCATTGCCGCTCCTCGCTGAAATCAACGTCAGCGTCTTCGTCATAACTGTCGACGCCGCGGATAAAGTTGATAATATTGTCTTTTTCGGAGCCCGACCCAGCACTCATCATCCCGTTCGTAATGCTCGAATTGCTGGCCGCAAAACTATGGCGGGTTCCGCTGATAGCGGTGTAGATTGTCCGGCTGCTCGCCGTCTTCGTGCTAAGCTGCTGGCCGGCATCCCATGCTAGAGCGGAATCGAGAGGTATGCCGTTCGCGTCCACCGAAATCAAACCATTGGTATCGCGATTGTACGCCTTCATGTAGCCGCGCCAAAAAGGACGAGATGGATTGGATTGAAACGACGCTAGATAGGCGCGCGTGTTACCGCTCGTACCTGTGGTGGGCACGACTGGTGTGGCGAAAGAAAAGGTCGCGGCCAGGATCTGGCTGATGGCAGCCTGAAGCGCCTTTTCCAACTCGGCGGCGTTGTCGGCTTGGAAAAAGCTCCCGCCGCCCTTTGCCGCGGTTTCTTTTAGCTCCTGGATCGCTCCCGCGTCTTTGTCCGCTTGCGGCAAAGCAAAGGCGATAACGTGTACCACGACGTTTTGCATACCAGCGAACGTGCTCGAATGATCTTGCGTGTACAGAGCTTCCGCCTCGAGGCGGGGATCCGTGCCTGTGGACTTACCGTCCGTAATAGCGATCACGAAATTCGGTTGGCAGGCGTACTGCATCGGACTGTTAAGTCCCGTAAGGTGTCCCTCGTAATAATCACCGGCATGCTTCAATTGCGGACCGAGGGGGTTTCCCGAGGAGTCCAGGTCCATGTTGTTAATGGAGTTGCCCAGGGTTTGTTTGTTCGTGGAAGTCATATCTTTGATCTCTTCCATGACAAGGCCGCCACCGGCCGCGTACTTTTCCGCGCCGAAACGTACTCCGGTGGTGGTATTCACCAGATTGGTCAAAACTGTCTTCGCGATGCTGATCTTTGATTGGTCCGTTCCACAGGTCGTGCAAACGCTGTAATTAAGATAATTTCCGTAATAGAGCGTGAGGGATGATCCGCCAATGCTACCGGACCAATATCCTACGGTTGACAGAGCGGTCCGCGCGGCGGAATCTGCTACTGCGTCAATGCTAGCTGCATAGACCACATAACAAGGCTTGGGTTGGGGCTTACAACCAGGCGTGGAGTTTAGGTACTTGTAAACGGTGGTCGTTATATAAGTTAGCGGAGTATTGTATGTGGTGCCAGGTACGTAAGGCTCAGATCTGATTAGACTACCCATGTTCGTTGAGCTGGTGAGCGCCAGCATCACGTTGGGCTTAACGTTGTAACCGAAAATATCGCTGTCGTCGGCTATAGCGAACCGGAGGTTCCAGAAATTAAAAAACGCGATAGAGACGATCTGAAAAAGCGCTATTGTCTTTCGAATCTTCATCTTTCGTTTCCTACCTTGCCGCGGGGCCATAAGCGGCGATGGCTTCGATCTCGCGGGCAGCCAATTCCGTGCCCCAGGCTGTGGTGTAACTTCCCGTAACATTCAACTGATATTCGTTAAAAAC
>Ga0105092_10001989_pt1 | contig 10890 bp, 5 predicted proteins | sample PPLLak2March2015_FD_87021 | JGI IMG/M metagenome (GOLD analysis project Ga0105092, IMG submission 87021) | Freshwater sediment microbial communities from Prairie Pothole Lake near Jamestown, North Dakota, USA - PPLs Lake P7 Core (1) Depth... | ecosystem: Environmental > Aquatic > Freshwater >...
CCAACCCGTCCTGGCCGCCGGGAGAGGAGTGAGACGCGAGCGCAGCGAGCCCGGAGTGCGGGATCTTCGAAGGACCTCAAGGACCTCAAAGACCTCAAAGACAAGACTCCTGACCAGTCCTTGAGGTCCTTGAGGTCTTTGAGGTCCTTTGAAGATCCCGCAGTTGCAAGGTTGGACAGGCGGCATTTTTGGTAGTTAACACGATCTGAAGAGCATTGCCGCGTGTACAATCTGCTGATGCGATTCGTTCAAGTCTGGCTCGTCTGTTTGTTCTCCTTCGCGGTGTTGTCTGCCGAAAGCCCTTCACTGCAGAATCCGGAGCCGATCAGGATTTGGAAAGGGCCGGCGCCCGGGAGTGATGCCCAGCATTGGCCGACGCCCGGTTACCACGAGGAGTGGGAAAGGCCCGGCGAGGTTCTCACCGGGATCACTGACCCGTCGATCCAGGTCTTCCTTCCCGATGCCGCGGTGAATACGGGTCAAGCCGTCATCATCTGCCCGGGCGGGGGATACCGCAATCTGTGGATCAATAAAGAAGGCTGGAAGGTGGCGGCTGAGCTGCAGAAACGCGGCATTGCCGGCATCGTCTTGAAGTATCGGCATTATGACCGGAATGTGGCCGTGCAGGATGCGCATCGCGCGGTTCGTTACGTGCGCAGCCGGGCACGCGAATGGCATTTGAACGAGAAAATGATCGGCATAGGCGGCTTTTCGGCTGGCGGCCATTTGTCCCTGAACATGGCGGGCCAGCTGCGCAGGACTCCCACCTGGACTTCGGACGAGATCGACCAGTTGTCCAACCGGCCTGACTTCCTGATGGTGATCTATCCCGGCGTTCGGCTACTTGCCGAGGCTGTCATCGACGCCTCCTTCCCGCCGGCATTTATCACCGTCGCCGCGGACGATCAGACGACGAAGGCGGTTGACACGATTGACCTGTTTAGCCGGCTCCAGGCGCTGCAGGTGAAATCGGAGCTGCATGTATACCAGGCCGGCGGACACGGGTTTGGGCTCGGTACTCCCGAGTGTAACTGTGGGAGTTGGCTGGATCTTTTCCAAGGCTGGGTGAAGACGCTGACAAAGTGACGAGGCCGGCTTGCCGGCAAGGAGTCTCGATGAAACGAGGAGAAGCCAAATGAAACGGGCATTCCAGATTCTGGCTCTTACACTGACCTCCCTCTTCGGCATTATCTGCCTGGGCCGGGACCCGGCTGTGGCGCAGAGCAATACAACACCCGCCCGGGACGAGCAGCTCGTCAAGCTGCGCGCGGTTCCTTTCACCGAGGTCCAGATCAGCGACTCATTCTGGGCGCCGCGACAGGAGGTCAATCGCAAGGCGTCCATCCCGGTCAACCTGGAGAACCTCGTGAAGGCGGGAAATATCTCCAATTTCGAATTGGCGGCAAAGGGCGCCAAAAGCGGGTTCCAGGGTTTGGTCTTCATGGATTCCGACGTTTACAAGGGGCTGGAGGCGGCCTCGTATTCGCTGGCCACCCACCCGGATCCTGCGCTTGAGAAGCGGCTGGACGAAATCATCGCGGCCTTGGCGGCAGCCCAGCAGCCGGACGGCTATCTGAATACCTACTTCATCCTGAAGGAACCGGGCAAGCGCTGGACGAACCTGCGCGACTGGCACGAGCTTTATTGCGCGGGCCACATGTTTGAGGCTGCGGTGGCGCACTTTCAGGCAACCGGCAAACGGAACTTCCTGGCGGTCGCGACCCGGTTCGCCGATCACATCGACTCCGTTTTCGGCCCGGGCAAGCGAATGGGCTATCCCGGCCATCCTGAAATCGAACTGGCCCTGGTGAAACTCTGGAGAGTGACCGGAGAACTGCGCTACTTCAACCTGGCCAGGTTCTTCATCGAGAACCGAGGCAAAAAGTTCTTTGCCGAGGAACACCAGACGCCGATCGAAACGTACGACGGTTCATATTGGCAGGACGACGTTCCGATCTGTGACCACGAAAACATCAAGGGCCATGCAGTCAGGGCCTGTTATCTGCTGAGCGGCGCGACGGATGTCGCTGCGGAAACAGGAGATTCGGCGCTTCTCAAGATGATCCACCGGGTCTGGAGAAACACGATTGAACGGAACCTTTATCTAACCGGCGGAATCGGCCCGAGTGCGCATAACGAGGGATTTACCGTCGACTACGATCTCCCCAACCCGACGGCGTACCAGGAGACTTGCGCCACCATTGCGCTCGCCCAGTGGAATCACCGCCTGGCCCTGCTCCACGGCGATGCAAAATACTCTGACGTGGTAGAACGGTCGCTCTATAACGGGACCCTGTCCGGCGTCTCCCAGGACGGCACGCGTTTCTTCTACGTGAACCCGCTCGAGAGCCGGGGCACCCATCACCGCCAGCCCTGGTTCGGCTGCGCTTGCTGTCCGCCAAACGTCGCCCGCACGGTTGCCGCTCTTGGTGGGTATGCCTACGCCGTGAGCGATACCGCCCTTTGGGTGAATCTTTACATCCAGGGGGCTGTGAAAGCCAAGATCGGGGGAAAGCCGGTTGCCATGAAGGTGACGACGGATTATCCCTGGGACGGCCGGGTGAAACTCTCGCCGGAAGTCGCGAGTCCGAGCCGATTTGAAATCCGGCTGCGGATCCCGGGCTGGAGCCGCCAGGCTTCGGTGTCGCTTAATGGATCAAGAGTTGAGCCCCCGGTGCTGGAAAAGGGCTACGCCGTGTTGAGCCGCGAATGGAAGTCAGGAGACGTGATCGAGCTGAATCTCTCGATGCCCGTCGAGAGGATCGCGGCCCACCCGAGTGTGGCGGCCGACCGCGGGCGGGTTGCCCTGCAGCGTGGGCCGCTCGTTTACTGTTTCGAGTCGGTTGATCAGACGGCCGCGCTTGGTTCGGTCTATCTGCCCGAAAATACTGAATTCAACTTCGTGAAGGAGAACGGCGCCGCCCTTGGACCCATGGTGGCCATTACCGGGAGCGGCCGGCTGGCAGCAGAACAGGATTGGAAGCGGAGGCTTTACCAGCCCGTTGCCGCCTCTCAGAGTGTCGCCTTGAAAGCGATTCCCTATTACCTGTGGGACAACCGGGCAGCTGGTCCGATGAAGGTCTGGATGCCGGTGGCTCCGCCCACGCCTGTAATCCAGGGCCTGGAGAGCCGGGCGGAGGTCACCGTTTCGTTTGCCAGCAATAATTCCCGGCCGGCGGGCATTAACGACGGGCTGGAGCCGAAAAGCAGCAGCGAGCAACCGCCCGCACTCTGCCACTGGTGGCCCCACAAGGGTGGTGAAGAGTGGGTTCAGTATTCGTGGAAGCAACCGGTCAGGACTGGCGCGGCCAAAGTGTATTGGTTCGATGACACCGGCCGGGGCGGGTGCCGCCTGCCGGCTGAGTGGCGCCTTGAGTATCAGGATCAAGGCCAGTGGAAGCCGGTTGCCGTGACGCGCAAGTACCCGATCAGCCGTGACCAGTGGTGCGAGATCGGATTTGAGCCGGTTTCAACGACCTCCATGCGGTTGGTCGTGAAACTCCCGCCCGACTTCGCCTCGGGCGTCCACGAGTGGAAGATCGTGGAGGCGGAGGAGTGAGTTGGCCCGCCGGGCCGCCGGTTACGAGGTACGAGTTGCGGCGCCGCCTGGGAGCGCGGGCGAGACGCGCGCTCCCAGCGGACGCTGCAACCTGCAACCTGTAACCGGTAACGGGCAACGACTTCGTTTTACTGCAACTGCGGCGACACCGGCAATGTCGCGAACTGGCCGAGGTTGAACTGTGTCCGCAGGACCGTAGCGGCAACATTGGTGTTGCTGCTGGCCCGAATGGTCGCCAGGATGTTGTTTAGGTCGACGGGCGGAGTCCAGGTCAACTCGGTCAGCATCTTGGCCACGTGGCCGTTTGGCGGAACCTCCAGCGTCGCCGTCGATTTCTGAATGCCGTTTTCATCCCAGAGCTCAAAAGTAATGTTCGCCGCCGTGGCCTCGAGATTCATGACGGCTATGCCCGTGCCCACTCCGAGGGCCGCCTGGTTTTCGACCGGGGCGACAAATCGCTTGACCATGGTGCTCGCACCAACTGCCGCCACACCACCCCCCTCGTACAGAATGATGCCGGCCAACGGCCGATCGGATGCAACGCTCGCAGCGCCGACCTGCAGAGCGCCCGCGCCGTCGGTTTTAAGAGCAAGTGTCCCGGCGACTGGTACGGTGCAGTCCTGCTCCCCCGCCATGTTCGTCCCGTTCAGGTCAACCGTCATAGCGCCGCCCGAGTTGGTCTTGATGCGAACTCGGCCTTTGGCGGCCCGCCACGGATCGAGGTTCAACAGCAGGAACTGGCTGGCGATGTTTGAACCGTCGGCGAACTGCGGGAAGTAGATATTGTAGTCAAGCGGCGCTTCAGGCCGGCCGACCGGAAACCGGATGCCGTTGTTCATTACCCTGGGCGCATGTGGGGCAACGGGCAAAGTGGCTAATTCTCCAGGGGTGTTCTGAGTGCGAAGGAGGATGGCGCCGACCGTTCCGGTCGCGGTCGCACGAAGAACGCTGGAAAGGTTGGAGAGGTCAACCGCCGGAGACCATTTGATCTCGTTGAGGAAGAGGGCTCGATGCCCCCTTGCCGGCAGATCGATCGGCTCTCCCGTAGCCTGGAGAGTGTTGTTCGGCCTGTAAAGCTCAAAACTCAGCCGGACAGGCTTGTCCTCCAGGTTCATAGCGGCAATGCCGGTCCCGACCTGACCCGCCTTGGCCTCGACTGGAGCCGCAAATCCCTTGGCCTGGGGCATAGTGCTGCCGACGCCTGCGAGTCCAATCGCGCCCCCGAAGACAATGACTCCACTGAGGGGCCGATTGGAGCGTACCGTCACGGCTCCGGCGATCACCGGTCCTTTGCCGTCAGTGGCGAGCACCCGCAATCCGCCTGCCGGTATCGTCAGCGTCGTTTCACCGTTCACGACCGCGCCGTTCAGATCAACCGACAGGGGCCCTCCAGCGTCGTCTGTCAGCGAGATGAGTGCCGCCGCGGGACGCGTCCGGTCCAGGTTCATCAGCATGATGCGGCTCGAAACGGCATCCGCGCCTTCCCCAAACTGAGCGAAGTAGAGCCGGTGTTCCACAGTCGGGTTCGGCGGCCCGGCGACAAAAGGCGCCGTCGGCAAATCCGGATCCGGCTTCCCATCCCCATCGAAGTCGAACGCCGGCGAGTCCGGGATGCCGTCACCGTTGGTGTCGCCCAGGGGAACAAACCATTGTGGGTCATTGGGCTTCGCCAAGCCGGCCGTCTGGACCAGCGCCCAGGGGAGTGTGATGAAGTCCGCATTACCGTCGTTGTTCACGTCGACGCGGACCGGGTTAACGACGACCGCAACCTGGCCAGGAAGCTTTACGGAAGCCGCCTCGTAGACGCCATCCTGATTCGAGTCAAGCATGGTCGCGCCTCCGGACTTGGTTGTTACCTGGCGCGTTCCGTTGTCGTCGTTGTCCCAGGTCTCGGTGACGCTGGCCGAAACCGGGCGGAGGTTGGCGTCATACCCGTCTATCTTGGCCGCCAGGGTATGCGCCCATTTCAGCCCCGTTCCGACCTCGTAGTAATGGAATCTCCGACGCGTCAGGGTCTGGTAAAACCCCCCGACGGGGTGAGGGTCGGACAGCGTGAGGCCGCTCGCTTCGGCGTTAGCCGGATACCGGGAGCTGTAGCCACGCACGTAGTCTCCGTCCTTGGCCATCATCGTCGTTTCGTCCTGGGGGTCGGGAACTCCGTTATGATTCGTGTCGCCGCGGCTGCGGCGCGTCCACGGTTGACTGGGTATCGGGGGAACCGCGACTCCCGGATAAGGCGTGGGATCGATCTTGCTAACAAACACATTCCAGGGATAGGGTGGTTTTGCCTGGTAGGCGCCCACGATAGGAAAGAAACTGGTGTCGTCCGCGTTAGTGGAACCGGTGACATAAATGAAACCGTCGGAGTCGACCCCAATCGCTCGACCGTACTCCGTTGTCATACCCCCCAGGTAGGAGGAGAAGGGGATCGCGCTGCCGTCGGCCCACATCTTGGTGACGAACGCTTCCGACGAGTTGAACAAGAACCCACCGGTATATCCACCGTACGCCATCTGAACGGGATCGGCCAGCGGGAACGCCCCCTGGCCGCCGGTCACGTCCCCCGTGACGTAGATGTTCCCGGTCCCGTCGATCGCGATGCCGGTCGCGTGTGTGACGCTCTTCTTGCCCCCCAGGTAAGTGGAATAAAGCAGGGCCGTCCCGTCCTGCTTGATCCTGGCGATGAAAGCAGTCGAGTTGTCGGCCAGATTCTCGCTTTGTAGAGCTGTCGGGGTAACGGGGAAGTTGGTCGAGAAGGTACTGCCCACGATAACCGGGTTCGACCCGGAATCGATAACGACGTCGGCCGCCCCATCTTCACCGTCGCCGCCCAGATAGGTCGAGTAAAGCAGAGAGCCGTCGGGCGCGAACTTCGCTGCGAAAGCCTCACGGCCTTTGGAGGTCGTCTGAAAAGCGTTCTTCAACGGAAAAGACTGGCCGTCCGTTCCTCCGACGACCCAGGCGTTGCCGCTTGGGTCGAGGGCCACCGAGCTGACCGCGTCGGTCGCATTTCCGCCGAGAAAAGTAGAGTAGAGCAGCGCGCTCCCCGCCGCGTTCAACTTCAGCACAAAGCCGTCAGACGTCCCTTTCAGTGCGCCCTGGAAAGCGTTGACAACCGGAATCGAACCCGACAGAGTCTGCCCGGCGACGACGGCCCGGCCCGACGAATCGACAGCGATGCGCGGTCGTGCATCCGAGTCCGCAACCCCAAGGAAAGTGGAATAGACAAGACTTGAACCGTTGGCGGACAGTTTTGTCACGAAAAGGTCGTACTGGCCGGTTTTGGCCGTCTTGAAGGCTCCGGCGGTGGTCGGGAAGTCGGTCGAACTGGTACGCCCGGACACGAAGACAGTCCCTGCCTGGTCGACGGCGATTCCACGCCCCTGGTCGTAGCCATTCCCGCCCAGGTAAGTCGAAAAGATCGGCTGGCCGGCCGGATTCATCTTGAAGACGAAAGCATCGTCGGAGGCGCCCTTGGTGCCCTGCACGATTCCGCTCGTGGTCGGGAAGTTGGTAGAGCTTGTGTAGCCGGTAATATAAGCGTTTCCTGCGGCGTCAACGTGCAGGTCATGGGGTTCATCCGCGCCGCTGCCGCCGAAGAACGTGGAATAAACGAAGGCTGGATCGATCACCAGGGCCAGATCGCTCTTGAAATCTCCCAGGTCGAAGCCCACAGTGTCGTGCGAGATGAGTGAATATCGAGCCGGGACTTCCCGCTTCGCGCCATCGGCTGTCAGCTGGAAAACGTTAGGGTGATCGAGCGTCAGGCTTTGGTCCCCGTACTGGAGTGACAGGCGCCTCTTATCGGCGCTCAACTTCGGGCGAGCACCTGTGAAGCGCAGCTTGATCTTGGCCGGATCGGCCCCGGGCTGTATGACGAAGTCGAATTCGAGCCTCTCATCGTGCAGGTAGTAGACGACGTCTACTCCCGGATAGACCTGTTCGCACCGGACCTTCGAATAGCTGGTCACGTCTGTGTGCCAGGATTCGGGTGAACGCCCGCGGAAATAATGGCTGCGCCCCGGCAGGGGGTCGAGGCCCGACATCGCCGGCCGTCTCGCGCTTCCCGTCAGTGTCCACCGCAGGACCCAGGAATTGTCTTTCGCTTCGGAGGTCGAGGCGTCCCCCCAGGGAACGGTCAGTACGGCGTCTTTTTCTGTCAGAAAGAAGCGATATCGGGGTCCTCTGAGAAGGAACTTGACCGGTTCGCTGAACTGGCCAAGGTTCTGCTCAAACGACAGTTGATTGCCGGGCGGTGATTCGGTGGAGGAAGCTGCCGCCACTGTCTGCGATGGCTCGGGAGAGTCAGGAGCGAACGGCTGAAGAGCCGAAAAAATGGCAAGGTTAACTGCCAGGAAACCGAGCAGTAAAAAGGGCGACCAAAGGCGAGGCATAACTCCCCCTTAGATTTCAATTTTTCAACGGGATGATGCGGGCAGCTGGACGGCCAGTCAAGCGACGAATACCCGATGTCGCACCCTGTCGCATCCCGACGTCGCTTTAGTCAAGGGGCGAAGGGTGACAGGGTGTCACCCCGTCACCCTGTCATCCTTCGTCCCAGGTTCGTGCTATAGTACCGGCGCTGTTAAGCCGCTTGCCGTCTATGCCAACGCTGCTTCGAGTATGGCTCGTCCTCGTGGTCGCTTACCTGGCGGCTTCGATCGTAACCTTCTACCTGGGCGCCGGATACCTGGCCTTGAGCAATCAATTCTGGGTTGGAGTGTCGGTGATTCCGGCTGTTCAGGGCATCGTTCTGGTGCTCCTGGGAGTGGTTTTGCAGAGGCGACGGGCGGACCGGCGGGAGCTCACAGGGACAGAGCGCCTCACTCGCACCTGGCTGGTCCTCTTTGTCGTCAATCTTCTCAGCGATCTCACCATCGGAGTCGTGGGCTTTGATCTCGTCGATCTGCGCTTTGAAGCGGTTGCCCAGCGTCTGATTGTCCCCTGGCTACAGGCGCTGGCCATTATCCCTTGGCTCGGAATCAGCCGTCACACTTTGCCTTACCGCACGTTGCCGGACCTCTTACGGAAGCAGCCGTTTCTGACCTTGTTCTTTCTGGCAGATAGCATTTTCCTGGTTTCCAGCTGGCTCCGGGGTGTTGCGTACCCGGCCGCGCTGTCGGAAGCATGGCGACCAGCGGGCGTTTACAACGGGGTAAAGGCGGTGATTGCCGGCGGGTTGATGTTGGGTCTGGTGCTCGGAGGGAGATTCGAGCGCCGGCGGACCGGGACTTGGGTGGCGATCATGGCAATCGGGCTGGCCGTTTACGGATCGACTTACTTTGTGAACTGGCTCAGTCTTCTGCCTGACCTTCTGTTTCCAGGCTTGCCGCTACTTTATCGCTGGCAGCTGGTCTACGTCCCGCTGTTTGTGGCCTGTTTGGCTGTCTTATGGAAGATCGAGCACGAGTGCGAACCATTTTCAAAGGTTTGCGCCGGAATGCTTGAGATCGTGACTCTCATTGCCCTGGTAAACGCGAATATCGTGATGTTGGGACTCTTCAATCGTCCGCAACTCCCTGCCTTTTGGGAACGGATCGTCCACACCGGCGGCCTGCTGGCCATTGCCGGCTTGTGGGCCGCCGCGTGCCGTCTGTACCAAGACACGCGAACGAAAGTCCCCGCCGTGCGGGGTCTGTGACCGTCTTCATTTCCCGGCCGGTTCGCAAACGAAACGGATTGGAAACCGGTTTCGGATCGACTGTTGGTCGATCGGCCGCAAAGGGTCGTCGAGAAACTGCCGGATGATCTCGTTGGAGGCGGGATGACTGAAAAGCGGTGCGTGCGAATAGCCCGGGAATTCGATCAGCTGCGCGTGCCTCAAATGCCGAGCCATCCGCTGGGACCAGACCGGAGGAGTGTCGGGGTCCAATTGTCCATTCGTGATGAGAACGGGAATCCCGCTTCTGACCGGCCGGTTCTCTTCCGCCCGCGGCTTCCCTCTCGGCCAGACATCGAAGGCCTCGTCGGGGACCGCAAGCTCATAATACCCTCCGATTTCGACTGGCAGATCAGGCTGCTTCAGCGCCTTCTTAAGATTCTCGAACGGCATTTCTTCATTGGCCCAAACGGAGAGTCTGGCTCCCCAGGCATAGGTCGGGGGCGAAACGAGCGATTGGACGAGCGGCGCGAGAACCTGGTGCTCGCCGGCGCAGGCGCGATCCAGGATCTGAGGCAACCGGGGAATCATGCTCGAGTCCTCCAGGCCGTTGTACACGGACTCAAATACCCCCTTGCCGTCGAGGCGGATCTCGGTCTTTACCTCTCCGTTCGGTGAGCTCACGTGGACTCGCACCGGTTCCCTGTTCGCCTCGGAGAGGAAGCGATAGAAACGCCGGCGGAGATCCGGGTAGCAGGAGGAGCAATCCGAATCGCTTTGGCAAAGGCCAAAGAGCAGATCGAGGGAGGCCACGATGTTCCGAGGCGCCTCCTCGTCCCAGTTGGCTTCAACCGGGAGGGGAGAATCGAGTATGGCGCACCGCACGCCGTCCGGGTGATCGCGGATAACTGTAGCCATCAGCCGGCCGCTGTAGGATACGCCGTAAAGATTCCATTCTTTTATACCGAGGAGGCGGCGCAGGTCCTCGATGTCGGCGGCGCTTTCACGGGTGGTGTACCCCGCCAGGTTTACGCCCGATGCGATCAATCGATCCGCACATCCCCTAATTGCAGTCTCGAGCTCGGCCGACGGCGGTCGGCTGTTCAATTCCACGCCAATTGACCGCTTGAGAACCTCGTCTATTTCCGGGCATGTTAGAGAAGGGTCGGCACGTGCGGTACCGCGTTGTTCGAAAAGGATATAGTCGCGGTCGGCAAGAATCGGGTTTCTGCTCGCCCCTCTGACCCGTCCGATGGTACTGCCTCCGGGTCCTCCGGTGGTGAAAATGACCGGGTCCGGACGAGGCGAAGAGTTCTTAGTCTTGAGGATGGCGAATGGCAGGCGGATGGTCCGAAGCTTGCGCGCCCGGCGGTCTTCCGGAACCACGAGGTAGCCGAATTTGACCTCGCGGTCAGCCGGCTTCATTTCGGGCGGCAGTTCAGCCCATTCGAGCCGGGTCGTCTGGTCTTTCGCTGGCGGCGCGGCTGCAGCCAGAAAGGGAAGGAACAGAAACACGAGCACAGTTCTTCCAACTCTCATCTCACCCGTCCTTTCTTCCCCGAGGTCGGAGGAGATTATATATACCTTTGCGGGCGGTGGGGATGTACGTCGATGTTCGACCCCAAAGGGGCATAAGCGCTCAAATAAGAAGCGAGAGTGGGGGCGTCCCCTGGGAGCGCAGGCGTCCCGCCTGCACTGGGGCAAGGGGCGTCCCGCCCCGTCCGTGCCTCTC
>Ga0105092_10001991_pt1 | contig 10887 bp, 8 predicted proteins | sample PPLLak2March2015_FD_87021 | JGI IMG/M metagenome (GOLD analysis project Ga0105092, IMG submission 87021) | Freshwater sediment microbial communities from Prairie Pothole Lake near Jamestown, North Dakota, USA - PPLs Lake P7 Core (1) Depth... | ecosystem: Environmental > Aquatic > Freshwater >...
GACTGCTCTCTGCGTCGCGGATCACCAGCGTGGTGAACAGCGCGAAGGCAGAGAGCAGCAGGGCGCACAGGGATACCACTCCATTCCTGAAAGCATTCCCCGAGATATTCTTCCATGCAAGCTGAAATGCACTCATGCGGCAACGGGCTCAATGAAATTGCGGGTGCTGGCCAGTGTCACCAGGCTGGCGCCCATAACCAGGATGCCCGATAAGATCAACAGCGGCTTCTCGATCAGATTGCAGGGCATAGAGGCATTGGCACAGACCCCGATCAAAACGGTGGGGAACAGAACCACCAGAGCACCCAAAGCTATACTGATCACGTTAAGCGTGCGAAATGTTTCCTTGCGTTTGCTGGTGAGGTTGAAAATGCCGATCAATGCCAGAGGCACTGCCAGGCCGATCTCGGCAAGTGCCGTCCAGTGGCATTTCATCGGCACCGACCGGCCGTCGGCGGTGGTCAACGTTCGGCCGTTTGCCAGGCAGTCCGTGAATAGCGGCACGATGGCAATCGTAAGTGCCAGGGCGATCATCAGAATTCCCATTGTTTTGTTCATTTCACAGTCTCCTTTTCCTCTTCGTTATGAAATAATGTAGTCGGCGCTGCTGCAGGCTGTTTCGCCGGCTTATAAATAATTCCGAGTGGCTACTCTGTAACGGTCATTACGCCGCGGTAAATAAGATGAGGGCAATTGAACCGAAATTCTCCCGCTTCACCCGGCATAAACTCCAGAACCTGTTTATCCGCTGCAGAAGTCAGGATCAGCGTTGTACTCTTACGCCTCTCCCATTGAAAGATCAATTCGTTACCACAGCCCACCTGCCCAAGCTGGCGGAAGGTCAACCTGACTGGCAGATCTTTTCTCACCGCAAAATGCACGGGCGAATAGCCCTGTGGTGTAACCACCAGGGTGACCTCTTGTACGCCATCCGTGCCAACCGGTACTTCAACCGGTGGCGGCACTGAAAAAGATAACGGTACATCTTCAATTGCCGAATAGACCTGGCGATTGGCAGCGGGTCCCAGCGTATCGAGCACGAATTGCATTTGGTCGTAATAGAGGAGATTGGGAGTGGAGAATTCAACTCTTACCTGCACCGATCCCACATTCAATTCCATCCCAAGCATATTGCATTGCTGCGCTGTCCGGCAAACACATACACAACGCCTAACATTCGACACAGAAGCCTGAGGGCCGGGAAGCCATTCACTAAATGTAAGCGTATTGCCTTTACGCGTCGAATAGACGAGTTGGACCATCTTTTCCCCGTTGGGACCCGGCCGGTCAGTAATGATCTCCATCTTTTCGCGCTGGAAGAGTTTCGGCAAATAGGCTGGGATTAACACCTGAAAAGGCAATTCTGCCTGGGCGCTGAGGACGCGTTCCGCCTCCGGGGCTTCGCGCGGCTTGGAAGAGTTGACCTTGATCCAGACAAATCCGGCAACCAGGAGAGGCGTCAGAATGAAAATGCCAGCCAGCAATCCTCGCTGCCAGGAGATTGGTTTCTTGGTGTGATGCCCGGGCATTCCATCCAACATGCGATTCATCCTGATTTACATCCCTGGCATCGCCGGGTCCATGACCATCAGGTTACGCATCATGGTCATATCTTCGTGTTCCAGGATGTGACAGTGATACATGTACATGCCCGTGTGAGGACCAAACTTCATGGCGATCCGGACCCGTTCGCCAGGCCAGACCGAGACCGTGTCCTTCCAGCCGCTGTCGACAAGCCCTTGGTTGATCGTAGTGTAGTCGCCCGTAAAGGAAGGAGCTATACGCTGAAGGATCTGAAAATGGACATTGTGAATGTGCATCGGATGAGGGATGGGCGAGTTATTGATCCATTCCCAAGCCATGATTTCATCGCGGTTCACTTTTTCATCTTCGGCGACCGCCTCCATCTCAAAGACCCGCCCGTTGATCGTCCAGGTCATCATGTGCCCCATGCCAATTGTGAACGGGCGCGGCGTGTTGTAATTGGGCACGTTATTCGCGTCATAGCGCGCCGAAAGCGCCGGCAGCGGACCCAGGACAGGCTTTATCGTTGCTTTCTGACCCACATTCACTCTGAGAATATCGAAGGCAGCCCCGTTGGCGATGCCTCCCATGCCGCCCATCATTCCCATCCCCCTCATACCACCACCCATCATCCCCATGCCGCCCGCCTGAAATGCCAGGCTGCGCAAAATGACCTGCTTCCCCGCCAGCGAGCTAAAATCTGCCCATAGATCGACGCGCTCGCCCGGCATCAGCATCACATAATTTCTGGAGGCAACTGCGGACAACAAACCGCCGTCGCTGCCGATTACGTTCAACGGCATGTTGTTGCTCCATGCCAGCTTATATGTACGCGCGTTCGAGCCATTGAGGATGCGAAGACGATAGGCGCGCGGTTCCAGTGAAAATGTGGTGTCCAGTTTGCCATTCACCAGGATGCGATCCCCCAGAAAACCCCACATCATGTTGGGCTGGTAAAGGATTTGATTATTCTGATCGAAAGACCGGTCCTGGATCACAATGGGGACATCATTGGCTCCCGTGCTGGCACCCGGGATTGCTCGCTCCTCCTCCGGATCCCAGACATACATCAGCCCGGCCAGGCCCATCATGACTTGCTCAGCGGTGCGCATGTGCGGATGAGGGTGGAACCAGTAGGGACCCGCCCGATCGATCATCTCGAATTCGTAGATCTTGGTCTGTCCCGGTCCAATGGCTTGCATCGGATGTCCATCGCAATCTTCAGGTACCTGCAGTCCATGCGGATGGATCACGCTGTTCTCGATGAGATTGTTGTGAAAAAATATGCGGAGTTTTGTTCCGCGCTCGACACGCAGGATGGGTCCAAGAGAGCTGTCGGGGATGGATTGCATAGTCACGCCGGAACCGCTGATTAATTGTCCCTCATAGCGGTAGACGCGTGTCTGCACACCCGGCAGGATTTGCATCCGCTGGTCCGTCGCGGTGAGCGAGATTTCCGCGTCCGGCACGAAGGGTTGCGTTTGTATTCCCTTCAGAGATCGTTCAAATAAATGGAGGCGATTGCCAAATATAAGGGCAGTGCTGCCAAGACCGGCTACCCTCAGGAAATCACGCCGACTGAGAATCTGGGAACTCATTCCACATCTCCAATCTATCTTTTAGAGATATCCTAATTACATAAAAATTGTCATCTATAAATGACAAGAAGTCAAATGTTATTTGGCATAAAACGATGTGACGTTTTTCTCTTTTTTTCGTATTTGGATGAAAATTGACCTAAACTTTATGAGGTACGATGCGTCATTTTTATAGTACACAAAATTTATTTTTTTGCTCTGGGGAGTAATTTTGGCTCCCCAGAGCATCTTCTTGAACCTCTAAATTTATGATTTAGTCTTAGCCAGCAACGAATGTTGCTACTTATTTTGGAGCCTTGGGGTCTGCAGGACCAATACGATAGGGCCGCATCATCTCGTTGTCTTCATGCTCCACGATATGGCAGTGCCAGACAAACTGCCCCGGGTGATCGAATTTTGCGCGGATACGCGTGACTTCACCCGGGTAGGCGATGACGGTATCTTTAAAGCCGCTCTCCCACGGTTCAGGCGGTCGTGTATCTCCTTCAAGTTTCACGGGTATCTCCACCTCGTCATCATCAAGATGCAATCCCTGGCGATTGACGACTTCGAACACGACCTCATGAACGTGCATCGGGTGAGCATCCGCGGTGAAATTGTAAAACTCCCACAGTTCCGTATCACCAACATTTGGGTTTTCCGTGACCGGCTCAGACCACATGCGATGCATTGGCATGCCATCGCCATCGACTGTGCCAAGCAGGGCTTCGGCAGGACCATCGTGGACCATTGACATCATCTCGATCAGCGCGAGAGGCCGCCGTGCCGTTGGAGCGGGAAGCGGCACAACCTCGGGCAGTTTCAGGAATTGCGGCGGCGTGGTTGGATCGGCCCCAACCGCCGGTACCACGCGGAATTCCAGGATCTGACCGGTCGAAGCCGGATCTGCAACTTCGAAATCCAGGCCAGGTTGACCGCCTCCAAAGGGCTCATCTGGTCCAATGTTCCCGAGTACATAATTGCCTACCGGGACGTTGGTGAAGTCCACGATCAGATCGGCGCGCTCCGCCAGACCCATGAGGAGCCGGTTGCCTAGTGCGGAGAGATTCACCGGTGCGGCCAGGCAGCCACCTTCGTTGCCGATCTGCCAGACTTCCACACCCGGGATCTGATTGAAGTCCAGGATCAGGAAGCGGGACTGGCAGCCGTTCAGGAAACGGAAGCGGTAGCGGCGTTTTTCGACCGTCTGGAAGGGCCAGGTATTGCCATTGACCATGATCATATTGCCGAAGAACTCGGGATTCCACATGGGAGAAACATCCGTCTCAGGGATATATGGTCCAATGTATTCATCAAAAAAGGCGCGCGTGTTCGGATAGAAAAGAGAGCCATCTTCATTGAAGGCACGATCCTGGATCGCGATCGGGATCTCATAGTATGTCTTCTTGGGTGGGAACGGGTCAGTCGCTCGAGGGGCAGGCGCCGGCAGCACCGCGCGTTTCCCGGTGCGGCTGTCCTTGAGGGCACCATCTCCGCACTTGCCGCCGCGAATAATATAGAAACCAGCTGGTCCGGCATAAACGTTGAGCCGTGTCATGCCCAGGGCATGGTCATGGTACCAAACCGTCGAGGCGCGATTACTGTTGGGGTATTGGAACGTGGAAAATCCGGGCCCCCAAACAGCCTTATACTTTTCCTTGGCTTTGTTCGCAAAATAAGAGTACCAGGTGCCTTCTTTAGCATAGCCTGCCGGAATATTCTTCGCGTTGGGCAGGTACCAGGCTTCGGCGTACCCGTCGCTTTCTTCGCCCACGCCAACCGCGCCATGCAGATGTGACACAATCGGGACAGGACCGGTATATGGACCGGGAGTTTCCTTGAAGGTCGGGCGGGTATCGCGGTCCATCTCGCCTCCAGGCGGATTCGCCCAATGCAGGGTTGGGTCAACCGGCAGCAGATGCGGCAGATAGTTGCCATTGGAGTCCACCAGTTCATTGATCCATTTCACGCGTACCGGCACATTCGCCTTCGCCTCGATGGTGAGCGAAGGCGCGTTGTGCAGCAGTAATCCCTTCTTGCTTGCCGACTTGACCGCACCATAGCCCCAGACGGTTGTCTTGGGCAACGGTGACGGCAGGATCTGCTGCTCGAACTGCCGCATGGAAATCTCGTAATAGTCGACCTTGGGACCTTTCCCAGAATGGATCGTCCCCGCCTTCGGCATGACAGGCGGGATCAGCAGCGGCGTTTGATATTTTGGAACGAACAAGGGATCCAGGGTGCCGCCGGGGATTTTGGCAAAAACCTGTCGAATTGCCCCGCTGCGAGCTGACACATAAAGAGCTGCCAAGCCTGCTGCGCTGATCTTGAAGAATTCTCTCCTTGATATCATGGTCTTACCTCCGATGAAAATAAAATTGCACGACGTGACCACTCTCAGTGCGTCGCACCAGCCTCAACAGGATGATCGCAAGTCAAAACAAACTCCCTCAGAGTTGGTCTCGAGAGGCCGGTGCGACGCACGTAGGTCCGGGCACATGCCTCTAAAATTAGTTTCAACAAACCTATTTCTAAACTGTGACCTTCTGTACTATACAAAAAAACTCACTGACTGTAATCCGTAACTATCCACAGACTTGCATGCCTCTGATTAGTGAAGTTCCGCATAAATTAAAAGATCAACTCGTAGAAACTACGAGTTGATCGTCAGCACGTCAAAACCTTGAAGGATATCCGTGAAACGGGTTCCTAGATCAAGCCTTTGTCCTCCGCATAGCGTATCAATTCGACGCGGCTGTGAATGTTCAACTTGGCGGTCAGGTTGCTGCGATGATACTCGACGGTCCGCACACTGATACAGAGATTTTCCGCAGCCTGGCTGTTGGTATAGCCCTGGGCAATGAGACGTAACACTTCGATCTCCCTGGCTGTCAACGCTTCCGGAATAAACTTGACTATCTCCGGCGATGGAGATGGCTGCTCCATGAAAAGCAGGCGGGCCATGGCCGGGTGAAGGTATAGTTCGCCGCGCATCACCGCCTGGATGGCATTGATCAACTCGGACTTGACCGCCCTCTTCAAAATATAGCCCATGGCGCCGGACCGGATCGCCTCCTGCATCAGGCTTTTATCTTCATGGACGGTCAGGATCAGAATGCGTGCCTCAGGCACCAATTGCTTGATGCGCCGGGTGGCTTCGATGCCACCTGTGTTGGGCATACTGAGATCCATCAGCACAACATCGGGACGTTTTTCGACCGCCAGCGATACCGCGCTGTTCTCATCATCCGCCTCGCCAACCACTTCCATCCCTGACTCGCCGTTGAGTAAGGCGATCAAACCGGCTCGCAGGACACCGTGATCATCTGCGATCAACAATCTGACTGTCATAGTTAACCTCCACGATTACTGTTGTACCTTTCCCAGGCTTGCTCTCGATCACGAGTTGTCCACCGATCATCTCAGCCCTTTCGCGCATGCCGAACAAACCGAGGTGACCGGTATCCGGAACTTTCTCCGGGTCAAATCCATTCCCATCGTCTTCCACCATCACGATCAATTTGTGATCCCTCCGCGTGAGGATCACATCCACCTGCGCGGCATGAGCATGCCGCGCAACGTTGGTCAGCGCCTCCTGGACAATGCGATATAGCTCTGTCTCCATGTTGGCGGGTAAACGCTCCTGAACATTCCCGGAGCTAAAGCTGACCCTCAACCTGTACCTCTCCCCAATCGATTCCACATACTGGTGCAAGGCAGGGACCAGGCCCAGGTGGTCAAGACTGGCGGGACGCAATGCCATTGCGACACTATGCAGATTTTCACTGACCGCGTTCAGCGACTGTTCCATTTCTGTAACCTTCTTCAGGACAGCCTTCGGTTGATGCGCCTGGCTTTCCAGCGCGACCAGGTCGAGCATCAGCGCAGTCAACATCTGGCCCGCTTCGTCATGTAGTTCACGGGCGATGTAAAGTCGCTCGTTTTCCTGGATCTCCACCAGCCGCCGGGAAAGAGATTGCAGGCGTTCGCTGCTCGCCCGAACCTGTTCGAACAGCCATGCGTTCTGAATGGCGACCGACGCATGCGAGGCAAAGGCAACCAGGCGCTCTTCCATCTCTGCGCTGAAGAAATCAGGTTGTTCCGCGAGCAGGTTTAAGAAGCCGATCACCTGGTTCTCTGCCAGCAGAGGTACGCACAAAATGGAACGACCCCATTCCAGGCCGTGCACGATCATCCAACTCTTTTCCTTCTGTGTATCCGGGATCAGAACCGGCAGGTGGGATTGGCGCATCTTCTTCAACAGAGGAAAGTCGTCAAGTGGGAAGCGATTCTTAACCTGAGACAGGTTCTGCGACCAGCGCGGATCTCCCGAATGGCTGGCATCATAGAATGATTCCCCGTCGAACATCATCACAATGGCAAGCTGATACGGGATCACTGCCTTGACCTGCTCGAGGATCAGAGGCAGGACCTCATCCAGTTTCATACTCTTGTTGAGGACAAGGGCAGCCTCTGCCAGTGACTCAGAGAAGCGGCGTTGTTCATGCTCCGCCAGGCTGAGAGCCTGCAGTTCAAGGTTTCGCTCCGCCAGTTCCGCCTCCGACCGCTTGCGCTCGGTAATATCCTGTTTGATGGCGATGAAATGCTGGATCTGATCGTTCTCGTCGCGTACCGGCGTAATGGTTTGCTCCTCTATGTAGAGGCTGCCGTTCTTGCGCCGATTGGTGACCTCCCCCCGCCATACTTGCCCGGAGAGTACGGTCGTCCACATGAGGCGGTAATAATCCGCATCGTGTATACCCGACTTAAAGATGCGCATGTTTTGACCGACGAGTTCGCGGCCTGCATAACCGGTGATCTGGAGGAGAGCAGGATTTGTCCACTGAATGCAGCCCTGCGGATCGGTAATGATGATGCCGTTGGCGGCCGCTTCCATGGCTGTGGTTTGGATACGAAGTTGCCGCTCAACCTCCTTGCGCTCGGCGATTTCTTTCACTAATTCCCTGTTCGTAACCGCAAGCTCTTTCGTCCGTTCCTGGACGCGCAGCTCCAGTTCATCATGTGCTTTGCGCAGCGCCGCCTCGCCCTGCTTGCGTTCAGTAATATCTTCAACCAGGGCGATGATCCACTGGGGAGCATTCTCCGCATTTTGCACAAGCGAGATACTCTTTCGGACCCACACCGGTTCTTTATCTTTGCGCAGATAGCGGTTCTCGACTACGAAGTCAGCCAACTGCCCAGCCAACATCCGGGTGATCAGCTTAATATTCTCGGCACGATCATCAGGATGGATCAGGCTTGAAAACTCCATTGTCTGGAGTTCCTCAATTTCATAACCTGTCAGCGCGCAATAGGCAGGATTCGCGTCCAGGAAATGACCATCAGACATCGTCATCGCAAAACCGATGGCAGCATTGGCAAATGCGCTTCGGAATTTCTCTTCGCTCAGCCGCAGCGCCTCCTCCGCCTGCTTGCTCTCCGTGATGTCATGTACCATCCCTGCGGAGCGGATGATCTGACCGGTTTCATCCCGAAAGTGTTCGCACTTTTCGTGGACAATCCGAATCTCTCCGCTCAACCGTTTGACAACCCGGTGCTCAATTTCGTACCTGTCCCTGCCTTCCCGTATCGAGCTGGAATAGGCGGCATCCACCGCGGCGCGGTCATCCGGGTGGACAAATTCAAGGAATGCTTTGTAGGTTGCATCAAATGACTGCGGTTGGCATCCAAAGATGCGGTAGACCTCATCAGACCAGGTCAGCTGGTCATTTACAAGGTCAAGCTCCCAACTGCCAAGGTGGGCAATCTCCTGTGCCAGGCTGAGGCGCTGCTCGCTTTCGCGCAGCCTGGCATTTACCTGCTCCAACTGTTTTTGGGCTTCCAGGGTATCTTCCATGAGATTGAGTGCAGCCAATCTTGACGCAGACAGACTTTGATTGACCGCCTGGAGTTCGGCAGTGCGGGCAGCCACGCGTTGCTCCAGCATCTCATTGACTGCGCGGATCTCGGCCGTCTGCTCGGCAACACGCTGCTCCAGTTCGGCGTTCATCTGCCGTATCGCTTTATCGGCCCGATCGCGCTGGATGGCATAGCGGATGCTCCTGACCAGCATGTCGCTATCGATCCTGCCTTTGACAAGGTAATCCTGCGCATTCCGGGAAAGGGCCTGCAGTCCGGTCTCCTGATCGTCCAGTCCGGTCAGTACGATTACGGGTGGGGCGGCGGGCGTGGCGAGGATTTTCTCAATTCCATTCAGGCCGAGATTATCCGGCAGGTTGAGATCCAGCAGAACAACCGCAAACCTATCGATCTGAAGAAGCCGGATGGCCTCCTGTAGTGTCACAGCCCCGACAACCTCGAAATCCATTGAGGAGGCTTCGCCGAGTTGTTCCTTCAATAGACGGAGGTCGGCAGGATTGTCCTCGACAGCCAGCACCTGCACCGCGTTCGATCCCATTTAGCCTCCTTGTTGCGATGGGAGCTTGACGATGGTAAGCCAGAAATCCTGAATGGATTTCACCACCGTGGAGAACTGGTTCAGATCGAGAGGCTTTGTAATGTAGCAGTTGGCGTGCAGATTGTACGATGCCAGGATGTCTTTCTCGGCCTCGGAAATCGTAAGCACGACAACGGGGATGGCCTTCAGCTCCGGATCATTCTTTATTTCTTTCAGGACCTCGCGCCCATCTTTGCGCGGCAGGTTCAGATCCAGCAGGATCAGGTCAGGCCGCATGGCATTTGCATACTTGCCTTCCCGGCGCAAAAATGCCAGCGCCTCCACCCCGTCATTCACAACGCTGAGGCAGGTATGCAACTTCTCCTCCTTCAATGCTTCCTGGGTGAGACGCACGTCCGCCAGGTTATCTTCCACCAGCAGGATCTCGATCGGCTTCAACAGGTCTTGAGAGGTCATTTTCCATTCCTTTTGTGTCTGTGGCACAAGATTATATCTTGCGCTCCCGGCTACTCGTTTCGAGTGGGCACGGTAAAGTAAAACGTCGAACCCTGCCCCGGCTCGGATTCCACCCAGATCCGGCCGCCCAGAGTGTCGACGATCTTTTTGCAGATGCTCAGCCCGATACCGGTGCCCGGATATTTATCCCTGGGATGCAGTCTCTGGAAGATCATGAAAATCCGCTGGCTGTACTGTGGTTCGATCCCTATGCCGTTGTCACGCACGGAAAAAACCCACTCCTCCGCCACCGGCCTGGCACTCACATGTATCTGGGGCGGCTGCTCACCGTGGAACTTCAGGGCATTGCCGATCAGGTTCTGGAACAACTGGATGAGGCTGGATTCGTGGGCCGTGATTACCGGCAGACGGTCGAAGGTCACGCACCCATTAACGGACTCGATCGTATTAGCCATACCGGCTACCAGTCGGCGTACGATTTTGTTGCAATCCACTTCAACCATATCCGTCGTACCATGTCCGGCGCGCGAATACGCCAGCAGATCTGTGATCAACTTCTGCATCCTGGCGGCGGCCTCCACGATGAAATCAATGAACTCGTCGGCATCCTGGTCGAGCCTGCCCTTGTAGCGCCTTTCGAGCAATTGCGAGTAGCTGGACATGACCCGCAAGGGTTCCTGAAGGTCGTGGGAGGCCACATACGCGAACTGCTCCAGGTTCTCGTTCGATCTGGCAAGATCCCGGCTCGACTCTTCGAGTTCAGAGGTACGCTCTTTGACCAGTACCTCCAGGTTCTCTTTGTGGCGCTTCAGTTCTGCCTCGGCCTGCTTCTGAGCGGTTACATCGCGCGCCGCGGCGAATGCCCCCAGAATATTCCCATTGGCATCCTTGTAGAGACTCGCGTTGTAGAGC
>Ga0105092_10001992_pt1 | contig 10887 bp, 10 predicted proteins | sample PPLLak2March2015_FD_87021 | JGI IMG/M metagenome (GOLD analysis project Ga0105092, IMG submission 87021) | Freshwater sediment microbial communities from Prairie Pothole Lake near Jamestown, North Dakota, USA - PPLs Lake P7 Core (1) Depth... | ecosystem: Environmental > Aquatic > Freshwater >...
CGAAGAACTCAGCAAGGTCGTCGCCGCCCTGGTCAAGAGGGGCAAGCATCGTGGTTTTCTCACGATGGCAGAAGTCCAGCAAGAGCTGGAGGATGCCGAGGCGTCCGGCGAGGCATTCGAGGAGGTCGCTGACGCCCTCCGCTCCCAGGGAATCAAGCTCACTGAGGAGGGGCCGGGCGTCACCGAGGAGTTCGTCGAGGTCGGCCAGATCTCGGTCTCAGACCCGGTGCGCCTCTATCTCAATGAGATCGGTAGGTACCCCCTTCTCACCAGCCAGCAGGAAGTGGAGCTGGCGATGCACATGGAGGCGGGCCATCGCGCGCAGTCCCGGCTCGACGAGGAGGGGCTGATCGATGAGGACCGGGCCGTCCTCGGGCATGAGATCGACATCGGCGACGCAGCCCAGAAGCAACTGGTTCAGTCCAACCTTCGCCTGGTCGTGGCATTGGCACGTCGTTATGTAGGGCGGGGAATGGCGTTGCTCGACCTCATCCAGGAGGGCAACGTCGGTCTGATGCGAGCCGTGGAGCGGTTCGACTACCGCCGGGGCTTCAAGTTCTCCACCTACGCGACTTGGTGGATCCGTCAGGCGATCTCCAGGGCAATCGCCGATCAGGGCCGGACGATTCGTATGCCTATCCACGTCCTCGATTCGGTCAACAAGCTGACCCGGGCCCAGCGGGAGATGACCCAGACGATGGGACGTAAACCCACTCTCGATGAGCTGGCCTTCGAACTCGACATCGAACCCGCTCGGGTCGCGGAGCTGCAGCGAATCGCCCAAGACACGGTCTCTCTGGAGACGCCTGTTGGCGAGGACGACGATGGGACTCTCGGCGATCTCGTCGAAGACCTCGAGTCAGATCGCCCGCCGGACGTCGCCACTTTCTCGTCCTTGCAGGATCAGCTGGCCATGGCCTTGGAGGGTCTGAACGAGCGGGAGCGTGAGGTCTTGATCATGCGGTTCGGTCTGGCCGATGGGCGGATGCGCACTCTCGAGGAGGTCGGATCGCATTTCAAGGTGACCCGGGAACGCATCCGGCAATTGGAGACCAAGGCACTGGCCAAGCTCCGGCACCCCGACAAGTCGCAGAGGCTGGAAGGGTTCTTGGAGAACTCCTGATCGCTCGGGCGCGGGCAGTGCCCGTCGTGGCAGTATCGGGTCCATGAGATTCAGATCCGGACTCGTGGTCGGCGCAGCCTTCGGGTATGTCATAGGTACCCGCGCTGGGCGGCAGCGGTACGAACAGATCAAGCATTGGGCCGGTGAGGCTAGGAAACACCCTGCCATGGCCCAATTGGCGAACCAGACCGTTGGGGTGGTCGATGGGGGACGATATGTCGCCGCTACCGGGCTCACAGCCGTAGCCAGGGGGCTTCGCACGATCGACACTGACGCACGCTCTGAGTAGAAAGAAGCCGACTGGTACCCTGACCCCTGCCAGTCGGCACCTTCCGCGGTAGCTCAATTGGTAGAGCAGTGGACTGTTAATCCATTGGTTGTAGGTTCGAGTCCTACCCGCGGAGCAAGTTTCTGACCTCCGATCGTCAGATTCCCTCGCCTCTAGACCCGTCTTTGGTCTCACCACTGCTCGACTTGACGGCTCGTCGCCCCGTTGTCGTCGTCGAACACCGCGCAGATGGTTCACCCTGGGGGAAATTGCCTTGACCAGATGTCCAACTTGGCGCGACCTGGCCCACGTACACCTGCCGATCTGGTGCGAGTGGTGCCGAATGTGCGCTTTACGCCAGAATGAGTGTGATCGGTGGCATCCAAGAGGTCTACCGCTAGACCGGGAGTGAACATGGCAGAGACATTGGAACATCGAGACAAGGTCCAGCGCAGTCTGGAGGACATCCATCGGTCGTTAGTGGCGGTATCGATGAAGCTGGCACAGCTTCAACTCGATGACGAAATCGACACCGAGTTAGGTGACGTCCTCGAGGAACAGATGACGGCCCTCGCACCGCTCACAGACCGCCTCGAGAGTCTCGAATCCGAATTTCAGATGGAGACCAACCGCCTGACAAACCAGGGAGAACTCCAGGGCTAATGGTGTTCAGTTCGGCTCCCTCGCGGTAGTCCTTCACACTCGGCGAGCAGGCGCAAGAAGGTTCCAGGTTTTGCGTCGCCAATCAGTGGGAATAGTGGGGCAGACCTGGATCGAAGAAGCGCGGATGAACACTGTTGACGACCGATATGACGTGACCGTCATAGCAGCGACGCCCTACCACGGGACCGCTCAATTGATCGGTCGGGACGGTCGGGTTGTCGACAGGGTCGCGGCGAGTCTCTTCGCGCGTCGGCCGCCCGGTGTCAGCTTGGGATCGTGGGGTGGTCAGATCCAGGCACTCGAGCTCAATGAATCCGATTGGGGAGATGCGGAAACCATCCGTCTGAGAAACGGGGTGGAAGCCAGGATTGTTCTCGAGCAAGAGACAATTCACCCGACCGATGTGGGCCTACGCCGCACCGGGACCCTCGTCGGTCTCGGGGCGCCCCCGTTCTAAGGTCGTCGATTCGCGGCGATTCAGCCTCTTCTGGGACCTGCGGTGTCAGTAGGTCGCGAAAATCGACGTTGTCTGGCGACTCAATATCAACCGCCAACGCGACGATGACTTCTTCTAGAGGTGGGGGTTTGGGCATGGCCGACGGCACACGCGTCTTCTCGGTTCGTCCCTCTCCTGACTTCGGTAGAGAGGTTTGGATCGATGACCCTGATGCACATAACCCTGGGAGCGTTGTCTTCCATCTTCGGAGCGCACCTGTCCTGGGCGGTGACCGACCTGATCATCAAGCGCAGACGTGAAGGGCGCAGCGTCGTCCTGCCGACCCTCCTCTCCGTGGCCGGCGTGATCGTGATCGTGGTTATGTGCGGGGTCGTCCTGTCGTCCACGACGGTCTGAATCGAGTCGCGAAAAATACCGCCGGGTTCTGGTTTGACGGCTCGATCAGATTGGGTATAGTTCCGATCTGAAGCCCCGACGGGTCGAAACTTCGGTTACGACTTGTTGGGGCTTCTTATATTGCGGACACCGATCCGATAGACGCCGGTGAGGTGGCCGAAGTCTCCGACACCGATATAGGGCTCGTCGAAGCTGATATCGGGCTCGTCGCAGGATGGGCCGACTTCGAACTCTGCGCCTCGATTCCCTCGAACGGAGATCGATGACCCAACGATCGTGGCCACTAGAAGGATCGGGCATCTCGACTCAAACTACGGATCGGTGGTAAACCGACTCCTTCGTCTGGGTAACGCGTCCATGAAGTGAATGTGGAGCTCGGATGCGTCACACAGGACGCTCCGGGGTCCTTCGAGCGTGGTGGGATCCCGGTCGCGTCCTGTCTCAACAAGGCGGGAGGAGTTTGCCTTGGATCAGGAGGATGGTCGGGTGACATGACACCGAGGTTTCCCCTTGCCAGCAGGGACGTGAAGAATGCCCGCAAATCATCTTCGATTCCGGTTTGACGCCCCGATGAGTTTGGGTATAGTTCCGACTTGAAGCCCCGACGGGTCGAAACTTCGGTTGCGACTTGTTGGGGCTTCTTATTTGTCTGCCCACACTCAAGTTCGAGGCGCAGTCCTGCCGATATGGGTGACGTTGGAGCGGACCGGGGGACCGGAGAGGGCCTCTCCAACCTTGTCGCCCTCCGGGTGCCACCATCGCCCGGGGGGTCGGCGCTTCCAACCCGAGGTTCGATGAAGTCCAGCTAGGACCCGATTACCTGCCATCCTGTCCCATTCATGGCGTGGTGTAGGGGCAGTTTGCTGTCTCGCCACCACCACAGTCAGGTCGACGAGAAATCGAGCATGCCCCCAAGCCACCCAGCGAACAAGAATCGCCCCAGGTCGAAGCGCCCCTTTGTCGTGGTCGCGACGTTGTCCGCAGTGCTGACTGCCAGCCTGTCCACTGGTACAGCCCTGGGCATATCTCGCGCAGAGGTAGACGAGGCCTGCGCCGACTCCCAGGAGGCGTACGACATCTATCGCGGGGCCCGTTCCGACTTCGAAGTGGCGGCGGTCGCACTCGATGAGGCGAACGCCGAGCTCGACGATGCGGAGTACCAGGAACAGCGGATCCGCAATGCCTATGAGGCACGCCAGGAGGAGAAGGTCGTGTTGTCCACCCGAGTCGAGTCTCAAGCAGTCGAGCTCTACATGCAGGCCGCCTCCGGACCGTCGATGGGGATGGTCAGCCTTTCTTCACCCAGCGAAGCGCTGACTGCCTACGAGTTCCTCCGGGCGAATGCAGACCAGAGCATGCAATCTGTGAATGATCTCGCCGCCGTTTCCTCTGAGCTGGATCGATTGGGAGTAACCCTCGAAGCGGCGGTCGCCGACCTGACCACTGCGCGGGATGTGCAGCAAGAGCAAACGGCGGAACAAGAGACAGCGATGACGTCCGCGCTCGGAGCGTATGACGACCTGAGCGACCGATGCAGGGAACTGCAGGCCGCATACGAGGCCGAACAGGCCCGTTTGCGCGCGGAGGCGGAAGAGAGAGCTCGTCAGCGTGCGGCGGCGGCGTCCAGCGGGGGATCAGGTGGTTCGGGAGGGGGTTCCACGGGCCCGATCATCGGCGGCATCATCTGCCCGTTCAGCCCGGGTCGGACCCATTTCAGCAACTCGTGGGGCGCCTCGCGATCGGGTGGCAGGTCTCACAAGGGGACAGACATGATGGCTCCCTTCGACGAGCCGATATATGCCGTGGCCAACGGGACGATCAGCACCGGGAGCAGCGGCCTTGGGGGCAGGACGATCTGGCTCTCGACCGGCGGCGTTGCTTTTTACTACGCCCACCTCAGCGGCTTCGCGGTCGGGGACGGTGCCCGGGTCAGCCAGGGTGACCTGATCGCATACAACGGCAACACGGGCAACGCCTCCGGCGGCGCCCCCCACCTTCATTTCGAGATCCACCCAGGTGGACGAGGGTCCAGCGCCGTCAATCCGTACAACGCGGTGGCCTCGGTCTGCTTCTGAGTCGGCGTCGCTATTTCCGGCGCGCTCCTCGCCAAAGCAACGCGCTACCGGCAAGGACGGCGACCACACCCAGCACCACCCACAGGGGGTCACCGGTCATGAAACTCTGCGGGGCGAACTCGATGTCGAGACCTTGCAAGATCCAGATGACACCGGCGATACCGAGAATGATCCCGAGCGCCTTGCTCAAGTCCCGCATCACTCGAACATAGCTCTTGACTCCGATGGGTGCACCAGCTGATAATCTTGCTCACATGAAGACGACCCCAGCTTCGATCACGAGCGCCACGCCTCGGCGCTTCTTCGGGTTCGTCTATTTCGGCGCCTAGCGCCGATTCACCCCACCCCCGCGTTACTCCGTCCCTATCCACTCTTCAACCGCGCCGAGGCGACCACTCATGAACGACAAATCAGACTCAAACCCGGGTGACATAGAACAGATCCGTGACGACATCGACCGGATCGACGCCGACATCCTCAAGCTCCTAGCGGAGCGGAAGGCGCACAGCCTTCGCATCGCCAAGGAGAAGGGCATTCACGACCGACCCTCTCGCGACCAGTCGAGAGAAGAGGGCCTCATCTCCGACCGCATCGCGGCCGGGATGGAGCACGACCTCGACTCGGGTCTGGTGAATCGTGTCTGGAGGGAGATCGTCAACGATTCGGTGCGAATTCAACAGGAGTATCTCGGGCGCGCCGAGCGGCCCCGCCAGACGATGACCGTGGCCATCCAGGGCATCGAGGGCTCCTACAGCCAGCTCGCCTCCCAGCAGTTCTTCGATCACAAGGGAATGTCGGTCAACTACCTGCGCGCCCCGACATTCGCCGCGGCCATTGCGGCCGTGCAACGTCAGGATGCCGACGTGGCGGTTCTCCCCATCGAGAACACCACGTCGGGTGCCATCTCGGAGGTCTATGACCTGCTGTTGGAGAGCAGGCTCGATTTCGTCGGTGACGTCCGTTTCCGTATCCGTCACTGTCTGCTCGGCATCGAAGGCGCCTCGATCTCGGAGTTGCGTCGGATCTACTGCCATCCCCAAGCGGTGGCCCAATGCTCGGAGTTCCTCGCCCAGCTCGACCATTGCGAGATCGTCTACTTCTCTGACACCGCCCTTTCGGGGCAGAAGATCCGCGAGTTGGGAGATCCGACGATTGCAGCCATCGCCAGCGAGGAAGCGGCGCGTCTTTTCGGACTCGACGTGTTGAAGACTGGTATCGCCAATAGGGACGAGAACTTCACGCGATTCGTGGTGGTCGCCGCCGAGCCGGCGGAGGTGCCCGAAGGAGTCGCGGCGAAGACATCGATCGTGATGGCGGTGGGCAACCACCCCGGGGCTTTGATGGAGGCGCTTGCCGTGTTCCACGACGCCGACATCAACCTGGTCATGCTCGAGTCCCGGCCGATCCCGAACAACCCGCGGGAGGAGCTGTTCTACCTCGACTTCGACGGCAAGACCTCCGAGCCGGCCGTGGAGGCGGTCCTGGAGACACTCATGCGACAGGTCCGGTTCCTGAGGGTGCTCGGCAGCTATCCCTCGAGAGACCTCCGGCCCAAGCCCATCGAGCGCAAGATGACGAAGGTGAAGCCTCAGGGTCGATCGGCCCTGACCGACCTATCGCCGACCGCTGCCAGCCCCAAGGGCTACAAACTCGGAAGCCGGGGTCACAAGGAGCAAAACACCGTCGTCGAGGTCGCCGGGGTGAAGATCGGAGGAGATGACCTCGTGGTGATCGCCGGGCCTTGCGCCGTCGAGTCATGGGATCAGGTGATGACCGCGGCCAAGTCGGTGAAGGAGAGCGGCGGCTCCATCCTTCGTGGGGGATGCTTCAAGCCCCGGACGTCGCCGTACTCGTTCCAGGGCCTTGCTTACGAGGGCCTCGAGATGCTCGTCGAGGCCGGCAAGGCCTACGGGCTTCCCGTGGTGACCGAAGTGGTCTCGCCCGAGGATGTGGAAGGTGTGGCACGCAAGGCAGACATCCTTCAGATCGGCACGAGGAACATGCAGAACTTCTCCCTGCTGTCGGCGGCGGGTCGAGCTCATCGCCCCGTGATGCTGAAACGGGGGATGAGCTCGTCGCTCGATGAGCTGTTGCAGGCGGCCGAATACATCCTGTCCGAGGGGAACCAGCAGGTGTTCCTCTGTGAGCGGGGCATCCGGACCTTCGAGACGTCAACCCGGAACACCCTCGACCTGAGCGCGGTGCCGGTGCTCCGGCAGCGGACCCATCTACCGATCATCGTCGATCCGTCGCATGCGGCGGGGGATCGTGACCTCGTGGCGCCCTTGGCGCTTGCAGCTCAGGCGATTGGCGCCCACGGGATCATGGTGGAGATCCACCCCGACCCGGACAATGCCCTCAGTGACGGCCCGCAATCGCTTCGATTGGATCAGTTCCAGGACCTGATGCTGGCGCTGGGCTTCGGAGGCTGAAACCCTTACCTGAGGTAGATGGGCCCATATATGGGCCTACCGGAACATAGAACGATCCGATTCCACGCCGGCCCGCATTCTGTGTCGGCGTAGGCCCGTATTCGGGCCTACGTACCTCAGGTAGGCGGTGCGATGTCCACCGTTGTGGGCAGCCAGGCCGCTCGTGCCTGCTCGTGGGAGGCGATCAGGTCGTCGTGGCTCATCGTCACGCCGATCCCATCGAGCCCGGTCAGAAGCCGCTCCTTGGCGGTCGGGTTGAAATCGAAGTGCTCCTCGAGCCCGTTGGCTGTCACTGTTTGGCTCTCCAGATCGATGGTGACCTCTGCCGTGGGGTCAGAAGCCATCTCGATAAGGCGGGTGACCGCATCCTGGGGCAACTCGACCACCAGCAGACCGACATAGCTCGAGTTGTTGCGGAAGATGTCGGCCGCCGAGGCGGTGATGACCGCCTCGAAGCCCCATTGTTGGATCGCCCACGGGGCGTGCTCACGCGAGGATCCGCACCCGAAGTTCGGCCCTGTGACCAGCACGCGGGCTCCCCGGCGGGTGGGGTCGTTCAGGATGAAGTCGGAGCTCGGCGTGCCGTCGTCGGTGTGGGCCCAGTTGTAGAAGAGGAACTCGCCATAGCCGTCTCTCTCGATGCGCTTCAGGAACTGCTGGGGGATGATCTGATCGGTGTCAACGTCGCCGCGGTCGAGGGGCAGCATCGTGCCGGTGATCGTGGTGACCGGCTTCACGAGTTCTCCCATTCCCTGACATCGACGAAACGGCCCGCCACCGCCGCCGCAGCCGCCATTGCGGGGCTGACCAGATGGGTCCGGGCCCCGCGGCCCTGACGCCCTTCGTAGTTCCTGTTCGAAGTCGATGCGCATCGCTCCCCGGCGGGGATGACATCGGGGTTCATGGCCAGACAGCTCGAGCAGCCGGCGTCCCTCCAGGAGAAGCCGGCGGCCTCGAAGACCTCGTGAAGACCCTCGGACTCGGCTTGGGCCTTGACCTGCATCGATCCCGGAACGACCACCGCGCTCACCCGGGAGTCGACCTTGCGGCCCTCGACAACCTTGGCAGCGGCGCGGAGGTCTTCGATCCTCCCGTTCGTGCAAGAGCCAAGGAATACGTGGTCGACCGCAATGTCGAGGATGGGCGTCCCCGGTCTCAGGGCCATGTACTCGAGGGCGCGAACGGCGGCGTCCCGCTGCAGGGGGTCGTCGTAGGAGTCCGGGGAGGGAACGGATCCGGTGACCGGGACAGTCTGGGCCGGATTGACCCCCCAGCTGACGTGAGGGACAAGACGGGAAGCATCGAGGAACGCCACCTTGTCGAACACTGCATCGGGATCGGTGACCAGGCTCTCCCAGGCGGACACCGCCTCGTCCCACCGGGCGCCCTTCGGAGCGAAGGGTCGACCCTCGATGTACCGAATCGTGGTCTCGTCGGGGGCGATCATCCCGGCCCTGGCTCCACCCTCGATCGACATGTTGCAGATGGTCATCCTCTGCTCCATGGACAGGTCGTGTATGGCCTTTCCGCGGTACTCGATGACATGTCGGGTCCCCCCGGACACACCGATCTGGGCGATGATCCCAAGGATCAGGTCCTTTGCGGCGACCCCCCAGGGCAGCTCACCCTCGACCTCGACTGCCATCGACTGCGGTTTCGCCTGCCAGATCGTCTGGGTGGCGAGGACGTGCTCAACCTCTGTGGTGCCGATCCCGAACGCCAGGGCCCCGAACGCACCGTGGGTCGAGGTGTGGCTGTCACCACATACGACGAGCAGCCCGGGTTGGGTCAGACCCTGCTCGGGACCGACGACGTGGACTATTCCCTGTCGCGGGTCGTCGAGGCCGAACATCGTGATGCCGTGGTCCCTGCAGTTCTGGACGAGGGCATCGATCTGCCGCTTGGAGAGGGGGTCGCGAATCCCGAGGGAGCGACCGGTGGTGGGGATGCCATGGTCAACAGTGGCCACGGTTAGGTCGGGTCGTCTCACGGTCCTCCCCGACTGGTTGAGACCGGCGAATGCTTGTGGCGAGGTGACCTCGTGGACGAGATGCAGGTCGACGTAGAGCAGTGTCGGATCTGCGTCGATCACGATGTGGTTGTCCCAGACCTTCTGAAAAAGGGTGCGCGGTGTGTTCATGCCGGGGTCTCGGCTTTCTCGGGCTCGGCGACGAGCGAGGCGACCCGGTCACCGACCTCGGTAGTGCTGATGCCCATCTCACCGGCGCGAAGGGAGGGAAGCGAGCCGGCCACCTCACCGACGGCGCTCTCGACGGCGTTGGCCGCAGCGTCCTCGCCGACGATCCGAAGCATCATTCCTGCGGCCCCGATGGCGGCGAGCGGGTTGATGAGCCCGGTTCCCTCGAATCCGGGGGCGGTGCCGCCGATCGGCTCGAACATGGAGACACCGTTGGGGTTGATGTTGGCCCCGGAGGCTATGCCGAGACCACCCTGGATGGCGGCTGCCAGGTCGGTGATGATGTCGCCGAACATGTTGTCGGTCACGATGACGTCGAATCGGCCGGGGTCCTCGACCATCCAAAGGCACGCCGCATCGACGTGTGCGTAGGACGTCTCTACATGGGGGTACTCGGCGCTCACCTCATGGAACACTCTCGACCACAGATCCCATGCATAGGTGAGGACGTTGGTCTTCCCGCAGAGGGTGAGGTGTCGCCTGGGCCGACTCTCGGCCAGGTCGAAGGCGTATCGGATGCAGCGCTCGACGGCGAATCGGCTGTTGACCGACTGCTGCACAGCCACTTCGAATGGAGAGCCTTTGGCGGTGAACTCACCCTGGCCGGCATAGAGACCCTCGCTGTTCTCCCTGACCACCACGAAGTCGACGTCCTCGGGCCGGACGTCACGGAGCGGGCCCTTGACCCCGGGATGGAGCTTCACGGGCCGCAGGTTGATGAACTGGTCGAGCTCCCGACGCATCCTCAGCAGGATGTCCTGCTCGAGGACACCGGCCGGCACTAGTGGATGGCCGACGGCGCCGAAGAGAATGGCGTCGGCGCTTCCAAGGGCCTGGAGGTCCGCCCCCGTGAGGGTTTCATTCGTCCTCAGGTAGCGCTCGCCACCGAGGTCGATGTCGTTGTATTGGGCCTTGAAGCCGTGGACTTCAGCGGCGACGTCGAGGACCTTCACCGCCTCGCCGACCACCTCGGGGCCGGTCCCGTCGCCGGGGACTCTCGCTATGGAATAGCTGCTCATTCGAACGAGGCCGTGACCCCGTCAAGTACCTCGATCCCGGAGATGACCTCCTCGACGATGGCGCGGATCTGATCCGGGTTCACCTCGCCGGAACGGTCGGCCACCTCCTTCATCCGGGCGAACGAAGTCTCGAAAACGGCGTCGCTGACCTCGATCCCAAGCTGATCCAACGCGTGCTTGAAGGCGGCGCGCCCGGAGTGCTTGCCGATCACGATCACCGAGCTGCCCATGCCTACTGCCACTGGGTCCATTATCTC
>Ga0105092_10001993_pt1 | contig 10880 bp, 12 predicted proteins | sample PPLLak2March2015_FD_87021 | JGI IMG/M metagenome (GOLD analysis project Ga0105092, IMG submission 87021) | Freshwater sediment microbial communities from Prairie Pothole Lake near Jamestown, North Dakota, USA - PPLs Lake P7 Core (1) Depth... | ecosystem: Environmental > Aquatic > Freshwater >...
CCGGAAAGTCCCCTGATACGAATAAAGTCGCCCAGCACGCCTTCAGAGCGGTATTGAAAACTTAAGTCATTCTTTAGCAGGTCACCCACATTCGAAGCAGCCTTGAGCTGAAAATGCCGGTCATCAATGACCCTGATCTTGTAAATTGATTTATCCACCGGCTGGGGCCTGAATTGTCCGGTTACCACAACCTGGTCGAGCTGGTAATAATCGGGTGACAGATTGATGATATGGTTTTCTGATACCAGAATCGTATCAGAATAATCTTTGTAACCTATGCAGGAAATTTCGATCACGGCAGGTAAACCGGTTTTCAGAAAAACCTGGCCGTTTATATCAGTAACCTGTTTATTTTCAACCGGTCCGTTCACCTGGCGGAATGAAACATAGGCATATTCCACGGGCATGCCGCTGATTTTATCCTTCAGTTGAATAATCACTGGCTGTGAATAAGAAAACTGAAAGGCAAAGGCAAGGCCTGCCATGCAGGCAGCATTCAATGCTTTTTGAAGCATGTCCGTTATGTAGGTTTACTCAACCGTTTTAACCTTAAAAGTGACCGAGCCTTCCTCAAGTCCGCCATATTCGGTAAAATACAGCTGGTATTTCTTTCCGTCCACGGATTGGATAAAATAGCTAACACTGTCTGCAATCGTAACTGCGTGGGTAACAGGATCGGAAACCTTCCAGTCAGATCCGATGGCATCCGATGCCGCAACATAGCCGCTTGCTGACTGCGTATCCACGGCCTTTTCAACCGGTACATCCGTTACCTTGGCCACCATTACTTCGGGATTAGATAAGACACCTGTCACCGGATAATTCATCACTGTAGTGGGCCCCGTAGGGATCTGGATCACATAACGTGTAAACAGGAGATCCCATTCTTCCATATCAGGTTCAGCCTCAACAACCTCATGGTTCACCAGTGAATAATGAATGAAATGCTTCAGTTCATTATAGGGAGCGGTTGAAAGGGTGTCAATCACTTCGTTGGTACCTTCCACATCTGCAATACGGATAATATTGCCCGAATTTGATCCCAGTTTGGCTCTTATCATTAGTTTTATTAAGCTTCCACCGGGGAATTTTATAACATACATTGAATCTCCTCCCACATCGTGATCAGGAATTCCCTGGTGGTAGGTTCCCCAACCATAATTTGGCCAGGCTGAAGCATTCAGATTAAAAGCACCTATTGTCCAGTCGGATTTATTATTAAAGCGCGGATTCAATCCGCTTATGCTGTTCGCATCCACCGATTCCCAGGCGCTTGTATCACCAACACAATACAGTTCAAGTCCCTTTCCTTCATTGATAAGAATTGTTGCAGTCTGCAGCGGTATAGAAAAAGCGATATCCCAATCTGCACGATTTACCGTACTAACGACCCCGGTGGCCAGACTGTAATATACATCTGATGCACTACCGGCTTCCATATCCACTGTAACTTCCTGATAGGAGGGGGGATTACTATCATCCTCTTTACAGGCGGCCATCGCCACTGCCAGGAATAACGATATAATTAATAATTTTCTCATGTTGTTATTATAATATAATGAATAATACGAGGTGAATTCACCCCGACAAATACAAAAAAACAAGAAAGGTAATTTAACAGGACAGGGGAGGGCCCCTGAAGAGGTACGATAAAGGTTGTGTAGCCGGCAAAGGGGGAGAGACGGGCCGGATGATAAATTGTGCCATTGAATAGGGACCGGACAATTTCGACAGATCAGGAATTCCGGCTGCCGGTGAGTTATGTGTTAGCTTCACAGAAGGATAGTGATAGCAACGAAGATGAGAAACATCGCCGCCTTTATATATCACTTTTGCGGAAAGGATCTCTTTATCCGATTGCTTGTGCAGCAGCGCCGCAATCTTACCGCCAAAACTCAGGACCACAAAGGCCCAGATCAGCGAGAGATAAACCACGTAAGGGATGACAGAATTAAAGCCTCCGATGAAAAACATGGTTAGGTTCCTTGTTTATGGTGCAAATTTATGAAAAATCGCCATTTTTATAATAATAAAACGCTGCAAGTCCCGGATTGATATATAAGCTGGCATAAATGTCATTCGTCCAAAGGAAGTTCAATTGTAAAGGTAGTACCTTGCTTCTCATTTGTTCGAAAATAAACCCGGCCATGAAGGTAGTTTTCCCCGAACAGCTTCATGCTGTAAGTGCCCAATCCCCGACCTGTCCCTTTGGTTGAAAACGAACGCTGAAAGATCTGCGAACGCACATCTTCAGGAATTGTACCCTGGTTATTCACGGTGAATACTGCCTTCCCGGGTTTTTTTGAACAGCTTAATCTGATCTCCGACTTTTCCGGGCTTGCTTCGGCTGCATTTTTAGCCATATTCAGCAGAATTCTTTTTAAAAGCGCTGCATCGGTTTTCAGATTAAAGTCAATACAATTGGTGCATATCACAAGTTTACTGTTTTTAAGCACCGGGTTAAAAGCAATTTGTTTTTTCACAGAATCCACGATGTCAAAAGCTGAATGTTCCCTGATATTTAGAATGAGGTTTGCATCTTCAGCAGCTTTCAGAAAACGTTGGATCTGGATGTCTTCAACGACTAATTCACCAATCGTATCAAGCACATCAATATATTCATCCAATTCAGGTTGCCGGTTTTCCAGTTTAAGAATCTGCACCAGTCCGGTCAATCCGCCAAGCCGGTTCAAAATATCATGAAAAAAGACGTTTTCAAACATCTGGTTTCTTTTTTCACTGCTGATATCGAACAGGTTCATGAGCGTGTATTTTTCTCCATCCAGGTTAAGCGGTGTGCAACTAACCTGGAAATCGTGAAATACAAGCCGGCCCTCCCGGGTAGTTGTGATCCTGCATTCACGGCTTACTAAAGTACCCTTGGCCTGTGATTCCCTGATTGAATTAATGATGCTACAATACCTGCAGCTGTTAGAAAGGCCACAGCCGTTGTTTTCAGTACTGTGAATACAATGCATCACATCACCGGTACGTTCACCAAAGGCCTGTTCAAGTCTATCAAGTCCGGCTACCTTTACAATTTTCTGATTGGACAGTACAATTTGACGGTTGTGGTTTAAAACAACACTTACATGGGGAAAGGAGTTGATGATCTGTCGAATGGTATCGAGATTGTCGATGTTGGACTCTCCAACCAACGATTTGGAATATGGGGTACCTGATTGTTTAATATATCCCTCTAAACCTTCCTTCCTGTCCATATATCATTCTATATATTAATCTGCCGGTTTATAAAGAGAATAACATGCGAATGTACTATAAATTGACAAACTTCACTTCCTTGTTGGTGAAAGGCCCAAAATAAAGGGTGAAGCCTTGCTTTTAAAATACAACAAATGGAATATGAAAATTGTTTGACCTGAATTCGATTAAAAATAAATTTCAAATCAGATTAAAATAAAAACGCCAGGGTGTTACCAATTAGTTTGCATTGCAATGACCAAAATATATTTATTTAGTACATGTTTTAAAGGAATGCATTTTATATTTCATTAGATTCATATCTTTGCAGCAAATTTAAAATCAATAAAAAATGCAGGAAGAAAGTTTGATCGACTCATTGGCTGAGCTTCTCAGTATGCCGGAAAAATGGATGATCCAGGATGATGAAGGAAATCTTCATGAATTATCTGCAGGTACGAAGGGAGTTCCGGTATTGGTAACTGCCAAATACGAAATTTACAAGCTGTACTTTGGGAAGGAAAGGATCAATGCCACCCACATGGCGAAGCTGGATGAAATACATACTGAATTGATGCAATTTATCTGGAGCAACTTTTCACACAAAGTTAAACTCGAAAGCCAGGAAGAAATGGGTGCATTGCTGGAGAAATATCATCTTAAAAAGATAAAAAAAAGAGCAAAAAAGTAACGCGCAGATTCATTTTTTCATTCCCGGCCAGGATCGCTTTCATTTGGTGATGACTTGGCTGGTATTTTAATTATATTGTAGCTTGCTGGTTGCAATCCATAGACAGCATGCATTTCAGCGTAACACATCACCTGTAAATTACAAAAAATGTGAATTCTGATTCTAAATAGCAATTATTTTCCATTTGCTCGGAATATCAGCGTATCTTTGCAGACCTGACAAAATTGTCAGTAGTTAATATAATAAAAATGAAAAACGTATCAGAAATTGAAATTTGGAATGAGCTCAAAAGGGAACTTAAACAAAGGTATCCTATATTGACCAATGCAGATCTGCATTGGAGAAATAGTTCTCAGAATGAATTGCTGCATATGATTGCAGATAAGTTAGGGAAAACCAACAGGGAATTAAAGGAAGAATTCCAGATCAATGCGTATTAACTTTGATTCATCAAAGTCGCTCCATTACCGCTTCGGAAAAATTTTTTCAGTTCAGCGTACGGTTATCTGCCTTTGAAGCAATCAGGTATTAACTGAAATTGTATATTTGCACCCGGTTTAGGCAATAGTGCCGTAACCGGTCTGCAAAACTATTGTATTCAGGAGAGATGCCGGAGTGGTCGATCGGGGCAGTCTCGAAAACTGTTGAACCCTTCGGGGTTCCGAGGGTTCGAATCCCTCTCTCTCCGCCTTCGCTCGCCATAGCCCGACCTTAGGTGGGCGACGGCGAGAGGCGGTCTTGCATTAGCCTCATGGATTGGCTTTTTCAAACCAGGAAATAATAAGATGAAAAATAAAATAGCCTGTCCAATTTTACTTTTTTTCATTTGTCTGTCCAAACCATGTTCATCTTGACAGACATATGACCATTGAAAAGATGTTTCATCGTATTAAAGAGTTTCTTGGAATTAATAAAGGACTTACCGGGTTGATGATAATGGTTGTCCTTGTCGGGATGGGTGAGAAAATGGCTGAACGTTTTCTGCCACTCTACCTTACTGCTTTGGGCGCATCCTTATTAATTCCAGGATTACTTAACGGTCTTGACGTACTCCTTTCTGCAATATATTCAATTCCCGGTGGATGGTTTGCAGCCAGGTTTGGTTATAAAAAATCTTTGATGTGGTTCAATTTGATTGCAATGGCTGGATATTTGATTGTCATCCTTTTCCCCCATTGGATGGCTGTTGTGGTAGGTTCATTCTTTTTTCTTTCCTGGTCAAGCCTTTCTTTACCTGCTGCGATGGAATTGATCCGTGGTGAAGTTTCGAAAAATAAACAGATAATGGGTGTTTCACTCCATTCATTGGTTCGCAGAATTCCAATGGCATTGGGACCATTAATCGGGGGATTTTTAATTGATCAATACGGAATTATTGACGGAATCAGGTTATCCTTTGTCATTGCCTTTATATTAGGAATACTCTCAACTGTTATTCAACAATTTACAATCAAGAGTGATTTTCAGTATCGGGATATTCCAAAGGCCATTGCTTCAATCGCAAAGTTTCCTCCCGGCTTGAAATGGCTATTAACAAGTGATATATTAATCAGGTATTGCGAGCAAATGCCATATGCTTATATAGCTTTATGGACTGTAGACACAGTGGGAGGAGCAAATATTACGGCTTCTCAATTTGGTATACTGACAGCTATTGAAATGGTTGTTGCCTTACTTGTATATATTCCGGTAGCTTATTTTGCCGACCGAATGAGGAAAAAACCATTTGTGGTTGTGACGTACATATTTTTTTCTTTGTTTCCGCTGGCAATATGGGTTTCCAAAAGTTTCATTCTATTAGTTTTCGCATTTATAATCAGGGGATTGAAGGAATTTGGAGAACCCACACGTAAGTCTCTGATTATGGATTTGTCACCCGAGGGTCAAAAAGCTGTTTATTTCGGTAGTTATTATTTTTATCGGGATGTTTTGGTTACCGGAAGTGCCATCATAGGTGCATTTCTATGGAAAAACCTTACACCGGCATCAACATTTTTCACTTCCGCAGTATTTGGTTTAGCTGGTCTATTGGTGTTTATCCTCAAGGGAAAAGATTTAGAAATTTCCGTTCAAAAATCTCACCATTCTAAGTAGGAGTAGGTACAACGGTAATGATTTGATTTGCTGCATTTTGCCTTTCTCGAAATGCCTCATTTTTAATAGATTTTCTAATAATATTGGTAACCAATGTTAGTTTTAATCTCATGTGATTCTCTCTTAATTTCTGAATGCTGACTTCATCATCTCCCTATCCTGATTTGATAGTCCCAGATTCCTGGCAACATCATTCCATTTCCCGACAATGGCAGTCATCTCCTGCCTTATTTTATTGGCGTTTGACTCAGATAACTTGTAATATGATGCAAACTGCATAACAAGATCCGGATCAAGTGAGTTGTCATTTTCGGATATGTTCAATTTCAAACCGGTACCGCTTTCATTGGGATTCATATCATAAGCCGGGGATAGCCTCCATCCTCCTGGTGCAAGCATAAAGCCATGATTGCGCAGGTGGTCATCCGTATTTGAGACTAGTACATTAAATAAAATCCTTCGCCATAATTGCTCAAGATCCGCAGTTGATTCGGGACTATACTTGCTAATGAATTCTACCATTTCAAGATAGCTGGTACCTTCGTGAAAATCATCTTCATCATTATGGCCAAGTAAAGTCATTGCAGAAGCAAAGTGAACTCTCTTACCATCATTTGTACGGTCGAATCTCCTGGACAAATATGTATGGTGCTTACCTGCAAGTTGTAAAATCCTTGTTTTCGGAACTGATATTTTGCAGGCCTCCGCCAACCGATGCAATACCATTTCCCAGGCACCGGTATCATTGGTATCGTTTCTGCTGGGAAATTTGGCAATCCATAAACTATCCTTTTCATCCAATACACTGGCTTTGGGTCTTGCACCTCCAAGTGAGGAACCGGGATCAACCAACATGGATAACCATTTCGAGTATTGAGGGTCCTCTATTACATCATCCTTTTCAAGTTGAAGGCTTGCATATTCAAGATCACGCAACGAAGTCCATGGTGGAGAGGCAAATTCCCGCTGATCGTTCAGAAAAGCTCCATGCTCTTCCAGCCTGAAACGCAACCCACCCATTCTGTGGCCATCATAAACTCCCAAAAGGTAATCAGATTCAAATAAGGTGTTTTCTTTTCGACCTTCTTTTCTGGCAAATAAGGCCTCCCTCCTTCGCATCAATAATCTTCCCCATCGATCGGGTGATGAGTCCAGGAAAATACCAAAGTTTTGCTTTTCCTCAGGCAGGTATTGTTTTCCTTTGTAAAATCCAAGATTGGGATCAAGGTATAGTGCATAAGCGGAACCAATCCATTCGTCCTCATACTCAAAGGAAAAAATTTCTTTACCCCTTATATGTTGCACAAGCAGCTTTCCTAATGGTTTGATGATATCCAGTCCATGCCAGTCAGCATACACCAGAATTACTTTCTCATTTTTGTAAGCCATTATTTTTCAATTCATTTTTTGGTGCACGCTGTTTAACAACAAGATTGGCATCCTGTAATTTTCTGCCCAACGGGTCAGCACTTGCCAGTTGTTCCATATCTTTTTCCAGCCCAAGAACAAACAATACCTGCAAATAATTTCCGATGGAAACCACCGGTGATCCCTTTTCGATTTTATAAAGCGTCATTCTTCCAATGCCTGCTCTTTCCGAAAGTTGCCCTGCACTCAGTTTGCGTCTGAGTCGTGCCAGCCGGATGTTCTCACCTACTGTGGCGAGAATCCGCTTGTTTTTGGGTAATATAATTTTCTCAAGACTCATGTAATGTATCTTATAATGGGCAAATATATAATATTTTGTACATTATGCGATACATTAAGGTGCTTTCATTTACATAAAAGGTGGATTGGCGAGCTTCGGGCGCCTACGTTTAAGACGGCATTAGCCGCCAAAGGTGAATTTATAGGTCCTATCATTCCTTACATTGGACCTGGCTTTTATTCACCTCTATTATATTCCTCGTCCGTAACAGGTTGCAACCACACAACACTTCCTTTATCGGTATTAGGACTAATAGCGATATGGGTAAGACTGTATTCGGGTGCGGCGCCATGCCAGTGCTCTGCATAGGGGGGGATTTTTACTATATCGCCTTTGCGCAATACCTGGGCGGATTTTCCTTTTTCCTGATAAAAACCCTGACCTTCGGTAATAAGCAATATTTGTCCCCCGGGATGTTTGTGCCAGTTGGTTCTGGCTTTGAGTTCAAAGGTTACGTTACCAATTGAGGTATTGTATGTACTATCATTGTTTACACGCATTTGAAGCCATGCTGTACCTGTAAAATTGTTATTGGTAATTATTTCCCCTTTGGGAAAAGCATAGTTTTTTCAGTGACACCTTCATATATTCCGGTCTGTCATACAGGTCAACATGTGAAGCTCCCGGAACAACAAATAGCTCTTTGGGTTCAGACGCTTTATTATAGGCATCTTCACTGAAATAAGCAGATACGGCTTTTTCGCCCACGATGAATAACAATGGCCGGGGAGTAATGGTTTCGATTTGTGCAAATGGAAAGAAATTCATCATCGGAGCCAGAATATTGCGCAGACCAATTGCACCTGTCGCCCAATTATTTTGGGGATCTGATAAAGAAAGAGACCGGCAAATCTGCCCAGGAAAATATTCAGTTAAAAGTGATGGCTATTGCCAAGGATATGATCTTTGACAGAAGCAAAACCCTGAGCGAAATTGCATATCAATTAGGCTTTAAACACCCACAGCATTTTAGCCGGATGTTTAAAAACGATACTGGCTATACCCCCAATGAATACAGGATAATGAATTAGGAAACGGATTGTTGGCCGTCCCAAGGGTGAACTGGCGAAAAACAATGAATTTGACCGGTATGCCCGGCCGATCTAATACTGACTTGTTACTACAAAATACTTTCTTTTAAAGAAGAATGCCACGTTCACCAGGGCTATCATTACCGGAACTTCAACAAGGGGACCTATTACAGCCGCAAAAGCCTCGCCTGAGTTGATGCCAAATACTGCAATCGCAACTGCAATGGCCAATTCAAAGTTGTTACTGGCGGCTGTAAACGACAACGTGGTGGCCTGTTCGTAAGTTGCTCCTGCCTTTTTGCTCATGAAAAATGATAGCACAAACATTACCGCAAAATAAATGGTTAATGGTATCGCTATCCTGATTACATCCATGGGTATTTTTATAATGTATTCACCTTTGAGTGAAAACATAACTACAATTGTAAATAATAGAGCAATTAGCGTCAGAGGGCTTATTACAGGTATAAACCTGGTTTCGTACCATTCTTTGTTTTTTATTCTGATAAGCATAAATCGTGTTAAAAAACCTGCAATAAATGGTATTCCAAGATAAATAAACACACTTTTCGCAATCTGACCAATGGTTATATTAGCCACACTATCGTTTACAGGCAATCCAAACCAGCCGGGTAAAATGGCAATGAAAACATACGCATATACCGAGAATAGCAATACCTGAAAGATAGAGTTAAACGCCACCAATCCGGCTGCATATTGGGTGTCACCCCTGGCAAGGTCGTTCCATACAATTACCATCGCAATGCAACGGGCTAGACCAATAAGGATAACTCCATACATATAGTCGATGTTGAACCGAAGAAATACAATGGCCAGCAAAAACATTAATACAGGGCCAATAACCCAGTTTTGTACAAGGGATAATCCAAGTATTTTTGTGTTCTTAAATACATCCCCCAATTCTTCGTATTTCACTTTAGCCAAAGGAGGGAACATCATAACGATTAATCCAATGGCAATAGGTATGTTGGTTGTCCCCGATGACATACTATTCCAGAACCTGGCAACTCCGGGGTTCATCCAACCTGCGAATACCCCTGCAAACATGGCAAGGAATATCCACAAGGTGAGATATCTGTCGAGAAATTTTAATCGTTTTTTGGATGGCATGATTCTAATTTGAAAATGGGATAATATGAAAATAAAATTCTCCCGCCTTCGCTGAAGCTATGGTGGACGAAGCAAATCATCAAATCATCAAATTTTCTCCGCGTATACGGTGATGCTGTAAATCCCCTTTCCTGATTTTTTAAGATCCGCCAGTTGATCCGGATTCAGATAATTCAAAAGGATTTCATCTGATATACTGATTAGTTTTTCCTTTTGAACTTCAATATTGCTGAGACCGGCATCTTTCATTATTTGAAGGTATAGTTCAATTTGAATGGCACCTGATACACAACCTGCATACATTTCAGCGGCCTGTTGAATCTCAGCAGGTAACTCACCCCGCAGCACCACATCTGAGACTGAAAGGTGACCACCGGGTTTCAGGATCCTGTATATTTCGTTAAAAGCTTTCACTTTGTCAGGAACCAGATTCAATACGCAATTACTGATGATTACATCACCGGTGTTGTTCTCTACGGGCATGTTTTCAATATCCCCAAACCTGAATTCCACGTTTTTAAAACCCAGTTTTGATGCATTTAATCGTGCCTTCTCAATCATGGCTTCAGTCATATCAATTCCTATTACCAATCCGGTTTCACCGGTCAATGCCCGTGCGACAAAACAATCATTTCCGGCTCCGGATCCCAGGTCAATAACGGTATCGCCCTTCCGGATTTTCGCGAATTCCGTAGGAATTCCGCAACCTAAGCCCAGATCGGCATCCGGGTTGTATCCCTCTAATTTACTGTAATCATCACTGAATACGGTATAGGTCGAGTCGCTGCATCCACATGTGCTGCCACAACAGGAGGATTGATTTTGTTCCTTGCTTTGGGTGGCTATCTCGCTGTACTTTTCTTTTACCACTAATTTTAAATCTTCTGCTTTCATAATGTATGGTTTAATTTGACAATTTGACAATTTGAAAATGAATTGATTTGACAATTTGAACTTTTTCACGACCAGAGGGAGTAAAACTTGACAATTTGAAGATTTGGAAATGAGACAATTTGAAAATGAA
>Ga0105092_10001995_pt1 | contig 10874 bp, 10 predicted proteins | sample PPLLak2March2015_FD_87021 | JGI IMG/M metagenome (GOLD analysis project Ga0105092, IMG submission 87021) | Freshwater sediment microbial communities from Prairie Pothole Lake near Jamestown, North Dakota, USA - PPLs Lake P7 Core (1) Depth... | ecosystem: Environmental > Aquatic > Freshwater >...
CAAATACGTGTCTTCATGCTCTGGATTTAATTGAATGTCGGCTCTGGAAACCTGCTCGTGAGGCTTGATGGCGATGTGCACGACTTCCACGGTTTGGCCACCCTGGAAGACAGGATTGGTCTCCCCGTAGGTTGTGGCCGCAACCGGGATACCGGCTGCATCGTAGATGGTAGCAATGTACCTGGGAGAAGCAATTGCCCGACCGCTGTGGTTTTCGATAATAAAAATGAGCTTGACCATCTCCTCGCTGGCGAGGCGCGCCAGGGCATTGCCAACGATGACCTCTTCTTGAGAGGGGTTGATCCAATCATAAGGGGCTGGAGCCAGCGGGAATAGCTCTACCCTGGCCGGGATTTGGCCGGTTTTCAAATCGACCTGTACCCCTAACTGCTTCCCAGGGTGGATGAAATCGATGTACGCCGGGCCGGCATCGATGAGGCTGCCGCTTTCATCATAAGCTACCGCGGTCACGTTGATGTACCTTGCGACCTGGTCTAGAGTATTTTTAACCTCTGCGATCACTACCGGGGCGTTATTGATGGTAGCGAAGTGAGCACTGCTCGCCACAAGCGGATTGGCCTGGCTGCCACCTGGCGCCTCTTTCAGGGGCACAGCCTTCCCGGGCTGGTCGAACGTGACCTCGATCCGGTCCACTTCTGCTGGTAAGTCTAACATCAGGTACCCTGCCAGGGGCTGCTGGCTGCTAGGATACAATAAACTGATATGGCTACTGGTCGAGCCGGTGCGATTTCCCTGCTGGTCGAAAGCGGTGACCGCCATGCTGAGGTCTTGAATAACATGGTCCCGGTCTTTATTTTCCAGGATGGCACAGTAACGCAAAAACTGTTCTGAGCCCGGGTCCATGGCAAACCAGGTTTGAACGACCTCCGGCGGGCTGGCATCCGGATAGGATTCGACCGAGACGTATGGGTCTTCGTCTGGCACGGGGCCTGGCCTGGTATCATCCGGGCCAGCAGACTGGCGAGCGCTGGCAGCCCAAAAGATCAACAAAATCGCTGAATAGAATAATTTCTTCACTGGCATAACCGCACCCTCTCTTATGGTAACAGGGTATATCTCCAAAAGCCCGATTCGCGCGTACTGATATAAAACACCGGCTCCTGGCCGAATGCGATCGCTACCGCCTTGATGTCGTCGGCAAATGCCTCGCCGGGGCGACCAAAAATTTGCCAGGTGAGACCCCCATCCCCGCTCGCCATGAGCCCTTCCTGGTTGGTCACCATATACAGGCGGCCCGTCTCAGGATCAAGCACGAGGGTACGCACCCAGTTCGAGAAAGGCTGGCCCACGCTGCGGATCTTCGCCCAGCTCTGCCCGCCATCGACGCTTTTATACAGATCGCCGCCATCCACGCCTGCGTATACAACCTGCGGGTCCTGCGGATCTATGGCCAGGGCAGTCACGTCGCAATCCAGCATATCTTTATTGGCGGCAGTCCAGGTCTGGCCTCCGTCAGTAGATTTGAACACGCCGTTGCCCAATTGGTGGTTGTATCCCGTGCCGGCATAGACCACAGATGGATCCGACGGATCGAAGGCTATCGAATCGACGTAAACGTCGCCTCTTTCACCCTCCGGCAGTCCCTGGGTCGATTCAAGCCAATTTCCACCCCCATCGGTGCTGTGATACAGCCCAGATCCGCCATACCAGGTCATTAAAGTGCGTCCATCGGGCGAGATCGCCAGGTTTTCAATATAATAAACCTGGCCAAAAGATTTTTCTTTTTGCTGCCAGCTCGCGCCGGCGTCATCACTGAAATATAAGCCCTCACCCACCAGAGCATACAGTCGGAAGCCTGCCGTCTCTCCGGAAACCGCAAGAGCGAGCACGTCTACCCTGGGCAGGCCGTTCATAGCCTCACCCCATGTCTCGCCGCCGTCTTCACTCTTGTAAATGCCGGCGCCAGAGTTGTTCTCACCCGTTCCCACATAGATTACCTGAGGGTTAGTGGGATCAACCAGGGCAGAATTGATGGTGTTCGGCAGTCCCTGGAGCTGGTCCCACTTTCCGTTGCCGGGCAGCGGTTCGAGTGTCGCTACCGCCGCCGGCAGGGCGGTCGGCAAAACCGCGCTCAGGAAGTCGCTTTTCGCATATAACCACAGGCTAAAGGATTCTGAGCCAATGAAAATGGCCGGGCGCTCCCCGAAGGCGATTGCCATTGGCGCAAGCTCATAAGGCAGGCGGAAATCACCGGTAGGTTTCCCATATAATGTCCAGGTAATACCGCCATCGTCGCTCTCCAGCACGCCCCGATCACTGTCCATGATAAAGACCTGCTCTGGCTGCTGTGGGTTGATCTGGATACCATAGATGCTGTTTGAAAAACCGGTGCCATCCCTGGCGATAATGGTCTGCCAGGTCTGGCCGCCATCGATGCTCTTATACAGTTCGCCGGAAAAGGCGCCGGCATAGACAACGTTCGCGTCGGTTGGGTCTACCGCCAGGGCGGTAATGCCGATGTCGAGCATGCCTTGGTTCGAGGCAGCCCAGGTCTGACCGCCATCCGTAGACTTATAAACTCCGTAGGCAAACTCCCAGCGCTCCCCGGTACCGGTGTAAACGATGGATGGATCGGAAGCGGCGACCGCCAGCGACTGAACGAAGGTTTGCTCGTTCATCCCCTGAGGCAGCCCTTGAATTACCGGCTGCCAGGCTGCCCCCTGGTTTGTGCTGCGAAAGATGCCGGCTGAGCCGGGCAACGCGAAAAGTGTCTTGCCGTCGGCTGAGATGACCAGGCGGTTGGCAAACCCGGAATAAGATCCCATCACATCCGAGAGCCGGGTCCAGTTTTCGCCCCTGTCATCGCTGGCATAGAGCATATCTTCCACCACCGCATACAACCTGCTGCTGTCTTGAGAGGCAAACACCAGACCGACCACAGCTTCGCTCGGCAATCCATTGGACATACGCTGCCAGGTCAGCCCTCCATCGTCGCTTCGATATACACCGCTGCCTGAGCCGCTCTTCCCGGTGCCTGCAAAGACGACCTGGGGGTTTTGCGGATCGATCACCACGGCATTGACGCTCGACGGGAGGCCTGGGAGCTTCATCCAGGTTTCTGCAGGTTGTGGAGTTGCTGATGGAGTTATCAACGCGGATGGAGTGGTCAGCTCTGGCGCAAGGGTCAGTTTGGGTAGAGGTGAAGGCACAAGCACTGCAGTGGGTGTTGCCCGGCTGTCCTGACCGGTCTGGATCGCCAGAGTGGCTGCCATGACCGGCTTCAGGGTGGCAGTGGGCAATACCGCAGGCGACGTAATTTTGCCAGCCAGGGGGAGTAAGGTCTTCAAGCCGTAAATGCCGGCAAGCGCCGTCACCAGGATCATGATGATCACCGCGCCTATGCAGCCCAGAATCAACACCGGCGAGGCAGTCCGGCGACCTCTAGTGGGACCAGAAACAGGCTTTTGGCCTGCCGGGGCGCCCGGCGGAGACGCTGCCGGTCGGACCACCGTGGCGCCGGCATCGAGCACGGGCATACTGCCAGGTTGTGACATAGGGTTGTCAACGAGGCGTAATTCAGCCGCCAGCTCTCCAGCTGTCTGGTAGCGGTCCTCTGGTTTTTTCGCCAGAGCCTTGAGGATAACCCGCTCGACCGCCTCTGATAACTGCGGGTTGATGGTACGCGGCATAGGCAGGGGATCATTGACATGCTTGAACACGACCCCCATGGGTGTATCCGCCCTGAAGGGAAGCCTGCCGGTGTACATTTCGTACAGCATCACCCCCAGAGAATAGATATCACTGCGTGAATCCAGCTCCTGGCCGATGCACTGCTCGGGAGAGGCGTAAGTGGGTGTGCCGATAAACGCCCCGCTGGCGGTAAATTTAGAATCGGAGAGGGTCATCTTGGCCAGCCCGAAATCCGACAGCAAGCAGTTGCCCTGGTCATCGATCAATACGTTGCTGGGCTTGATATCCCGGTGGATGACCCCTTTCCCGTGGGCGTAATCCAATGCCGAGGCGATTTCAGAGATAAACTTACAGATCTGGGCATGGTTCAACGGCTCGCCGGTCATGATACCTGCCAGGTCACCGCCCTTTACAAAACGCATGACCAGGTAAGTGTAGCCTTCTGATTCGCCGTAATCGTGGACGGGCAAAATGTGAGGGTGCTCCAGCTGGGCAATGACCTTTGCTTCTCGCTCGAAGCGGTGCACAAAATTAGGGTCATTGGCAAAAAAGCGCGGTAAGATTTTAAGAGCCACATACCGGTCCATGCTCGCCTGGTAGGCCTTATAGACACTGGCCATGCCGCCTTCTCCCAGCGGGGCGACAATCCGGTAGGCGCCAAATTCTTTCCCACTCAGGTTCTCCATACTTACCCTCCAAGGTAATTGGCTACTTTTGAAAATGCAAGGCCGGTCAACTGGCCTCTATTAGGGCGGTACCTCAATCTCCCTCCCCCCGCCCTCCAGGAGGCCCAGCGCGAACGGATATTCTCACACGATCGCACATACGGCAGGGAAGCAAACTCTTACTCCCATACATTTGGGGGCGTACGGACCAGGCTCGCGGGGTTGGAGTCCGGCTACCGTTAAGTGTGGCGTTTGCCCAATCTTCGGACAGCTACACATTTACGTCTATAAAGATTTAGGGATATCAACCGGCTAAGGGTAATAAAGAAGTATTACAATTGCACCAGCCGATTCTATCCCAGAATAGTGATATTTGATAGTAAGGTTATATAACTTTTCACAAAAGGAGCTAACTGCATGAAGACACTGGGCATCATTGGCGGCATTGGACCGGAGTCGACCATCGAGTATTACCGGCAGCTCATCGCCGCATACCAAAAACGAAACCTCGATGGGAGCTACCCTGCCATCTTCATCAACAGCATCGACATGACCAAGATGCTTGGCTTCGCCGGTGCGAACGAACTGGCGAGGCTGTGCGATTACTTATTGGCTGAGGTCCAAAAACTTGCAGACGCCGGAGCAGAAACAGGTCTTTTGGCTTCGAATACCCCCCACGTTGTATTCGACGATCTGAGCCGTGTTTCACCCATCCCGTTGATCAGTATCGTAGAGACCGCCTGCCAGACGGTTCAAGAAGCCGGTTTAAACAAAGTGGGACTTTTTGGCACTCGTTTTACGATGGGCGGGCGTTTTTACTCGGATGTGTTCTCAAGAGTGGGAATAACCTTGATTTCGCCCCAATCAGAAGAACAAGGTTTTATCCATAACAGGTACATGGGCGAGCTCGTCAGAGGCGTGATCCTGCCAGAAACGCGCCGCCAGATGCTCGAGATTGTGGACCGCCTGATCGACGAGGAGCACATTCAGGGCCTGATCCTCGGAGGGACCGAGCTGCCCTTGATTTTGCGCGACGAGGCCTACAGGGGGATCCCATTCTTTGACACCACCCGGATTCATGTGGAGGCTGTGGCCGAACAGATATTTTGAACGCAACATTACAGAATTTGATCCGCAGATTTCATTGATTTAGCGTAGATTTTAAACATTTCTTAAACTTTTTAGTGCACCCGAGTAAATATATCGTTGGCAAAAATTGGCGAAGCTATTGTAAAATGAGTGATATTTTTCATGGAGGTAAAATTATTTTGGATGGGGATATCGGTAAATTACAAATCTTGTTAACCAACGACGATGGCATCCAATCGCCAGGGCTATGGGCGGCTGCAGATGCCTTATCTGAATTGGGTTTCGTGCACGTCGCAGCCCCGAGGGACCAGTTTTCGGGGGCCGGGCGAAGCCTGCCGATAACATCCGATGGAATCATTCTCCCGACCCAGGTGGTGGTGAGGGGAAAAGAATGGACCGTCTACGGAGTCGGCGGCACACCTGCACAGGCCGTTTTACATGCGGTACTCGAGATCTTGCCAGACATGCCTGACCTGGTCGTCTCGGGAATCAATTATGGTGAGAACCTGGGAACAGGCATCACCGCCTCTGGCACGGTTGGAGCCGCCCTGGAAGCGGCTTCGATGGGGATACCAGCCATTGCCGTGTCTTTAGAGACCGATCCACGGCACCACCATTCCTACTCCACCGATGTCGATTTCACCGTTGCAGCCTATTTCACCGCGATGTTCGCGCGCATGATCTTAAAATTCACTATGCTTCCTGATATCCACGTGCTCAAGGTAGATGTGCCAGCGAATGCCACTCGCGAAACCCCCTGGCAGGTAACACGCCTGTCGCGGCAGCGTTATTACGAGCCGCTGGCGCCCGAGCGCAAAACCTGGGATGTGCCCGGCGTGGTGGGATACCGCCTCTCCGGCGACCCGCGCCAGGACGCGGTTGACTCTGACGTTTATGCCCTGCGGGTCAAGCGTGAGGTGTCGGTGACGCCGCTCAGCCTGGATATGACCTCGCGAGTAGACTTGAAGGATTTCGAGATACTGCTGCAAAAACCTGAAGATCAAAAAGAGGAAAATTAACCTTTTACTTGGCGCTAAAAACAGTGTACAATTGTTCTGATAAACGGTGAGTGTTTTGCAGGTCTGCCCCGCGCGGTGTGCGCGCGGAACTGTTGACAGACCACTCATCGAACTGAGAGGAGTGTTCATATGTACCACACAATCATCATCGTCGGTAATCTGGGTAGAGACCCCGAGATGAGGTATACCCCGTCCGGACAGGCAGTGACCAATTTCAGCGTCGCCACCAGCCGGCAGTGGACCGATTCGAACGGCCAGCAGGTGAAGGAAACGATTTGGTTCCGCATTTCAGCGTGGGGCAAACAGGCCGAAACCTGTAACCAGTATCTCAAAAAAGGAAACAAGGTATTGGTCGAAGGCCGGCTCGTCCCCGATGCAGCTACCGGAGGGCCTCGCATCTGGACCAGGCAGGATGGGACTGCAGCCGCATCTTTCGAAGTCAGCGCGGCTACAGTTCGGTTCCTGACCAGCCGGGGCGAGGGCGAGACGGGGTACCAATCTGACGAACCCGGGCAGGTATCTGAACCTGACGAAATTCCCTTCTAGACAGATAAACTCAATAAGATACGGCTGCCGGGCCGCCCCTCAGGGAGGCGGCCCGCATCCGGTTAGGAGCGTATTTATGAGTGATAAGCCAAGCAAGCCGGCGCCCCCGCCGGCACCTGCACTGGAAGTACCTCCAGACCTGGAAGCTATCTACGTTAACCTGGTAAGAATTGCGCATTCTCCATCAGAGCTCGTTTTCGACTTTGCCCACTTGCTGCCGGGCTCATCGCCTGCCCGTGTACGCGCCCGGGTGGTCATGTCACCTTTGGGCGCAAAACTTCTCTATCGCGCCCTGGCTGAAAACCTGGCTCGCTACGAAGCTGCCTTTGGGGAGATCAAAATCCCCGGCGATGCCTCTCTTGCCGACCATCTCTTCCGTCCTCCGCACCCACCCGAAAACCCACACAAAGAGTGAATATATGGAACGACTCGAGGAAATTGCAGAGCGGATCCACCAGGCCTTCGAAACACGAACCGCTGCACGCGATGGCGCCCTGGCTCACGCCCGCACCCTGACCCGTCACTGCGCCAACGCCATACGGGCTATCCACAGGAATGAATTCGACCTGGCGAAAGACCATTTGATCGAGGCCGGCGCGCTGGTGAAATTATTACGAAGCAACCTTGCCAACTTTCCGGACCTGTATTTCGCCGGGTACACCCAGGATGCGCTCAAAGAATATGCAGAGGCAAACCTGGTTGGCGCGATGGTGAAAAACCAGGCCTTACCCACTCCTGAAGAGCTCGGATTGGAGCAGGCAACCTATATGCAGGGTTTGGCTGAGGCTGCCAGCGAGCTTCGCCGTCGCTGCCTGGACGAGCTGCTCCATGGGAATTCAGCCGAGGCAGAGCGCCTGTTGGGCCACATGGACGACGTTTATTCGGTATTGGTCACCATGGATTACCCGGACGCGATCACCGGGGGCCTGCGCCGCTTGACCGATCTGGTGCGCAGCGTGGTCGAACGCACCCGCGGCGATCTTGCTCTCAGCTTGCGACAGGAACAGCTTCAGAAGAATTTACAGCGTCTCGAAGACCGCCTGGAAAGGTATGAAGACTGACTGGCTCGCGACAATTCGCACGTGAACCAGGCCGTCAGCATATGAGAACCATCCGCGCTTCAGAGATTGGCGCTTTTTTGTACTGCCGGCGATCCTGGTGGTACCAGCAAAAAGGTATCCCAAGTGAAAACCAGGCCGAAATGGCAGCCGGATCGTACATCCACCAGGAGCACGGGCGCGCTGTCATCGTCAGCGGCTGCCTGCGATGGCTTGCCTACGCATTGCTGTTAGCTGCCCTGGCCCTCCTGACCTATTACCTGACCACCAGGCTCATCTGAAAGGCCGGCCTGTTATGCGCCTGGCGCACGGCTTCGTACTATGATCCCCCTCGTCATCATCTTCTTCTTACTTGGGCTTTACTTGCTCTGGCAGTCAACCCGCCAAAGACGGTCGGCCGGTTTACCGGGAGGGCGTGTGGTTTACAGCGACACACGCGCCTGGGGGCCTGTTGAAGAACCCCTGTACGATCCTATTTTGGGATTGGCCGGAAAACCAGATTATTTGATCGACAAGGGAGGGATGCTCATACCGGTGGAGGTGAAGTCGTCTCGCCATCCTGAAACGCCGTACGACTCGCATATATACCAGTTAGCAGCTTACTGCCTGCTGGTCCAAAATGTGCACGGGAAACGGCCCCCTTATGGCATCTTGCATTACAGCAGTGGGAGCAATAACGGGCGCACCTATGCCATCGATTACACTTCTGAACTTGAATCAGCCGTGAGGGGGGTGTTGAGTGAAATGCGTTCGCAAGAGCGCCGTCGCGAAGTCCATCGCTCGCACGAGCAGCCCGCCCGCTGCAAAGGCTGTGGCTACCACTCTACCTGCGAGGAATCGCTGGGATGAGGTGTCATTTGCCCAGTTTCCAACTATAATAATAACGTATGTCTGGACAGCTGCGTATACCACAACACCTCGTGGTGCTCGCTCACCCAAGTCTCGAAGAGGCTTATGCTGAAGCGGAAAAAATAGCCTCCTTTTTGGTAGGAAGCGGCGCCCGGGCTGCTTATGGCAGCCTGTACGATGAAGCCCTGTGCAAACGCGTCAGGGAAAACGAATTCGACGCCATGATAGCCCTTGGGGGCGATGGCACCATGCTTCGTGCCGGGCACCTGGCTGCGCCTCATCACGTCCCGATCCTGGGCATCAACCTGGGCCGTTTCGGGTTTTTGATAGAGGTCAGGCAGAACAATTGGAAAGACTATCTTCCGCGCCTGTTTCAAGGCGACTACTGGTTGGAAAACCGGATGATGCTGTGCGCCGAACAGTGGCGAGAAGACCAGATGCTTGGAAGCTGGGACGTACTCAACGAGGTGGTGGTCAGCCGCGGGCAAATTGTGCGGCCCGTTCACCTGATTACCCACGTCGATGGCCGTTTCTTAACCACCTATGTTGCCGATGGGCTGATCGCATCTACCCCTACGGGCTCGACCGCCTATGCCCTGGCAGCCGGAGGGCCCATCCTGCCGCCAGAGCTGCGGAACATTCTCATCGTGCCGGTCGCACCTCATCTCTCCATCGACCGCGCCATCGTCCTGGCTGAAGGCTCTTCGGTGAGCGTGATCGTGAAGACCGACCACCAGGCCGTTTTGAGCGTCGACGGGCAGCCACCAGTCGAATTGGCTGATAACGACCGGGTGGATGCGCATGCAGCCGAACATACCATTCAATTCATCCGTTTTCAAGATCCAGGTTATTTTTATCGCAATTTAACCCCTCATATGAACCAAAACCCATCTACAGGAAACCACCGATGAGTGATTCTTCTCCCGTTTTATATTGCGCTAACCATCCCAACGTTGAGACTTCACTTCGCTGCCGGCAATGTAACAAACCCATTTGTGCCCATTGCGCCGTTCTAACACCAACAGGTTATAAGTGCAAGGAATGTGTACGGGGCCAGCAGAAGGTTTTCGAGACCGCTCAGTGGTACGACTATCCACTGGCTTTCACCCTGGCGGTAATTCTGTCCTTCCTTGGCAGCCTGCTGGTACCTACCCTGAGTTTCTTTACCATCTTCATCGCGCCTGTGGCCGGTACCGTTATTGCCGAAGTGGTGCGCTTCGTACTCCGGCGCAGGAGATCCATGCGCCTATTCAGAGTCACGGCCCTGGCAGCCGCGTTAGGCAGCCTGCCTCTATTCGTCATTGGGCTGTTCGTGTTCGCATCGGTGATCGTTGGGCAGTTTGCAGGGTACAATTCAGTCCTGGACCTGGTATGGCAAGGGTTATATACCTTTTTGGTGACGTCTACCATGTACTACCGCCTATCAGGGATCCAGATGCGGCTGTAAGTTACTGGCCGAAAAATCATAAGAGGATTCGCTTTATGATCTCTCTTTGAAAGCAAGGTTGTATGCTGACTGAGTTACTTATCGAAAATTTTGCCATCATCGACCGGCTCGAGCTGAATTTCACCCATGGGCTGATTACCTTTACCGGTGAAACCGGGGCAGGGAAATCTATCATCATCGATGCCGTCGAGACCCTGATGGGCGGCAGAGCCGACGCCACCATGATCCGCAGCGACGCCGAACGCGCGACGATGGAGGCAACCTTCTCGATCCCTGAAGCGATCAGGCCGTACGTTCACGCGATCTTAGAGCGCGAAGAACTATTGGATAATCCTGACACGGTAATCTTAGGGCGAGAGATCCGCCGCAGCGGCCGGAATGTGGCTCGCGTGAACGGGCGCAGTGTTAGCACCAACATGTTGACCGAGATCGGCGAATACCTGGTCGATGTCCACGGGCAGTCTGAGCACCTTTCGCTGTTACGCGTGCGTGAGCACATCCGCCTGCTGGATAGCTATGCGAATGTCAGCGCGCTCCTGGAGGAGTATAC
>Ga0105092_10001996_pt1 | contig 10870 bp, 9 predicted proteins | sample PPLLak2March2015_FD_87021 | JGI IMG/M metagenome (GOLD analysis project Ga0105092, IMG submission 87021) | Freshwater sediment microbial communities from Prairie Pothole Lake near Jamestown, North Dakota, USA - PPLs Lake P7 Core (1) Depth... | ecosystem: Environmental > Aquatic > Freshwater >...
CCGTGAAGCTCCCATTGTCGGCATAGGTGTGGCTAAGGTTGAAGGTGTTACCGGTTAGGGTTAACGACTGAGAGCCGGTCCCGTCGCCGTAGTCGACCACTGCATTGGGGAAAGTGTCTGCCGCGCCGGAGTCACTGAACGTACCCGAGCTAATGTAGGTGCTGCCTTCGTTGATCGTTGCTCCTGGGAAAGGGTTGACCACCGGGGCTGCGTTGTTGACCGTAACGTACAGGTAATCGGTGCTGATCCCGCCCGTATCCATGACCAGGAGCATCACCTGGTAAAGGCCGTTATCGCTGTAGACGTGAGTTGGGGTGGTGGGGGTAGCCGGGGGGGTCTCGGTGTAGCTGCTCTCATCGCCGAAGGTCCAGAATACCAGCGAGACCGGGTTGGAGGTGGTATAGATCCCATTGAAATTCACAGTAGCGCCTTCCGCCACAGACTGGTCTGGGCCGGCATTCACCAACGGCCCCGGGGCGCGCGGCTGGCGCAATCCGCCTCCACTCAGTGGGTTGGCGCTGCTGGCGTGGATCGTTACGGTGATGTAGTCATAAGCCAGGGCGCCCTGAGCGTCACGCACCAACAGCACGGCATTGTAAGTGCCGGGCTTCGTATAGGTGTGCTGAGCGGTCAGGCTGCGGGTCAGGCCGCTCTCGTCGCCGAAATTCCAGTAGACCAGCGCCGGGCTGCCCGCTGCCTCTCCGCTGTAGCTGCCCTTGAAGGTGATCGCTTCGCCCACACCGCCTTCCAGGTCGGGGCCGGCGTTCACAGCCAGGGCAGCCGGTGCGGAAAAAACAAACGGCGCAGGGGCTGCGCCGGACAGGATGAATACGCTCAGACATAATGCACATGTCAACAGATAAGCACGTTTGGAGATCATGGTGGGCTCCTTCGGATTCCCCGGGAAAATTTTATGAGATACAGGCGGCACACCTTAATTATGCGTGTAAATGTTTATTAAATAAATATTAAAAGCCATACAGTTTTGCAAGATGGCGTGGGCGGTATTTCTCCCTGTTATGGATAGGACGCAGACGAGCGCGGAGGGCCGCGGAGATTTACATCGAAAAAATCACCCAAACAGCCTCCAATCGCGTATAATCAATCCAGAGTAAACCTGCCTGATTTAGGGGGTTCACGCAGCAGTAAAGGAGAGGACCATGCTTGAAAAAATCTTTAACCACTTCCGCCTGACGTGGCGCCTGGTGCTGGATCCGCGGGTAAGTGGCACACTTAAAGCCTTCCTGGTCGGCCTGCCGCTGGTCTACGCGGTCCTACCGCTGCCCCTCGAGGTGCCCGATGTGGTTCCCCTGATCGGTTTGATCGACGATATGCTCTTTTTATCGGTGACTACCCTGATCTTCAATGCCCTGTGCCCGCGCCCGGTGGTCGAATCGCACGAGGTTGCCCTGGGGCTGCGCCGCGACGTGCCCAGGGATGACCTGGAAGTCTACCGCAACCCCAGCGAGAACCGCGACCTGGCGATCGGTTTTGCCCTGATCGTGCTGATCATGCTCGTGGTAGGGGCGCTTGTGGGCGTGATTATGCTGCTCATCTTTGGCGCCAGCTACCTGATCTCGCACTGGGAGCGCGGCCGGATGCTGGGGAATGCCGTGCAAATCACCGAGCACCAGCTTCCGAACCTGCACGAGTCGCTGGTTAAAGCCCAGGCCGGGCTGCCGCCGGTGAAGGTTAACCTGTTCGTCTTGCAAAACCCGAGCATGAACGCCTACACGTTCGGCTACAACGAGCCCTATACCATCGTGCTCACCTCGGGGCTGGTGGAGCGCCTGGAACCGGACGAGCTCCAGGCGGTGATCGGGCACGAGATCGGGCATATCCTGTTCGGGCACGTGACCATTATCAGCATCATGGCGACGTCTATCACCGGGTTGGAGCGGCTGGTATTCTACCGCTGGAGCCGCTCGTGCGAATATTCGGCCGACGCCGTGGCGCTCCTGGCGAGCAGCTGGCAGCCAGAGCCGGTTATCTCGGCGCTGCTCAAGCTCACTTCGGGGCTCAAAGACGTGCAGATCGACCTGGATGTTTTCCTGTCGCAGGTGGATGAGAGCAACAAGAGCGCGGCCAATTCGGCCGAATTCTTGAGTACCCACCCGTTCATCCATAACCGCATCAAGCGCCTGGTTTGGATGGCAGCCAACACCAAGCCGCCCCTGACCGCCCTGCCGGAGGCTGTGTAGGGTATTTGCTTTAGGGGATTCTTTACAGGGTTGGACAGGATGAGCAGGCGGCGTTCGAGGTTAAAACCGCCTTGTTGTTACCGATTTTGGGATTGCGAGCGGCAACAGCCGCTCGCAATCCCAAAATCGGAATTTTCAATAACTTTTTTGTGTACCCTCCTCCCCCATTCGTGATAGACTTACATTATCTCTGTGCGTTCCAAAACCATTTTTAGCTGCCCACTGGCTACTTCTAACAGGTGTCCTATGGAAGCTGAGAACAAGATCGGCAAATATACCCTGATCAGCGAGCTGGGCCAGGGCGGATTTGGCACCGTGTACAAAGCCACCGACTCGATCAAGCGCACGGTGGCGATCAAGGTGCTCAAGCCCGGTTGGGCCGAAGACCCCGATGCCGTGGCGCGCTTCCGCCGTACGCGGCCCCGTCTGCCAGACCTAAGATCGGGACGATGACCTGGATTGCCGCAGCCCTGGGCATTACCTCGATCCTGGCAGAGATCGTCCTGGTCTTTATCGGGATCGCCTGCCTGGTCTTGCCACTCCCCGCGATCGGAATGGTGCTGGCAATCCTGTCGGCCCGGAAAGACACCAACAAGATCCTCGCCATCGCCGCGATCGTGTTGAACGGCCTGCCGCTGCTTTTTGCGCTCGCCAACCTGGCATTGATCATCCTGGGCGCGGGCATCATGGCGATCGCGCCAAATTAATGATACTCTATCCGAAAATTCAGAATATGCTCGCTTTTCTGAGTGGGTGCAGCATCGTTGCACCCACTCAGAAAAGCGGCTCCTGATTTTTCGGATAGGACTTTGGAGGTCCTTATGAAAGTTGGTTGTGTGATCATGCTCGCGGATCGACACGAGCTGGGGCAAACGCCCTCGTATGGAGAGATCCGCCAGGTAGCCCGCCAGGCCGAGGACCAGGGGCTCGACTCGATCTGGCTGTACGACCACCTGCTCTACCGCTTCGAGCCGGGTAAGACCATCGGCATCTGGGAGTGCTGGACCATGCTCTCGGCCCTGGCAGAGGCCACCCACCGGGTGGAGCTGGGCACGCTGGTGGCGTGCAATTCGTTCCGCAACCCGGCATTGCTGGCCAAGATGGCAGCCACGCTCGACGAGGTCAGCGGGGGACGCCTGATCCTGGGCGTAGGCGCGGGCTGGAACCAGTCCGAATACGAGGCCTTCGGGATACCCTTCGACCATCGCGTCAGCCGGCTGGAGGAAGCGCTCCAGATCATTGCCCCACTGCTGAAAGAAGGCCGGGTGGATTTTTCGGGCCAATATTACCAGGCACAGAACTGTGAGATTACCCCACGCGGCCCGCGCAAAGACGGCCCTCCGCTGCTGATCGGCGGAGAAGGGCCGCGCATGCTGCGCCTGACCGCCCGCTATGCCCAGATGTGGAACGTTGGCTACCTGGGCGCGCCCGAGAGCCTGGCCAAATGGAAAAGCACTTTCGAAGCCGCCTGCATCGAGGTCGGCCGCGACCCGGGCAGCGTCGAGCTGACCGTCAACGTGGGCCTGGTCTACACCGGCCTGTACGACCCGGCACAGGTGAAGATCGAGCACATCGCCGCCTCATCCGATGAAGAGGTCGCCGCTGCCTTGCATGGTTACGAGCAGATGGGCGCCTCGCACCTGATGTTCCACATCATCCCTTTCAACCCTGATACCCTGGCCCGGTTGTGCCGCTCAGTGGAAATCTACCGCCGGGGCTGAAGCCATCTCACCTTCCATGGAACTAAACCTTGCACACAGCCGGCTTCACCACCGCCTGATCACCATTCTGATACTCGCATTATTGCTGGTCGCCGGTGGGGCGGCAGCTTTCATGCTGCTGAGGAGCCACCTCGCCGGTCCTCGCCGGTTAGCTGCCTTCAGCGAGAGCGGGGTCGCGGTGGAGATCCGCCTCGAGCGAGACGCTTCGGGGGCCAGCCTGCTGGCTGCCACCTTCTCTCCCGAAGGAAAGGGCTTCCACCTGTACGCCAGCGATCTGCCCCGCGAGGGTGTGGGTGGCCTGGGACGGCCCACCCTGCTCGAGCTGCCCCTTCAGGCCAAAATGCAGCCGGACGGCCCCATGCAAGAGAGCGTCTCAGCCGGGCCGCTCGAGGTGGTGCCGGGCCAGGCCGGGCTGCAGGTGTACCCCGAGGGGCCGGTGACGCTGCGGCTTCCGGTGAAGCTCCCGGCAGGGTGTTCAGGCCAGGTGGAGGACCAGGTGTCGGTCACGTACATGGCTTGCAGTAGTAATGGCTGCCGCCGCCCGGTCATCGAGCGGCTGGTCGACGTAGAAATTCCGTGCGCTCAGCGGTAAAATCATCATACAGGAGGCTATCCAGGCATGCCGAATAACACGCCTATCCCGGCTCACAAGGAACTCAAAACCGGCTGTCATGGCGGTGTATTTGGGTTGCTCGCCCTGCTCCTGCTCGCCGCCATGGCCTGCCGCAGCCTGCCTTTGGGCGCCGCGAGCACTCCTACCCCTGGATTCGAGGTGATCCGGGTTGTGACGCTCGTACCAACCCCCACGCAATCGCCAACCGAGACCCCTGAAGAAACCGCCTCACCGGGGCCTACGCCGGAGCCGACCACAGCGCCCGTGCAAGCCCTCGAGCCCACCCCAGAGCCCACATCCACCGAGCCTCCCGCCAGGCCAACCCCGCTGGGCGGCTTCATGATCGTCAGGCTGCACCCCAAGCAGGGAGACCTCGCTTCGCTCCTGGAGACCGAGGCTGAGAAGGCGGCGGGTTTAGGGCTGGAGGCCTTCGTCGAGTTCTCGGCCACGTGGTGTCCGGCCTGCCAGGCCATCGAGGAGAACCTGGACCACCCGCTCATGGAAGATGCTTTCCAGGGCGCGTATATCATCCACCTGGATGTGGACGAGTGGAATGAAGACCAGGTGACCGGCGCCGGGTTTGTCTTCGAGTACATCCCCATCTATTTCCGGCTGGACGAAGCCGGCCGCCCGACGGAGGACTTCATCGACGGCAATGCCTGGGGTGAGAATATCCCCGAGAACATGGCCCCTCCGCTGAAAGAATTTTTCTCGGGAGGTGAGCGTTGAACAGCCAGCCGGTCTTCGTGCAGCCCCTCTCTGAGTTTGGGCAGGCCAGCCTGGCGCAAGCCGGGGGCAAAGGCGCCAACCTTGGGGCGCTCATCCAGGCCGGGTTCCCAACCCCGCCTGGTTTTTGCGTGACCACCGCCGCCTACCGCCGCTTTGTGGATGCCAACCGGCTCGAGCCCGAGATCGTGCGCCTGAGCGCGGCTGCCAGTACCGCAGACCCGCAGTCGCTCGAAACCGCCTCTGCCCAGATCCGGGGCCTGTTCGAGCAAGGCCAGATCCCGGACGAGATTGCTTCCGAAGTCCGGGCGGCTTATGCTGCCCTGCCCGGCGACCGGGGCGGCCCGCCCGCGGTGGCTGTGCGCTCGTCGGCTACCGCCGAAGACCTGCCGGATATGTCTTTTGCGGGCCAGCAAGACACTTACCTTAACATCATCGGTGGAGATGCCGTGGTCGACGCCGTCCGCCGCTGCTGGGGCAGCCTGTGGACGGCGCGCGCCCTGGGCTACCGGATGCGCAACCACATCGAGCACCAGGATGTGGCCCTGGCGGTCGTCTTGCAGGTGATGGTCCCCAGCGAGGTCTCGGGCGTGCTGTTCACGGCAAACCCGCTCACCGGCAAGCGCACCGAGACCGTCATCGATGCCACCCTGGGATTGGGCGAGGCGCTGGTCTCGGGGCAGGTGGAGCCCGACCACTATGTGGTGGGCGACGCCGGTATTGTGAGTAAGACCCTGGGGAAGAAAGCGGTCGCCATCTACGGGGGCGAGCAGGGCGGCACGCGCACCGTCGCCATGGAGGCCGCCAGCCAGCAGGCGCTGCCCGACGATGCCATCCTCGAGCTGGCCCGGCTCGGGCGGCAGATCGAGGCCTTCTTCGGTACGCCGCAGGATATCGAGTGGGCCTGGGCCGGGGGAAAGCTCTATATCCTCCAGTCGCGCCCGGTCACGTCGCTGTACCCCCTGTTCGACACCATTTCCCGCGACGATTTCGTGGTCGCATTCTCGCTCGCCTCGGTGCAGGGCATGTTCGAGCCGTTCACGCCCTTCGGGATGGACATCTTCCGCGGGCTGGCGGTGGATTTCAGCAAGCTGTTCGGCCGGCAGGTGACGGTGGACACCGAGCGAGGCGTCCTACCGGCCGGCGGGCGCCTGTTCCTCAACGTGACTCCATTCTTCCGCAGCCCAGCGGGGCACAGATTTCTGGATGTTTTTGTGAACGGAATCGACCCGGGCAGCCAGGCTGCGATTGAGGGCCTGATGGACGACCCGCGCCTGGCCATGCAGGAAGGCAGGATGACGCTGCGAACGCGCCTGGGTTTCATGCGCCTGTTCGCGCCGGTGGCTGCCAACGTGGTTTTAAGCCTGATTTCCCCGGCGCTGGGCCGCAAGCGCCTCGAGCGGGCCATCGACGAGCTCCTGCAGCGGCTGAGATCGGGCTACGCGGGTGCAAAGACGCTTTCTGAGCGCCTGGCTCTCATGGACAGCCCCCTGTTTGATCTGATACCGCTCTTCAGGAGCCGGTTGGTGCCTGCCGTAGCTGCCGGGCAGCTGCCCTTCCAGGTCTTGCTGCGCGTGTTGAGCGCCGGCCTGCCTGAGGGCAAACAAACCGTGATGGAGCTGACCCGCGGCCTGCCGTACAACGTCACCACCGAGATGGACCTGGTCCTGTGGGGCGCATCCCGCCGTATCAAGGACGATGCCGCTTCAGCCCGGCATTTCGCCCAGGCCAGCGCTCAGCAGCTGGCTGCCGAATATCTTGCCGGTTCGCTCCCTCCCGCCGCCCAGGAAGCCATCGCCGGCTTCATGCAGCGCTACGGGGCCCGCGGCGTTGGTGAGATCGACATGGGCCGGCCGCGCTGGCAGGAAGAGCCCACCGCGCTGATCCAGGCTTTGTGCTCTTACCTACAGTTCCCTCCCGGTGCGCCCTCACCCGAGGACGTGTTCTTGCGCGGCAAAGAGACCGCCATAGACGCCCGAGAGCGCCTGCTCGAAATGCTGCGCCAGACCCCGCGCGGTAGGCTGAAGGCCTTTCTGGCGCGGTTCCTGATCGGGCGGATGCGCGAATTGGGAGGCCTGCGCGAAAGCCCAAAATTTGCCGCCATACGGGCGATGACGATCATACGTGAGGCTATCCTTGCCAGCGGGCGAGAGATGGTTTCTGCGGGGGCGCTGGAGCGGGAGGATGACCTGTTCTACCTGCGCATAGCCGAGGTTCGTGAGATTGCCGGGTATGGGCAGCCTGACCCTGTGAAAATGGAGCCCTGGAAAGCCGTGTTCGCGGCGCGCCGGCAGGCGTACGACCGCGAGAAGCGCCGCCCGCGCATACCCCGTGTTCTGCTCAGCGATGGTACGGCTTATTATGAAGGCGTGCAGGCCGGGTTGGAAGACCGGCCCGGCCTGATCGTGGGCAGCCCGGTGTCGCCCGGCGTGGTGGAAGGTGTGGTCCACGTGGTGTTCGATCCGCGCGGCGTCAATCTTGCCCCAGGTGAGATCCTGGTCTGCCCTGGCACCGACCCGGCCTGGACGCCGCTTTTCCTGGCTGCCGGCGGCCTGGTGATGGAAGTGGGCGGCATGATGACCCACGGCTCGGTGGTGGCGCGCGAGTACGGCATTCCGGCGGTGGTAGGTGTGAGCGACGCCACTACCCGACTCAAGACTGGGCAGCGCGTGCGTGTCGATGGCTCGAAGGGGGTTGTCGAGGTGCTGGATTAAAGGCACCCAAAAATGCGATTTCTATCCCTTAAGCTTCTTTCCAAGCCGGGCGGCCTGGTTAAGGTGCAAGAAGTTGTGCGAGGTGGCGGTGCGGGTCAGGAAGAATCCCTTGGGGCGGTTCGTATAAAACTCAGTTAGCCAGGGGGCGTTGGCGCCGATGGAGCCTTCCTCGACAAGCTTATGTACGGCCGAGGTCGGGGCGATCTCTTTCAGCTGTGTGGCCTGCAGCCGGCACACCCCGATACGGGTGCTCCGCCCCACGGCAGCGCGGTAATCCACCAATCCCTGGATCGAAACCTGGTCGCTGAAATCTTTCACTTCCTCGGCGGTCATGCCGGCCCCGCAGTCACGAATGGGCGTCTCTAACCGGGACACCCAACTGCCCGATTCCCACACCTGCGGCTGTTTCAGCACCAGGTGAGTGATGGTCATGTCTTCGATGCGGGTGATGTGCCAGAGCAGCCAGGCGATCGAGTTGGCATCCTTGGGAGGGCAGAAGCGCCACTGATCAGGGGTCAGGGCTGCCACCGCCTCATCCGCCAGCGACCAGGGCACGCCGGGCGAGATAGACGCGGCGTGCACGGCCGCGTGCTGTTCGAGAAAGAGCCGGATGGCCTCCTCGAAACAGCCCCTGGCGTTGATCAGCTTGCGGAGCTGAGTCTGTCGTTCGGTCCATGTTTTTTGGTGAGTCATGAGCGATTCTCCGGAAATTAGAACTGTATCATCGAGATTGGTTGGCAGGGAGTTTGGATAAACCGTCCACGAATACAACACGAATACACGAATAAGACCGCCTGACGCCGTAGTATCACTTCTTCAGAATATTGTCCCGGCCAATACGACCGGCCGGAGCTGACGCCTCTTTGCCGGGGAAAATCCGGCGGTATTCCAGGTAGCGCCGGCCGAATATGGACGGCCATCGCCGCTCCAATTACTTTAAAAGTCAGGTCATTTCCGGTGCTGTCAACGACGAGAGGGCTCATAGAGATTGTTCCTCCTTCACGATTTATGCCTAATACACTCTGGAATCATCTACCGGTCATTAGTCATTCGTGAATTCGTGTTAAATTCGTGGACGGTTTTTGATCCTCTGCATCACCCTCGCGCCGCGACCACCCTCGGGCTCAGGTGCAGCAGGACCGCCAGCACCATCGACATCAGCACACAGTAGACCAGCACCAACGCAAAACCGGCGTCGATCCCCAGCCAGGCGCCAAAAAGCCCGATCAGCCACGGGCCTAACATGCCTCCTACCCCGGCAAATGTGAACAGCAATCCCAATATAGAGCCGGTGTTCTCCTGGTGCAGGTCCGAGACGGCTGCCGTGATGGTAGGGAAGATGATCGAGAAGAACAGCCCCGTAAAGGGTAGAGCTAAAGCCAGGGCCGGCGGTCCGAACAGCCCCAGGGTCACCGACAGGATTGAGCCCAGGGCTGCCATCAGCATGACCCGCAGGTAGCCCACCCGTTCGACGAAAAAGCTTCCCAGGAATCGCCCCAGCATCACCATCGCAAAGAACAGGGAGAGGGACTGCGTGCTCAGGCTTACCGTCTGCCCTTTCGAGGTCTGCAAGAACTCCACGATCCACGAGGCGATGCCAATCTCGGCCGCGACGTACAGGGCGATAAGCAGGTAGTACCAGCCCATCTGGCCCGAGAAAGCCGCCTTGCGCAGGTCTTTAAAGCTGGTGGTACCAACGCCGGCAGCGCGGGTGTGGATGTAGGGCGCCAGGAGGAAGAAAAGGAGCATCAAGAACACGGTGATGAGCGAGCCCTGGTACACCCTCTGCCAGGCGATGCCGGCAGTCAAAATCGCCCCGGCGTAGAGCGGAGCCAGGGTAGAGCCCAGCCCGTGGAACACCGACATCATGTTGAGATAGCGGCCTTTCTGATCCGCGTGCAGATCGACCATCAGGGCATTGCACCCGATCTCGATGGCCCCCAGCCCCAGGCCAAGCACGAACATCGAGCCGAACAACCCCAGGAAGAACCTAAGCGTGCTGTACCCGGTGATACCCACCGCCAGGCAGACCCCGGCAATCAGGAGCACGATTTTCTTGCCGGCCCGGTCGGCCAGCATACCCGTGAAGAGCGTGGCGATCAGGAACCCCACGTAAGCGCCAAACAAGGCCGACCCACCCTCGGCGTAGCTCATCCCGATATCGTCCAGCACGGCAGGCAGGGTAGCGCCCTTCATATTATCCGTGAATCCAAAGACAAAAAAGGCGAAGAAGCTGCCGATGGTCATCAGGCGGATCCAGTTGGTAGATTTGTGCATAAAGGTTTCCAGTCTGCAAGAATGGTGTTGGGGTGCGGCAAACCGTACGCGCTAAGTATCAGGGGGATAGAAGATTGTGTCAAGGATACTTTCGCTACCTGGGTGTAATCTGCGCCGAGCGCCGGCCATCCTCCGAGGCCGGCTCCGCCGGGCGAAGATCGCGCCGGATGCCGGCCCTCCTCTGAGGCCAACTCCGCCGGGTGGTGATCGCATCTAGCGCCGGCCATCCTCCAAGCCGGCTCCGCCGGGGGGATTCCCCCATCTACAGGTAGGGATTCCCCTAGTTTACATGGGATAAATTACGACTATAATTGTCGTTAATTACAGGGGGGAAGTCAGGGGACGACATTTTACTGGTACAGGGCCCGCAGAAATGCGGGCCCTCTTTTTTAATTTCCCTCCCCACATAAAAACCCAACCTGATGAATAATATATGATCCGCTTTTTTGAGTGTCTCCAGCGAAGCTGGAGACACTCAAAAAAGCGGTCTATTCCCCATGCCACATGGGAAAAACACCCCACGCCATGGCGGTGGCGTGGGTAGAGCCAGCCACCTAAAGATGGTTCACCCCTCCAATTTACACCCTCTTCCCAAAAGTCTATACTGAGAATAAGAGA